>Ga0078972_1002200_pt1 | contig 66094 bp, 52 predicted proteins | sample YelNatPaOPGAMG01_FD_67568 | JGI IMG/M metagenome (GOLD analysis project Ga0078972, IMG submission 67568) | Hot spring thermophilic microbial communities from Obsidian Pool, Yellowstone National Park, USA - OP-RAMG-01 (SPADES assembly) (version 2) | ecosystem: Environmental > Aquatic > Thermal...
GGGGGTGAGCTCCGGTCCCTGAAGCCGGCCGCCGGGGGTGAGCAGGCGGGAGGAGGCCTCCTAACTTAAAGAAAACAAAGAGGCAACCGAAACCAGCAACCAGCCCAAAAAGGAGTCAAAAAGCAGCCAAAACAGCCCAGAAGAACCAACCAACCAGCAACCACAACCAACAATCCCCACCAGTCCGCAGAGCTGCCACTCGAAGCACGCCCCAACTCTGCCCAACCATGCGCACGCTGCCAGCCTGCGCCCTCATCTCAGTCCAACTCTGCACCCATGGCCCATTCAGCCCTGCCACCACGCCGCGGCTGCTATAATGTGCTACTCCCATGCAAATTCTGGACATCGAAGAGATTCGCAAAATACTGCCGCACCGCTACCCGATGCTCCTCGTCGACCGGATTGTAGAGCTGGAGCCCGATCGCATTGTCGGCATCAAGAACGTCACCGTCAACGAGCCGTTCTTTACGGGCCATTTCCCCGACTATCCGGTCATGCCAGGCGTGCTGATCATCGAGGCCATGGCTCAGGTCGCCGGCGTCCTTGTGCTCAAAGAGATCCCCGATCGCGCCAATAAGCTCGTCTTTTTGGCGGGCGTGGACAACGCCAAGTTCCGCCGCCCGGTCTTGCCGGGGGATCAGCTCCGCATTGAGATGAAGGTCGTCAAAAAGAAAGCGAGCGTCGCCAAGATGCAGGGCCAGGCCACCGTAGACGGAAACGTCGTCGCGGAGGTGGAGGTCCTTTGCAAGCTCGCCGACCGCGCCGCCCCGCCCCAAGAATCCTAGGCCTCGATGCCCATTCACCCCACTGCGATCATCGACCCCTCCGCCCGCATCGCCGACAGCGCCGAGGTCGGACCCTACTGCATCATCGGGCCGGAGGTCGAAATCGGCCCGCGCACCCGGCTCATGGCGCACCTCTACATCGAAGGCCCCACTTGGATCGGCGAAGATAACATCTTCTTCCCCTACTCCACCATCGGCGTCGCCAGCCAGGATCTCAAATACAAGGGCGAGCGCGCCGAAACCCGCATCGGCCACCGCAACCGCATCCGCGAGTTCGTCACCATCCACCGCGGCACCGAAGGCGGCGGGGCGCTCACGTCCATCGGCGACGACAATCTCCTAATGGCCTACGTCCACGTCGCCCACGACGTCCACATCGGCAGCCATGTCATCCTCGCCAACGGCGCCACCATCGGGGGACACGTTACGGTGGGCGACTGGGCCGTCATCGCCGCCTTCAGCGGAGTGCACCAGTTCTGCCGCGTCGGCCGTCACGCAATGATCGGCGGCTACAGCGTCATCACTCAAGACGTGCTGCCCTATTCCATGACCGTCGGCGAGCGTCCGGTGAGGGTCTACGGGGCCAACAAGACCGGGCTCGAACGCCGCGGCTTCAGCGCCGAGATCATCCATCGGCTTCACACCACCTTCCGCCTGCTCACCCGCTCGGGCCTCAACACCACCCAGGCCGTAGAGCGGATCCGCGCCGAAGTTCCCTCCTGTCCCGAGGTCGAGGAGATCCTCAGTTTCATTCAGAGCTCCGAACGTGGCGTAATAAAGTAGAGGCGCAAGCGGCGCCCGCCCTGTCCATGAGATACGCCCTGATCGCCGGCAACGGCCGCTTTCCGGTGCTGGCGCTGGAAAACGCGCGCAAGCTCGGCCACGAAGTGGTCGCCATAGGCATCAAGGAAGAAGCCTCGCCCGAAATCGAGCCGCTCGCGGCGCGCTGCTACTGGATCTCGCTCGGTGAACTCAGCCGCCTCATCGACATCCTCAAAAAAGAAGCCATCACCGAAGTGATGATGGCCGGTCAGGTCAAGCACGCCCAGATCTTCTCATCCATCCGCCCGGACTGGCGCTTGGTCAAACTGCTGGCCTCTTTGCGCTCCAAAAACACGGACGCGCTCATCGGCGGCGTGGCGCGCATCCTCGAAGATGAGGGCATCCGCCTGGTCGACTCTACGCTTCTTCTGAAACCGCTGCTGGCGCCGATCGGGCCACTGACCCGCCGCAAGCCGGACTCGGACGAAGAAGCCGACATCGCCTACGGCCGCCGCGTGGCCCAGGCCCTGGCGGGCTTCGACATCGGGCAGAGCGTCGCCATCTGCGAGCGCGCCTGCGTGGCCGTGGAGGCGATGGAAGGCACCGACGCCATGCTCCGCCGCGCCGCCAGCCTGGTCAACGGCCGCCGCCTGAGCCTGGTGAAGGCCTCCGCGCGGCGGGGACACCTCTTATTCGATGTGCCGGTCGCCGGCCCGCGTACCATCCAGGTCATGCGCGAAACCGGAACCACGGTGCTGGCTGTCGACGCCGGCCGGACGTTGCTTTTGGACCGGGACCAGATGCTGGCCGCGGCCGACGAGGCCGGCATCGCCATCGCCGGGTACCCTCCGGCCGAGGGGAAGGAGCATCCATGAAGAAACTACGGGTCGCCGTCGCCGGCGCAGGGGAGTTCGGGAAGCGCCACATGCGGGCCATCGCCCAGTCGGAGCGAGCCGAGCTGAGCGCGGTCTTCGACATCGACCCGGCGCGGGCTGCCGCGGCTGCGGCGCAGTACGGGTGCGAAGCCGCGCCTGACCTGGATTCGCTCGCACGCCGCGCCGACGCCGCCGTGGTCGCTGTTCCCACCACGGCCCACGCCGAAGTGGGTTGTGCGTTGCTTGAAAGCGGCATCGACGTTCTGGTGGAGAAACCCATCGCCCCGGACTTGACCTCGGCACAACGCTTGGTCGAGACCGCCGAGCGCACCGGCCGTATCTTGCAGGCCGGCCACCTGGAGCGCTTCAATCCGGCCGTGTCGGCGCTGCGCCGGGTTCTGACGCTGCCTTTGTTTTTCGAAGTCCACCGCCTCAGCCCGTTTACTCCGCGCAGTCTGGACGTGGACGTGGTGCTCGACCTGATGATCCACGACATCGACATCGTGCTTTCGCTGGTGGGGTCGATGCCGGAGGAGATCCGCGCGGCGGGAATCTCCATCCTCTCCGGGAAGGTCGATATCGCCAACGTGCGGCTGGCCTTTCCCGGCGGCTGCATCGCCAACCTCACCGCCAGCCGGGTCTCCACCGAGCGCGTGCGGAAACTCAGACTGTTTCAACCCAGCCAGTATCTGTCGCTGGATTACTCCCGCCAGGAGGTCTTTGCGCTGGGCGTAACAGCGGACCACGGCATCTCGTCCAAATCCTTAGAGGTGGAACGGGGCGAGCCTCTGCGCCTGGAGCTGGAGTCGTTTTTTGAGTGTGTGCAAACCCGGTCCCGGCCCTTGGTCAACGGCCGGGACGCGGCCCGGGCGCTGGAGGTGGCGCTGGAGATCGCCGCCAGGATTGAGGAACACGCTGGGCGCGTCGCACAATCTCTGGCGGCTCTTGAGAGGAGGTAGATGGCGGTTCAGGTTCCGCCCGCGGCTGACGAACAACAACTGGCGCTGTTCCCGCGCTATCAGGACAGCGAAGGCCGGCGGCGCGCGTTGCGGGCCGGCGCCATGTCGCTGGGCGTGCATGCAGGCTTGGTGTGCCTGCTGGCCTTCACTCCGCTTGGGGGAGTCCGGGTTCACGACGTGGCGGGGATCGTGGCTCAGTTCAAGGAACCGGTCACCTTGGTGGCCCCGCCCAAAGAGCTGACTCAGAAGGCGCCGAACCGCGGTCAGATCGGCAAAGAGTTCAACCTCGAGAGTCTCTTGCCGCGGCCGCGCATCTTCGTTCCGCCCTCGGCTCCGCCGGGCGCGCCCCCCACGGGCAGGCCCGCGCCCCTGCCCGAGCCTCCGAAGATCGACGCGCTGGCAGGCCCACTTACTCCAGGCCCGGATTTGGCCTTCCTGCCTCCGCCCCAGATCCAGCCCGCCGAGCAGCCCAAACTGACGCTGGAGCCTCCGCCCCGGGCGCCCGAGCCCAAACCCGGGGGCTCCGCAAAGCTGGCTCTCCCCAAGACCTCGGTGACCGAAATGGGACAGGCGCTGGCCAAAGGAGGCGTAGGCGCGGGCCTGATCGTCAGCGACTTTGGCGACGGGCTGGGCGGCTTCGGAGAGGGGGTGAACATCTCGCCCGTTCCGGGGGCCATCGGCAACAGCCTCGAGCTGCTCAGCGATCCCCAGGGCGTGGACTTCCGGCCTTACCTGGTGCGGATCCTCGCCGCCGTGCGCCGCAACTGGCTGGCGATCATCCCCGAGAGCGCCCGCAGGGGCAGACAAGGCCGGGTGGTCATCCATTTCGCCATCGACCGCAGCGGCAAGGTCCCGAAGCTGGTGATCGCTTCCGGCTCGGGCACCGATGCCTTGGACCGCGCCGCCGTGGCGGGCATCAGCGCCACCACGCCCTTCCCGCCGCTGCCCGCCGAGTTCGCCGGCAAGGAGATCCGCCTCCAGTTCGTATTTCTTTATAACTTGAAACCTTACTGAGACGACCCATGCCGCACTGGATCGGCTCCAGAGAGAGCACGGCGCTCGAACAGAACTCCCACTTTGTCCTCTCGTATCTTATTCCAGCCGGGATGTTTCTCGAGTAGGGAGGCAAGCGGCCAGGCGGAAGGCAACAACGCCAAGTCGATTTGATGCTTGACTAAGATCTCCTCCCACTCGCGGCGCCCGGTCATTAGTTTAAGATAGTCGTTTCCTATAGCGGGTCCATAGAAGTCGCTCCGGCCGTCGAAAAAGACTTTCTGATCGGGCCAATTGTGATAAATCAAGTAGTCAGCCCACTGATCCGAAGTAAATACACGCGCAGTTTTGAACCGTGAAAATTCCGCCCGCACAATCTCTACGGGGAAGAGGCTGGAAGGAAAGTCCTTCGGCCACTTAGAAGGCGGGGTGAGCCAAATCAGGGCCGCGGCCAGGATGGCGGCCCATGCCGTGTGCCGGCGGAAACTCGGGGCGAGATCCGAGCCCACCGCCCACAAAATCCGGCCGGCGGAGCGTTCGGGTTTCCGCGCCGCGGCCTGCTCCCACCACGTGCTTGCCGCCTCCGCCGCCAGCGGCAGGCTCACGATCGCAAACAACGGGATGTGCCGGACCGAGCTGAGCGCCATGTGCGCCCAGGCCACAATCAGGAGAGCACTGGCGAATTCCTTGCGCGCCAGAAGGACGCCGCTGGTGATGAGGCCCAGCAAAAGCACCAACTCAAAGTGATACATGTTCTCGGAACGGAAACTTGGCGACTGAAATTCCTGGATCGTATTGCGGATCCAATCAGAGGTGAGATACCGGAATACGTGTCCGTGTAAGGACCAGCCATACGGGTTGACTAAGGTTGCAGCCGCCGAGGCTGCGAGAACGAGCCCGTAGCGGCGGGCTTGGGGCCATTTCTCAGCGCGCCGGGTTGGATCCAACCAGCCTTCCAAAGCCAGACCCGCGCTGAGCAGCGCCAGCGTGGCGAGCAAGGCCAGGAAGCCCGCGTGGAGATTGGCCCACAGCGCAGCCAGGGGCGGCAGACTCCAAACCCAGGGCGATCTTGACCGGCGGTCGGTCAGTAAAATCCCATAACTAAGCGCCATCAGGAGAATTGTGAACAGGTGCGGCCGGGCCAGGTAGTGAATCGAGGAAGCCATCACCGCGGGCAAAAGCATGGCGGCGGCCAGCAGAGGATTCACCCCGAGCTTCAACATCAGCCGGAATAGAAGGGCGGCGCTCAGCGCCACCAGGCCGCCTGCCAGCACGGCCAGCCCCGCGAGTCCCCAAACGTCGTGCGCCGCAGCCAGCGCGACGTCGGACAGCCATTCCCAGGCGTACCATGTCTCTCCCGGGAGGGTGAAAGAGAAGAGATCCTTATCCGGCACACGGCCATGCTCTAAAATCCACTGGCCGGCGCGGATATGCCATCCGGTGTCCCCGTCGAAAAGCAGGCCTGTCCAGCCGTCGCCGAACAGGAAGAGTCTGGCGGCAATGGAAATCACGAGAATATCGGCGAGCGAGGGGACTAGAGAGGACCGCCACCGGACTGCCGGCCTCCAGGATGACTCAGCCATAGTCACAAAGGTACTCCTGATTCATAGCACATCGTCCAAGTCGTCGAGTGTATACTCCCGTTTACAGCGACCGGCAGAAGAGCCTACCCGCGCCCACACCCGGTCCTGCCGAAGCCGCCGGGTCAGAGGTTTTGCATGCACTTAGAAGCAGCTTTCGCCAGTTGGCGCATATGGCTGCGAAATTGCGAAAGGCAGAAGGTGTGAGCTGCGGCCGCGCGCCACAGCAGAAGAAAGGGAGAAGAATCGCTTATGAGGAATAAGCTTTTGGGATGGCTGGTTTGGGCGGAGATCTGGCGGGACGAATCGGGCCAGGACCTGATCGAGTATGCCCTGGTTGCGGCTCTAATCGCGCTGGCGGCCACAGCCGGCATGAATACCATTGCTAACAGCATCAACAACGCGTTCAGCACCATTGGGACCAGATTGAGCTCGGCCGTGGCGACCGGAGGCGGCAGCTAGCGAAACCGGCCCCGCCTGAATGGCCGGGCTGTGACGACAACTCGAGCCGCGGAAAACCCGGGCCAAGCAGACTTCTCCGACCCAGGCTCGGCCGTCCGCCCGGCGGGCGGAGGGACCGTGTGCATGAGGTAAGGGAGGATCCCGCTTGGCGGGGGGTAAGTTGCAATGCCAACCCGGCGTCTCAATATCTTAGTCATCGGTCCCGACAAGGCCCGTCGTCAGGAAACCGTCTCCGAGCTCCTGCATCACAGGGTGGAAGCTCCTGTGGAGCTGGACGCTTACTCGCAGATTCGCACTCTGGCTGCCGGCGCTAAAGACTGGGACGTGGCCTTGTTGGACCTGGATAGTGATCCTGATCTTTGTCTGGCGGTGGCACAGACTCTGTCGGCCCGGAACCCCACCGGCACTGTAATGGTGTACGCGAAACAACGGGACCCGGAGTTGTTAATCCGATGCATGAGAGCCGGGGCTAGGGAATACATCACCCTCCCGGCCGATCACAAACAGTTGCAGGAGGCATTGTCTAGAGCGGCCGCGCGGCGCACGGAAAGCGCGGGGCAGGAGAATACGGGCCGAGTTTTGGTGTTTTTGGGCTCCAAAGGGGGATCCGGCGTCAGCACGATCGCCACCAACTTCGCGCTGGCCTTGAATCAAGAAGGAGCAGCCACATTCTTGCTTGACCTCAATTTGGAGCTGGGCGAGAGCTCGTTGCTGCTCGGGGTGAATCCGCAATTCACTTTGGCGGACGTGGTTGAGAATGCGCGACGTTTAGACCGGGAGCTGTTGAACGGAATGATCGCCCGTCATGAATCGGGCTTGGCGTTCTTGCCGGGACCCGACTCTTTGGGTCCTGCGATGGCATTTGAGAACGGAGATCTATCCAGGCTCCTGGCGCTGCTTCAGGAGCAGTATCAATTCATCGTTGTGGATGCCGGACACGGCCTGCTGCGGAACGGTCAGGCTCTTTTGGATGTGGCGGACACGGTCTACGTGGTGACCCAGACGGATATCCCCGCCTTGCGGAACGCGCAACGGTATGTAAAGCACTTACAACGTGTGGCCGGGGCGAAGGTGCGGCTGGTGTTGAACCGTTACGACATCCGGAAGCCGGACATCGACGAAGAACATATCGCCAAGGCGGTCGGGGCGCCGGTGGACTGGCGGCTGCCCAGCGATTACCATTTGGTGAAACGATCCCACAACACGGCTGTTCCGCTGGCGCTCGCCGACTCACCTATTTCTCTGGTCATTCGAAATATGGCCCGCGAGGTATGCGGCAAGCCGTTAGTGCCGGCGCCCAGGCGGAGGCTGCGTCTTTTCGGTTGAGCGTAGGATGTTGGGCTGAAAGGCCACTGCTATGGAAAGCCACTCATGAACGAATCGGCTTTTGAAAAACTCAAATCGGATCTGCACCGGGTGTTGATTTCCAAGTTGGACCTGGAACGGCTGTCCGCGGTCAACGGCACGGAAGCCCGGCAGGCGGTGGTGACATTGATCCAGGAAATCCTGACCTCGGAGCGCATTTTGCTGAACAGCGAGGAACGAGAGCGCCTGCAAGAGGGTCTGCTGAATGAGGTCTTCGGCCTTGGCCCCCTGGAGCCCTATCTGAAGGACCCTTCCATTTCGGACATCCTGGTCAACCGCAAGGACCAGGCGTACATCGAGAGGGGCGGGGTGTTGGAGAAGGCCGACCTGCGCTTCCGCGACGACCAGCACCTGCTTCAGATCATCGACCGGATCGTCGGGCAAGTCGGGCGGCGCGTGGACGAGGCTTCTCCTATGGTGGATGCGCGGCTGCCGGATGGCTCCCGCGTGAACGCGATTATCCCGCCGCTGGCTTTGGACGGCCCGGCGCTGTCCATCCGGCGGTTTGGCACGGCGCCGATTACCGCCCAGAAGATGCTGGAGCTCAAGACCCTGACGCAGGAGATGTTGGACGTGCTCAGCGCCGCCGTGCGGGCCAGAATCAGCATCATGATCTCGGGCGGAACTGGCGCGGGCAAAACAACGTTTCTGAACATGCTCTCCTCCTTCATCCCTTCCTCGGAGCGGCTCATCACGATCGAGGACGCGGCGGAGCTTCAGTTGCAGCAGGAGAACGTCGTGCGGCTGGAAACGCGCCCGCCCAATGTCGAAGGAAAGGGCGCAATCTATCAGCGGCAGCTTCTCATCAACAGCCTGCGCATGAGGCCGGACCGGATCATCATTGGCGAAGTTCGAGGCGATGAGGCCTTCGATATGTTGCAGGCGATGAACACCGGACATGAGGGTTCGATGACCACGATCCACGCCAACAGTTGCCGCGATGCGCTGGCGCGCCTGGAGTCGATGGTGGCCATGGCGGGATTCAACATCCCCGAGCGGGCGATACGCCAGCAAATCGCGTCGGCCATTGGATTGGTGGTGCAGATTGCGCGCCTCAGCGACGGTTCGCGCCGCGTGGTCAGCATTTCGGAGATTACCGGCATCGACGAAGACGTGATTTGCATGCAAGAGATCTTCACTTTCGTGCGGAAAGGCATTGGCGTCAACGGACGCATCGTAGGGGCTTTCCAGCCTCTGGGCATCCAGCCCCGGTTCTTGGAACGGCTGCGGGTGTGCGGGATTATGCTGCCTCCAGGCACGTTCGAGCGGCGGGTGGAAGTGAATTAGGGGGGTGCATGTGGATTCTGACGGCATCGGTCTTCGTGGCCGTATTCGCCGGCGTGACGCTAGCGCTTTGGCTGCTCCGGGGGAGCCGTGAGCGTCAAGCCAAGCAGGCCTTAGCCCGGCTAGAGGTCCTCACCGCCGAGACGCCGGTTTCACAGGCGGAAAGCCGGCCGGTGGTCCGGCCCGAGGAGCCATTCAGTTCCATCCCGTGGCTGGACCGGTGGCTGCGGCGGCTGGACGCGTTTGGAAGGCTGAGGCTGCTGCTCCAGCAGGCGCAGCTCGACTGGACTCCGGCAGGTTTCCTGGCCGGATGCGCCGCCTGCTGGCTGGCGCTCGCCGCCGTGCTCTGGTTGCGCTCGGCAGGGATTGTCCCTTCTTTGCTTTTCGGGTCGGCTGCATTGCTCCTGCCATGGATCTACGTTTTCCGCAAGCGGGCCCGCCATTTTGAGGCCTTCGAGCAGATGTTGCCGGAAGCCTTGGATCTGATTGTGGCAGCCTTGCGTGCCGGACACGGCGTCACGGCGGCGATGGGCGCGGTCGGCAAGGAGATGGCGGATCCGATTGGCCGGGAGTTCCGGCAATGTTTCGAAGAACAGAACTTCGGCCTGGATCTGAGAGCTTCTTTGGAAAACCTCGCGTCCCGGGTGCCGACGCAGGACGTGCGCATGATCGTCACGGCATTTTTGGTCCAAAGAGAGAGCGGAGGGAACCTGGCGGAGGTGCTGGACCGGGCGGCGGCCATCGTGCGCGAGCGCTTCCGCCTGAAGCGCCAGGTGCAGGTCAACACGGCGCAAGGACGGCTGACGGGGTGGATCCTGGGTCTGCTGCCGCCGGTGTTGGGGGTGCTGCTCTATCTGGCGAATCCAGACAACATCCGATTACTGTGGACGCACCCAACGGGCCTAAAAATGCTGTACACCGCGTCCGTCTTGATGGTGATCGGGATCCTGATTATTCGCAAGATTGTGAAGGTGCGGCTGTGAGGCGATGGTGACGCTCGTATTGCTGACATTCGCTGCGGTCTTCCTCGCGGTGGCCGGGGTTGGACTTCTGCTGCACCGGCGGCAGATCGCCGGCCGGCTGGCGGAGGTGATCGCGTCATCGCCGGGCTCGACTCCACAGAGTCAGAGTGCGGGACAGCGGGCTGCCGCCGTGGTGACCACCTGGGTGGCGCGTTTGGAGAACATCCTTCCCCGGAGCCGGGAAGAGGTCTCGGTAGTCCGCAAACGCCTGATCCGCGCCGGCTACCGCCGGGAGGCGGCGGTACAGATCTTTTACGGATTGAAGGTGTTGGTCCCTCTGAGCCTGGCCGCTCTCGCGACCGCAAGCGGCGCCTACCATTACGGGCCTTTCTTCGTGTACGGCATCTCTCTCGGATTGGGCTTTCTGATTCCCGATTTCGTTTTGGGCAACCGCATCCGGAACCGCCAGCTTCAAATTGAAGCGGGCTTGCCGGACGCGCTGGACTTGATGGTGATCTGCATCGAGGCTGGGCTGGGACTGGACCAGGCGATTCATCGCGTCGCCCAAGAGCTCCGCTACAGCCGCCCCGAAATTGCGGACGAGCTCACCGTGGTGACGCGGGAGCAATGGGCCGGCAAGCCGCGCACGGACACCTGGAAGGATCTGGCCGAGCGGACAGGGGTGGAGGCGGTGCGGGCCGTGGTGGCCACGCTGGTCCAAGCGGATCAGTTCGGGACCAGCGTCGCCAAAGCGCTGCGGGTGCACGCAGAAACGATCCGCATGCGGCGCCGGCTCCAGATCGAAGAAGCCGCGGCCAAGACCACGGTGAAGTTGGTGTTTCCTTTGGTGTTTTTTGTGTTTCCAAGTCTGTTTGTAGTGGCCTTGGGGCCATCGGTGATCCGGATTCTGGAGGACTTTGAACGTTATCTGTCAGGCTAAGAACAGAGAAGAAGGAGTATAAAACACATGAACAATGTCACACTCATTCGAATCGTTGCCGGAATTCTGTTTGTTATCGTCTTGTACATCTTGGTCCAGCGCAGGCGAAAGCGGGTGAAGTAACCGCCGGAGGATGGCCAGCCTCGGGGCAAGGGGCGGATGTGCCGGAAAGAAACAACAGCTCGTCCAAGACGGGGGAGGGGAACGCCGTAAAGCGGCTGTGTGTTTTCAACGTGACGCGGCAATCGTTCCTGAGCCTGGGGGTGGAGGTCCTTGCCGCGCGCTTCGGCCTTTGGCGGTGGCTTGTCCGGGCCGAGCGGAGCTGGCGCGACGGCACTTGGCTTGTGCCGTGCCGCTGGATCCACACGATCGGCTCGAGACATCCCGTGGATGTGGTGTACCTGGACCCGGAGCTGCGGGTGCTGCACGTCATTGAAAAACTCCTTCCGTTTCGGGTGGCTCCGCTGCGGCGCGGGACGCACAGCATGCTCGAGCTTCCGGAAAGGACGCTGTACTGGTCCAATACGGCCCCGGGAGACCAATTGTTGATTTGTCCGGCTTCGGACCTGGCGCAGCAATGGGCCCGGGCGAACAAGGAAAGAGTTTTGAGATGAGGAGGGAGCGGGACCAGGATCCGGCTGCGCGCGGACTGGGACGCTGGCCGGAAACCCGGGATGCAGGCGGCTTCTGGGAAAGGTTATTGGGCGCGAAGCGCAACCCCATGCCTCCTCCCCGGTTCCGGGTCCCAGGGCTGACCGCTTATTACTGGGACGGGAGTGCTCCTCGGCCTCACTCGGTCGTCAACATTAGCGAGACGGGGGCCTTTCTGGCCTCGCCGGCGAGTTGGTCCAACGGCACGGTGCTTGAACTTACTCTCCAGATGAATTCCGAGAGCGCGCCCGCTTCGGGCCCGCCGCCGGCGTGGATCATGGCTGCGCAGATTGTCCGTTCCACACCGGAGGGCTGCGCGGTGCGTTTCCTGCACCGGGACCGGGAGCGCCTCCAGCGGTTCCGGGAGTTTTTGGAAAGTCTGCCGGGAAAAGAGTTGCAGAGATGAGCTGTAATTTCCGCAAGGGCAGGGGACAAGCCATTCTCGAGCTCGCGCTCCTTTTGCCGTTGTTGTTCCTGCTGATCGCCAATCTGGTCAATTTTGGCGCGTTCCTTCACGGCTGGATCACCGTCGCGAATGCCTCGCGGGCCGGAGCGCAGTATCTGGTCCTCGCCGGGGCCAGCGTGGGGGCGCCGGTCCCGCCCGACGTAAGCCAAATCGCCGCGCTGATCAACCGGGACGTGTCCTCTCTGCCGGGGAACAGCTCATTGCAGGTCAAAGTCTGCACGAATTATGCGGCGGAAGATGAGGATCCTCCGGTGGTCTGCGCTGGTTCGGGCGGACCGGATGCGGTTCCGAACGATCCCGAGCCGGACTATTACGTCCTGGCGAGCGTGGACGTCACCTACAACTATCAGCCTCTGATCCGGCTCTGGGACTTCCCCGCGTTGGGAATTCGCCTGACGCTTCCGCCCACGACGATCCACCGCCGGACGGTGATGAGGATGCTGCAATGAGAAAGGGGCGAGGAGGAAGTGCGGAGACGCGCCGGAAGGGCGCCAGCCTGGTGGAATTCGCGCTGGTGGCGTTTCTGTGTGTGATCCTCCTGCTCTCGACCGTTGAGTTTGGGCGGTTACTGCTGGTTTATAACACTGTGGCCAACGCTGCCCGGGAGGGCGCACGTTACGCCAGCGTAAGCGGGACCGGTGGTGGAACGCGAGCGGGGCGTACGCCCGAAGAAGTCGCCGCCGAAGTTAGGAAATTCGCCCGCGCCGGACCGGTCGACCTCACCCGGTTGCAGATCTCGGTCGGGTATCCGGACGGTGCGAATGCCGCCGGCATGCGCGTGGACGTAACGGTGGAGTATCCTTACGATCCGCTTATCGGGCTGCTGCCGTTGCAGATCAATCTTGCCAGTACGTCGCGCGGTGTTATTACGTTTTGAGTTAGTTCCGTTGTAGGAGGAGAACCTTTGGGATGAGGTCTCCGGGAGGCGGACATGAAAGCGAGCAGAAACGAATCGGGGCAGATTGCAATTCTGGTATTGATCGCACTGGGCCTGTTTCTTATCGCAGCGGCCGGTCTGACGATTGACGGCAGCCACCTGTACGCCCAGCGGAGGATGGCGCAGGCAGCGGCCGACGCAGCCGCTCAAGCGGCGCTGATGAGCATCTTCAACGAGACGAATAACGTCGAAGATTCCGGGAACGCCGCGTTCGACACGACGCCGTTTGTATGCGGGGTTTCCGATCCGCGCACCCCGTGCGCCTACGCCGCTGCGAACGGGTTCGGCACGACGGTGAACGACACCGTATCGGTTAGCTTCCCGTCTGAAGTTGCGGATGTCCCCCCGCCCCCAGAGGGCGTGCTGACCGACGAAGTGCGCTTTGTGCGGGTCGAAGTGACCCGCAGTGTGCCGACGACGCTCATGAGGCTGCTGGGGGCGTCGGCCACCACGGTGCGGGCAACCGCAACGGCCGCCATCTTGTACTTGCGCCAAGCGCCTCCCGTGATGGTGATGCACCCGGCGCCGAAGGGCAAAGGGCTGAGCGTGAAGGACAAGAGCATCCTGGCGGTATTCGGCGGCCCGCAAAGAAGCATTCATGTGAACTACAGCGATCAGTCAAGAAAGAACGACGCCTTCGAATGTGGCAAGGATGGGACGGTGGACCTCTCCAAAGCCGGCCCGCAAGGCACTGGCGGCGATATCTCTTTCACAACGGGTCCGGGCAAGAAGTCGCAATCGGGCTGCGTCTTGCTGGGGAGCACGGGGCACTACATCCGGCCGGCGGCCTCGATGGAGGACCCCCTGGCGGACATCCCCGATCCCCCTGAGCCGCCGCTGGCCCCGGCGCCGCAACCTCTGCCCAACGGTCAGAACGGCTGTCCCGCCTCTCCGCTCAAGCCTTGTAAGCTGTATAGCCCGGGGACCTATACGAGAGGCCTCCTCATTAAGGAAGAGACCGCAGTGTTCAAGCCCGGGCTCTATTATCTTGCGAATCGAGAGGGAGATGAAAAGAGCCGCGGCTTCGAGGTTCAAAAGCAAGCCACGCTGCTCAATGCCGTGGGATTCCCCAGCAGTCCCGACACCGGCGACGGCGTGCTGATTTACAACGCCGGTGAATATGATTTTCGCTTCTCGGAGGACAGTTCGATCAACCTCCGGGGCTCCTCGCTGAATTCGCCTTATAAGGGCATCCTGTTCTTTCAAGATAGGACAACGATGAAGGAAATGGAGCATAACATCGAGACCAGCGGGACCGTCGAGATCGAAGGCGCCATTTATATGAACAACACGCTGTTTACTAAGGAGAAGAAGAAGAAAGGCGGCAAGAAGGAGTCCGTGCCGAAGGGCACCCAGACGCTCAAGCTGAAGGGCGGCAAAACGGGGATGACATTGCGCGGAGGGGTGGTTGTGGGGGCCTTGAAAGTCGAAGGCGGAGCTACGGTCCGCGTATACCCTCCGGATGCGCTGTATTTGGTCCGGCAGGTGGCCCTGGTGAGATGAGGGCGAAGCCCAGGGGAGGACTCAAGGTTCCGGGCGGGGGATGATCAGAAGGATCTCAACGCCGACCGGCTGCCCGCCACGGGAGGCCGGCCGGAACTCCCAGAGATTAAGCGAGCGGAGCAACAGGTCTCGATCTTGGTCCGAAATGCTGCCGGGAAATGTCAAGGCGCTAAATCTGCCTGTTTCGAGGATGGAGCCGTGAACGAAGAGCCGGTCTTCGGCGCCAAAGGCCAGCTCGGGGCGGAGCATGACGAAAGGATAGGGCGCCTCCAACTTGCCTGCGGCGGCCGCGGATTGGGCCGGCGGACAAAACAGCAGAGTCCAGTCCGGCCGGACGCCGATGCGCAAGTAGACCGTGTAGACCATTTTGCAGCGCATCATTCCGCCCGTCTCCGGGAACGACTCTTCGGGAGCTGAGCCGAGCACAAGGAACGAGTAGCGCCCCTCTTTGGGACGCGTGATGCGCACAGCCGGCAATGGCCGTTCCGGAGGCGGCGCGCTGGGGACCAACAGCGGATTGGTTGGCCCGCCGCCACTTACTTCGCGCCCATCGGTGTTTCCATGGGATCCGGTCCCCGCGCCGGGGCCTTGAGACGCGCCTGCGCCGCCGCTTCCTTGGCTCGCCCCTTCTTTACGTTCAGCAGCATGGGGCGGGGCGGGTTCACCCGGGAGGTCCAGCGGCGGCCGCCCGATGACGGGCGGCACGCTGACCACGGTCCCGAGAGCGGGTTGGGTGGGCGCGGCGGTAATGAGCACGGCCGTTTCCCCATCGCGGGAATCGGCGGCGCGGCCCGCACGAGGCTCCTCTTTTCGGCCGGGCAGTTGAAACACGCGCAACGGCGATGCTGAGGCAGCAGGACGCGGCAGAGCCGGCGGTTGAGAAGCGGGGATTCCGGTTTGACTTAAGTCCGCCAGCCGAAGTTCCTGGTTTGGCAGGTTGGGACTCGGTGGGGCATCCAAAACCGCCTCCTGCGGCTGCGGAGCTTTCCGCGCGGGCAAAACGAGGCTCTTAGGAGTTGGTTTCTCCGGAGGGGTCCAGGAAGCGATGGGGGGCAACGTTTGCGAAATGGCGGCCGCAGTTTCGGGAATGGGTTGGAGGATCACCGACTTCATCTTCGGCGGCGCGGGCAGTTCTGGAAGCTGCACGCGGGGGCTGATCCGCAGGGCGCCGGGTTGGGCGGCGCCGGCCTTGCCCGAGCCGGTGCGCTGAGGAGTGCGTCCGCTACCGGCAGCGGGGGGCGATTGCGGCTGATAATACAAGACCCGCGAAGGGCGGAGCGGAAGGACTTCCGCGACCTCCACCTGCGCTCCTCGGAGGCGCTCTTCCCAAAGGCCAATGTAATGGGCGGCCGCAGGCAGGGCGGCCACTGCGATCAGATGCAGCCCCAGAGAGAGCAGCAACGACGGATAGGCGCGGTGAGGCGGCAACAGAACTGCTGTAAAGTCCGGTGCGGATTGCGGGCCGGTTGCTGGAGCTTGTTGGCGAGTCACCTAGATCCAGCGAGTGGCAAGTTGAAAGCCAACCTCGGACAAGAGGACTTACGCCGGAAAATGTGTACGGAGGGGATCACTCCCGCCGCGTGGTTGTAAACGCAGGTAGACATCGACGCAGGGGGGAAGACTGTCCGGCGCGCGAAATGGTTCGATCCTCCGCGGAATGAAAGATTCGGCTGCAAGTGGCGTTCAACTTGCGGAGAACAGGCAGGCGGCAACCGTCCTAAAGCGGGGCGGCTGCGACAAGAGGGCGGGAAGGAGGCTTGATGAACAGGCTGGTGATGACGATTCTTGGCATCGCCTTCGTACTGGCGACTCTGGCGAGCTTCGCCGTCTACAAGGCAGTCCGCTCCGGCGGCGCAGGAGCGCAGGGGGCGGGCCGGACGGTGATGGTTGCGGCCCGCACTCTTGAGGCAGGCACGGTCATCAAGGAGAACGATCTCCGGACGGCGCAATGGCCCGGCGATTTGCCGAAGGGCGCGATCACCAGGCGCGAAGACGCGCTGGGCCGCGGGGTGGTGACCACCATCCTGGAAGGGGAGCCGGTCGTGGAGCTGCGCCTGGCGCGAGCTGGGGCAGGAGGCGGATTGGCGGCGCTGATCCCCAACGGCAAACGCGCCTGCGCAGTCAAGGTGAACGAGGTGGTCGGGCTAGCCGGATTTGTGGTTCCCGGCATGAGAGTGGATGTGGTGATGACCGGCATTCCTCCGAACGCGCCAGCGTCAGAAGGCCCGGTGTCTAAGACAATTCTTCAGAACGTGGAAGTCCTGTCCGCCGGACAGAACTTTCAGAAGGACGCCGAAGGGCGGCCGGCGCAGGCGCAAGTTGTGAACTTGTTAGTGACCCCCGAGGAGGCCGAAATCCTCAGTCTGGCCGGCAACGAAACCAAGATCCAGCTGGTTTTGCGCAACCAGGCCGACACCAAGGCGATGGAAACGCCGGGGAGTTCTCTGAGCCGGTTGTTTGAAGGGGCGAAACCCGCTCCACCGGTAAGCATCACCGCCCCGCCCAAAGCTCCCACGCGGCCGGCGCCCGTTGCGCCGCCACCCCAGGCGCTAGCCCTGGCCCCACCCCCGCCGGCTCCCGGTCATTTCGTCATCGAAGTCATCAATGGTCCACGTAAAGAGGAAGCGAAGTTTCAGAGACCGGAGGGCGTCAAGCCGTGACCCTTGCAAAACGTCTTATTGCCTCGACCATGTTGACCGCAGTGCTCGGAGTTCCCGCCGTCCAGCTCCTGCAAGCGCAAGGCGCGGGTGAAGAATCCGTGAGCGAGTTGTTCGTGGTGGTGGGAAAGTCGGTTCTTGTCACAAGCGAGCCGGTCATCGAGCGAGTGGCTGTTGGGTTTGGCGATGTGGCCGAAGCCGCCGCCGTCAGTCCACACGAAGTCCTGGTCAGCGGAAAAGCAGTGGGGGGGACCAGTCTGATCGTGTGGCAACAAGGAGGCGGAAAGCTGTTCTTCAACGTAACGGTCCGCCCAAACACCGCGGTAACGAACATCCGGCTGGAAGGACTACGGCGGGAACTGCGGCAGGAACTGCCCGGCCAAAACATCAACGTCACGTACGAAAACGACACGGTCTTCCTGCGGGGGACGGTGAAGGACTTGACCAGTGCGGAACGTGCGGCTGCGATTGCCAGCACTGTGGGGAAGACCGTGAATCTGCTCTATGTCGAGACACCGGATACGGAGAGGCAGATCCTGTTGAAGGTGAGATTCGCGAACGTGGACCGGGCTGTGGCAAGCGAGCTCGGGCTGAATCTGATCAGCACGGGCGCGGCGAACACGGTGGGCTCGGTGAGCACGCAGCAGTTCTCCGCCCCCAAGGTGAATCCGCAGCCGGATGGGACGACGGAGATCTCGCTCACAGATGCGCTCAACATCTTCCTGCTGAGACCGGATCTCAATCTTGGCGCTACAATCCGGGCCTTGCAGCGGAAATCCTTGTTGGAGATCCTCGCGGAGCCGAATGTGCTGGCGATCAACGGCAAGCAAGCCAGTTTTCTGGCGGGCGGCGAGTACCCCTATCCGATTCTGCAAGGCGGCGGCGCCGGGCTGGGCACCGTCACGATTCAGTTCCGGGAGTTTGGAGTGCGAATCAACTTTCTGCCGTATATTACGCCGCGAGGCACGATTCGTCTGGAGGTGGCGCCTGAGGTCAGCGCGCTTGACTTCGCCAACGGCCTGGTCTTTCAGGGCTTCAATATTCCGGCGCTCACGGTGCGGCGGGTGCATACGGAGATTGAACTCTCCGACGGGCAAAGCTTCGCCATCGGCGGGTTACTGGACCGGCGCTTGACGGAAACGATTAACAAGATCCCACTTTTGGGAGATGTGCCGCTGCTCGGGAAGCTCTTCCAGTCCCGGGCGCTCAACCGGCAAAACTCCGAGTTGCTGGTGATTGTCACGCCGGAGCTTGTGCGCCCGATTCCAAACGGGCAGCCGCTTCCGGACATCCAGTATCCGAAGGCTTTAGAAGGCGCGGACCAGCAGCCGCCGCGAACGCCGCCGGCATCCGTCACAGGAGAGACGATTGCGGCGCCGGCACAAGCGGCTGTGCCTGTGGAGAAGCTGCTTCAAACCACGCGCGAGATGGAATCGATGTCCCTTCGCGGCGGCGAGGGGACGAGAGGTCTGCCAGATTCGAGCTGGCGGCCACAAACGCAACTTCCGCCGATTGCGCCTTCGCCCCCCTCGGAAACGGCTCCAGCCCGGCAGCCATGAGTTCCGTGCGCCGCGTGGCGCACGGCAGAGCCGGGCGACCCGCCAGACGGGCAGGGGAGGCCAGCCCCACGGGTACCAGTGTATTGGTACGGTACTCGTGGGCATAGGTTGTGGGTCCCAGGCTTCCGCCCTGCCGTCCTGTCTGCGAATACGATTGACCATGCCTTTTAGAATCAGCTGAATGCGGCCGGTGTCCGGGTGGTACAGAGCGGCGGATTGTCTGTAAACCGTTTGCCTAAGGCTATGTTTAAACTCCTTGGTTCTAATGATGAAGCAGACTCGCGGAAGTGAGTACCGTTACTGCCTCTAACACTAAACGCTTGACAGTCTAACCTGATAACCCTAGAATTGAAGTGCTCTTCAATAGGAGGGGAACGCAGAGAAGAGTGAACCGCCCGGAGCATCCGATGCTATGATACGGGTACTTTGTTATTCCGAGGACGGGAACAAGCTGCCTTGGTTGCAGCCGGCTCTGGGACCCGGCTATCAGGTCGAAGTGGATTCGAACAAGGACAAGGTGGCCGAACTGGCGGCGCGCGGCGAGTTTGACGTATTGCTGATCGATTTCGATTCGAACTATGGAAGTATCTCGGATGGCCTGGAGGTGTTTAACTCACTTCAGAATTCGCTCGTGCCGGTTGTGGTGATGACGGATGACGGACGAAGGGCATACGCGCTGGACCTAATTCGGCGGGGCGCCTATGATTACTTCCGCAAACCGCCGGCGTTGGCCGAGCTGCGGGTGGTTTTGGGGCGGGCCTGCGAGCGAACCGCGCTGCGGCGGGAGTTGGAGAGGACGCGGCGGACTCTGGAAGAAGTTGCGGGATGTGACGGACTGATCGGGACCAGCGCGTCTGCACGGGCCGTTTACAGCCTGATCCGGCGCGTGGCCGGCCTTAACGCCCCGATCCTAATCCGCGGTGAGAGCGGGACGGGCAAAGAATTGGTGGCGCGCGCGATCCACAGCCTGAGCGCGAGGGCGGGAGAGCCATTCGTCGCGGTGCCTTGCGGCGCGATTCCCGAGACGTTGATCGAAGCCGAGCTGTTCGGCCATGAGAAGGGCTCCTTCACCGGAGCGGCGGCCGCCCGGGCGGGGTATTTCGAGCAAGCGGGCGAAGGGACATTGCTGTTGGATGAGATCGGGGAGTTGAGCCTTCACACCCAAGTGAAATTGCTTCGTGTGCTGCAACAGCGCGAGTTTTGCCGGCTGGGCAGTTGCAAACTGATTCCCCTCCGCGCTCGAATTCTGGCCGCCACGCACCGGCCGCTGGAGCGGATGGTCGAGGAAGGCTCCTTCCGGATGGACCTTTTGTTCCGGATCAATGTCATGACGATCGACGTGCCGCCGCTGCGGGAGCGGATCGAGGACATCCCGGCGCTGGCGCGTCATTTCCTCGAGGAATCGGCGAAGGTGTTTCAGAAGACGGTCCGTGAGATCACGCCTGCGGCCATGGAACTGCTCATGTCTTACTCTTGGCCCGGGAACATTCGGGAGCTGGAGAACGTGATCCAGGCTGCCCTCATCCTGACGGACGACGAACGCATCGGTCCTAAGGACCTTCCGCGCAACATACAAGGTGCAGGGTCCGGGGCACGGCCGGTTGATCCCGAACAGGTGTCCTTTGAAGAACTGCTGCGCGAGTACAAAGCGGAGCTGGTCCAGCGGGCGCTCGCTAAATTCAATGGGAACAAGACGCTTGCGGCGCGGAGCTTGCGCATTTCCCGGGCTTATCTTCACCGCCTGCTCCGTCCGCCGGAACGGAGACACACGGCCGCGTAGCTTTTGTTTTTTGTGAGCCGCTTACAGACCCCAGGCTGAGGCATTGGAGACAATTCGTACGTGGCAGACCACGCCGTGGCGGCGGACATCAGCGCCAGCACGCCCTGCCCGCCGCCGGCGGCCGGGTTCAGCGGCAAAGAAATCCGCGTCCATAACAGAAATCTCCAAAGCAGATGATACGAGCCGGGCGAAGGGAACGCTGTGGGAACAAGGCCGGGCAACTTGACGCACCAGCGAAGGCGCGGCGATGATGCCGATTGCTGAGGAGAACCCTGCGCTGCGGTTGGAAAACAGCCAGACTCCGGGCACGCTATAGTTGACGAAGAGGGAGGTTCTGTAGATGCGCAGGCGATTTCGATTTGGCTTCATCTTCGTGGCCGCGGTGTTGATGGCGGGCTGCGGGCGGCGGCCATCCGTCGAGGAGGCCCGGGCGTTTCTGGATCAAGCTGAGGCGAAACTAATGGCCCTCAGCGAGGAGGCGAGCCGGGCGGCTTGGGTGCAGTCCACCTACATCACGGACGACACGGAGATCTTGGCTGCGAAGGCCAATCAGCGCCTGATCGAAGCGACCGTGGCGCTGGTGAAGGAGTCGCGCCGTTTCGACGGCGTCAACCTGCCGCCGGAGCTGGCCCGCAAGATGAAGCTGTTGCGCTTGTCGCTCACGCTGGCGGCGCCTTCCGATCCGAAGGAGAGCGAGGAGCTGACCCGCATCGCGGCGGCCATGGAGGCGGCCTACGGCAAGGGCCGCGCCTGCCCGGAAGGGGTGACGGATCCGGCCAAGTGCCTCGACATCAACCAGGTGACGCGGGTGATGGCCGAAAGCCGCAAGCCGGAGGAGTTGCTCAGCGTCTGGCGGGGCTGGCATGCGGTGGGCGCGCCGATGCGCAAGGATTACCAGCGCTTCGTCGAGCTGGCCAACAAGGGCGCGCGCGAGATCGGCTATGCCGACATGGGAGCGATGTGGCGCTCCAAGTACGACATGCCGCCGGATGAGTTCGCCCGGGAAGTGGACCGCCTCTGGGATCAGGTCAAACCGCTGTACCTCTCGCTTCACGCGTACGTGCGCAACCGGCTGCGCGAGAAGTACGGCGAGAAGGTGGTTCCGGCCAATGGACCCATCCCGGCCCATCTGCTCGGCAACATGTGGGCGCAGTCCTGGGAGAACGTCTACGAGCTGGTTGCGCCCAAGGACGCGGGTCAGGCTTATGATCTGACGAAGATTCTCAAAGCCCGCAATACCGACGCGCGCCAGATGGCCCGCTACGGCGAGCAGTTCTTTACTTCGCTGGGGTTGGCGCCGCTGCCGCAGACGTTCTGGGAGAGGTCGCTGTTCACCAAGCCGCGGGACCGCGAGGTTGTCTGCCACGCCAGCGCCTGGGACGTCGACAACGTCGAAGATCTGCGCATCAAGATGTGCATCGAGCCCACCGAGGAAGATTTCATCACCATCCATCATGAGCTGGGCCACAACTTCTATCAGCGCGCCTACAACAAGCAGCCCATGCTGTTCCGCGACAGCGCCAACGACGGATTCCACGAGGCCCTGGGCGACACGATCGCCTTGTCGATCACGCCGGAGTATCTGGTGAAGCTCGGTTTTATTGACAAGCCGGGAGATCCTTCCAAAGACACCGGACTGCTGCTGCGCCGCGCCATGGAGAAGATCGCTTTTCTGCCGTTCGGCCTGCTGATCGATCAGTGGCGATGGAAGGTGTTCTCAGGCGAGATCCCGCCAGACAAATACAATCAGACTTGGTGGGAGTTGCGGACCAAATATCAAGGCGTCGCTCCGCCTCTGGCCCGCAGCGAGAGCGACTTCGACCCCGGCGCCAAGTACCACATCCCGGCCAATGTCCCCTATACGCGCTACTTTCTGGCGCACGTGCTCCAGTTCCAGTTCCACCGCGCGCTGGCGCGCGAAGCCGGATGCAAAGAGCCGCTGCACCGCTGCTCAATTTTCGGCAGCAAGGAAGCGGGGCAGCGCCTGAACGCCATGATGGAGATGGGCATGAGCCGGCCCTGGCCGGAGGCGTTAAAGGCCCTGACCGGAGAAGACCGCATCGACGCCTCGGCGATCCTGGAGTACTTCGCGCCGCTGAAGAAGTGGCTCGACGAGCAGAACCAGGGCAAGCCGGTGGGGTGGTAAGTGCGGCCGGCAGGGTTTGCGCTCTGACGGCAGTCAGACTGCCTGAAGGCAGGCGCAGCGGGTGTCTTGGTGCGAGCTTTGCCCGGGAACGCGTGACCGCGGGTGAACTGGACTTATCCGGAGTCATTTGGCTTTGGTGCGCCAGGTGGCGCGCTGATCCCGACTCGCCGCTTCGTTTGCCTTCGCTGGTAGAGTAGAGACACTCACCGTACGGGGCGGATTTCGAAGGAGGCGGTGGCCGAGTAGGCGTCCGGTTCGGTACAGGTGACCCAGCCGCGGGCGGTGTAGCGGCCCGCAGGCAGGGGTTGCCCGTCCTCGGAGGCCAGTTTCAGCTCGATGCCGTAAGTTTTATCGCCCGGCGGAATCTCCTCCTCGCCCAGCACCATGGCGAAGGCCCGGTCCTGGGACCAGCGCGCAACGGGCTGGCCGCGCTCGTTGCGGACCTCCAGCTCGTAGCGCTGGCTGCTTGGGAAGGTCAGCCGAACCGCGCCGGGGCCGGGGTTATGGACTAGGAGCTGGGCCTTCAACACTGCCGGGCCCTGCGCCGTGTGCTCATAAGCGGAGCGGTCGAGTTTGAGGGTAACAGTCATCTTTGCCGCCGCCTGCGCGGACTCCGGCGCTTTCGCCGGATCGCAGCCTACGGCGGCCATGCACGCGGCCAATGTGCACGCCGCTGCGGTCCACTGCTTGCTCCAACGCCAACTCATGCCGCACCTGAACTTTCCGCGCCAACAAAGACCTACCCGGCCAACTGGCGCAATACATAAGGCAAGATGCCCCCATGGCGGTAGTAGTCCGCCTCGCGCGGGGTGTCTACGCGCACGGTCACTTCGAAGCTCTTCTCGGCGCCGCCGGCGTCCACCGCGCGCACCCGAGCCCGGCGAGAGCCCTCCAGCGCTTCGCGGATCCCTTCGATGAAGTAGGTCTCGTGACCGGTGAGGCCGAGGGTTTCGCGGTTTTGGCCTGCGGGAAACTCCAGCGGGAGCACGCCCATGCCCACCAGATTGGATCGGTGGATGCGCTCGAAGCTCTCGGCAATGACCGCCTTGACGCCGAGCAGTGCTACGCCCTTGGCGGCCCAGTCCCGCGACGAGCCCGAGCCGTACTCCTTGCCGGCGAGGATCAGCAACCCGGTCCCTTCCTTCTGGTAGCGCATGGCCGCATCGTAGATCCACATCTTTTCGCCGGAAGGAACGTGGATGGTCCAACCTCCTTCGGTGCCGGGGGCGAGCTGGTTGCGCAGCCGGATATTGGCCAGCGTGCCGCGCATCATCACCTCGTGGTTGCCGCGCCGCGCTCCGTAGGAGTTGAAGTCCTTGGGCTCGACGCCCAGGCTGATCAGATACTGGCCGGCCGGGCTGTCGACGGCGATCGAGCCGGCCGGCGAGATGTGGTCCGTGGTGACCGAGTCGCCCAGCATGGCCAGCACGCGCAGCCCAGCCAGATCGGAGACGGGACGGCTGGGATCGCCGAGCGAGTCGAAATAAGGCGGCTTCTTAATATAGGTCGAGGCGGGATCCCAGGGATACAATGCGCTGCCGGTGACCGAAATCGCCTTCCACTGCTCGTCGCCTTCGAAGACGGACGAATACTGCTTTTCGAACATCTCATCGCGGACGAAGCGGGCCGCGGCCTGGCGGACTTCCTCATCGGAGGGCCAAAGGTCTTTGAGGTACACGGCGCGGCCGGAGGGATCGCTGGCCAGCGGTTCGTTCTGAAGATCAACGTCGACGCGGCCGGCCAGGGCATAGGCGACCACCAGCGGCGGCGAGGCCAGGTAGTTCGCCTTTACGAGCGCGTTCACGCGGCCTTCGAAGTTTCGGTTGCCGCTGAGCACGCTGGCCACCACCAGCTTCTCCTTCTGGACGGCTTGCGCGACGGGTTCGGGAAGCGGCCCGCTGTTGCCGATGCAGGTGGTGCAGCCGAAGCCGACCAGGTGGAAGCCGAGCTGCTCCAGGTGGGGAAGCACGCCGGCCTCGCGCAGGTAATCCATGACGACCTTGGAACCCGGGGCGAGGCTGGTCTTCACCCAGGGCGGCGTCTTGAGTCCGCGCTCGACCGCCTTTTTGGCGAGCAAGCCGGCGGCGAGCAGCACCGCGGGGTTCGAGGTATTGGTGCAACTGGTGATGGCGGCGATGACCACCGAACCGTCTTGAATCTCCGCCTGTGCGCCGTTGAAGCTGATCGAGACGCGGCGCGGCTCGGCGCCGAGCGTGGACAGGAAATTCTGTTTGACGGCGGAAAGCGCCAGGCGGTCCTGTGGGCGCTTGGGCCCGGCCAGGGAGGGCTCGACCGTGCCCAAGTCCAGCTCCAGCGTGTCCGAAAACAGCGGCTCCGGCGCGCCGGGAGTCCGAAACAGGCCCTGCTCCTTGGCGTAGGCTTCCACCAGCGCGATGAGCTCCGGCGGGCGGTGCGTGAGGCGCAGGTACCGCAGCGTTTCATCGTCAATAGGGAACAGGCCGATGGTCGCGCCGTACTCAGGGCTCATGTTGGCGATGGTCGCCCGGTCCGCCAGGCTGAGCGCTTCCAAGCCCTCGCCGAAGTATTCGACGAACTTGCCCACCACGCCTTTCTTGCGCAGCATTTGAGTGACGGTGAGCACCAGGTCGGTGGCCGTGACGCCCTCGCGCAGGCGTCCGTACAGGCGGAAGCCCACCACCGGGGGCAGCAGCATCGAGATGGGCTGGCCGAGCATGCAAGCCTCGGCTTCGATGCCGCCCACGCCCCAGCCCACCACGCCCAGGCCGTTGATCATGGTCGTGTGGGAGTCGGTGCCGACCAGCGTGTCGGGATAGGCCGTGAGCGTCCCGTTCTGAACGGAGGTGAAGACCACCGGGGCCAAATACTCGAGGTTCACTTGATGGATGATTCCGGTTTCGGGCGGGACCACGCGGAAATTCTGGAATGCGGCCTGGCCCCAGCGCAGGAAGGTGTAGCGCTCGCGGTTGCGTTGAAATTCGATCAGGGAGTTGAGCGAAAAGGCGTCCGGCGTGCCGTAGTGGTCGACTTGAACGGAGTGGTCGATGACCAGATCGGCGGGCAGCAGCGGGTTGGCGCGCGTGGGGTCCTTCCTCATGGCGTGGAGCGCGTCGCGCATCGCCGCCAGATCGACCACCACGGGGACGCCTGTGAAGTCCTGGAGCAGGACGCGCGCGGGCATGAAGCTGATCTCGCGCTGATCCGGCTGCCCGTTCCAGCGGGCCACGGATTCGATGTCGGAAGCCTTAACCGTTTGGCCGTCCTCGTGGCGGAGCAGGTTTTCCAGGAGAATCTTGATGGAAAAAGGCAGGCGCGAAACGTCGCCCAGAGCGTTCAAGCGGAAGTATTGGTAGCTGCGGTCTGCAACGCGCAGAGTGGCGGAAGCGCCGAATGAGTTCAGACTGGACATGAGCAAGCACCCTCCCCTAGTATCCTAACAGCTTGCGCGAAATCCGAGAATAGGTTTTTCGCATCTGCCATAGCAGAAGCTCCCCGCCGCGGTTCCGCCGGCGAAGTATACTGATGCGGGAATAGCGGACGGGCCTGGCATGGAAGGATGAGCTTTGACTCTGAGCGCTCGCTGAAGAGATGGCGTCCCTCGGGGGACTGCGTTCCGGCAGCACTGTTTTTCCTGGCCGTGTTCCTCTACGTCCGGAACGGGATCGATCCGCGGCTGATGCACCACTGGCAAGGGCCAGTGTTCTACACTTATCCGGGGTTCGCAGGTGAGTTCTTCCGTTACCCGGGCGGCTTTGCGGAGTATCTGTATGGGCTCATCGCCCAGTGCTATGCGTGGCGGGACTGGGGCGCACTGGTTTTGACGGCGGAGATCGCCGCCGCCTGCGCCCTGGGGGCACTCCTGGTCCGGCGCCTGCATGGGAAGACCCGACTGTTGCTCGCGCTTACGCCTGCCCTGTTCCTGCTTTACCAAGCCAACCTTTATTACGACGGGACGCCGGTCCGCATCGCGCTCGTCATCGGGCTGGGCTGTGCGGTTGCCTTCGGCAGGCTGATGCCGTTTGCGAATCGTCCGGCGGTTTGGTGTGGGCTGTTCGCGCTGTTTCTGGCGTTTTCCTACTATTTAGGCGGCATGGCCCTGGTCTTTTTCGCGCCCGTGGCCGCCTGTGCGCTTTGGGTGCGGGCTGCGCCGAATTGGTCAAAGGCGGCGAGGTTTCTCCTTTGCGGATCGGTGCTGGCCGTTGCGGCCGGCTTGCCGTTCGCCGTAGAAACGTACCGGCTTTTGGAGGTGCGCTGGCCCACGGCGAGCTGGTTCTTATCCAGCGACGTGCGGCGGATCGTTGTGTTTTGGGGTCTATATCTTTGGACCGCCGCGCTTGCGGGATTGAGCTTGCGGCGTGTGGCTACTGTGAGCGCTGGGGCTGCTGCATCTGGCGGCGCTGGGAGCGCGGGAAGAGCCGGAGCGAGCGCAGCAAAGCGCGCACAGAGCAGCCAAGCATTGAGCGCAGCCGCGCCCGGTGCGGCCTGGAAGCGGCTGGGCCGTTATGCCCCCACGGCGCTGCTGTTTGGAGCTCTGGCGGGCGTGATGGGCTACTCTTACCAGGCCGCAGGACGGGACCGGCGGCTGGCGGCGTTGGATTACTTCACTTGGTCGGAAAACTGGGATGCGGCGGTGCGCACAGCCGAGGCGCTGAAGCCCGGTGAGTTCAACACGCTGAGCCGGTACCAAGTGAATCTGGCGTTGCACGAGATGGGGCGGATGGGAGACGAGATGTTCCGTTTTCCTCAAGACGGCGGCCCGCTGCTGGAGCTTCAGGTGAACAGTTTTCTTCCCTATATGCTGCACCTCACCAACATGTGCCTGCGGCTGGGCCGGGTGAACGAAGCGGAGCATTACGGCAGCGAGGCGCTGGTGTTCAGCAAGACGGATCCGCGCGTGTACCGCCTTCTGGCGCTGACCTATCTGGTGAAGGGTCAAACGGAAGCGGCGAGGAAGTTTCTCACGGTCCTCTCATATAGCCCGCTGGACCGCCGCTGGGCCGATGGGAAGCTGCAATCCTTGCAACAGGATCCGCAACTCACAGGCGATGAGCAGGTGCAGGAACTCCGCCGCCGCAGGCTGCAAACCGACGACATGCTGGCGGTCTGGCAGCAGGCAAATCACAGCGGCCCGGACGTAGAACGGCTGCTTTTGAACTTGTTGGAGCGGGATTCCTCCAACCGCATGGCCTTCGAATTCCTGATGGGCTACTACCTGCTCAATCGGGACTTACAAGGTTTCCGGAACCTTGCGACGCGCATCGCGGAGATAACAGGGCCGGGCTACCTGCGGCCGGGCGGCGGCCGGCGCACGCCGCGGCATTATCAGGAAGCCTTGGTTCTCTTTAACGAAATGACGGGGAGCAGCGGAAAGATATCCGGAATGGAAATCGAACCTGAAACCGTCAGCCGCATGGCCAGGTTCAAGCAGGTCGTGGCGCGGGCGGGCGGCAGGCGCGCAGCCATGCTCGAGGCGCGCGAGGGATTCGGAGATACGTACTTCTACTACTACGCGTTCGGTTCGGAGGATGTTCAATGAGACGGCCGGGCGCCAGGACGATGGCCGCGGCCGTGGGAGGCGCGGCGCTGATTTTGACGGCTCTCGCGCTGGCTTCTCGGCCGGAGCGCCCGAGCGCGGCGGTAGCAACGAGCCGAGCCCCGCTCATGGACCCGGATTATGGAGGAGTCACGATACCGCCGAATATCGCTCCGCTGAACTTCCGGGTGTTGGAGCCGGGCCGAAAATTCTTCGTGCGGATTGCCGCCAGCGGGGCGCAGGCCATCGAGGTCTTCAGCAAGAACGGAGACATCCGGATCCCCGAGAACCAATGGCGGGCGCTCGTGGCAAGCAGCCGGGGCGGGGAATTGCAATGGGAAGTCTTTGCCAAAACGCCCGCCGGATGGGTCCGCTTCGCGACAGTGCGGATTAAAGTGGCGCGCGAGGAGATCGATCCGTATGTGGTTTACCGTCTCATTCCTCCGGTCTATAACAAATGGGACCATATCACGATCCGGCAGAGAGACCTGCGCTCTTTTGAGGAACGAATCGTCCTCGATAACAAGGAGAGCCTGGACCGCGAAGGGCGGAGTGCGGAAAGCGCCTGCATAAACTGCCACACGTTCCTGAACCACGGCACGAAACAATTGCTGCTGCATATGCGGCCGGCCCAAAGGCATCAAATCCCGGCCATGATCCTCGTCCGGGACGGGCAAGCCCGGATGGTGGACACGCGCGGGGCCGGAGCGCCGCCGGCGGCTTACATTAGCTGGCATCCAAGCGGGAGGCTATTGGCGTTCTCGCGCAACCGGTTGGTGCAAATGTTTCACACGGCGGGGGATGAAACCCGGGAAGTGGTCGATCTGAACTCCGACCTCGGCTTGTACGATGTGGACAGCGGCAAGATTTACACCGTGCCGCAGATCAGCCGCCCCGATCGGCTGGAGACTTTCCCTGCCTGGAGCCCGGACGGGAAGTTCCTGTATTTCAGTTCGGCGCCGGCTTGGGCGGAGAAACCCAATGCTGTGCTCGACTACAACAAGGTTCGCTACGACCTGGTGCGGGTGTCCTACGACGCGGACGCCAACCGTTGGGGCGAAGTGCAAACGCTCGTGAGAGCACAGGAGTTTGGGCTGAGCGTCTCATTGCCGCAGGTATCTCCGGATGCCCGCTTTGTGCTTTTCTGCGGGCACGACTACGGCAGCTTTCCGATTTATCAACCCAGCAGCGAGTTGTATCTGTTAGACCTGGCGCAGCTCGATCCGAACAAGGGAGCGGCCGCAGCCAAGCCCCGGCGGTTGGATGAGATCAACTCGGCACGGAGTGACTCTTACCACTCCTGGTCGAGCAACAGCCGCTGGGTTCTGTTCTCCTCCAAGCGCGGCGACGGTGTCTTCGCCCGTCTCTACCTCAGCTACGTCGAGCCCAATGGACGCTTCCACAAGCCTTTCATCCTCCCTCAGAAGGATCCCCGGTATTACGAGCGATGCCTCATGACGTTTAACCGGGCCGAGCTGATTCGCGAGCCGGTTACGGTAGCTGTAGAAGATCTAGTGCGAGTGATGCGAGAGGCCAGCGCTCGACAGGCCGAGCAGAAAGGTTTGCCAATGGATACGCCGTGGCAGCCGCTGCGTTAAGAGGGTTGCATGGGGTTCGGAGAGTGGGTGGAGCTGGCCGGGAACGAATTATAAACGATAATCGATTACTCCGTTTCTGAGATGTGCCGTTAAAGGAAAGGTCTCAAATAAGTCTTGTAATCCCTTCGCATGTGTGATATATGCTACCCGGATGAGCAAATTCAGCCCGCCAGGGGTCTGGCGGCAGGGTGCTGGGCTTCAGAGGCGGGAGAAAGGGAAGAGGGACTTTGAAAATGAGAACGCCAATACGTCTTTTGGCAGTCGTTTTGGCAATGCTGGTTCTGGTTCCTTTCGCTTGTTGGGGACAGACCACGACCAGCGCATTGCAAGGGGTACTCACAGACCCTGCTGGGGCCATCGTCGTGAATGCGAATATCGAGCTGACCGAGAAGGCCACAGGGTTCGTACGCTCCACCAAACCGAACGAGCTCGGCATCTTTCGCTTCGCAGGGCTTCCCCCGGGGGAATACGAGCTTTCGATAAAGGCTCCGGGATTCAAGAGCTATGTGCAGAACGACATTGTGGTCATCAGCAGTTCGACGCGGGACCTTGGGCGCATCCGGCTTGAACTGGGCACGCTGACCGAACAGGTTGTTGTGACGGCCGAAATTACGCCGGTGCAAACCGCCTCCAGCGAGAAGTCTTCGCTGGTGGCCGGACCTCAACTCAACAAACTTGCTCTCAAAGGCCGGGACATGATGGTCATGCTGATGCTGGTTCCCGGCGTTTATGTGAACACGGGCGCATTTCCGGCGGAAACCACCTCTGAGGACGGTGTCCGGCAGGTTCGGATCAACGGGATGGCGCAAGGCCGGGTGAATTATCAAGTGGACGGCGTTGTGGACCTGGATACCGGATCTCATGAGACGACCCACTACGAACCCAATATGGACTCCATCGCTGAAATCCGCGTACTGACGGCGGGCTACCAAGCCGAATACGGCCGTTCTTCGGGAGGAACCGTCAGCGTAGTGACCAAGAGCGGCGGCCGTGAGTTTCACGGCACGGCATGGGCCGTGAAGCGGCACGAGATGTTCAACGCGAACACCTGGCTCAATAACCGCAACGGGGTCGCCAAGCCGCCCTACCGCTACTTCATTGGGGGTTTCAGCGTCACCGGACCGGCTTATATCCCGAAAGTCTTCAACACGGAGAAGAACCGGCTCTTTTTCCACTTCTCGCAGGAGTACACGCGGACCAAGCCGTCGACCTCGATCATCTATGCCAAGGTGCCGACCGCGCTCGAGCGCGCCGGCGACTTCTCGCAGAGCTTGGACTCATCGGGCAAGCTGATCCCGCTGTATGATCCGATCACGCGTCAGCCCATCCCGGGCAACATGATTTCCCCGAGTCTGGCGAGTCCGCAGGGGCTGGCCATGCTGAACTTTTTCCCGATGCCCAACCGCTGTGACTTGGCTCCGGGAGACCCATCCTGCTGGAACGAGACGGACGCGACGCAGATCAACCGTCGGAATTACCGCACCCAATACACCGAGAGGCACCCCCGGCGCAATGATGTTCTCCGCTTCGACGCGAATCTGACCTCCAAGCTCAACACATTCTTCCGGTACATCAACGACTACGATTTGCAGGAGACCAGCGGCAACATCGCCTTGAAGAACGCCGAAGGCAAGTGGGTTCCGTATTCGGAGGATCACCCCAATCCGGGGCACGGCTATGCGGTGGGCATCACCTACACGGTCAGTCCCAGGGTGGTCAACGAGTTTACTTTTGGCAAAAGCTACAACACCTGGGACTGGTATCCGCACGATCCATCCCAACTGGACCGCTCCCGCATGGGGAATCCCCCGCACTGGTTCGATCAGAATGCGCCTTCATTCAAGAACGACGGCAACCTCAAGCGGCCTGGACTCCCCAACGGAGCACAGAATTTCGCTTACTGGATTCCGGCGGTGACGGGCGGAACCGTAAGCGCGCCGCACGGTGGCGGCCGTCCTTACACCAACTGGAACGACATTTACAGCTTCAACAACAACGTCAGCTGGCTGCGCGGGGCTCACAGCATTAAGGCTGGAATTTACTATGAGCGGACGGGCAAAGTGCAGCAAGCAGGGAGTGGAACCTACCTTGGGAGCTACAACTTTGGCAGCTCGAGCGCGTTCCCGTTCGACACCGGCTACGGCAACGCCAACATGTTCCTGGGTAATTTCAATAGTTACAGCGAAGGCGGCCGGGTGATGGGGGACTACTGGTTTACCAACATCGAAGCGTTCGTGCAGGACAGTTGGAGAGTGCACCGGCGCCTGACGTTGGACTTCGGCGTGCGCTTCTATCATCTGAAACCGCAAGAGAACCTGAACAAGAACTCCGCCATGTGGGTGCCGTCCAGCTACAACCCGGCCAAGGCGGGACGTTTGTACTGGCGCGGCTGCAAAGTGCCGACCGCAGGGGCTTGCTCGACCGCCAATCAGATTGCGATTGACCCCGTGACCGGATACACGACTTATGCGGCGCTGGCGGGAACCTTCGTGCCCTACTCCGTGGGCGGCTATGCGCAGCAGCCGGATTTCTTCAATGGGATGGAAGTAGCTGGAGTCAGCTCGAAGATCCCGCTGTCGCTGTTTGAAGTTCCGAAGTTCAAGCCCGCGTTCCGGTTTGGCCTCGCCTGGGATGTGTTCGGCAACGGAAAGACCGCCATCCGGACCAGCTTCGGACAGTTCTACCACCGCGGAGACGGAAACCAGATCATGGGCTTCGGCGGACAGCCGCCCATCACCTACACCCGCACAGCGTATTACTCGAACATCAGTCAGATCCCGTCCCTGGCCGCCACGGCGGCGGTTTCGCCGATCAGCAGCGGCGGGATCGTCGGCAAGCAGCCTTACGAAGTGACCATGAACCTGCACTTCGGCATCCAGCAGGCGGTGGGGTTTGGGACGGTTGTGGAAGCGGCCTATGTCGGCAACCTCATGCGGCACAGCACCCGGACCATGGGCGGAACGGTGTACATGGCCAGCCGCGAAATGAATCCGATCCCCATGTTTTCACGCTACGACCCGCAGTATGTGGACCCCTGGAGCCCGACCACGCCGAAGCGCTCCCAGCCGGATAACCTGCTGCGGCCGCTGAAGGGCCTTGGGGCGGTTACGGCCACCAACTTTGAGCTGAGCGGTCATTACCACTCGGCGCAGCTGTCGGTGCGCCGCGAGATGCGGCGAGGCATCTCCTATGGCATGGCTTACACCTGGTCCAAGACGATGACGCTGTATGGGCTTAGTCCCTATCCAACGGTGTTCAGCGACAAGGGCCGGTACCGAGGTTCCACGGGCGTTCCCCACATGCTCAACTTCTTCTACATTTATGAGCTGCCCAAGCTGGGCGCATGGTTGAACCTGAAGCCGCTGGGATGGATCACCGACAACTGGTCGATCTCGGGCATCACTTCGATCCAGGGCCACGGTTACGCCAGTGCGCCGGGGATCAGCTTCACCCAGACGACCACGGTGAATCCGGCGCCGGAGATGACCGGCTCGGCGGAAGGCGCGCGGATGATCGTGGTCGGCAACCCGAATAAACCCAAGAGCGAGTGGAAGGAGTGGGACTTCTTCAACTGGCAGGCGTTCCAGGTGCCGATGCCATGCAGTTGGACGCCTCAGGCGACTCCGCAGCAGGGCATTGGACAGTCTATGTCCTGCTTTGGCAATGCGGGCTCGGGCCAGTTGATCAAGATCCCCACCTCGATGAACAATTGGGATGTCACCTTTGCCAAGTCTTTCCCGTACTTTGGGGAGGGACGCAGCTTGATTTTCCGTGCGGAGATGTACAACATCTGGAACCACACGCAGATCAGCAGTGTGAACACCACGATTCAGTTCAATCTTCCGGACTGGCAAAAGGGAATCCTGACGCAGACCAACAACCAGTTGATGCAGTACACGGGCGCGCGGGATCCGCGGCGCATGGCGATGACATTGCGCTTCGAGTTCTGAGAAGCGCGGAGGTCTATCCGTTTACGGCGGCGGACTGGGCGGCTCGGCCTCACGGGCCGTCCGGCCCGCCCGCCGTTTGTGGCGTTTGCTCACATGTAGGGCGGCACGCCGATGCCCAGAACGCTCAACGTCTGCTCCAATTGCCGCCGGAAGTAGTCCGTCAGCCACAGCAGGAACGTGCGGCGCTCGGGGTCCGGCTCTTGCAGCACCGGGTAGCTGTGGTAGAAGCTATTGAAACTCTGGGCGAGCTGAAAGGCGTACTTGGCTACATGAGCGGGCTCGCCCGAAGCCAGGGCCCGCTCCAGAGCGCTGCCGGCTTTGGAAATGGCCAGCACAATCTGCCAGAAATCTTCAGACTGGAGCTGGCGTCCCATGGCGGCGGCGTCGAGTTGGCGCTGGAAGTCAGGCAGCGTCTCGCCCCGCTCTTCCAGCTTGCGCAGGATATTGCGGGCGCGCACGGCCGCGTACTGCACATAAGGCCCGGTTTCGCCCTCGAAGCTGAGCGCCTCCTGCATGTCGAAGGCGATGACCGCGTTGCGCGTGTACTTGAGCATGAAGTAGCGCAGCGCGCCCGTGGCGATCTCGGCGCCCACCCTGCGGCGCTCCTCCTCGGGCGCGTCCGGGTGGCGCGAGTCCACCTCCTGGCAAGCCTTCTCGATCAACTTGTCGATCAGATCGTCGGCCTTCACCCCCAGCCCCTTGCGCCCGGAGACTTCGACGTAAGGACGGCGGCGGTCTTCCTCGGATAATTCGATGCCCAGCTCAGCGCAAGTGCGCGGCGTCAGCGCCACCATCTCATAGGAGAAATGCACCGAACGCTCCGCCTGCTCCAGGTAGCCCAGGGCGCGCAGTCCGGCGGCGACGACGTCCTGGAGATAAGACTGGCGCGAATCGATGACGTTGTAGACCCACTCGCCGCGGCCGAATTCCGGGGGCGTTTCCGAACCCGGCTCATCCGTGGTGACCCACAGGCGGCGGCCGCTCGGGTAGGTCATCCAGGGGCGGTAGTAGAAATCCTTGCCGAGCAAGCCGAACTTCCAGAGCTGATAGGCGATGTCTTTGCCTACGTAGGTCACCGTGCCGTTGGAGCGCACAATGACCTTGCTGTCGTCCTCTCCGGCGGCTTCGGAAAAAGCCGAACCGGGCATGACCCAGCAGCCGGCGTTCTTGCCCTCGGTCTCGAAGTGGATGGCGCCGCGCTGCTTCAGCAGCTCGAAGGCCGTGGCCCAGAATTGCAGGTGAAGAATCTCGCTTTCGCGCGGCAGCACGTCGTATTCGATGCCCAGCCGCAGCATCGTCTTTAGGTGGCAGTCCACGATAGCGTCGGCGACGATGTGCGCCAACTCCGCCAGCTCGCCCTCTCCAGCCTCGATGGCGTGCAGAGCCTGTTGCCGCCAGGCCAGCGCCTCCGGATTGCCCTGGTAGTGGGCGGAGATCCGCGCGTAGAGATCCCAGCAAAGGTAATCGAAGCGCACTCCGGGATCCCGGGCCAGTTGAGCTACCTCGGCGGGGCTCTTATGCTCCAGGTAATGAAAGCCGGCCACCACGTCGGCCACCTGTACGCCTGTGTTGTCGATGTAGTTCTGGACCTCGACCCTGCGGCCGGAGGCGCGCAGCATCCTCACGAACGTGTCGCCGAGCACGGCGTTGCGGAGGTGGCCGATGTGAGCCGCCTTATTGGGGTTGATGTTGGTATGCTCGACGATGATCTTGCCGCCCGCGGGCGCCTGCGCTGGGGAGGCGGCTTCCGTGAGCAGCGCCGCGCCGTACGCCGCGCGGTCCAAGCGAAGGTTGATGTAGCCGTTGCCGGCGATCTCAGCCGAGGCCACGCCCTCCAGCGGCGGCATTTCAGCCAGGATTTCCCCGGCGATCACACGCGGTGGCTTGCGCAGGTGGCGCGCCAGGGCGAAGGGGGCCACCAGGCTGAGCTCGCCGAAGCGGGCCTCCTTGGCCGGTTCGATAACTGTCTCTAATTCAACGCCATAGCGGGAACGCAGGTAAGCGGAGGCAGCGGCAGCGATCTGTTTCTCAAGTCGATGGAACACAAGATTACGAGTATAGCAGCCGCTTCGATGGGCTCCGAATTTGGCGCGGGACGGTACACTGAAAGTGGGGGCGATGATGCGCCTGGCGGCGGCAATTCTGGCGGCGTGGCTGCAAGTGGCCAATCCCTACGATGCCGGGATCAAGGCGCTCGACGAAGGCCGCTACGCCGAAGCAGAGCAGCATTTCCAGAAGGCCGTCGCCGCCGAACCTGGGGACTACGCCGGCTGGTTTCATCTGGCGCTGGCGCAGAGCTTGCTGAACAAAGACGAGGAGGCCGTCAGCAGCTACAAGAAGGTTCTGGAGCTGAAGCCGGGTTTGTACGAGGCGGAACTGAATCTCGGGATCGTGCTGCTGAGGGCAGGGAAGACGGCGGAGGCGGCGCCGCTGCTCTCGCACGCCCGGGACCAGAAGCCCGCCGAGCCCCGCCCGAACTTCTTCTTGGCTGAGGCTCTCGCCGCCGCCGGAGAGCTGCAAAAAGCCGAACCGTTCTACCGGGCGGCGGCGGAGGCGGACCCTTCGCTGAAAGACGGCCTGCTCAAGCTCGCGGAGGCCTTCGAAAAGAAAGGCGAACGGGAACAGGCGATCCGGCTCTACTCTGAATTCCCGGACAACGTTGCGGCGCGGGAGCGGGCGGGCGCGCTTCTGCTGGAGGCGGATCAGCCCCAGCAGGCGATTGCGCATCTGGAATATGCCGTGGCGCACTCGCCTTCGGCCGCCAACCGGGCGGCTTTGGCTCTCGCCTATCAGCGCACCAACCAATTGGAGAAGGCGGAGGCGCAGTGGCGGCAGGCTGTCGCCATGGCGCCGGACGACGCGGACCTCCGGCTGCGCTACGGGCGCTTTTTGCGGGATGAGAAGAAGTACGCGGCTGCGGCGGCGGAGTTTCAAAGAGTGGTCTCGGCCCGGCCCGGCTCGGTGGAAGCGTGGAACGAACTGGCGGGAGTGCTGATTCTGCTGGAAAGCTACCCTCAGGCCTTGGCCGCGCTCGACCGTGTGCAGCAGATGGGCGGCGAGACGCCGGGTCATGTTTATCTGCGGGCGATCATGTTGGACAAGCTGGGGCAAGCGAAACTGGCCTTGGAGCAGTACCGCCGATTTCTGGATCAGAGCAACGGCAAGTTCCCGGACGAAGAGTTCAAGGCACGCCAAAGAGTGCGTATTCTGGAGCGGGAAGCGGGGCGGAGATGAAGCGGATGTTCCTCCTCGGCTTGGCGGCGCTTGGGCTGGCGGCGATCCCGGTGCGCGCGGACCTGAAGCGGGCTCTGGCCGAGCCGAATCTGGAACGGCGCGCGCGGCTGGCCTGGGAGAACGCTGAGGCTCAGGCGAAGGCCGCCTCCAAGAACTATGCCGCAGGCGACTGGGAAGCCACCATGGAGTCCCTCAGAGAAGTGTGCGAGTCGCTGGCTCTGGCGCAGCAGTCGTTGGCCGCCGCGGTGAAGAACCCGCGCAACAGCCATTCCTACAAGAACTTTGAAGTGCGGACGCGGGCCATTCTGAAGCACCTGGGCGCGCTGCACGAGCGGATGTCCTTCGATGAGCGCCAGCAGATCGAGGGGCTGGTGGAGCAGATCCGGAAGATACACGATGACGTCCTGTGGGCGGTCATGGGCGGAAGGCCCCCGGAGAAACCGAGATGAGAACGCGAATTCTGGCATTCGTTTTGGCCGCCTGCTGGCCCGCTTCGGCCCAGCGTGACTTCCTGCGTCCGGACGAGGTGGAGCTGGTGCGCGAGGCGCAGGAGCCGGACGTGCGGCTGCCGCTCTACGTCAAGTTCGCGCGGGAACGTTTGCGCATGGTGGAGCAGATGCTGGCCAAGGAGCGTCCTGGACGCGGCGCCCTGATCCGGCAGACCCTCGAAGAATACACCCGGATCATCGAGGCCATGGATGCGGTCTCCGAAGACGCGCTGCGCAGAGGCTGGCCCGCCGCCAAGGGCATCTCGGCCATGGCTTCCGCTGAAAAGGAGTTCCTGGCGGCGCTGGAAAAGCTGGCCAAGACGGACGCGCCCGATTTGCCCGTCTACCGCTTTGCGCTCGAGGAGGCGATTCTAGCGACGCGCGACAGTCTGGAAATCGCCGGCGAAGACCTCAGCGCTCGCGAATCGGAGGCCCGCGCCCGCGAGGAGCGGGAACGCAAGGAGCGCGAGGCCCAGATGAGGCCGGAGGAGATCGAAGCCCGGCGCGCTGCGGAGAAGAAAGAAGAGGAACAAAAGAAGAAGGTTCCCACCCTGCGGCGTCCCGGCGAGACAGTCCCACCGAAGAAGTAAAACCTATGACAACTTTGTACCAAGCCGCGAATCTGCGGCTCAGCCGGGGTGTGCCCGCCGAGGCCGCCCTGGTCAAGCAGGTGCAACGAGACCTGCGGAGACTCGGATACTTGAAGACGGGCATCGACGGCGTCTTCGGCCGCGAGAGCGAAGCCGCCATCCGGTCCCTGCGTTTTGACCTGCTTCATAACGACGGACAGGGTCCCGACGGCCGTGCGCCGGTCGCCGTTATGAGCTACAACCGCGGCCGAGTGAAGGAGGTGAACGGTGTTCTAGACGAGGGACTGGCGGCGGTGATGGCCGAGATGCTTGCCGACCGCCGGTTTGAAAAGGTTCCGGAAAGCCCCGACCCCGCAGCGGACAATGCGCGTGCCGTGGCCGCCCTGCGGGCGATGCCGCGCGGCCGCGTGCCCCTCCCGTTTCTGCTCGCCATCCTGGCGCAGGAAAGCGGGATGAAGCACTACCGGGAACCCGCGCCGGACAACGAAGACAACTTTGTGGTCGTGGGCCTGGACCGCAACGGCGAAGAGAACGCCCGGATTACCTCCCGCGGCTACGGCATCGGGCAGTACACGCTGTTCCATCACCCGCCTGCGCCTGAGGAGGTCAGCACGGTCATACTGGATCCCGCCGCTAACGTGCAACAGGCCGCGCGGGAGCTGGAGGCGAAGTTTGAGCGCTTCGTAGCGGGGCAGACGCCCGCCACCCGCGCCTCGGACCGCGAGCAGGAGATCGGCGCAGCGCCCTTGCGGCGTTGCCGGTTTGCGCCCGAAGACCCGCGCTACCTGACGGCTTGCCGCGAATGCGCCGCGGCGGCGGCCCGGGTCACGGTCACGCTGGAGCCGACTCAGTATCATCCCCGCGGCCAGTACGCCGGCGTGCCGGACCGCAAGCAGTTCGGCTGTGACTGGCCCTACGCTGTGCGCCGCTATAACGGCAGCGGGGTGAATTCCTACCACTACCAGGCTCAGGTGCTGCTGCGCATCCTGAACGGGTAACATGGTGGGATCACGCCATGAGAAAAGTTCCAGGTTGGGATGAGTACTACCTGAACATCTGCAAGATGGTGGCGGCGCGGAGCAAGGATCCGAACACGCAGATCGGCTGCGTCATCGCGGGTCCGGCTCACGAGATCCGCTCGACGGGCTACAATTCGCTGCCCCGCGGGATCCGCGATGACGTCGCCGAGCGGCTGGAGCGCCCCACCAAGTACCTGTGGATGGAGCACGCCGAGCGCAACGCCATCTATAACGCCGCCCGCTGCGGCACGCCTCTGGAGGGCTGCACGCTGTACGTCGAGATCATGCCCTGCATGGACTGCGGGCGGGCCGTGGTGCAGGCGGGAATCAAGGAAGTGGTGATCTCGCGCGAGCGCATGAGCCAGTACTCCAGCGAGTACTTCGAGGAACACTTCCGCAACGTCGTGGAGCTGTTCCGCGAGGCCGGCGTGCGCATCCGCCAGGTGCCCGAGGAAGAAGAATCATGAGAGGATCTCCCGTAAGCTGGTTCCGAGCGGGCCGCTGGCCGTGGACGGTCCGACAACGGCGGCGCCAACATCCAGACGGGACGGGTCGCCGACGAATCGTTCGCCTTCCTCTGCTCGCTTCGGGGCGGGGTGGCTCACCGTCAACAAAAACCTGATCAGCGCGGCGGGCGAAGGAGATTTGATTACGACCCGCGCTGCGGAAGCGCCCGCCACGCTCCCGGCACGAAAAGCGCCGGGTACCAAGCTTACACACCGCCGACTTCCCGCCACGGCAACGATTGGACCCTGATTCTACAGGACGCAGCCGCCCGATTTCCGCTGCCCGCAGTGGCCCGCTAAGGACAACAAACGCCGGCTCCCCGGTTTGCCGGGGCGGCTTGCTACCACCGGAAGGTCCATCGCAGCTTTACTGCCAGCAGCTCAGACTCCGGCAGCAACATCAGGTCCTCGCGGCTGGTCATCAGGTGCTTCCAGCCGCGGAACCAGACAATAAACAGATCATTGCCCGGTTTCATCGTCCAGCGCAGACGCATATTGTTTCCGAGGTTCCGCGATTCGGTGTCGTATTGAACGAAATTCGTCAGCACGAGATTGGGGTGGAAGGCATAGGTCCCGTTGACCTGCCACAGGCGTTGGATGAACGCTCCCTGCGGGAGAGAGCCGAAATTCTGCTCACTGTTGAGGCCCAGTTGCCATGCGCCGCGGGGCGAGGTAAAGCGAAGGTAGTTCTGCTGTTGCAGGAGACGGCCGCTGTAAAACGTTCCGAACCAGGAGGTATTGCCGAACTCCCACCAGCGGTGAGTGCTCGTCTGAAACTCCAGCCGGAGACGATCGAACCGATATCGGCCTGGCGGAATCGCCACGCCGCGGGTGATCTCGAACGGTTCGGGAAGGAACTCGAAAGTTGGGACCCAATTGAACTCGAAGCGGTCGCCGGATTCCATCTGCACGTTAAGCGGCGCCCAGAAGAAGCTCCATGATTCGACCTGCCCCCGGTAGTTCGTCACGCGGGTGAACCGGTGCTGGAACTTGGCCTGCCGAACCCAACCGAACCGGCCGTTCTTGCTAGGCCTGGGCTTGTACTGGCAGGCGGATACAGACTGCCGCGTGCCGGGCCGCGGCAGAAAACCAAGCCCGGGACTGAGAGCTTCGCCGAAGTCGTTCAGCGAGGTCGCGCAGTCCCATAGGTCATTCGGGTAGTCGATCTTGAAGCCCCAGCCGGCGCGGTTGCCGGACGGGATGTCGCCGGCGCTGAATGCCGTCCAGGCCCCTACTAGAAGGTTCTTGTTGCCGCGGAACTCGGACGTGCGCCAGACGGCGTCGAAGCCCGCGAGGGTGTTGCGCCGGATGCCGTCAGGGTGCCCATTGGTGACGATCAGGCCGAGGCGCAGTTCCTGATTCATGTCGTAGGAGACACGGCCGGCGAAGAGATTTGTTCCCGGCACGAAGGTGTCCGAATTCGGCAGGATGGTGTCGCGAGTCTGCACATCGAGCATCCCGATATTCCAGCGGCCGGCCCGCCCGTCAAGTTTGGCGCCGCCGTTAATTGGGATCTGGCTGCCCTGGAACAGGCCGATGCGGCGGCTGAAAAACGGCACAAAAGCCGTCCCCAAGCCCAACCCGAATTCGTACTGATTGGCGCCTTCTAGAAAAAACGCGCGGCGCTCCGGGAAAAACAGAGGGAAGCGGGTGGTGTTCAGTTGGCGCGAGTCGACCTCCGTCTCGGCGAAGTCGGTGTTGGCGGTAAAGACCGCTGCCATTTGCGATGTCACGCGATAGGTTACGTCAGCCCCTGGGGCGAACTGCCAAACGCGGCGAGCCTCCTGGAAGGCCGTCTTCATCCGGCCGACGGCATACGGGCTGACCTCGAGCCCGAGTCCTTGCTTCAAGGCCCCGACCCCGGTCAGGGTTCCCGCCCGGCTCAGGTCGCAAAAGAATGCGTCCAGCGTCGGCGCTGCCCAGCGCAGCACGGTGCGGTCGCGTGGGATATTGCGCTCGAAGTTGACGCCCCACGATTGCAGCTCCGGGGTGAAGCTCAGCGTGCGGGACGGGACCACGATTTCCGCTGTCCAGCCGTGATCCGTTCGGGCTGTTCGGGCATCCCAGATTCCGTCCCAGTCCATCCTCGGGTGCTCCGGCTCAGACACCAGCCCGTCAGCGCGGGCCCCGGCAGCATTGACGCGGAAGAAGTAGCCCGTGCGTTTGTCGCCGTAAGTGTCCAAGACCACGGCGACGCTGTCGTCGCCTTCGAGGTTCCCGTCGCGCTGCATTGTATGAACGGCGATCTTGGATGGCTCGGGGTCGATGCAGTCGAAGCCGAAGTAGATCTCATCTGCGGTGATCAACACGCGCACCGTCGTCTGGTATGGCGTAGGCGCGCCCGGCTGGGGAGATTGCTGAACGAGCGTTGCCACCAGAGAGGCTTGGCGCCATCCGGCATCGTCAAGCCTGCCATCCAACCGGATCGAGCCGCTGAAGGGCATGGCTGCGAGGACAGGCCCATCTTTCGGTGAACGCCCTGTCTGGGCTCCGGCGAGCAAAGGTCCAAGCAACAGCAACAGGACCGCCCGCCGAATCATGACCCAACAAATGCGAGACAGCGCCTCACCCCGCCGCATTTCCGAGTATATTCCAAGTGCCGGAACTCAATGCCGGCGCTAGCCCGGCCCGCCTCAGCAGTACCGCGACCTGCGGACCGCCGCCCATCGACCCGCCGTACAACTCCCAGAGGTCTTCGCTGCCGTCCTTGGCCAAAATCTTTTCCCAGAGTTCCCTGCCGGCGGCTCGGTTCAAGATTCCCTCGCCCAAGGATCGCGTGGATGCGTCAGCATCGAGCGCCTGCGCGCACTTGCAGGCGGGAACTTTCATGTGAACACACAGACTAACAAGATTTACGCCGTACTCGCCACGCTTTCTCCCAACCGGCTGCTTGGGACAGGGAGCTCTTGTGACGGGCTGCCGGATAGTGGTCCGATCGTTCCACCGCCGCGTCCGCTGTTCGGTGATGTCCCGTTCTAAGCCGCCGTTGGCCGGGATTCGGCCGAGACCATGTCCAGTTCCACCCGCTGATGCCAGCCCGCGATCTCCATCCTGCCGATAAGTCCGTGGTTGATGCGCGCGAGAATGGTGAAGCTCTCCTCCTCGGCCAGCACCGCTGTTTCGAACGATTGCGACTGGGAAGTCGGCGGCGCGCTCCCATATCGTTCCGGAGCGGACCGACCGGAAGCTGGGAACAAACGGGCTGACTTTGTTTTTCGCCCGCTGGGTCTGAATCTCCATGAGGTTTTGATTGCGGTGGAGTCGGCCTCAACAAAGACGTGTAAGGATGCTGCAAAGTTGCGCTCAAACGTTTGAATCGGAAATTCGGATAAAGCTCGCTACTGGACGAAACGCATCTCGCCGAAACGTTCCGGCACGTGCGGATTGGGCCGCGCCGCCAGCGGATTAGACCAGATGGTCATGCGGCGGTTGGGCTCGACCCCATCCCAGCGGTTCAAATTGAAGCTCCAGACCGTTCCGGCGGCGGGGCGGCGTGCGAGCTCTTCAAAATTGACCCAGGGAATGGCGGCTTCGAGCGACCAGCCGCGGTCCTGATCTCCGCGCGCGTTCAGGGTGCCGTCAAGGAAGGTCGCGAGACGGACGTTCTCCAGCTGGAACCGCTTGAAGAATTGGCTGGAGTTGGGGCCGGTGGTGACGCGGAGGTAGTCGTACAGCACGGCGCGGGCGTTCATTTCCAGGCCGATATAGGCCGTGGTCTGGGAAGGACGGGGATTGATGAAGATCTCCACTGCATCGTCGCGGTAGGTGGGATCGTCGCGCTGGGTGAACTGGGCGGTGATGTCGGCGTCCTCCACCTCGAAGGAGACATAAAGATAGTCGTCGTCCCAGAGCAGCCGGGCCAGGGTCTTTTGCCGCGGGCCGGTCTGGGATTCCCAGGTGACCGCCAGCTCCGCGGTGTTGGCGGCGGCCCAGGCCTTGTCATCCAGTTTTCCGTCAATGACGATCGGGCCGGAGGCGCGTTTGACTTCATAGCTGGGGATGGGGGGCGGCGCGCTGGTCTGCGCCAGGGCCGCAGTGGTGAAAACGGTGAGAATGAGCAGGCGCATAAGTAATGAGTATATTAGATGGAAACTGCACCGATGAATTTGCAACCGGGACACGGGGGCTGGGTCGAAACCGCCTTGCGGCGGTTCCGGGCGCGCCGCATGCAACGTTTTGTGGCGCAGATGGGCGTCACGGCGGACACGCGGGTGTTAGACGTGGGCGGAACGCCGTTGAACTGGTCGTTGTGCCCGGTGCAGCCGCGGGTGACGCTGTTGAATCTGCCCCGGGCGGCCGAGCCCGCGCCCGCCGGCTTTTCGGTAGTCTTCGGGGACGGCTGCCGGTTGCCTTTCCCTGATGAATCGTTTGATATCGTCTTCAGCAACTCGGTGATTGAGCATCTCCCGGCCGAGGCGGCCCGGCAAGAGTTCGCGCGGGAAATCCGGCGGGTGGGTAAGGCCTACTGGGTCCAGACGCCATGCCGCAGTTTTCCCATCGAGCCGCACCTGTTGACGCCGCTGGTGCACTGGCTGCCGCGAAGTTGGCAGACGGCGATCGTGCGCTGCGGAACCATATGGGAGTGGCTGGAGCGTCCCAGCGAAGACCGGCGCGCGTATTACTTGGACCACTATCTCCGGGACATCCGGCTGCTGGGCGTCCGCGAGATGGCCGCTCTGTTCCCCGAAGCGCGCATCCTGGGGGAACGATTCCTGGGCTGGACAAAGTCCTTGATCGCCGTATTTCCGTAAACGTGCCGGGGCCCGTGCGCGTCGATTACTCTAGAAGGAGAGGTCGGCGCGTTTGACAAAGGCTAACCCTGGGTGGGTGGTTTTCCTGTTTCTCTGGCTGTTGGGCCTCCCGGCCGGCTACGGAAAATCTAAGCCAGGCCAAGGGCCGGAATCCGAAGTCCGCACGGCGCCGGAACCGCCATCCTCGGCGGCAGAGGGATCAGGCTCTCCGGTGAGCGCCCGCATCGACAGCCGGATCGAGGCCTGGGCCGATGGGGGCGCGGCGGAGATTCCGGTGATTGTCGTGCTGCGGAACCAGCCGCAGAGAGCCATCCTGGAGCGCCATGAGGCCGCAGCCCGTTTGCGCCTACAAGTTCTGGAAGGACGCGCGCGCACGATGGCGGACCGTCCGGGCGCACCACCAGCCTCATCGCAAGCCCGCCGCGAGTTTGAAGCCCAGTGGCGGCAGGCCCGAGCAGAAGCCTTCGAGGAGATCGGACGGGAGATCGGCCCCAGCCAGGATGCCGTCGAGCGGGCGCTGATCCGCACCGGCGCGCGCGGCATCCGCCGCTTCCAGGCGATCAACGCCGTGGCCGCCCGCATTCCGCCCGCGGCGGTTCGGGAGCTGGCTGCGCACCCGGATGTCGCCGAAGTCAGCCTGGACGAAGCCCACACGCCGCACCTGGCCGTCAGCGCGCCCAGTCTGGGCGCCAACATTTTTTGGAGCGCGGGCTATGCCGGGGGAGGGGAAGCCGTAGCCGTCCTGGATACGGGCGTCCGGACCGTTCATCCGGCCTTTTCCGGGTTGACCATCGTCAGCGAGGTCTTTCTGGACGCCGGGCAGAACGATTCCTGCTTTGCCGACGACACAACCTTCAACGACAACCAGGGGCACGGGACGCACGTGGCGGGGATCGTCGCCAGCCGCGGCGCGCCCGGCTGGCCAAGTTACTTCGGCGTGGCGCGCGGCTTGGGCACGCTCTACAACCTCAAAACGGGATTCAAGATTCTCAACATTCCCGGCAAGTGTGAGGGAGGAGCGCTCACCTATAGCAGCGACGTGCTGGCCGCGCTCAACTGGCTGGTTCAGCAGGCGCCTTGGGTCAAGATCGTCAACTACAGCTACGGCAGCGCACCGCCCAAGGTAAATGGTGTACCCGCCGATGACACCTTATCCGCGCGCCAGTTTGACTATTTCGCGGAGACGTACGGCTTGACCATCGCCGTTTCGGCAGGAAACTCGGGACCCGCGGCGGTCACCGTCAATTCCCCGGCGATCGGTTACAACGTGATTAGCACCGGATCGGTGAACACGCTCAGCACCACCGACCGCGGGGATGACACCGTGGCCGACAGCAGCAGCCGCGGACCTACCGGGGCCGGCCGGAAGAAACCCGATGTGGTTGCCCCCGGAACCCGCAGCGGTGGGATTCTCTCAACGGATTATCAGACCGACGGCTTTGTGGGCAAGGGCGGCACGAGCATGGCGGCCCCGCACATCGCGGGCGCGGCGGCGCTGCTGCGCTCGGCCGGAGTCCAGGACGCGCTTTCTATCAAGGCTCTGCTGCTGAATACCACCGACACGCGCGGCTGGGCTTCGGATTTGGGTTGGGGCTACGCCAACCTTTCCCGCGCTTTTGTTGCGCTCGGCCGGAGTCCAGGACGCGCTTTCTATCAAGGCTCTGCTGCTGAATACCACCGACACGCGCGGCTGGGCTTCGGATTTGGGTTGGGGCTACGCCAACCTTTCCCGCGCTTTTGTCCAGCGCCAAAACGTGGTTCGCGCCGAGTTCAGCGGCGGCTCCCGGTACTTCACGGCGAACGCGACCGGGATCTTCTCCAGCACTCTCGTCTGGAACCGGAACCTGATTCATCCTTCAGCTGAAACCGGATGTCTGTCTTTGCTGAATCAGTACTTGTACAGCGGGACCAGCAACGCCTCCCTCGGCTCCTGGCTGGCTGACCGGGATAACGTGGTTCAGGTGGATGCGCCCGCCAGCGGAGCGGTGGTCTTGAAGGTCAAGAACGCAGCGCCGCTCTGCCAGTTGCCCGAGGCGTTCGCGATCGCCGCCAACGTTCCGATCACAGCCGCTGCGGGACCTGCGTTAACCTTCACCTGTTCGGCGCCTTCCCAAGTCAACGCCGGGGCGCAATTCGAAGTCGGCTGCACGGCCGCCAATCCCGGCGACCTCCGCTTGTTCCAAGTCGAAGGGGTCTTGAACTGGCTGGGCCAACCGGGGGGAACCTCGCAGTCCTTCGGCAACCTGGAGCCCGGTTCGGGGATCACTCGCACCTGGACGATGACCGCGCCCTTCTCGCCCGGGAGCTACTCGCTTCGCGCCAATGCCGCCAGCAGCAGCTACGGCGAGAGCTTCACCGGCGAAGTCACCCTAAACTTGACGGTCCAAGCCAGCGCCGCCGGATGCACCTACGCGGCCGCGACGGACTCTCTTTCCGCCCCCGCCACCGGCGGCATCCTCTACCTCAACATCCGGACGGAGCCGGGATGCCCTTGGTCGGTCACGAATCTGCCGGCGTGGATTACGGTCTCTGGCGCGAGTCAAGGACTGGGGCCGGCCTCCGTGGCGCTTTCCATTGCGCCGAACGCAGGGGCCGCCCGGACGGCAGGCATCAGCGTGGCAAGCCTCACGGTGCCCGTGCGGCAGTTGGACGCCGGCGCCTGCGGCGGCTCGAGCACCTGCCGCCTGGTCGCCCTGCCGCATCTGGCCTTCGGGCAAGGTTGGACGACAAGCCTGACCGTGGCCAATGCCAGGAGCTCGACGACTGAGTTTTCCGTGAGCTTTTTCGGCGGCAGCGGCGCTCCCGCCTCGCTGCCGTTCACCGGCGGCGTGGGCCCCCGGAGCGTGCTGAACGCCACGGTGGCAGCCGGCGGCCTCCGGTACTACGAGGCGGAAGATCCTGCCTTGCCGGAGCAGGGAGCATGGGGCCTGGCCGCGGTGGATGCGGGCGTCACCGTGCATGCAACCTTCCGGCGTAGAACGCCGCAGAATCTCTTTTATGAAGCCGCGGTCCAGCCCGTCGCGGGCTATACGCAGTTCAGCCTGCCATTCGACGCCACGCTGTTCGCGCCGGCCTCTGCGCAAGTCTTCACTGGTATCGCAATCGCCAATCTGAATCCGTTGGGGACTGCGCAGGTATCTTGTGTGGCGCGGGATGAAAACGGAACTCTCATCGAAGGCGGTACGCTGAACATTCCGGAGCTGGCGCCCTTGGGTCACTGGTCAGACTACCTTTTCCCGGCGCTGATGGGGCGCCGCGGACGCCTGGAATGCCGCGCGAACACGCTGGTGGCCGCCATCGCCATACGGGCCATCGGCAGCGACGCCTTTTCGACGCTGCCGGTGAGCGGCGACTGAGGAGGAATCCTGCAATGTGTCGCAAACAGAAGCCAGGTACTACGCGCTGGGCCGTGCGCTCAGCGGCAGGCTCTTGTTCGTCGCATTCACCGTGAGGCGTCAGCGGATCCGGGTCATCTCGGCGCGAGACATGAGCCGGAAGGAACGGGAGGTTTACAAATCGTTATGAAAAAGCGCCTGCCGCGATTCAAAGACGAAAACCGGGAGACAGAGTTCTGGTGGACTCACGATTCCACGGACTACATCGACTGGACCAAGGCCAAACGTGCCGTTCTGCCAAAGCTGAAGCCTTCGCTGAAAACAATCTCGATCCGCTTGCCGGCGTCCATGGTCGAAGACTTGAAGCTACTGGCCAATCAGAAGGACATACCCTATCAGTCGCTGTTAAAAGTCTATCTGGCCGAGCGGATCGAACGCGAGAAGAAGTCCCTGTTGAGCAAAGAAAACGGGTGAGAGCTTGCGCCCTCACCCGCAAAAGTTCCTTCCGGATGCCAGCCTGGCCGCAACCTCAGGCCGTGCGCATCATCTCCGCCTTGGCTTCCGCCGCCTTGGAGGTGATCGCCGCCTGGGCCGCCGCCAGCCGCGCGATGGGCACGCGGTAGGGGCTGCACGAGACGTAATTCATCCCCACCCGGTAGCAGAACTCCACCGAGCTGGGCTCGCCGCCGTGCTCGCCGCAGATGCCGACCTCCAAGTCCGGTCTGGTTGAGCGGCCAAGCTTCACGCCCATCTCCACCAGCTTGCCCACGCCCTCCTGATCCAGCACGGCGAACGGGTCGGCCTTGAAGATCTTCTTGTTCTCGTAATCCTTCGAGAACTTGACATAGTCGTCGCGGGACAAGCCCATCGTGGTCTGCGTCAGGTCGTTGGTGCCGAAGCTGAAGAACTCGGCCTCCGTGGCGACCTTATCGGCGGTCAGAGCCGCGCGCGGAATCTCGATCATGGTGCCGATCATGTAAGGCTGATCCTTCATGCCGGCCTTCTCGAGCACTTCCTCGGCGACGCGCTTTACGATCGCTTTCTGGTCGGCCAGCTCTTCGACGCTTCCGATCAGCGGGATCATGACTTCAGGGATGACCTTCTTGCCCTTCTTGGCCACCTGCACGACGGCCTCGAAGATGGCGCGGGCTTGCATCTCGGTGATCTCCGGATAGGTGATCCCCAGACGGCAGCCGCGGTGCCCGAGCATCGGGTTGAACTCGTGCAACTGCTCGACGCGGTGCAGCAGCGCCGGCAGCGCCTTCTTCAACTCGGCAACCTTCATGTTGTACTTGGCCGCCATTTCCTTCTTCTCTTTGGCGGTGGCGTGGGGCAGCTTGGCGATGTCCACCATCAGCTCCTCCCGCTTGGGCACGAACTCGTGCAGCGGAGGATCCAGCGTGCGGATCACCACCGGGAAGCCGTCCATCACCTCAAACAGCCCGGCGAAGTCCTTGCGCTGAAGCGGGAGCAACTTGGCCAGCGCCTTGCGGCGGTCCTTTTCGTTGTCCGCCAGGATCATGGCCTGCATGTGCTCGATGCGGCCGGGCCCGAAGAACATGTGCTCGGTGCGGCACAGCCCGATCCCCTCGGCGCCGAAGCGGCGGGCCACCTTGGCGTCGCGCGGAATATCCGCATTGGCGCGGACGCCGAACTTGCCGCGGAACTCGTCGGCCCAAGCCATGAACTTGGCCAAAAAGCCGCTCGACGGATCCGGCTCGACGGTCTTGGCCTGCCCGGCGAAGACTTCGCCCGAGGTCCCGTCGATGGAGATCCAGTCGCCTTCCTTGAGCACGGTCTTTTCGCCGCGCACGCGCAGCTCGAGCTTGCGCTCGTCCACTTCCAGCGACTCGGCGCCGGCCACGCAGGGCGTTCCCATGCCGCGCGCCACCACCGCCGCGTGACTGGTCATGCCGCCGCGCGCCGTCAGAATGCCCTTGGCGACTTCCATCCCGTGAATGTCGTCCGGCACGGTCTCCTTGCGCACCAGAATGACCGGGGACTTCTTGGCCTGCTCGACCGCATCATCGGCGGTGAACACGATCCGGCCCACGGCCGCGCCCGGCGAAGCCGGCAGACCCGTGGCGATCTTCTTCAGGCTCTTCTTCGAGGCAGGCTCCAGCAGCGGGTGCAGCAACTGGTCGAGCTGGTTCGGCTCCACGCGCAACACCGCCTCTTCCTTGCTGATCAGGCCTTCTTCCACCATGTCCACGGCGATCCGCACCGCCGCCGGACCCGTGCGCTTGCCGTTGCGGGTCTGGAGCATGTACAGCTTGCCTTCCTGAATGGTGAACTCGAAGTCCTGCATGTCGCGGTAGTGCTTCTCCAGGTTGCTGGTGATCTGCCGCAACTGCTGGTAGACCTCGGGCATCAGGGTCTCCAGCTCGGAGATGGGTTTGGGGGTGCGGATGCCCGCGACCACGTCCTCGCCCTGCGCGTTCACCAGAAACTCCCCGTAGAACTCCTTCTCGCCGGTGGCCGGATTGCGGGTGAAGCCCACGCCGGTGGCCGAGGTCTCGCCCATGTTGCCAAACACCATGGCCTGCACGTTGACGGCGGTGCCCAGATCATCCGGGATCTTGTTCATCTTGCGGTAATGCGCCGCGCGCGGATTCCACCAGGAGCGGAACACGGCGTTGCGCGCCATCACCAGTTGTTGGTGCGCGTCCTGCGGGAATGGCTTGCCGGTCTTCTTTTGGACAAGCTTTTTGTAGTCGGCGATGACGGCCTTCAGGTCTTCCGCGGTTAAGTCGGTGTCGTACTTCGCCTTGACCTTCTTCTTCCGTTCGTCGAAGATATGCTCGAACTCATCCTTGGGGATTTCGAGCACCACGTTGCCGAACATCTGGATGAACCGGCGGTAGCAGTCGTAAGCGAACCGCGGGTTGCCGCTTTTGGCCGCCAGCGCCTCGACAGTCTGGTCGTTCAGGCCCAGGTTCAGAATGGTGTCCATCATGCCGGGCATCGAGAACTTCGCGCCGGAGCGCACGCTCACTAGCAGCGGGTTCTCCGGATCGCCGAGTTTCTGGCCCATCTTGGCTTCCAGACCGGCGAGCCCCTCCCGGATCTGTTGCTCGATCTCTTCGGGGATGGTGTTGTTGTTCTGGAAGTAGATGTTGCACACCTCGGTGGAAATGGTGAAGCCGGGGGGCACCGGCACGCCGGCGCGGCTCATCTCAGCCAGCCCTGCGCCTTTTCCGCCCAGGATGTCTTTCATCCCTCCGTGGCCGTCGGCGGTTCCCCCGCCGAAGGCGTAGACGTACTTTTTCATAGCGGTAACATTCTCCTTAGTCAGTTGGATTTCCTTGTGTTACGATCTCCGAAAAATCCGCGATCGATGAAAACTCCTTCCGCAGCCGGTCCAGCATCGCCAGCCGGTTGGCGCGGATGCGTTCCTCGGGCGCGTTGACCAGCACCTTGTCGAAGTACAGGTCCACCGCGGGCCGCAGCGAGGCGATCGCTTCCAGCTTGGACCGGTAGTCCGCGCCCGCCTCTTCCACCCTGGCCCGCACGCCGGTGAACGCGCGATAAAGGTCGCGTTCCGGTCCCTCTTCCAAGAGCGTCTCGTCCACCTCCACGCCGCCCGCGAATTGGGCCTGGCGCAGAATGTTGCGGATGCGCTTGAAGCTCGCCGCCAGCGGCTCGAAATTCGGCGTGGGACGCACCGCCCGCAGCGCCTCCAGTCTCCGGCCCGCGTCGGCCAAATCGTCCCAGCCCGCGGCCAACACGGCGTTCACCTCGTCGTAGGCGAAGCCCCGCACCTCTCGGAAGTAGTAGCGCACGCGTTCCAGCAGGAATTCGCGCAGCGCTTCGTCTCCGCCCACCAGAGCGCTCACCCTGAGAGGCAATTCCGATTCGGCCAAAATCTTGACCACCCCTTGCGCCGCGCGCCGCAGCCCAAAGGGATCCTTCGAGCCGGAGGGGATCAGGCCGATGGCGAAGCAGCCGCGCAGCGTGTCCAGCTTGTCGGCCAGCGAGACCAGGCGCCCTTCCGGCGTCGAGGGGATGGGATCCTCCATGGATACCGGCTGATAGTGCTCGTAAATCGCCCGCCACACCGCTTCCGGCTCGCCCTGCGCGCGGGCGTAGAGTCCTCCCATGACGCCCTGAAGTTCCGTGAACTCCTTGACCATCTCGGTGGTGAGATCGCACTTCGAAAGCAGGGCGGCGCGCTGGGCTGCCTCCGAGCCGCCCAGATCGCGAACCAGTTCGACGATCCGCCGCGTCTTGTCCAGATAAGAACCGAGCTGCGCCTGCCAGGTCACGTGCGCCAAATCGTCCACGCGCGCGGCGAGCGGCTTCTGCTGGTCGAAGTCCCAGAAAAAGCGCGCATCGTTGAAACGGGCTCTCAGCACGCGCTCGTTGCCCTGCCGGACCAGGCCCTCCGGATCGTCTTTGGTGTTCATCACCGCGATGAAGCGCGGCTCCAGCCTGCCCTCCTGGTTGCGCACGGAGAAGTATTTCTGATGGTGGCGCATGACCGTGACCAGGACTTCCTCCGGCAGGCTCAGAAAGGCCGGGTCAAAACTGCCCGTGATCGGCGTAGGGTACTCGGTCAGATACACCAGCGTGTCGAGCAACCCGGGATCGGACGCAGCCCCTTGAAGACCGGCCTCGATCCGCGCCCGCCGCTCAGCGGCGGACACGAGCACGTAATTTTCCCGCAGCTTCTCCTGGTAGTCGTCGATGTTGACGCGCACCTTGGGCTTGCCCAGTTGCCGGTGCCCGCTCGTGAACCGCCCGCTCGGCACGCCGGCGATCTCGAACGGCACCACGCGGTTGCCCAGCAACGCCACCAGCCAGCGGATGGGCCGGATGAAGCGCGGACCGTTCTTGCCGGTCCAGTACATGGTCTTCGGGAAATAGATTTTCAGGATCAGCTCCGGCAGAGCGGAGGCCAGAATCTCCGAAGTCGCCCGCCCGGCGACGCGCTTGCGGCAGGCGAAATACTCGCCCTTGGGAGTCTTCACTACCTTCAAGGCGGAGACCTCGACCCCCATCTTGCGCGCGAACCCCGCCGCCGCGTTTTCTCCAGCCGCTTTGGGCGGACCGGTGATGACCTCGACGCTGGCCGGCTGCCGCGCCGGCAGCCCTTCCGCCTTCAGCGCCAGCCGCCGCGGCGTCGCCTCCAGCCAGGCGACCTGCCCGCTCAGCCGGTGCTCTTTCAATAAGCCCTCGAACAGCTCGCCCAGATGCTTGAGCGCGGGCGGGATCATCCAATCGGGGATCTCCTCGCAGCCGATTTCCAGAAGGAACGGTAGGGTCTTCACGCCGCCGCCTCCGTCTGGTTTTGGTCCAGCCACGCCTGCGCCACGCCCACCGCCAGTTTACGGACCCGGGCGATGACGGCGACGCGCTCGGTCACGCTGATCGCTCCGCGGCTGTCGAGCAGATTGAACAAGTGGGAGCACTTCAGGACCTGGTCATACGCGGCCAGCACCGGGAAACGCTTCTTGTCCGGGGCGTCCGGATAGGCGTTCAGCAGGCGCAGGCATTCTTTCTCGTGCAGTTCAAACAGCTGCCACAGCGTCGGCACATCCGCCATTTCGAAGTTGTAGACCGAGAATTGCAGCTCCTCGGCGAAGCGCACGTCGCCGTAAGTGAAGCCGGGCGCCCACTCGATCTCATACACGCTCGGCGCTCCCTGAAGGAAAGCCGAAATGCGCTCCAATCCGTAGGTCAACTCGGCCGGGACCAGCTCCAGGTCAATGCCGCCGCACTGCTGGAAGTAGGTGAACTGGGTGATCTCCAGCCCGTCCAGCATGACCTGCCAGCCGATGCCCCAGGCGCCCAGCGTCGGCGATTCCCAGTTGTCTTCTTCGAACTTGATGTCGTGCTTGCGGAGGTCGATGCCGATGGCTTCCAGGCTGCGCAGGTACTGGTCGATGACGTCTTCCGGCGAAGGCTTCAGAATGACCTGCAACTGCGAGTGCTTGTAAAGGCGGTTGGGATTCGCGCCGTAGCGCCCGTCGGCGGGGCGCCGGCTCGGCTGCACGTAGGCCACCCGGTAGGGCTTGGGGCCGAGCACGCGCAGGAAGGTCTCCGGGCACATGGTTCCCGCGCCCACTTCCACGTCGTAAGGTTCCTGGAGGATGCAGCCGCGCCCGGCCCAGTAGTTCTTCAGCTTGAACAGCGTCTGTTGAAAAGAGTCCATCAGAGGGCTTCCAGCATCGGGACAGTGACCAGCCGGCGCTCAATATGGCTTTCGGTCAGCTCAACCAACGAACGCCGCAGAGCCGCGGCGGTTTGGCGGCTCCAGCTTCTGGGCTTCAACTGTCCTATCGGCGTTTTCAACATCTCGCTCGCGATCTCGGCGGACTCGGCATCCACCTTCTTGATCTCCGGAAGAAATCCGGACAGCCGCACGGCCCACAGCGTGAAGTACAGCACCGCGGGCCAGACTCCACGGCCTTTCTCCTGCTGGAGGTAATCCATCACCGCCGCCAGCAGCCGGTAAAAGCGTTCATTCGCCTCGGCCGGCGCCAGCAGGTGTTCGGATACCTCCGCGATGTAGTCCAGCGCCACTCCCACGGCGTAGTCGGACTGCAACTCAAACGGGGAGCGGATCAGTTCGCAGGAGTCCAGCCTCACCAACTCCCGGTTCTCCTGCTGGAAGTAGGCAAGCCGGACCTGCGAAAGCCTTTCCAGGCCCGCGCCAAAACTGCTCTTCGGACGGCGGGCGCGCCGCGCTACCCCCCGCAGCTTCCCCTGCTCCCGGGTCAGGAAGCTCACGATCAGGTCCGCTTCCCGGAAAGGGTACGTGCGCAATATGAAAGACTCGCTCACCCGAGCAGGCATGCCGGCGAGGGGCGTTAAGTCCCAATGTAGCACACCGCAGCGCGCAGGCGGATCTGCGTGTCCGCCGTGCAGTGGAGTTTGCCACGCCGCCCCCCGTGGAGCAAGCCGCCAGGCTTGCCACGCCGGCAGTCGTGCCGGCGGGTGGTAGACTCCTCCGTCCCCCCTCGTACAGTTCCGTCCATAAGCTACTCTGTGGGGCAGGCTTTCAAGCCTGCGGCCCGCATTCCTGCCGGCCTTGGTCCCCTTTGCTCACCGCCCTCCTTTCCGCCAACCGCGCCCGCTCCCCGTGGCGCATGCCGCCCAGCTTGCCACACCGGCCTCTCCGTGGAGCGCGCAGTCTTGCGTGCCACACCGGCAGTCCTGCCGGTGGATGGCTTCTGCCCCCCTTTGCCCCGGGTTGTGGTGCGAGCTCCTCTTGTGGGCCAGGCCTCTGGGCCCGTAGCCGGGTTCTGTTGTGGTCCAGGTTTGCTTTTGTGAGGCAGCTTCTTTATGGGGCAGGCCTCCCGGCCTGCGGCCGGCATTCCTGCCGGCTTTGGTCCCCTTCACCCATTGCCCCTTCCCATTCCCCGCAATGCACTCCAGCTACATGATGAACTTCTGCCCGCTTTCCCGATGCTGCCTCGTCCTCCTTCCGTCCCCTTGTGCCCTTCTACCCGCCCCCGCAAGGCCCCCAATGCTAAGATGACTTGCTTGACTGGCCGCATCGCTCCCTGCCTGTTGCTGCTCGCCGAAGTCATTCTCTTTTTCCGCCTCAACCTGTTTGCAGGCTACGGCATCCCCTGGGACCTTCGCGGTTTCCATCTGCCGCACGCCTACGCCTACTCGGATGCCTTGCTGCGGGGTGAGCTTCCGCTCTGGGATCCGTACACCTACTGCGGCCGCCCCTTTCAGGCCAACATTCAAACCTCGGTTTTCTACCCGCCCGTTGCCGCCGCGGCCTGGTTCGGCAGCCTGCTCGGGCAACAGCATCTGTTCTACCTGCTTCAGTTGAATGTCATCCTGCATGTGTTCCTGGCGGGCTTGTTCGCCTACTGGCTGGCGCTCGGCTTGAAACTCAGCCCGCCCTCGGCGCTGCTGGCGGCTACCGTCTACATGCTCGGTGGGTTCTTCGCGGCCCACGGCCAGCACATGGGCGCCATCGCCATCGCCGCATGGCTGCCGTTGGCGCTGCTCTGCGCACTGCACGCCCAAACCGGATCCCGGCTAAAGTGGGGCTTGGCCATGGCGGCCGTGCTGTGCATGACCGTGCTGGCCGGACTTACTCCGCTCTCCGCCGCGGTATGGGCCGCAGCGTTCCTGTTCGTTCTTTTGCAGCGCGGCCGCGCGCGGGGCGCGGCGTGGTTCCTTGCCTGCTGCGCCGGGGCCGTCTTGCTGGCCGCCATCCAACTGCTGCCCTCGATCGAGTTGAACGGCCACAGCATCGCTCAATACCGGACCGACTGGCTCCGAAGCGGAGGCGGCGTCCCGCCCGCCGCTCTGCTGTCTCTTCTGATTCCCAACATCCACGGCGTCTTCGATCCGTCCACCTACCGCTACCCCTTCGACCTCACCTTCATGTACCTTTATTCGGGCCTGCTCGGAATCGCGCTGGCCGCTGTCGGCCTGGCTCAGGTGCGCAAGAACTGGCGGCTCGTGGTTTTCACGCTCATCGCCGGGTTGGCCATGCTGGGCGATCAAACCCCCGCCGGACGCTGGGTCTATTCGCTTCTGCCCCAACCGGTGCGCGCCGGCTTGCACCCTGAATTCACCGAGCCGGTCTTCCTGCTGGGCTTGGCGTTGCTGGCCGGCATGGGCGCTGATCAGGTCCTCCGCCGTTCCACTTGGCGCTGGGCTGCGGCGCTCCTCTGCGCGGCGGACCTGATCGTGGTGAGCTCCGGCCGCCCGATGAACGGCATGCCTCCGGAGCGCGATCCCGTCAACCAGCGCCACCTTCTGGATGGCCGCCGCGAGACCCTCCCCCGGCTCCGAGCGCTAGCGGAAGAGACCAATCCCCCCTGGCGTTTTGACAGCATCACCGGCGGCGAGACCTTTGCCGCCTCCGCGCCGATGTTCCTTCTGCCGAATGCCAACGGCAACGACCCGATGGCGCTGGCGCGCATCATTCAAGTTCGTCTCGCCTTTACTCAGGGCGAGCGCTGGGGGCGGTTTTACGAAGTCCAGGATCCTCGATCCCCGGTTCTGGACTCATTGAGCGTCCGCTTTCTCATCTCCCGCGAACGGCTCGAAGGGGGCACAGGCGCGGACGGCGGACTGCTGCTCCGCGGCGAGTTTCCTGGATTCGTGATCTACGAGCGGCCTTCGGCGCTGCCCCGCTTTTGGCTCGTGACGCGCGTCCGGCCGGTGCGGAATTTTCGAGAAGCCGCCGAGGCGCTGCGCTCTCCCGGCTTCCTCCCCGCGCAAGAGGCGATCGTGGAAGGATGGGGCGATCAGCCCTCGGTGTTGGCAGGCCCTCCGGGACAGGTCCGGGTCCGGCGTTATGAGCCCGCAGCGGTCGACTTGGAGATAGACGCTCCGCATCCGCAGTTTTTGGTGAGCTCGGAGGCGCACTATCCGGGCTGGCGGGCCTACGTCGACGGCGAGTCCGCGCCGCTGTACTACACGAACGTTGCCTTTCGAGGCCTCAAGATCCCCGCGGGGCGGCATTTGGTGCGCATGGAATTCCGCCCGAGGATCCTGTGGGCCGGCGCCGCCGTGAGCCTCGCCGCATGGATCTCTTGGCTGTTATTTTGGATAGTGCCGCGCAGACGCGGCGGAAAGCTCGAGCAGATAGGAGGTTGAAGAGCCGGATGGCTGCCCAATCACATCGATTGCAAGCGGGGCCCGTCTCGGCGGAGCTGGTAGACGGGACGCTGCGCCATATCCGGGTGGGAGCCGCTGAGGCTGTCGAACGGGTCTACTTTGCCGTGCGGGACGTGGACTGGGGAACGGTTCCCGGCCAAGTCCAAAACCTGAGCATCCGCCAGGAGGCCGGCGGGTTCCAGGTGAGCTTCCACTGCCTGCACAAGCAGGGCGAGATCGATTTCCTCTGGCAAGGCGAGATCCGGGGCGATGCCCGGGGCGTCCTCTCGTTCGCCCTTTCGGGGCAAGCCCGCAGCCGCTTCCTCAGCAACCGGATCAGCCTCTGTGTGCACCATCCTTTGTCCGCGTGTGCCGGCAAGCCTTGCCGCATCGAGAAGGCCGGCGGCGGCTGGGAGGAGGCGCGATGGCCGGAGCTGGTCTCGCCGCACCAGCCGTTCCTCGAAATCCGCTCCATGGAGCATGAGTTCGCCCCGGGCGCGGCCGCGCGCATCCGCTTCGAAGGAGCAGTGTTCGAAACCGAAGACCAGCGCAACTGGTCGGACAACAACTTCAAGACTTACTCCCCTCCGCTGGAGATGCCCTTCCCCGTGGAGTGGAAGCCCGGCGACCGGATCCACCAGCGGATCGAGATCGAAGTTTCCGGCGATCTCGGCCATCTCCCGGCGGAGCCAACCGGTCCGGTGCTCATTCGCCTCCTGGACCGGCCGGCCGCGTTGTTGCCGCCGATCGGCCTCTGCCTGCCCCGCCAGGACGCTCCCCTCCCGGACGCCGTGGTGGCGCGGCTTCGGCGATTAAATCTCTCGCACCTGCGCGCCGAGTTCAGCTCGGATAGGGCCGCAGAGTGGGCCTGCCGTGAGGCGGAGCGGCTCGGAGTGCCCCTGGAAGCGGTAGTGACGCTCCCCGGCCCCGTCTCCAACCTCCAGCGGTTTGCCCCGAAAGTGGCGCGCTGGTTGGTGCAGTCGCCCGGGCAAGCAATCACCGGCGGGGAGGCGCTGCGCATAGCGCGAGAAGAACTCGGACCCGCCGCGGTGCTGGGCGCCGGTTCCAACCTCTACTTTGCGGAGCTGAACCGGAACCGCCTGCCCGGCCTTCAGCCGGATGGCGCCTACTATCCGGTTCACCCGCAGGTGCACGCCTGCGATGACGAAACCGTGATGAACAACGTGCGGACCCAGCGCCACGTGCTGCGCACCGCCCGCAGCTTCGCCGGCGGAGCAGCGCTGTGGGTCACGCCCATCTCGCTCGGTCCACGCACGCAACCCGACCCGCGGCAACAGCAGCCCTTCTGCGCCGCCTGGACCGCGGGCAGCCTCAAACACCTGGCCGAGTCGGGCGCCGCCTCCGTCACCTATTTCGAAACCCACGGCCCGCACGGAGTGCAAGAGGAGGCGGACGTATTTCCGGTTTTTGGCCTGCTCGAACGTGTGGGGGAATTCGCCGGCGCCCAGGTGATCCCCACCGAGGGTTGCGGTCCGGGACACGTGGAGCCGCTGCTGCTGGCCAACAATGGCCGGCGCCGCCTGCTGCTCGCCAACTTGTCGCCGTCCGTCGCCGAAGTGGTCCTGGAGCTGCGCGGCGGCCGCCGCATCGAATTGCCGGCTTACGGGCTCGACTGCATCGACTGGGAAGAATAGGCCACGCCGCCGCAGCGCCGCCTTCAGCCCGTGATCGTCTGCCACAGCAGCAGCAGGGTCAGGACGATCATCACTACAGTGAGCGAGCCGGCGATCACATTGCCCGCGCGGCGGTTCCGCATCGAGCCCATCAGATCCCGCCGGTTGATCAGAATCAGCATGAAAACCAGGACGAACGGCAGCAGGATGCCGTTGGCCACTTGGGAAAGCAGAATGACCTTGAGCAGCGGCATGCCCGGAATCAGCACCGCGCCCGCGCCCAGGACGATCAAGCCGGTGTAGAGCGTATAGAAAACCTTCGCTTCGCGGAAGCTCTTATCCACGCCCGATTCGAAGCCGAGTCCTTCGCAGATGTTATAGGCGGTGGCTAGAGGCAGAATCGCAGCCGAGAGCACCGAGGCGTTCACCAGCCCCAGCCCAAACAGGAAGGAGGCGAATTCCCCGGCGAAGGGCCGCAGCGCGACCGCCGCCTCCGCCGGGTCTTGCAGGGCCCCCAAGCCGGCCTTGTGGATCGTTGCCGCGCACGCCACAACGATGAAGAACGCCACGACGTCCGTAATGATGCCACCTAAGATGACATCCCACTTGGCAATACGGTAATCCTTTTTGGTGAGGCCCTTCTCGACGATGGCCGCCTGAAGGTAAAACTGCATCCACGGAGTAATGGTCGTGCCGATCAGGCCGATCATCATGGTGGTGTAAGCCGGGTCGGCCCGGAACTGCGGGACCACGGTGTTGTAGAGCGCTTCGCTCCAGTCCGGCTTGGCCAAGAATGCGGACACGGGGTAGGCGAAGTAGATGAGCGAAAACAGAATTAGAAGACGCTCCACCGGCCGGTAAGTCCCCTTGACAATCACCACCCAAACCAGAAGCGCGCCGATAGGTACGGAGATGTACTTACTAACTCCAAAAATCGCCATCCCCGAGGCGATCCCGGCGAACTCCGCCATGATGTTGCCCAGATCCGCCAGGCTGAGCAGGAACATGGCCAGGAAGGTCATGCGCAGGCCGAACTCTTCGCGGATCAGGTCGGAAAGCCCCTTGCCGGTGGCCACCCCCATGCGCGCGGCCATCTCCTGGACCACGATCAGGGCGATGGTGGTCGGAACCAGCGTCCACAGCAGGGTGTAGCCGAACTTGGCCCCGGCTTGGGAATAAGTCAGGATCCCGCCCGGGTCGTTGTCCACATTGGCGGTGACGAACCCCGGCCCCAGGATGGCCAAAAACGCCAGGATCCGGTAGCGCAGCACGCCCATTCCGAAGCTGCGCCGGGGAACGCTGGGCGCGACGTCGTGTCCCGTTTGCCGCGTCAAGACACTCCTCCTGCCGGGCGGCGGGCCCGCTGACCCGGCCCAGTCCGGAGCCGGGACGCCTTAGGGCGGGGAAGGGCGATTCCTAGGGCCGCCTGGACCAGCCCGCGGTGCGGGGCAAACGAGATGGAGGCTCTTCCGGTTCTCGCCACTGGTCGTTCTCTGTCACCCGCGAGGCTGCGTCACCCTCGCTCATGCCGGGAGCCTCCTTTGCGTTGAGATGTCGCCCGAAAAGATCGGCGATTAGAAAACACAGTGTAGCCGCCCGCCCGCGCCTGCGTCAATCGATGCCGTCCAAGGAAGTCCTCATCTTAGTTTCTCGCTTGCGGTAATCCCACCGCTCCGGACCTCGTTCAGCCGCTCTCCATCCCCGGCCCCTGTGCCGCTCAGGCCGCGGCATGGACGGGTTACGGACCTGCCGGCGCGGGCCAGCCGCCCGCGAGAGCCTTGAACAACTGCACCGATTGCAGAAGGGCTGACGTGCGCGCCAGCGCGATCGCCTGCTCCAACTCCAAAACCGAACGCTGGGCATCTAGAACCCCAAGGAAGTCTCCCAACCCGGCCCGGTAGAGGTCTTCGGACAAGCGCAGGGCGGACTCGGCCGAGCCGGAAGCCTCGCGCAACCTCGCCAGACGGGCTTGCTCGGCGCGGTAGGACGCGATGGCGTCTTCCGCCTCTTGGAACGCAGCCAAAATCTCCTGTTCGTACTCGATCCTGGCCTGATCCAAGCGGGCCTCGCTTGCCTCGATGTTGGCGCGCAAGCGTCCGCCGGTGAAAACCGGCAGGACCAGTTGAGGCCCGATGCCGAAGAAATTTCCGCTCCCCAAACTCAAGCCGGAGAGGTTGGTTGACTGGCGCCCCGACAAGCCCGTCAGCACGACCCTGGGATAGAGCTCAGCGCGGGCCGCTTTCCGCCGGGCGGCGGCAGCCGCGATCCGCGCCTCCGCGGCCCGTACGTCGGGCCGCCGCAACAACAGCGCTGAATCGACGCCGCCGCCCAGCGGCGGGACGTTCCAGGTCCCGGCCGCGGCCGGCAAACCGCCCTGCGCCAGACTGCGATCAGCCAGGAGGGCCGCCAAACGGTTGAGCTGGATCTGGCGCTGGGATTCCAGCCGCGGAATCTCCGCTTCCAGTGCGGCCAACGCAGATGCCTGGCGGTCCACGTCCAGGGCGGGGGACAATCCTGCCTCCGCCCGCCGGCGGGTCAGTTCCAAAACCTCTGCCTGCCGCAGCCGGTGTCTCTCAAGCAGTTCCAGTTGCTGCTCGGCGCCGCGCAATTCAAAATAGGCGCGGGCAACCTCGGCGGCCACAATCAGGCGGACTTCCTGGGCGGACTCCTCTTGGGCCCGGACCTCGGAACGCGCGCCGTCCAGCAGTTTCGAATTCGGCCCCCACAGGCTGATCTCCCAGCGCATGTCCGCGCCCCCCGAAATCAGGCTGGTTTCGAACGGCGTGATCAGGCTCGCGCCGCCTACCTCCCCCGGCTGGGGGATCCGGATGACCCCATTCTGAAATCCCCCGCGCAACTGCTGAGCCGAAGCGGAGAGCTGAATGGAGGGCCCCAGCGTCGATTTGGCCTGCCGGTTCACGGCGCGGGACTCCGCCACGCGCGCCAGCGCCTTCTTCACGTCCAAGTTGACTTCCAGGGCGCGCTGGACCAGGTTGGTCAGCACCGGATCGCCGTAGCTCTGCCACCAGGCGGCCGGGTCCAACAGCGCGGCGCAAATCAGCAAGCTCGCTAGCATCGTCATTTCTCCGTTTCGATATAGACGTCCATGAGCTGGCCGGCCTTCACTTCGCTTCCCGCCGGCAGCGCATAAATCACTTGCAGCACCCGCGTATCGGTCCGCTCGGTGCTCTCCCCAGTCAGGTTCCGCTTCGGGACGACGTAAGGCTCCGTCCGGACGAAGGCCAGAGGGATGCGCAGCTTCGCATTCCCCCGGGGAGCGGCGTAGGCCCGGGACTTCGGATTCACGCGCCAGGCATCTCGTTCGTCCACATCCACGCGGACGTGCAGCGGACCGCCGGATCCCATCAGGATCAGCGGCTGCTCCAGGGGAGCCGCGGCGGCAAACTCTCCCGGCCGCGCCTTCACCTGGAGGATGACCCCGTCGATCGGCGCCCGCACGGTCAAGCGCTCCAGCTCCGCCTCGATTCTCTCCACCTGCCGCTGCGCTTGCGCCAGCTCTGCCTGCGCCACGGCGATGTCCGGCGCCCAAGCGCCCGCCTTCAACCGCGCCAGAGAGGCTTCGGCCTCGGCGAGCGCGGCCCGGGCGGCATGAACCGCCCAGCGGCGCCTCTCCAAATCCTCGGCGCGGATGGCCCTCCGGTCGGTCACCGCCTCGATGATGCGGAGCTGACTCTCCGCATCGGCCAGCTGCGCCTTCGCCACTTCGACGCGGGCTTCGGCAGGTGGAATGTCTTCCGCCCGCGGAGCCCTTCGAAGCTGCTCCAGCCGGGCTTGAGCCACTTCCACGCCCGATTTTCGGAGAGCCAGCTCGGCCCTCAGATCCCGCTCATCCAGCCGCAGCAATGGCTGCCCCTTCTGCACCCGGTCGCCGGGCCGCGCCAGCACTTCCGTAATCAGTCCCGAAACCGGCGTCCCGATCGAGATGGTTTCCGACGCCGGTTCAACCATGCCGATGCCGCCAATCTGACGCGCGAATTCACTGGCCGGCGGCTCTTGCGGGGGCGCCGCGTCCACCTGCCCCGGCGTCATCCGTCCCACGCTCCAGAAGGTGAACGCCAGGGCCAGCAGGCCCAGCATGGGAACGCCATATTTCGCCAACATTTAACTCACTCCTTTCGCAGCGGTCACTTTCTGAATCACCCCGTCGTTGATCTCCGCGATCCGGTCCGCGAACTCCAGAATCCGGAAATCATGAGTGACCACCAGCACCGCCCGGTCCGGATTCAGCGCAATTTTCCGCAATAGCTCCATGACGTGCCGGCCTGTCGGCCCATCCAAAGCCGACGTGGGCTCATCGCAGATCACCAGCCGGGGGGACTGGATCAGCGCCCGGGCAAACGCCACGCGCTGCTGTTCGCCGCCCGACAGTTTGTTGGGAAGCACGTCCGCGCGGTGGGCCATGCCCAGCTCGGAAAGAAGCCGGCGCGCTTGATCGATCGCATCCTTCCTCCTCCAGCCCGCCGACAGCAACGGCACCGCGGCATTCTCCGCGGCGGTCAACGCAGGGATCAAATTGAATTGCTGAAACACAAATCCAATGTTTTGCAGCCGGAACAGCGACGCCTCGCCGTTGTGCAGCTTGCTGAGATTCTTGCCCAGCACTCGCACGCTGCCTTCGTCGTGCTTCAGCAGGCCGGCGATGATGCTCAGAAGCGTGGTCTTGCCGCTGCCCGATGGTCCCAGCAGAAAGGTCATTTCGCCGTAATGGGCCTCCAGGTCGACCCCGCGCAAAACCTCGAGCCGGCTTGGCCCGCTCCCAAAAGCTTTCTGCACCCCGCGGCAGACCACCGCGGCCCCGTCCTGGTTGAATTCGCTCTTCGAATCAGACATCTTTAACCCCGGAATACGAGAGCCGGATCCACCACCACCACTCGGCGGACGCTTACGATCGCCGCCATCAAAACCACTACGAATACCAGCCCGCCCGTCAACAGCATCACTTCCGGCAACAGCCGGAACCCGCGCAAATCCAGGTTGTCCTTGGTCAGCTCAAAAAACAAAGCCGTAAGGGAGATGCCGAGGGAATAGCCGATGGCCAGCACGATCACCGCTTGCATGAGAATCATGCCCACGATGCGCCGGCTGGTGACCCCGATAGCCTTGAGCGCGCCGAAGTACTTCATGTTTTCGAGAATGAACAAGGAGAAGGTCTGCCCCGAAACCAGCGCCCCCACCATCAATGCGATCAGGATCGTAATGCCGAAATTGATGGGGATGCCCGTGTTGCGGATGTAGTACCAGATCGTGTCCCAGCCGAAAGCGCTGCTGGTCAGGGCTTTTAGCCCTGTCGCGGCTTGAATCCGCCGGCACAATTCCTCCTCGCTGACCCCTGGCTGCGCCTTAGCCAAAATGAAGGACAATTGCCGCGGCTCACGGCCCGTCATGTCCAGCGCCTCGCTGAACCGCGCGTAGAAGACGGGCAAGTTGACAAACGGCGGCGAGGCGTCCACGACGGCCCCAATCCGGACGACCTGCGTCCCCAGTTCCAGCTCCTGTCCGGTTTGATAAGGCGGCTTGCCGATGAAGTACTCGTAGCCGACCCGGTCCACCGCTACTGTCTTGGGCAGGCGCAGCGCCCGCCAGTCGCCTGCCAGGAACTTTTGCGGCAACCCGGTCAGACTCGCGTCATCCACGCCTAACAGGATGGAATTGCGGAAGGTGCCGTCGGAAGCCTTAGCTCGCGCCACGGACTTCAACAGGGGCACGGCCCACCGCACTCCTTCGACGCCCCGGACATAGTACAGATCCTGAAAACTGAGCGCCCGCACTTCGTCCACATACTGCGTCTTCGGATCCATGACCCAGACCGAAGCGTCTTGTACGTCCCGGATCTGGGAGCGGGTCCGGTCCAGCAGCCCCACGAAGATCGACATCTGGTGCGACATCAGGAAGGTGGAAAAAGCAATGGCCAGGATCAGGCCGAAGTACTTTGGGCGGTCGCCCGTGAGCATCCGCCAGGCGATGAACCGCAACCCGGATTCCGTTCTCAGCCGCACACCGGATTTGATTGAACACTGTTCAATCCGGATCCTTTTTTCTTGCGTCCGGTCAGGGCTTCCGGATTCCGGCCAGGAGGATCCCCACCTGCTGCCGGGCCAGCCGCGCGCGGGAGGCGAAAGGAAAACCCTCCGCCGAGTGCAATAGATGGATCAGGCCGTGAACGGACGCCCAGAGCGCTTGAGCGGTTTGGCGGGGGTCGGAAAACTCCTTCCGCAGCAGCCCCTTGGCCGAGCATTCTTCGCACAGAACCTGAATCCTCTGAAAACAGGCGGTTCCACGGGTCTCGAAAACGCTCCGCACATCGGGCGCTAGCCCTTGTTGCGCATGCGTGAACAGAAACAGATACTCATGCGGATGCTGGAAGCCAAACTGAACATAGGCGTCCAGCGTTTGCCGCAAACGGCTCAAAGCGTCTTCTTCGCCCGCTGCGTGCCGCGCCATCCGCGCCTCCAGCTTCTCAAACGTGTTCTCGACCAGGCGCGCCAGCAGTTGATCCTTGCCGCCGAACAGGTAGGAGATCATCCCCGGCGAACAACCTGCCCGGCCGGCGATTCTCCGGACCGAAACTCCCTCGAACCCTTCTTGCAAGAACAGCTCTTGCGCGGCGGCAAGAATCCGCTCTCGAATGGGAACAAGGGTTGACGATGGGCTGCGTTTCACGGAGGCTTGTCTCTCACCCATTAGATGCGCGCGGCGGCCGCTTGAGCCCAACGATTGAGCTCAACGGGGCCCATAGCCGCGTGCGCCCCGTTCCGTAAGAGCTCAGCGATCGGCTGTGGCGCGATCGAGCGGCGGCAACAGCTCCTCCCCTTCGCTGCGGGCGACAAAGGCCGCGCAGGCCAAATCCCCGGTCACGTTGATTACCGTGCGGGCCATGTCCAGGATCCGGTCCACCCCCAGAATCAACGCAATGCCCGTCTCTGCCTGCGCTCCCAGTCCCACCGACTGAAGCACGATGATCAGCATGATGACGCCGGCCCCGGGCACCCCAGCCGTTCCAATGGCCGCCAGCGTCGCCGTGAGCACGATCGTGAGGTGCTGGCTCAGCGACATGGGCGCCGCGTAGATCTGCGCGATGAACATCACCGCAACCGCTTGATACAGCGCCGTGCCGTTCATGTTGATCGTCGCGCCCAGCGGCAGCACGAAACTCGCGATCCCGTTCGAGACGCCCAGCTTGCGTTCCGCCGTTTCAAGCGTGAGCGGCAGCGTGG
>Ga0078972_1002202_pt1 | contig 66073 bp, 60 predicted proteins | sample YelNatPaOPGAMG01_FD_67568 | JGI IMG/M metagenome (GOLD analysis project Ga0078972, IMG submission 67568) | Hot spring thermophilic microbial communities from Obsidian Pool, Yellowstone National Park, USA - OP-RAMG-01 (SPADES assembly) (version 2) | ecosystem: Environmental > Aquatic > Thermal...
CGGATAAAAATAAATTATTACGCGTTTATCTGTGTCACTCCGCGTCCGATGATAAGGACGCGGACGAGCACTGATTTACACGGATAAAAATAAATTATTCCGCGTTCATCTGTGTCACTCCGCGTCCCATCCCCCTCCGCGTCCATCCGCGTTACTCCGCGTCCGATTGTAAGGACGCGGACGAGCACTGATTTACACGGATAAAAATAAACTATTCCGCGTTTATCTGTGTCACTCCGCGTCCCATCCCCCTCCGCGTCCATCCGCGTTACTCCGCGTCCGATTGTAAGGACGCGGACGAGCACTGATTTACACAGATAATAATAAAGTATTCCGCGTCCATCTGCGTTACTCCGCGTCCCATCCCCCTCCGCGTCCATCCGCGTTACTCCGCGTCCGATTGTAAGGACGCAGACGAGCATTGATTTACACGGATAATAATAAATTATTCCGCGTTTATCTGTGTCACTCCGCGTCCCATCCCCCTCCGCGTCCATCCGCGTTACTCCGCGTCCCATCCCTCGCATGAGATATAATATACCCATGACCTACCACGAATCCAAAATCCGCCTAAACATCATCAAAATCACCAAACAGATTTCCCAATCGGGTTACTCACGCTCCAGTGATGGAAATATCTCCGCCCGTGTTGATGAAGAACACCTGCTCATCACCCCCAGCGGCATATATAAAGCCTCGATGCGCACCAAAGACCTGCTTCTCCTCGACATGGATGGCAATCCCCTCAATCCCTATACAAACAAAAAAGCCTCCTCGGAGCTTTTCATGCACCTCGAAGTGTATCATCAACGACCAGATATCCAGGCGGTGATCCATGCCCATCCGCTCTATGCCACTGCGCTCACACTGGTTGGACGTGCTTTTCCAATCGATATCGTTCCGGAAAGCCTGATTGCACTCGGCGATGTCCCGACTGTGCCATATGCCACACCTGGCAGCCAACGTTTAGCTGAAAACATCCGCCCTTTTATCCGCACACATGATGTACTATTACTCGATCATCATGGGTGCCTATGTGCCGGGCGGGATTTATACGATGCGCTCATTAAATTAGAACGATTAGAAAGCGTCGCTCAGCTTTATTGGCTTTCCCATAACATGGGCGAAATCATTCCCCTCCCTCCTGAAGAAATAAACCACTTACGGAAACTTGGCGAAAAGTATCGGCAAACAGTAGAATAATGCCATGAAAGCCCCCATCTTTCCTAACCTTTTCCTCCATGAACAAGGATTAAGCGATGATCCGTGCCCTGTATTTTGATGGCAAGACAACCCAGATTTATCCATCCGACTCAGCCGCGCTGCAGCAAGCCCTCCAGTCTACTGCAGGATTGTTATGGGTAGATTTTGAAGCCTCAACCCCCGAAATAGACGAACCCATCCTGCATAATGTATTTGGATTTCACCCCCTCGCCATTGCGGACGCGCTTCAGGAAACTCACATCCCCAAAATAGACGACTGGGAGAATTATCTCTACATCGTTTTACACGCGATTCATTACCAACGCAATGACGGAAGCCAACTGGAGACAAACGAGCTGGATATATTCCTGGGGCAGAATTATATGGTCACCCACCATGACCAGCCCATCGAAGCCCTGAGCGCAGTCTGGGACGAATGCCAACGCGATGACCGCCACTGGAAAAATGGCAGCGACCATCTCCTTTATCGCCTTATTGAACGGGTAGTCACGAGTTACTTGCCAGTGCTGGAATTAGTCGACGATGAAATCGAAGAGATTGAGGATCTTGTTTTTCGTGACCCACGCCCCGAACTCATCGAACGCATCTTCACATTGAAACGAGCAGTTGCCCACCTTTGGCGTGTCATCAGCCCCCAGCGCGAGGTACTCAATAAACTCGCCCGAGATGATTACGCCGTGATTGATAGTCGGGCACGGATATATTTTCGGGATGTCTATGATCATCTAGTTCGTTTACATGAGATCAGCGAAAGCATCCGTGATTTAATCAGCGGGGCATTAGATACTTACCTCTCCGTGATCAACAATCGCATGAACGATATTATGAAAACGCTGACCGTGATCACCACTTTCTTCATGCCAATTTCATTTCTAACCGGTTTCTTCGGGATGAACTTTTTTGCCCCTCATGAAGGGATTCTCGGGGTTTGGACTGGCCCATTTTTCTTTACCCTTACCGTGATCATCATGCTCCTAACGCCCACCGCGATGTATTTCTGGATCCGCCGGCGGGGTTGGTTATAATCCAATCAAGGAGGTGGTTACAATGAATAAACCCCTTAGCCAAAGCGCGCTCAAAGTCCAAAAAGCTCTCAATGATAAAGGTTTCACGATGGAAGTTATCGAGTTGCCTACATCTACCAGAACAGCTGTGGAGGCTGCGCAGGCAGTGGGCTGTGATGTGGCACAGATTGTTAAATCCTTAATTTTCAAGGCCAAGCGCAGTGAAAAACCGATCCTGGTCATTGCCAGCGGTGCAAATCGCGTCAACGAAAAAGTCATCGAGGATTTAATCGGTGAACCATTAGGAAAAGCGGATGCTGATTTTGTACGCCAACAGACTGGCTTTGTCATCGGTGGGGTTCCCCCGCTTGGCCACAGCCAACCCATTCAGACATTTATCGATCAGGATTTGTTTCAATTCACAGAAATTTGGGCGGCAGCCGGCACACCCAATGCGGTTTTTAAACTCACACCCCAATCTTTACTGAAAATGACAAATGGTCAGGTGATAAAGATCACCTGATGGTCACACAATTTTTCCCCATTGACTTGCTTTGGTACAACAATTCATCCGCCCGCTGTAAAATAGTTTTTAAAGTGTCGCCTGGTTGAACAAGGGTTCCTCCCACCGAAACGGTGACACCTACCTCGCCTTTCTCGGTGGTAAGGGTATTCTTCTCAACTAAACTGCGCAGTTTCTCGGCAATATTTTGAAGTTGTTTCTCATTAATTTGATACAAGATAATAATAAACTCTTCTCCTCCCCATCTTCCTACATAATCGCTCGTCCGGACACTATAACGCATGGTATCAGCGACAACCTTAAGCATCTGATCCCCTACCAAATGCCCATAGTTGTCATTGATTTGTTTGAAATGATCTACATCGATAAACAATAAGCCAAAAATCTCCCCGTTTTGCTGGTAATTCTTAAGCGCGGCAGAGAGAGTGACTTCACTAAACCGACGACTACCGGTTCCGGTTAGCGCATCGCTATCTGCCAGACGTTTTAATTCTTCGATACGGTGGCGGACTGCCACAGCGAAGGTGTTATCACTGAACACTTCAACTGCGCCAATAATTTCACCATGATCATCTTGGATTGGTTTTACACGAATTCGCACCGGCACCCGATAATTTTCTTTATGATGCAAATATACTTCCGCCTCGATGGGTTTGCCTTCATCCATCACCTTCAATAGAGGACAATCGGTATTACAAAGCAGCTGCCCTTCCTCATTGACGTGCATTAAAATTTTATCGCCACACCATTTGCCAAGGACTTCTTGACTTGGAAAACCGCTGATGTGTTCGGCGCCTTTATTCCAATATGTGATTAAGCGTTGTCGATCAACGAAATAAACGCCATCGAACAAGTTATCTAAAAGGTATTTGTAAAAATCAGGTTGACTCTCCATAGAAATATTGTATTCGATTAATCAAGGCGTGCGATTATATATTCTGCGGTAAAGGCTAAATATTTCATAAACTCCACGTAAATAATTGCGGGTTTCTCCAAATCGGATAACCTCAAGGAATAAATCGCTATCCCCATTTGCGAGTTTCAACCAGTTCATGGCGTTGCCTGGACCGCCATTATATGCTGCCAGGGCTGCCATCAAATCACCTTTGAAGTAATCACGCCATTTCGCTAAATAATAAGCTCCAAATTCAATACTCACCGCTGGGCGGTAAAGATCCTCGGTCGTATAATCGGGGGGCCACCCCAATGCTTTGGCAATCTCATCACCCGTTGCAGGGATAATCTGCATTAAACCACGTGCTCCAGCGGATGAGCGCACGAATCCCTCAAAAGCGCTTTCCTGACGAACCACGCTAAACAGGAAAAGTGGATCCAAGTGATATTTTTGAGCAGTTGGTATGATCAAATCACTGTAGTATGGCCCAAAACGGATATGATTAAAGTAAATGGGTGCTGTGAGGGAGCTGACATCGTCTAATCCAGCAAGATTGAGGATCTGTCGGGCAGTGAAGATCGCCGAACGATAGGCGCCTAATTCCAATAAGTGATTCATTAAACGATAACTATTCAGTGCATCTTGTGCTAAGCTATTGCGCAATTCTTCAAATTCTATACGCGCCTCATCATATAATCCCAACTTCCATAATTCCTCCGCGCGTTGAAAACGAGGGTTATTGGCTAAATCAGCAAGGCTGGTTAAATCAACCTCCTCAGGAATTTGGAAAGTCGTCCGCAGCCATTGCTCAGCCTGCTGACGCTCACCGATCAAATCAATCGACAAATCAACCGTCTTTGGAGAAGTGAATGGGGTTTGTCCAAGCAAAAGATCGCGCGCCCGTTCGCTATAATAACCAGTTGGCTCTACATTCACAGCCAATTGCCAAGTAGCTTTGGCAGAGGTCGTATCACCAGCTGCATTCTGACACTTCCCTTGCCAAAAATAAGCTGCGGCGCGCTCCTCCAAATTCGGCGCTTCTCCTAAAGCGCGGGAGAAAATCGCTAACGCACCACTATAATCACCCATTCGATAACGGGTAATGCCGGCTAAGAATAACCCTCGATAAGCCTGTTCACTGCCAGGATATTGATTGGATAACTTCTCCCATATTTCTGCAGCACGTTGTAATTGCTGATCTTGCTCCGCGATCAACCCTGCATCCATCATAAATTCGGCAGCGCGTGGGTGATCAGGCGCTTTGTTGACAAACTCTAGCAAAGTGTCAATGGCGGGGGAATATTCATTCAAATTGTTCCATAGTGTATACGCTTTTTGCTCCCAGGCATCATCCCAAAAGCGATCATTGGGAAAATTGAGTATCAATTTATCCCAGGCTTTTATGGCATCTCGAAATTCACCCCCTGCCCGAAGGGTCAAGCCATAATAATATAAAGCGGTTGCTTTATCTTTTGGATTATTTTGCAAATAGCGATCCAGGGCTGCTAAAGCAACCCCATATTGACCAGCATAATAATCCACAATGCCGCGATTCAATTCATCTACGGGCACATTAGCATCAACCAAAATCAATAACGCTTGATAGGAATCATACGCAGTGGGTAAATTATTCACCGCATCTTGAAAGGCTTCATAGGCTTTATCCGTATCACCAAGCGCTAGATATGCTTTCCCTTTCAAGAAATCCACCTGAGCTTTAGTGGCATCGCTGTTGGTACGGGTGTAAATATCATCATAAAGGGCAATCGCCGTCTGATAATCCCCTGCATAGGCATGGGTTTGCGCCAGTTTTAATTGGATGGTTAAAGGGTCTAGCATACTCGGCGCCTGCATTGCTGCACGATAATCGTTGGCAGCATCAACATATCTCCCGGAAGCAAGGAGGGCATCACCCCGTAAATTCAAGACATACGCATCTACCAAGCCGGGGTGCAGGGTGAGATAATTTAAGTACGCATCGGCTGCATCACTATCGCGCTGTAAGGCATGATAGGATTCTCCTAGAAGGAAATAAGCATAAGGGACATGCGGGGTTTTGGGGAAATCACGTATCAGCTGGAGTAACACTTCAATTGCACCACGATAATCGCCAGATTCATAGCGAGCTTTCCCTATTCCGAGTAAGGAAGCCGCATCCATTTCTGGTTCCTGCGCTGATTGAGCTGCGTTTTGGAATTCTTGCAATGCCTGATCCCAATTGCCATTTCGCAAAGCATGCTCACCGGTGGCAATGCTCACCGCCGGCACTGGCGTTGGCGGTAATGTTGCTGTTGGCGTTGATGGCGGGATGTTCTTTTCTTGAGGAATAGCAGGAGTAAAAGTAGGTGATGCGGAAGGCGCATCGCTGGCTTGATTTGTAAATCCGGGCAGGTTACATGCGAGGCTGAGCATTATTAACAATATCAAAATTGCCCCCAAACGAATTGATGAGGTGGCTTTCACAATCATAAAAAACACTATAACCGAGAGGAACAGAGATGTCAAGCACCGAAAGGCAATCTCGATGACAAAGACATTCATTTATATTAATTTGAAGGCAAGCTTATCAACCTAATTTAACGTGCATCAATCCCTAAATTTTTCATCATCAATGGCAACACTTTATCTGCAAAAGTCTCCGCCGATGGGCGATTTTTATCATGGCTCCACTGCTGGGCTAAGCCATAAATTGCCCAACTGGTTGCGGTTGCGGCAATATCCGCGGAAACAGTCGGCTTCTCGTTCTCCAGCCAATTTTTCAACAACAACTGAATTTGATTGCGCACCTGGGTTTCAACAAGGGATTCAAACTGCTCGTTCGGCATTTTACAATGTCCATGCGCTTCGGCAATAAATTCACAAACCGCCACAATTAAAGCGCGTACATTTTGTGGGCTAAAATGGCATGCATTCAAAGTGCGCTTTTCGATTTCCGCCCTGAACCGTTGGCGCACCATATAATTCAATAAATCATATTTATCGGTGAAATGAGCATAAAATGTGGCGCGGTTGATACCAGCTCGCTCGGTTATATCTTGCACACGCAGAGATTGAAACCCTCTCTCAGTAAGCAGTGCTTCAAATGCCTGCTCGATCAATTGACGGGTGCGTACCACGCGCGGGTCTTCTATTTTTTGTGCAGGGGAAGTTATCAACATTTTTAATCCTTTGTCGTCTAAACAACAGTTAGTCAGTTTTGATGGTTGACTCCTCATCGAGAGTAAGATAAATTAATCATCACTTGTTGCATAAACAACGCGTGTTTAAAATAACACGGAATCGGCGAAGTGTCAATCCTATATGACTCGCCAAAATGATTTGATATCACTAATTTATTTCTTATTTTATGGAGGTAATGCAATGAACATTTTGTTTCTTATCGGCCGAATTATTGTTGGTTTCTTTTGGCTGATGAATGCCTATAATCATTTCGCCCAAGCGAAAATGATGGTGCCTTACGCTCAATCGAAGGGGGTGCCAATGGCGGGGTTAATGGTGCCTGGCTCTGGTCTCCTTTTAGTCGCAGGCGGTCTGAGCATCCTCACCGGTTTGTACCCCACCTTGGGCGTTCTCGCATTGGTATTATTTTTGCTGCCAGTTACTTTTATGATGCATAATTTCTGGGCAGTGCAGGACCCGCAAATGAAAATGGGAGAAATGGTCAACTTCATGAAAAATATGGCTTTATTGGGTTTTAGCCTCATGATACTGGCAATCCCACAGCCCTGGCCGTTTAGCCTATAAACAGAAAACATCTCAAAATTTACAAGGAAGATAAAATGACAGAAAGAACTCTCACCGTCAATCCAAAATATGCCCAACCTGCCAGCGATGAACAAATCGCCCGGACGGCACAAGCTTTAGAAGCACATGGTTTTCAAGTTTTCGTCACGGCGAATGGCAAGGAGGCGCGCCAAAAAGTTTTCGAGCTCATCCCAGCTGGTGCAGAGGTGTTCACCGCCACTTCGCGTACTCTGGACAGCCTTAACATACCAGCAGAAGTCGATCAACGTTACAACTCAGTGCGTGTTCGCTTAGCAGCCATGAATCCGCAAACCCAAATGCGGGAAATGATCAAACTCGGGGCAGTTCCAGACTATATGATCGGCAGTGTACATGCCGTCACGGAAAATGGCAGCGTCATTATTATCCGTTTAGAGAGCTTGCCTGTTATCACCGTTCATCTACTTTCCAAGATGAGGTCTATTCGCTGTCGCTCAAATTGAGCCAAATCTCCAGCCCGGCGTAATACATACAATTCGAACTCATCAGCTTCATAGTCATCTCGGGCATATAGACGATAACCCCGAACAGCATTAGCAGCCAAAAATGTATCAGCATCGTTGAGTATCACCAAATCAACCCGATTCACTTTAAACAGTTCTTCTAGCGCCTGGGCGAAATCGACTTTCTGACGAACAGAAAAATGTCCATCGATAAGCAATGCTACATCTAAATCGCTTTCTTCATTCTTTGGGAATTCATGGGCAAGCAATGAAAGTATCTCGGCAGAACGGCTGCCAAAAACATAAAGAGCTTGGATCGGATAAGATTCACATAGCGTTTTGATCTTTGCCTTAAGATCGTCCATAACTTTATTATACATCCTCCATCCCATTCAACTATGGTTTTTTAATTTCTTATCAAAAATATAACTTCTACAAATACAGCTTTTGGATTAAAATAAACTCCTATGAATAATAATATATTAAAAGCCCAAATTATCTATTTTTCTCATGGTGGCGGCCCTTTGCCAATCCTTGGTGATTCTGGACATAAAGCCATGGTGGATTTCATGATCCAGCTGCCCAAGCAACTGACAAAGCCAGATAGCATCGTGGTTGTCAGCGCCCATTGGGAAGAAAAATTTGCTACCTTATTGGGTTCTCCACATCCTCCTATGTTTTACGATTACTACGGGTTTCCCCCACAAGCCTATGAAATTAATTACCCTGCCCCAGGAAATCCAGAATTGGCGCAGAGAATTGCTGATTTGCTCAATGCGCAACACATTCCATCCCGCATAGACCCTGAGAGAGGGTTTGACCACGGTGCATTCATCCCTTTAAAGCTAATGTACCCTGCCGCTGATATTCCTGTCATTCAACTTTCCCTATTACGCGGATTGAACCCGAGCGCACATATTGCCCTTGGTAAAGCACTCCGCGCTTTGTTGAACGAAAATATTCTCGTGATTGGGTCTGGCTTTTCATTCCACAACCAGAACGCCTTCTTTGGGCAAAGATTAGGCGCACCCGATCCAGCCAATGACGCATTTCAGAATTGGTTGATTGAAACCTGCACCGCTGACTTGACTGAGGCGGAACGCGAACAGCGTCTCGTCGAATGGGAGAAAGCCCCTTCTGCCCGTTACTGTCACCCACGTGAAGAGCATTTGCTGCCCCTCCATGTGTGTCAGGCAATGGCAAATAATCGTGCGGAGGTAGTTTTTGACGACAAAATTTTGGGCAAACGTGGCGTTGGTTTCTTATGGAGGTCATAGTGAGCATCACAGAACAATTTCAGCATCACAAATATATTAATCTCACCACATTCCGAAAAAACGGAATAGCGGTTCCAACACCAGTATGGTTTGTTGAGATAGATGGAAACCTTTACGTTTTCACCGGGGCACAGACCGGTAAAGCCAAACGGATTCGTGCCAATGGGCGTGCGAGTGTCGCCCCAAGCGACGCGCGTGGTAATCCACTCGCCGAATTCCTTCCTATGAAAGCGAGCATAGTCACCGATCCTGCCACAATCAAAAACGCCGATAAAGTTTATCAACAAAAATACGGTTTACAGCGGAAACTGATGACCTGGCTCAACGCCCTCATGGGGAGAAAAGATAAACCAATTTTGATTCGTCTATCCCCTGCTGAATAAACTTTGATAAGATGAGTTTTTTCGATAAAGAAACAGGAAATTCTCCCGAATAGCCTACCGATTGATATCGTGTTGCAGATGGTTTTCAATCAAACTTTCCAGAACATTTCCATAGTAATTGTCAATGGGGACTTTGCACCAGAATGAATTTTGCTGTACCGTCAACGATACAGCAAATTGAAAACAAGACCACTTTTCCAGTGTCAGGGGCTGTTCGGCTATATTTCCGAGACAGCCCCTCATTGATTTAAGGTTACACTAAGGCACAGTGAAAGAGATGATCAATTTTAATGAATTATTGAAGCGTACCATATTCGCTGCGCCATCACCGTTCGTTTCATGTTCATTAAACTGCAATCGGAAGCGAACGCGGTTGTTGCCAAGCGAGCTCTGAATCTTACTGACCAAATCGGGGGCATTAAAGCTTGTATTGGATAATTCTCCGGCATTACACCATCTGACTACAGCGCCTGTACTGCTACCACTGTGATAATCGCTGGCATCCACACTGCCATAATTTTGCGGATACATCCTTAGACAACCCAAGGCAAAGGGGTTGCCCAGCGTATCATATCCGCTAAAGTCGACATGCACCCCTAATATAGTGGCTGAGGCTGGAAGGGCAGAAATATCAAAGCTGACAAAACCTTGCTGCCCCAAATTGCTCTCATTATCACCGACATTCACAAAGCTAAATACGGTTCCATTACTGCGCACTGAGCCACTTTCTCCCGGCACCAGAGGTGCAACTATTGCCCCTACAGGGGGAGGTAATGCCGGTAACGTGGCTGTTGGGGTTTGGGTTGGAGCAACCGCTTTGATTTTCACCCAAAACGCACCCGTTGATACCCCAAAGACAACCCCTCCCGCATCCCGTAAGAGGAAAAATCCCTGGTACGTCCCCGGGGAAGCCGGCGCGACGAGATTAACCGATATATCCACTTCCTGTCCAGGGGCAACATTACCTGATAAAGGTTGCGTCGCTGGTGCATTCATCTGATCGCCATGATCAAAGATCAATTGATAACTCGATGTCCAGGTACAGGAACCGATATTTCGTAATCGCCATGTCTTGGTGAAACTTGTTCCAACGGGTATTTTCGTACCGTCTGGAACAGATACATCCTTGATAAATTTTGCTTGATTGCATGGTATGGGCGTATTGGTAGCCGTGGCTGGCGGCGGATTGGTATTGGTTGGTATCGCCGTATCGGTGCTGGTAGGTGTGGAAATTTGCTCACTTGGCATCAAAGTCTGAGTGATGCTTTCTGTTGGAACAGCACTGGGGATCAACTCACTTGGCATTGCATTCGCTGTCAATTGTGCCACAACCGTTTGCACAGCTTGGGTATAGACCGCACCAGAAGTCTGCTGTGTGGGAGCAGTCGGGAATAAACTGCACGCTAAACTGGTTAAAAACAAAAACAGAACCGCTACAATGACAGGTGTTTTTATTCTCATTTCTTCCTCCTTTGGAACGCAATAACTGTTGGGACAAATAGGTTTGAACACGCAACTATAGATATTATAGATTAATTATCTATTCTTAGGGAGAGAATTAGTATTAACTGATAAATCTTCCATAACCATTTCTATTATGAAAAATACTGTTGTAATTATTTTTATTCCACCTTGGATTTCCCTCCGCATTTTAGATATTATTTCTTGTCACTTTTTTAATCCACTGAAATGTAAAAATTCATGGTTCAATTTGTCAAAGCTTAATTTCTTTTCTGGCGTTGGAATTATTGATAATATCGGTTTACAATTTAATATTATTATGCTATAATGTAAACTGGTTAACAGCGAAAGGAAATAACGATGACTGTCGGTCAGCGCATCAAACAGGCTCGTAAGGCAAACAAGATGAGCCTAAGAAAGCTAGCAGAAAAAGCACAGATCAGCGCAATGGCGATCTCGAAATACGAACGAGACTTGGATATTCCTAGCTCGGGTGTCTTGCTGCGTTTGGCGCAGGCTCTTGGTGTATCGATTGATTTCTTATTTCGACCTCATACGGTATCGGTTCAACTACAAGCGTATCGAAGACATCACTCACTGGGACTAATAGCGCAAGAAGCGCTTCAAATACAGATTCAAGAGTGGTTGGAACGATACTTAGAGGTTGAAAACTTTTTTCTAGATGAAAAACGAACGATAAATCTGCCTATCTATCCGATACAAACGATAGAGCAAGTTGAAGAAGCTGCGTTAGATTTGCGTGAAAAATGGAACCTGGGCATTGATCCAATTGAGAATCTGACACAAGTTCTTGAAGATCAAGGTATAAAAGTAGGGTTGGTCTCGGGATTCGAACATTTCGACTCCTGCACTTTTAAGGCAGATGGTATTCCAGTAATCGTTTCAAAGGTTGAGCTTCCCGGCGATAGGCAACGTTTTAACTTAGGGCACGAATTAGGACACTTAATCTTGGATGCAAAAGAAGGAGTTGATCCTGAGAAAGCCTGTCATCGATTTGTTGGAGCGCTACTTGTACCGGCTCAGGTAGCTCGTTTCGAACTGGGTATTCAGCGGACCACACTAGACATGAACGAGCTATATTTGCTCAAGCATAAGTACGGCATGAGCATGCAGGCCTGGATTTTCCGAGCAAAAGACCTGGGAATCATCTCGGAGAGCGCTGCAGCCAATCTCTTCCACCGTTTTCGAGCAAATGACTGGCATCATCAAGAACCTGGTGAATCTTTTCCTCCTGAAAAACCCCTCCGTATGGAGCAACTAATTTATCGGGCGCTAGCGGAAGATTTGATATCGCGTTCCAGAGCACAAGAGCTGCTCGGTGAACCTTTAAAACTCCATTGGATGGAGGCATTCCAGGAGAATGGCATTGCAGTCGGTCTTGGTAACTGACACCAATATTTGGATAGACCTTGAGAATGGTGGCATCCTAGTAGAAGTATTTCAACTTCCCTATCAATTTTTAGTCCCAGATATTGCAATTCCCGAATTAATTCAACCCAAATGGGAGACTCTAAAAGTTTTAGGACTTCGAGCACACGAACTACCTGCCGAACAAGTAGCTGAACTTGGTAGATTGTATACAACCCATCGAAACCTTTCCTTGACCGACCTGGCAGCATTCCTGTTAGCTAAGATGTTGACTTCAACGCTCGTGACTGGAGATCGACGACTCAATGAACTAGCCAATGCTAGTAACATTTCAGTGCACGGCATTCTCTGGTTACTGGACGAGATGATATATTTCAAGAAACTTACGCCACAGCAATCTGCCATATCTCTCAAACAAATGCTGGAAATAGGCGCCAGATTACCTATCGACGAATGCAACAAAAGATTATCCAAATGGACGTAAATACTAAAGTAGGTATTTCAAATGAGCAAAACAACTTACTCTTTTAAACTTTTTAAATGATGTAATGATTAGAGATCCTTTCTTATTGGGTAGCACATTATCTAATTCTGAAGTGAACCTCTTTTTTTGTCTATACCCAAGTTATGTGCTACTGATACAGTAACCCAACCGTTCTCCGGTCTTGCTGTTTTTCAATAATTAAGGCATAATAATATTCAAGCTCGCATCGATTCGCAGCGAGACATTCTTTTCAACTTTTGCCCAATTAAAGGGCTCTACCTTGCCTTAAGGAGGGCACCATGACTGAAAATATTTCCCCTCAACAATCTTCCGTTCCCCCACGTAAGAAAACCACTATCGTTGATCTTCACCATAAAAAAGAACGTCACGAAGTCATTACGATGCTGACCGCCTACGACTATCCCACAGCTTTAGCCATGGACGAAGTGGGTGTGGATGCAATTCTCGTGGGTGATTCTCTGGGTATGGTTGTTTTAGGATATCCGAACACGCTTTCAGTTACCATGGAAGATATGTTACACCACTGCAAAGCGGTTGCACGAGGTACAAAATGGGCATTCCTCATTGGCGATATGCCTTTTATGTCGTATCAGGTCTCCACCCAAGAAGCAGTGCGCAACGCTGGTCGCTTTTTACAAGAAGCCGCTATGGACGCTGTCAAACTAGAAGGCGGACGTGAACGGGTGGAAGTGATCCGCAAGATCATCTCTGCCGGCATCCCGGTGATGGGTCACATTGGGTTGACTCCTCAAAGCATCCACCAGCTGGGCGGCTTTCGTCCCCAAGGGTTACATGCTCAAGCAGCAACGCGCCTTTTAGAAGATGCCTTGTATTTACAGGATGCAGGTTGTTTCAGTCTGGTCCTGGAATCGCTCCCCGCACAACTCGCGCGGTTTATTTCCCAACAGTTGGATATCCCTACTATTGGCATTGGTGCCGGTGTTGGTTGTGATGGACAAGTCTTAGTTACTCATGACTTGCTTGGTTTGTTCGAACGTTTCACCCCGCGTTTTGTCAAACGCTATGCGAACCTGAGTCAAATCATGCGAAACGCCTTTGCTCAATATTGTCAAGATGTCCAAAGCAGGAGCTTCCCCGGTGCAGAACATTCCATCGAAATGAACGAAATGGAATGGCAAAACTTTTTACAAATGACTCATTCGCTCAAGATCTCTGACCTGGCCGAGGTAACGATGAAATGACCCAACCAAAGATATTGATCGTCGGTAGCGGTGCAATGGCTTGCTTGTTCGCCGCCCGCCTCAGTGCAGCTGGCGAAAAAGTGATTTTATTAGGCAGCTGGAAAGAAGGGATCCAGGCTATTCAAAACCAGGGCATAACGCTAATTGAAGCGGATCAAACCCGCCACCCCTTTTCAGTCGAAATCACTGATGAACCCACTCAAGTTGGGCAGGTTCAACAAGCCCTCGTTCTCGTTAAATCCTGGCAAACCAAACGCGCTGGGCAGCAATTACAAAGATGTCTGGCTCAGGATGGCGTCGCTCTCACGCTGCAAAACGGAATGGGCAATCGTGAATTGCTCGCACAATATCTAGGGGCTGAACGGGTGGCATTGGGTATTGCGACGGTAGGAGCTCACCTCATAGCTCCCGCTCAAGTCGAATACGGGGGGGAAGGGAAGATATCCCTAGCGATTCATGACCGCTTGGGTTACCTCCACGAAGCATTCCAACGGGCCGGGTTTGAAGTCGAAGAGGTGGCTGATCCGGATAGCTTGCTGTGGGGAAAACTGGTGATCAATTCGGCGATTAATCCACTCACCGCTTTATTAGGCATTCCAAATGGTGAGCTGCTGGTACGTCCCACCGCTCGAGCGCTCATGATCAATCTCGCCCGAGAAACCGCCGCGGTCGCCTATGCCCTCCGAATTCCCCTTCCTTTCGACAACCCGGCTGCTATGGTGGAAGAAGTTGCCCGCCGCACCGCCCAAAATTATTCATCGATGCTACAAGATGTACGCCGTGCGGCGCCAACGGAGATCGATTCTATCTGTGGTGCAATCGTCCAAGCAGGGGAACAAGCCGATGTGCCAACTCCGTTGAACGAAATTTTTTGGCAGCTCATCAAAGCCCGCGTCTATTCCAAATCTTAACTTTTCCAGTGATTTGAGAGGAAAAATGATCACAATCACCACCTTATCAGAACTTCGCGAAATACGACCTTCTCTGCCCGCCTTAGTCGGGTTAGTGCCAACGATGGGTTATTTACATGACGGGCATCTTTCTTTAGTTCGCGCAGCCCGCAAGGAATGTAAAAGTGTCATCGTCAGCATTTTTGTCAATCCAACCCAATTCGGACCTAATGAAGATTTTGCCCAATACCCCCGTGACATACCCAGAGATTTACAATTATTAGAACAGGAACATGTGGATGTAGTCTGGACGCCAACGCCAGAAATTCTCTACCCGGCCGGATATCAAACTTGGGTTAATGTGGAAGGGCTAACGAATACCTTGGAAGGCAAAATGCGTCCGGGACATTTTCGGGGTGTGACAACGATTGTTGCCAAAATCTTTAATGCCACCCAACCAAACCGGGCTTATTTTGGCCAAAAAGATGCTCAACAAGCCTTGGTTATTCGACGCATGACACATGATTTAAACTTCCCAATTGAAATAGTCGTTTGCCCAACCGTGCGAGAAGCGGATGGCTTAGCGATGTCGTCCCGGAATGTATATCTCAATCCAGCTGAACGAAAAGCTGCGACGGTTCTTTCACGGGCATTATTCACTGCGCGCCAAACTTATGAAAATGGCGAACACAATGCGCAAACTTTACGGGAAATGATGCTTTCTATTTTGAATAATGAACCATTAGCACAAGTGCAGTATGTCTCTTGTGCTGATATCCAAACACTACAAGAATGGGAAGGTGAAATTAAAGGCACTGCCTTGCTATCCATGGCGGTTTTTATTGGCAAAACTCGTTTGATCGATAATGTCGTTTTAGGCGGTTCGCTTTAGAAGGAGCATCATCCAATGTTACTTGCAATTGATGTCGGAAATACCAATATCACACTCGGCGTGTACCAAGCCGATCAACTCATTGCACACTGGCGATTAGCGACGAATCACGAACGGATGCCAGATGAATTTGGTATCCAATTCATCAACCTATTCCATCACCACAACATTGACGTTGCAAAAATTGATGGGATCTGCATTGCATCAGTAGTCCCGCCATTAACGGGAAAAATTAGAGAGGCTTGTCATGATTATATTCATCAAGATCCCTTGATCGTAGATGCAGGTGTTAAAACCGGCGTAAGGGTGCGTTACGATGACCCGCGGGCTGTGGGGGCAGATCGTATTGTCGATGCAGCAGCAGTCCAAAAACTTTATGGTGGTCCTGCTTGTGTAGTGGATTTTGGTACTGCCACAACTTTTGACGCAATCGCCGAAAATGGCGATTATTTAGGAGGCGCGATCGCACCTGGAATTGGCATCGCCGCCGAAGCCCTCTTCATGCGCACCGCGAAATTACCGCGCGTAGACCTGCAACGCCCACCGAATGTCATTGGGAAAAACACCGTGCACGCTATTCAATCCGGCTTAATGTTTGGCTATGTCTCGCTGGTTGAGGGGATGGTAAAACGTTTTCGCTCAGAGCTAGGCAACAATATGAAGGTGATTGCAACCGGAGGGCTGGCAGAGATTTTAGCAAGGGAAACCCCGGTATTAGAGATTATCGCCCCCTGGCTGACTCTCGATGGATTAAATATCATCTGGAAACTCAATCATCTTGGGGATTAAGCCTGTCATACTGTGTCGCTGCTTGCTTTTAATTCTCTTCCGACGAATCATTTGACATCAATTTTATAACTATGCGGTGTCATCGTTGGGTGAGCACTCGCACGCTGGTATTGAAATCGTTTTCTTCATCCTTCATTTTGAGTATAAGGTGAATCCTTCACGAAACGAATAAGATTTGGAGAGTGTTGAAAAATATTCATCTATTGTAACAACTCCAATTTAGCCTGAATTTCCACCATTGATGCCTCCTCCGATTCCCATCGACAAATCTCCTTTGATTATATCTAGGGGACTTTTTGTGTTTTGAAACCAACTGCGCATAGGGCTTTTATCATCCGTCAGCAACGACCGAGTAGTACGGTGGAGCAAGGCAGCGACTACAGTAAATCAACGAGTCCAAACCTGACAGGTCTTGCCAGAGCCTACGCAACCTAGTTCAAACCTGACAGGTCTTACCAGAGCTAATGATTATTGAATCGCACATATGGACATGAAACTTGGTACGCAATACCTCCATGGAGACCTGTCAGGTTTTAATATTTATTGATTGTCAACAGAGCCTACGCAACCTAGTTCAAACCAGACAGATCTTATCAGAGCCAATCCTACTCAGTTCAAACCTGACAGGTCTTACCAGAGCTTATGATTATTGAATCGCATATATGGACATGAATCTTGGTACGCAATACCCCCATGAAGACCTGTCAGGTTTTAATATTTATTGATTGTCATCAGAGCCTATGCAACCTAGTTCAAACCTGACAGGTCTTACCAGAGCCAATGATTATTGAATCGCATATATGGACATGAAACTTGGTACGCAATACCCCCATGGAGACCTGTCAGGTTTTAATATTTATTGATTGTCAACAGGGCCTACGCAACCTAGTTCAAACCTGACAGGTCTTACTAGAGCCTATGCTGGTTGAATCGCTTGCATGGATATGAATCTTGGTACGCAACACCTCCATGGAGACCTGTCAGGTTTTATTATTTTTTCCATCTCAAATTCCTGCAGCAGATTGGTTTACCTTTGGTCGTTATCTTCAACTATATGCCTTATATGAAAGTCTGAGCGTTTGGTGCATTATGAACTTGTTTTTTAACACTCTCATTTGTTAATTGATAATGATTTATAGAAATATAACAAAAAGGGATTCTTTTCGATTCAGCTCATAGCATCCTACATATTTATTTCCGAAGAACCAGCCAGCCAGGTGCAGAAAGGATTTACACCAAAGATGTCTTGTTAGGCGAATTTAGTTTATTATGTGAAAACATCGTGAAATAGCCGAGAACACAGGTTTATTTCCAGTGTTCCATGACGAGCAGAAAAACCGCTAGCGCAGTAAATATACCCACCAGACTGAATCCACTCACTGTCCAATGAAACGGTTTTACATAAGTACGCTTTGGGTAAGCACCAAAGGCACGCGATTCAATTGCCATTGCGGTTCCCTCTGCCTTGCGTAATCCATTAACGATTACCGTAAACATATAACGCTGCCATAGTCGAAAGCGATGCCGAAATTGCGATTTTACTGCTCTCCCGCGAATAGTGTGGGCAGCCTTGACCGCTTCCACTTCTTGTTGGATCATCGGAATAAAGCGCAAAGCCATAAAAATAGCGAAAGCATAGCGGTAAGGCATATGCAAATGGACTAGCCCGGTCATGAGTTCTTGAATATCGGTGGTCCAGATCAACATAAAAGATGCCATCACCATAATAGCTAGACGAAAGAAAAACGCTAAACCATCTTCAACAGGTTCTTTCATGATGGTTATTTGCCCGATTGTAATCAACGGCGTGAAACCTTTGGTAACAAAGAAGTGGAACAGACCCAAAAGAAACGCTACGCCAAAGATCAGTGGCGACACCCGAAAAATCGTCCGCAATGGGATACGTGCAACAAAGATGGCAACAAAAAGCAAAGTGATAAACATCACAGCGCGCGATAAACTGGTTTGAAAAAGAAACGTGGCAACGACAACAATGGCAACCCATAACAATTTACTTAAAGCATCACAGCGGTGGATGACTGAATCGTTGTCAATGTAAGCCAAGAATTGTTCGCTCATAAAACAGCCTCAATGAATTGCTCAACCGAGCTGATGTTTTGCGGAATTAAATAGCCTTTTTCTTCCATCGCATTGAGCAATCTACGCAATGCAGTCGGGCGCAGCCAAGCTTTTTGGATAATCTCTGTAGATTGGAACAATTGCTTTGGTGAACCGTCAAATATCTTTTGCCCATCAGCCATCACAATTGCCCGATCGATATGCGCTTCCACCAAGCGCATATCGTGAGTAATCATGATTACCCCAATCCCTTCTTGTTGAAAGCGTCTGATCATGGACATTAATTTTTCCGTCATCCGCCGGTCTTGCCCGTAAGTGGGTTCATCCACGATCAATAAGCGCACCCCGCCCCCTACCAGCATCGTCGCCACCCCTAAACGGCGCTTTGCTCCTTCACTCAATCCGAAAGGATGCTTCTGCGCAAAATCGAGCAATTCCATTTGGGATAACATCTCTTCCACCCGCTGTTTGACCTCTTGCTCATCGGTGATGCCCTTTGCCAATAAACTGTAGGATAATTCTTCAAAAACCGTATCACACAAAAATTGATGTTCCGGGTTTTGAAACACCAATGCCACCGAATTAGCCAAATCAGAAGCATGCCACTGGAGGGTGCTTTTGCCAAATAAGGTTAACTCCCCCTTCGTTGGCTTGAGAAGGCTCACCAACAATTTCGATAGGGTGCTTTTCCCAGCGCCATTTTGACCGATTATTGCCAACAATTCACCCGCATAAACTTCAAACGAAACCCCTTTCAATGCTTTTGTTTTGGGATTGTATGCAAATTCCACATCCTTTGCAGATATAAGTTTTTCGGCATAATTTGCTGGCAAATTCACCGGCTCTATCTCTTTAAATTGGAGTTGTGAGTACACTTCCACTGCTTCAGGTATCGTCAATGGGAGCTGGCTGCTTTGTAATTTTCCTTTCTCCATAAGGATTAAACCAATTTCGGTTGGCTCTGGTAACCATACTCCTGCTTCAAACATCGTTTTCCCATATTGAGAGATGACCTGCCGCGGGCTGCCACTAGCAACAATCTCCCCATTTTGTAAAAACACTAGCTGATCAGCCTCTGCCATAAATTCATCTAAATCTTTGGTCACGAGAACAATCGTTTTCCCTTCATCTCTCAAATGGAGAATAAGCTGATGAATTGCATAAGTAGTTGCTGGATCGAGGTTTGCAGTGGGTTCATCAAGAATAATGAGCGGCGTTTCCATCGCTAGCACCGAAGCAAAACCCAATTTTTGCACCTGTCCACCAGAAAGAGCCCAAACGGGGTTGCGGCGCAAGTGATTTAGGCCTACAAAATTAAGGGCATGATCTACCCGTTTGAGGATCTCTTCTCTTGGGAGACATAAATTTTCGGGTCCAAAAGCCACTTCATCTTCCACGCGCAACGCGGCAATCATCCATTCCGGGTCTTGAAACAACAATCCCGCAGAAACAGCTAAGTCCTTTACAGGTGTAGATGCCACATCGTGATGATCCACCACTACCTTCCCACTTAAATTACCCCCTAAGAGGTGCGGAACAATACCAGTCATTAACATGCACAAAGTGGACTTTCCGCTGCCTGAGGGACCTACAAGCAATGTAATGGAACCACGCCGGAGCGTTAAATTGATATTTTTTAACGTCGGCGTGGTTTGTTCATAATGTGCAAAGGTTACCTGATCGAAATATACGATCGGATCAGCTTGTGAGGATATCGTCATGGTTTACCGCGGTTAGATCATTTCGTGCGGGCAGCTCGTACTAGACCCGTCTTTGCGATCATCCTTCCTAAAGCGAATCCTAACAAACCCGAAATAATAAATCCGGAAATCAAATTGATCGGGGCGGCAGTCCAATATTGCCCCACTACCTGAGGTGACGTATCCCAACCAAACAGGTATGCTGTCCAAACGGTACCAAACTGTGAAGCGGCTGCGCCGGCTAAACCAAACGCCAGCCAACCCGCATCCTTATAGTTGCAGATTGCCATCACTACCTCAGCGCCGAGCCCTTGCATTAAACCCCAACCAAGGGTAGCCACTCCAGAAGGATTGCCCAACAATGCCTCAATCGCGGTCTCTAACAAGCCAACAATCAACATCGAACCAGGTTTCTTCACCAAAAAGAATGCTAACAAGTATGCCCACATAAAAGCACCTTGCAGCGCAGCCCCGGCTAAAGGACCACCCGCCGCATTGGCAGCGTTCCATACAATCCCCATGCCGGTATTGATTACCCCTGAGATGGCGCCGATCACCGCCAGCAGGATCAAATCCTGGGTGGTAAAACCGAAATTCCAGCCCCCGGAAATGGTTTCCCCGCTCACTTTTATCAGTCGTGCGCCAAATCCCAAAATGACAATAATGATAAGGTTGACAAGAAACATTACTGGTAAGGTCATAGTCCACTCCTCCAAAAATAAAATTTCAGACAAGACGACCTTGTCTGTTTACACACCCAAGCCCTCCTTACGAAATTCCTCTTTCACCGATTCATAAAGGTTTTGCCAATCCGGTTTTGGTTGAACCGTTTTCAGGTCATACACTTGATCAAATGGAACACCAGGGTTCCCTTGTGGTCGAGAAAAAACATCCTCATACAAAGGGATTATCTTGAGCACCCAATTGTTAGCCTCTTGTAAACTCATTTTCATTCGATGCGAAGCAAGAGCTACTTCAGCCATCCAACGCGCTTCCAGACCGGAACAGTTTGGATATTTTCCATCCGCTGCACCACAACCCTCCAAATGATTAGCCGTCACAGCATTTACAATGGCATTCGCAGCGGTTTCATAGAGTAATTCCCGTGTGCCTGTGCCAGACTTTGGGTAAATATCTGCCACGATAATGGATGGTGCATTGCGGGCAAAGGCTTGCCCCACTGCTCCGATCACCCACAGAACCTCACGAGTAGAGGTTGCTACATGGCGAATGTGAATGGGATGCAGGAGATGATAATCTGCCTGACAGACCAGGTTGGCAAGTAAAAAGGAAGCCACATTCACAACCGCAGAACCTGGAGGTCCCCCACCCAACCCCCCAACAATAACACATGGTAATGAGGCGTTGATCATTCCATAATCGAGTGAATTGACAACCCGGGCAAGATTGCGAAAATCCACTTTTAATTCATTGAGCATCGGTACTAAATGCGAATCGTAAGTTCGCAGGAAATTCGGGGATGCCACACTAAGGTCGCCCAGTTCTGAAACGCTAGATTGTGCGCCTAACATGCCCATTCCCGGTCGCCCAACTCGTTCTAAAGCTAAATGCATTTTCTTCAACTCGCGCCGGGTGGCAACTACTTCTAGCGGGTGGCCTGTCCGCACTTCACGCCCATCAACCACCGTTAAAGTCCCACAAGTTGCCAGGTCAATCAATGGCTCTTGAACATAGGAAATGACATTCTCTAAAAAATATTCTTCTGGGATTGGGGAGCCTGGGCTTCCGCCAAAAAAGAGCGGTGGTTTCTCATCGTTCAATTTACGGGCATATAAAACCCTCTCATCTTTACCACTTCCCATGTGGATGTTTTTTGGAGCGACTTTTAATGCTTCCTCGATCTCTTCTTGTTGAAATTTGATAACTCTTTCTGTAGAACGGCAATATACCCCTAATTCCAATGCCATCTCAAATCCTGCTTGATAAATCGCATCGATGAGTTGTGTATCATCCACAACAATTTGTTGTCGATCCCACTCTAAGTGATATTTTTTAACCAACCGGCGTGCCGTAGCCGCCACTTTCTGTAAATCCCAATCCTCTTCTGAAATATATTCGCCATTATTTGCACGGTCAAAAATCTCTAAGAAATGCTGCATAGATGCCTTTACCTTTCAATTCAACCCAATCAAATGCCGAACTAAGTGGACTGCTTCTACTGCATTTTGCCCGGTACCATCTGCACCAATTGCCTCAGCCCATTCCGGGGTAACCGAGGCTCCTCCGACAATCACCTTGTATTTCGATCGCAACCCACGCGCTTTGAGTAGCTCTATCAAATCCTTCATAAAAGGCATAGAGGTAGTTAATAAGGCTGAAAGGGCAATGATATCCGCCCTGGTTTCTTCCGCCTTGCTCACGATGGACGAGAGCGGCACATCCACGCCTAAATCAACTACATCAAACCCCGCTGCGGTTAACATAGAGACAACCACATTTTTACCAATGTCATGAATGTCGGTTTGCACTGTGGCTATGACGATTTTAACCCGAGCTTCGGGAGAGGAAGAAGCTGCCTTGGCAGCCATAGCCGGCTTCAAAACTTCCATAGCGGCTTTCAACGCCCTGCCGGTCATCATCAATTCGGGAAGATAATACTCACCACTCTCAAACCGCTCGCCAACGATATCCGCCCCTTTTGTTAACGCTTCATTCAAAATTAAAATTGGATCCACACCTGCATCAAGAGCTTTTCTTACCCCTTCTACCGCAGCTTCATCATCCCCGTCAATGATACTTTGTTGAATTGGATCTAGATATACTCTATTCATGGTAGAAGCCTCACGTTGTTCATTTTTTCTGCGCGTGACAATACGATTATAAGGTAGCCATTAGCAACCTTAGCGCTATTCACATTTTATCATTATCACCATTAAGATTCTCGCGCGTTTTTGCCCGGTAAAATGATCTTGTAAAAACAATCCCAATGATCTTTCATTAGGATTTTATACCATTAATTGCCACGCGCTGATTAGAAACGATAAAAACTATCACACCAATATCCAATATCTTACTCTACAAAATTCAATTTTTCAAGGTCATTATTAACCAATGTTTGAAATACTTCTTCTATCAAAATTTCAATAATTCGATTCTTCGTTTGGATGACTCCGTAAAGAGAAATATCCAAAAAATATCGCACTGATTAACCCAGATAGTCCTCCGCCATACCAGATTGCCTTTGGACTAAACCGATCGTTTAGGAAACCTCCCGCCACAGGACCAATTCCATTTGCAACCACACCGGTTAAGCCATAAATACTCATATAGCGCCCGCGCATATCTGCTGGCGCAAGATTGGCCACATAAGTTGAAGAAGTAGGAACGATGATCAGCTCCCCAATCGTCATAATCACCATACTCACCCAAAACCACCAGAAACCATTTCCTAAAGCCACGCTCCCAACCCCAACAGCATAAAACAAAGCTCCTACCGCGATCACTGGTAAGGTTGCGTACCTCCTTGTCACAGAGGTAACCGGCAATTGAAACAAAACCACCATTAATGCATTCGTGACTGGAATAAACCCATACAAATTTTCTGGCACGCCATAATTTGTTTTGGCATAAACGGAGAGAAGCACCCACATAATCGAGGCACTGATTTGGGTGAACAAAAACGCTTGAATAAATAGCATATATTTTCTGTCGGAAAAGATTTGTAAATAACCACCAAAGGGTAACGCTTTGGAGTTTTGGTTACGTTCCTCGTTCAATTGCGGTAATGTCTCACGAGCGAGAAACGCCATGAGAAAGCCATAGATAGACAACCCCACCGCAGCGCAATAAAATGCGATCTGATATGACACGGAAGCAATAATCCCCCCCACTGCGGGACCTATTGCCACTCCAAGGTTATTGCTTAACCGCATCAAAGAATAGGCATCCACACGTTTCTCTGGTGGAATCAAGTCAGCCATCATCGCATCTGCACCAATGCGATAGAGAGGATTGGAGGCGCCTTGCACCACCATTAAAACAGCGAAGTAACCCACTGTATTCGCGTGACTTAACAAAACATAACCCAGGCTATTCGTCAACAAGCTGATTACCATCACCCGCTTCCTGCCTAATCGATCGATGATAGGACCTGCGATAAGCGAACTGGTTAAACCCGCAATGGAATTGATCGTCAATAAACTGGCATTCACAGAAAGTGGTTGGTTCAACCGTTTGCTGACATAGATCATTAAGAAAGGCCAGATCATGCTGGCGCCGATCGTGCTAAACAACATGCCAACAAACATTAACCAAAACTGTGCTGGAAAGCGATAGTGAGCGAATTTTCGGATCAAACATCACCGCCCAGATTGAATTTCAACCTGCCTGCCCAGTATACTACATCCCTTGATAATTTTTTCGCCCAATTGCGGTTTTTTGTATTCGCAACTATTCGTATTTATTCGCGTCTTATTATTCGCGTTTATTCGCGGTTTTCATTCGCGTTCATTCGTGTCCATTCGTGGATTTTATTTGCGTTTATTCGCGTCCATTCGTGGATTATTATTCGCGTTCATTCGCGGATTTTATTCGCGTTTATTCGCGTCCATTCGCGGTTTTTATTCGCGTTTATTTGCGTCCATTCGTGGATTATTATTCGCGTCCATTCGCGGATTTTATTCGCATCCATTCGCGGTCTCTATTCGCGGTTTCCCCATAGTGCTATAATTTTCCCCATGGACAATACCTCACCCGACCCCCAGCGCCAAGAAAAGGCGCGCCAGTATGCCCGCATCAGTCGGCGATTGATGCTGGTTAACCTTTGCATAAGCGCCTTTTATTCCATCCTCTGGATTATTTGTGGTTGGTCAAAATCACTCACTATCCAAATTCAACAAATTACTTCCAATATCTGGTTACAAATAGCCATATATCTTCTCATTTTTAGCGGCATCTTGTATCTCATCGATCTCCCTTTATCTTTTTTTGAATCATTCCATTTACCCCATCGTTTTGAAATCTCTACGCAAACCCTGTGGGGTTGGATCAGTGACCAGATCAAAGGCATCTTATTAGGAAGCGCCCTTGGACTTATCATCATCGAGATCATCTATCTCATATTGCGCCATTACCCTCAAACATGGTGGATTTGGGTGAGCGGATTCTTGTTGGTATTTAATGTCCTGTTAGCCTATTTAGCACCAGTGCTCCTTTTCCCGATTTTCAACAAATTCACACCCTTAGGTGAAGAACATCAAGAACTGATAGAACGGCTGAGAAACTTGGCAAACAAAGCTGGCACACAAGTGGAAGGGGTATATTGGATGGATATGAGCCGGCGCACGAAAGCCGCCAATGCCGCTTTAACCGGGATGGGCAAAACGCGGCGAATCATCCTTGGGGATACCTTAATAAATTCATTTACCCCCGATGAAATCGAAACTGTCCTTGCCCACGAGTTAGGCCACCATGTTCACAAAGATATATTTTATCTTACCCTTGTCTCGGCAATCAGCACCGTGTTGGGCATGTATCTCGTATCGGTCGGGTTAATTTGGGGTGTTCATCAATTTAATTTTAAAAGCATTAGTGATATCGCCGCATTCCCGCTTGTGTTAATATTCTTAGGTGCATATCAGTTGATCACCATGCCGATTGTCAATGCCTTCTCACGCTGGCGGGAAAGTTTAGCCGATGAATACGCATTACAAATCACTGGTAAAGGGGAAGCATACGCATCTGCACTAGTAAGATTAGCCGATCAAAATCTCGCGGAAGCAGAACCAGAAGCTTGGGTAGAATGGCTGCTTTATTCCCATCCAGCCTTAGGCAAACGAATTGCCAGAGCTCGTCAATATGAACAACAAACGCAAAGCTGACCGTTATACAATCAAACAACGTACCAGAAAACCATAATTCACAGCAAGGAGAACATCTATGGAAGCAATCGAAATCGTCGCCCAAATGATGGAAATATCTGCCATCACCGCCCCGAAAACCAAAGGTGAAAATTTTGTTTTGGTAAAAACCCTTAAAGGAGAGCAATTAAAACAACTTGCTAACGCAATGGTTGAATTTGGCGAACGCAAACACAAACACAATTTTGATCGCGATGCTCGTAACATCCTGAAGTCCGAAGCGGTTGTCTTAATAGGCATTAAAGGTGCCCAAACAGCTGGTTTAAACTGTGGTGCTTGTGGTTACCCGACCTGTGGGGACTTAGAAGCTGCCCAATCTGTGGATGATGAATTTCGTGGTCCCACCTGCGCATATCGTTTGCTCGATATGGGAATAGCCCTTGGTTCTGCCGCAAAAACTGCCAGCTTATTCAATGTAGATAATCGTATCATGTATCGAGTTGGCGCCGTCGCCCGTGACATGGGTTTGGTTGATTGGGATTTCGTTATGGGGATCCCGCTCTCCGTCAGTGGAAAAAATATCTATTTCGATCGTTAAAGCGCCTATATAAAAACTATTCGAACTCAGGTTTTTTTAAAAAGGACGCAGATCGTAGCGGAAATACGGGGAATTTTTATACCCTGCTTTTCACACTAATCTGCGTCCTAATTTTATATCAACAAGCTTATGTAACTAAAGAACAAGACTAATTATTCGCCGCTTTTTTCCCACTGAATCGGGCGATTACGGTAACTTTCATAATCGGGCACCAGTCGTTCGTATTCGCTATCCATTAGCGGCGATGAAATCATGAAGTCTGCCGAAGCACGGTTATTGGCAACCGGAATGTTCCATACTACCGCCAATCTCAACAACGCCTTCACGTCTGGATCATGCGGCATTGGCTCCAATGGATCCCAAAAGAAAATCAAAAAATCAATCTCGTTATTGGCAATCTTTGCTCCAATCTGCTGATCTCCACCCAGTGGACCGCTTTGGAGTTTGTTGACTGTTAGACCTAGCTCTCGTTCCAAAACATCGCCGGTTGTGCCAGTGGCATACAACTCATGGTGTGCCAATAAATCACGATTGAACTTTGCCCATTCAAGCAAATCACGTTTTTTGTTATCATGTGCGACCAAGGCAATTTTCTTGTCTGGTTTCATGATGATCTTAATAAATTCCATTTTGTTTTACTCCTTTGCAATGGTATTGCAACATTCAATTTTTATTTATAACACAAAGTAACCTTCCACAACGAAAGTTAATAAATGCTTACAAACAATCGGTTTATGATTTATCAAAGTAATTTGTACAAACAAGGTTTTTAGGGAGACAAGCATTAAATCCATCAGCCATCACGATAAATCTTTGTGACACAATATCAATCCAAGAGTATAATTTCCGCCAACAACAACCAAAACCTTCGAAAGGAAAGCCAATGTCTAAAGCCATTGTTGAGTGCGTCCCTAATTTTTCCGAAGCCCGTCGTCCTGAAGTAGTTGAAGCAATCATGGCAGCTGTCACTAGCGTCCCCGGAGTTGTTTTGCTGGATCGTCATTCCGATATGGATCATAACCGCACTGTACTCACTTTTGCCGGTGAACCCCAGGCGGTTGGGGAAGCTGCCTATCGTTCCATTGCGAAAGCGGCTGAATTAATCGATCTCAACCATCACAGCGGGGAACATCCGCGCATCGGCGCGACCGATGTTGTGCCCTTCGTCCCGGTGCGCGGAGTGACGATGGAAGAGTGTGTCCAACTTGCCCGTCAAGTGGGTGAACGGGTTGGAAAAGAGCTGGGCATCCCGGTATATCTCTACGAAGAAGCAGCCACTCGCCCAGAGCGAAAGAACCTAGAAAACATCCGCCGTGGTCAATACGAGGGATTAAAACTTGAAATCGAAACTAATCCTGATCGCTACCCCGACTTTGGACCTAACAAATTAGGTCCGGCAGGAGCTACTGTTATTGGCGCTCGTCAATTCTTGATCGCCTTCAATGTCTATCTCACCACCGATGATGTCGCGATTGCAAAAAAAATCGCCAAAACCATTCGTTTTTCGTCTGGGGGATTACGTTATGTAAAAGCGCTCGGGCTATTGGTGGAGGGTAAAGCACAGGTTTCGATGAATCTGACCAATTTTCGCGAAACTGCCATCGCCCAAGTGGTCGAAATGATCCGTCGGGAAGCAGCGCGCTATGGAGTTGCCGTTCATCACAGTGAACTGGTTGGGCTAATCCCGCAGGATGCGTTGGTAGATGCAGCGGTATGGTACCTGCAATTAGATCAATTCGAGCCAGAACAAATCCTGGAAAGGCGCCTTGAGGCAGCTCTGCAAACCTCCCACAAATCCGGCGAAGACTTTTTAGATGAACTTGCTGCAGCAACTCCCACTCCAGGCGGGGGTTCTGCCTCAGCGTATAGTGCCGCTGCCGCAGCAGCACTGGTCGCAATGGTCGCCCGGCTTACACTGGGCAAGAAGAAATACGCCGAAGTCGAAGAGCGCATGCAAACAATTATCCAGGAAGCAGAAACATTACGGGGACAAATGAGTGACGCCGTTCAGCAAGATGCTGCCGCTTTCGAGGAAGTGATGAATGCCTTGCGACTACCAAAAGAAACCGCCGAGCAACAACAAACCAGGCAACAAGCTGTCACCGCAGCCATGATCCACGCGGCTCAGGTGCCGTTAGAGGTGGCGCGCGGCGCAATCAAAGCGATGCAACTAGCCTTTGAAGTAATCAGCAAAGGGAATATCAATGCCATCAGCGATGGGGGCTCTGCTGCAGCGCAGGCACAAGCTGCTTTAAGTGGCGCAGCCTTAAATGTGCGCATTAACCTAAAAGATATAGAGAAAACCCCTGCAGTTACCGAAATGCTATCCGAGTTAAAGAGCCTTGAAAACCAAGCTACTCAATTACAAGCACAAATTAAAATCACCCTCAGCGAACGCGGTGGTTTAGGGGACGCATGAAACGATTACTGGTTTTGCTCATTATTTGGGCAGGGCTTATTCAAGGAGGGTGTAGCTCTGCCTCCGCATCGATACCTTTGATACAGCCCACCGCAACCCAAACGATGAGCGCTACTTCTATTCCATTGACTGCTTCAAGCCATAACACGCCGTATGCCAGCAAACTCAACCCAACATTTACACCCACACCGATTCCGTTTTTCCCTGCCTCAGTCTGTCAACAACCCGTATGTACTTACACGGTTAATTTCCCTCTGCAAAGGCCAATTTCTCCGTTAGGCAATTTAAAAGTGGAGTCAAGTTACCGATATGGGAGCACCCAAAACGGTCAACGAGAAGTACATCATGGTGTGGATATCGTCAACAAGGCCGGCGTCCCCGTGTTAGCTGCTGCGGACGGCAAGGTTGTTTTTGCTGGGAATGATGACCAACACACTTTTGGCATGAAGCGGAATTTTTATGGCAAGCTCATCATTCTGCAGCATAACCTTCCTGGCGTCGAAGAACCCATTTATACGGTATATGGACATCTATTGAAAATTCAAGTGGAAAGCGGACAAGTGGTTCATCGCGGTGAACAAATTGGCGAAGTTGGTTTGGGTGGCGTCGCTGCCGGCACACATTTACATTTTGAAGTTCGCTATGGCAAGAACGACTATGATTCCACCCGTAATCCGGAGTTGTGGTTCGCGCCGTTATTGCCCTCAAATGGTATTTTAAGCGGTATTTTTATCGATCAACAACACACACCGATTTTCATAGATAATTTCGTCCTGGAACCATTGACAAGTAGTGAAACATCCAGGAGCACAAAAACCTATTTCACTACTTACGAAGATCCTACTATGGCGGGACTGCTCCCCTGGCAGGAGAGTTTTGGTATCAACGATTTACCTTCCGGTAAATATCGCCTTTCCTTTATTTACAAACATCCAGTACAATTGGAGTTTGAAATTTTACCCGCTAAGGTGACCTTTTTGAATATCTTAGTCCGATAACAGAAGAGAGAAGCCATTGAAAATTATTCTGATCAACAAAACAAGGAGGTTGTAATGGGACTAAAACCCGATCATTGGATCCGTAAAATGGCGCGCGAACAGCGCATGATCGAACCATTTGCAGAAAATCAGGTGCGCGATGGAGTTATATCCTACGGCGTTTCATCCTATGGATATGACATTCGGGTTGCTGATGAATTCAAAATTTTCACCAATGTCTATTCAGCCATTGTGGATCCAAAAAACTTTACTACCCGCTCGATGGTGGATTTCAAAGGAGATGTGTGTATCATTCCACCTAATTCCTTTGCGCTCGCCCGCACAGTAGAATATTTCCGCATCCCCCGTGGTGTCCTCACCGTTTGTGTCGGAAAAAGCACCTATGCACGTTGTGGCATCATCGTCAATGTAACCCCCTTTGAACCAGAGTGGGAAGGGTTTGTGACGCTGGAAATCTCTAATACCACCCCCTTACCAGCTAAGATATACGCGAACGAAGGGATTGCCCAGGTGTTGTTCTTTGAAGGCGACGAGGAGTGTGAAATCTCCTACGCCGACAAAAAAGGTAAATACCAAAAACAGCAATCCATCGTCTTACCCAAATTGTAGCAGGAGGATCTCATGCAAGCCTTTGGTAAATCAACCGTTGCAGAATTCTTAGAAGATTTTATTGTCTTCCGTAACCTTTCTCCAATGGATCCCCGCTTACCATCGTTAAAAGATTTGCGCGGCAGCTTAAACTTAGCAAATAATGAAATCCCACGAAAACATGAACAAGCTTATGCGCGGGTCATCGTTACCCTGCTCAAATCTGCTCAACAATTACACAACCCAAAGTCCGAGCTGAAAAGGCTCATCTTTATCGGCGATACACGCATGAGTGATGGAAATGCGTTCGATAATATCTGCAATGTAGCTGGTTGGCAGGGCATAATATTTATCGGTTCTGAGAACCAGGATTCTGTTACGTTTGAAAGCGTTCCAACCCCTGGAGGACAAACAATGGTGCTTTCGAACCGCTGGTCGGCTTTATCCGACAAAGAGGAGGTTAACTTTCGCCAATTTTGTGCCAGCCATCAATTCCCCATTGACGAATCGACTGCTGTCATAATTGACCTCGATAAAACCGCTTTGGCAGCGCGCGGGAGAAATGCTCATGTAATCGACCAGGCGCGCATCCAGGCTGTCCGAGATACGGTTGAGGCATTATTAGGAGATGCTTTCGACGCGCAACGTTTTCTATCTTCCTATAACCAGCTTAACCAACCCGAATTTCACCCTTTTACCGCAGATAATCAAGATTATCTTGCCTATATTTGCTTGATCCTCGGCAGCGGTCTTTATGATACCGATAAAGTGATCCATGAAGTGCGCGGGAAACGCCTGCTCACCTTTCGTCAGTTTATCGATCAGGTAGAAACGCATAAAGAACAACTTTCACCCGCTTTACAAGCCATTCACGAAGAGATATACCAAAATGTGCGTGCGGGAGACCCCACTCCTTTCAAAGCATTTCGGCACAATGAATTCCGCAATACCATCCAGCGGATGGGCTTTCTTCCCGATAATGCCCCCCTGGATATTATGTTGAGAGACGAGATTGTGATCACCAATGAAGTCCGAGAGTTGGCTCTGGACTGGAAGGAAAAAGGAGCGCTCTTATTTGGTTTATCGGATAAGCCAGACGAAGCATCTGTCCCAACTGCAGAGTTAACCCAACAAGGTTTCCAGGCGATTCATCGCACAGCAACCCATGTAGTAGGAAGCGCATAATCCTTCTGCATAATTTAGAGTGTTAACCATCTTTCTATGCAGGGATTAATGTCCACTGGTTTGGTTTGTGGTATAAACAATTTATGAAAACTTTATCGGAATACCCAATCTACTCCCGCGGGGAAGAAATTGCCAACAGCATCACTCATGGCATTGCAGTTGCGCTATCCATCGCTGGCTTAGCTGTCATGACTGCGTTTGCCAGTTTATTTGGTAATGTTTGGCACATCGTTAGTGTTAGCATCTATGGGGCAACTCAGATTTTGCTCTATACTGCCTCCACTCTCTATCACAGCATCCCCCTGCCACGCGCCAAAGCGTATTTGCGTTTACTGGATCACTCAGCGATATTCCTTTTGATCGCTGGCACCTATACCCCGTTTTCTCTGGTCAATTTACGGGGACCATGGGGATATTCCATTTTAGGCGTGGTTTGGGGGATCGCTCTATTAGGGATTGCTCTCCAAGGAGTTCTGCTTCGCCAAAAATCTTTCATTAATGCCCTTATTTATATTGCAATGGGCTGGGTTGTTGTCGTTGGCGTTAAACCATTACTACACTCCGTCGCACCAGGCGGCTTGCTCTTGCTTCTGGCAGGAGGATTAGCCTATTCTTTTGGGGCAATCTTTTATATCTGGAAGCGTCTTCCTTACAATCACGCCATCTGGCATGGGTTTGTCATGTTAGGGAGCGTGTTTCATTATTTTGCAGTGCTTTTCTATGTAATTCCCCTCGCCCATTAATTTGTCAGCCAGGATTTGTAACTACCCTGCTGATATTTCTAGAGCGTTTCAGGAAATAACTTTTATGGCTCGCTGGTGCAGCCTCTCCTGGCCTGTACCTGTCATGGCGACCGCAGCGACGCCATCTCCTAGACGGGTTGGAGATTGCTTCTGTCGCAAAGAACGCTCCATCGCAATGACTGATGGTAGGGGGGCATGAAGCCATCTCCTAACTGTTGCCTGACATGGCGAGCGCAGCGACGCCATCTCTCCACTAGTGCCTGTCATGGCGTGCACAGCGACGCCATCTCCTAGACGGGTTGGAGATTGCTTCTGTCGCAAAGAACGCTCCATCGCAATGACTGATGATAGGGGGCATGAAGCCATCTCCTGACTGTTGCCTGCCATGGCAAGCGCAGCGACGCCATCACCGCTCTGCAAGGACATCCTATGCAAACAAATCCCTTTCAGTCCCTCCATTGAGAGGTTGAGGCACCGCGCGCATATAATAATCCCAACTTGAAAAGATACGATTGTACATCCGTATAATGGGGTTGGTCATCGCCGCACCATCTAATTGACTCTCATGGCAGCGAGCAGCCGCTTCCTTTTTCTCATAAACCGATCGGTAATTTATCTTGGCATGTACCGGGAAATTACCGCTTTTTACAATATCCAACAAGTCAATATCGCCATTGCGTCCAAAATGGCGTGGATCGCGGCCCGTCAAGCGCATCAATATTACCCCTAATCGTAAAAATCCTTTGGGCATGATATGGAAATATAATTTCTGGGGTTGATAAGGGGGTAGATCATCCGTAAAAGATGTATCACCAGCCAAAGAAAAAGCCTCAACCGTCGCATGGTGTACCGCAATATGATCGGGATGCTTATAACCGCCAATGGGGTCGAAGGTTATTACAACCTGGGGTTTTAATTGGCGAATCCAATGCGCAATTTGTACAGCAACGGTATGTTGTGGGGCATTGATCAGCGCTTGCGGATGAAAGTTATCCGCTGAACCGGGCATACCCGAATCACGATAACCGAGAAACGCTATACTCGTTAGTCCAAGGGCATTAGCAGCACAACGCAATTCCGCTTCCCGGCGCGCAGCAACGGATTCATATCCATCCAGACAGTCCTCATCCATACTCCCTGCTTCTCCGCGCGTGGCACAGACCAGATGCACTTGCACCCCCTGTTTCGCATAATAAGCCAAAGTTCCCCCCATCCCAAAACTCTCATCATCAGGATGTGCTAATACCGCTAATAAGACTCTCGATCCAAGTGTAGGCAAATCAAGCTCCTCAATAATTATCGCTTTAATTAATAAACAGGCAGTGATGGGTCAACTTCGCGCGCCCAGGCATTGATGCCACCTTTCAGGTTTTTAACTTTTCGAAAACCCGCGCTAACCAGGATATCCAACGCACGTGCGGATCGGGTGCCTGATTTGCAAAATAAGACGATATTTTGTGTGCTATCTAATTCCGCAAGTCGGGCAGCTAGTTGTCCAAAGGGGATTAATTCTGCGCCTTCAATCCGCGATATCTCAAGTTCATGTGGCTCTCGGACGTCAATTAACCGCATGGGTTCCCCTGCTTTCAATTTTTGAGCTAATTCTGTTGCACTGATATCCCATTCTTCTCCAGCCGAACCTTCCTCAAGGGGATGACCTGGTAAGCCGCAAAACGCATCATAATCGATCAGTTCGGTAACTTCTGGGTTCTCGCCACAAATTTTACACTTGGGATTCTTACGCAACTTTACAAAATCAAAACTCATATCCAGCGCGTTATATAACAATAAACGTCCAATTAATGGCTCTCCAATCCCAAGGACGAGTTTCAGCGCTTCTGTCGCCTGGATCGTTCCAATCGTACCTGGCAACACCCCCAATACCCCACCCTCCGCACAGGAAGGCACCATGCCGGGCGGTGGCGGTTCTGGGAACAGACAGCGATAGCAAGGACCACGCCGGGCATCAAAAACACTCACCTGTCCTTCAAAACGAAAAATTGAACCATAAACATTCGGCTTACCCAGCAAGACACAGACATCATTACTCAAATAACGGGTCGGGAAGTTGTCCGTTCCGTCAACGATCACATCATAATCCTGGGCAATCCGCATGGCATTGGCAGAGGTAAACGGCTCGTTGTAAACTTCCACATCGATCCCCGGGTTTAAGTCTAGCATCCGCTTGCGAGCCGATTCTACTTTCAAATCACCAAGCGAAGATGTACCGTGGATTACTTGCCGTTGTAAATTGGATTCATCGACAATATCATAATCCACCAACCCGATATGGCCCACCCCTGCTGCTGCCAGATAAAGTGCTACCGGAGAACCTAAACCGCCGGTGCCAATGACGAGAATCGAGGCGGCTTTCAGTTTCCGCTGCCCCTCTAGGCCCACTTCTGGAATTAATAGATGACGCGAATAGCGTAGGATTTCTTCATGGGATAGGGTAGGAAGCATCAATGGATTAACCTCCTGCAATACTTGGAATCAACAACAAGCGATCATCCTCTTTCAGTGGTGTGTTCAAGCCTTGTAATTCTTTAATATTTTCATCACCTAAAAATAGATTGACAAATGGACGCAATTCTCCATTTTCGCCATAGAGATGTGGTTTTAATGCCGGGAAACGCTCTATCAAATTCCCTAAAGCTGCAGCCACAGTTTCTCCTTCGATGGATATATCACTTTGCCCATTAGTATAAACCCGTAACGGTGTTGGAATACGAATGATACTCATATTGATTTTACCCTTTTCTTTGACTAATTCTTTATGGATGAATAACTTTCACATTTATTTACGTTTTCACTAGGTGAGGTAGAACAAAATTTATCCTTCACTGATCACAAGCTCTTCTTCGACAAAGCGTTGCCGATCTTCGGTTAATAGCCAAGAACGGCTGTTTAGCGCCTGTCCTTTCTGAACGCGGGTGATGATATAAGAAAACCAAGGTAACGCCCACTGACGGTCATATTCTGATGGGCGATTTGGGGAATCGGGATGAGAGTGGTAAACACCAATGACATCCAGCCCTAAGCTAGCGGCTGCTTGTTCACCGCGATAAAAATCCTCAGCGGTAATTAAAAAACGGTTATGCCGCGCACCATCTTCGCGTACATTGGGTAACGGAAATATGGAAAGCACCCGCTTTTCCTCTCCTTCTACTGAACCGAGCAATAAACCCGCTCCTTCATCCGAATAGGCTTCTTCCAAAAGATTGTGGATTTGTTGCAAAACATCGGCAGGTACCATTATTGTCATCTACGTCCCTCTCCTATTATGGCTTTTTCAAAGCAGAATTCAAAACCGGTGGCTGCCAAAGCGCTTTATCGCTAAGGTATTTATAACCAGCATCAGGGAAAATGGTCACGACCACTCCATCTCGCAACCTTTCTGCCACTCGGAGAGCTGCCACAGCTGCTGCCCCACTGGAAATTCCAACAAACAACCCTTCTTCACGCGCCAAACGGCGAACCATTTCATACGCCTGTTCTGTATTGACCGTGATGGTTTCATCCACGATAGATTCATCATAAATCGCGGGACGGATAGCAGTGGGGAGATGTTTCAAACCCTCCAAACCATGAAACGCCGCATCAGGTTGAACAGCAATGATTTTGATATTCGGGTTATATTCCCGCAGATAGCGCCCTATTCCGGTCAATGTTCCGGTGGTTCCAACTCCAGCGACAAAATGGGTGATTTCACCGGCAGTTTGCTGGACAATTTCTGGCGCAGTTGTGAGATAATGAGCCCGCCAATTCGCTGGGTTGTCATACTGGTTGGCATAGAAATAGCGTTGCGGAAATTCCTCCGCCAAACGACGTACCGTTTGAATTGCCCCATCGGATCCTTCGCTGGGGTCGGTTAATATCAGTTCTGCTCCAAGCGCATTCAAAATCGCAATCCTTTCTGGACTGGCGTTCGCCGGAACAGCCAATGTCACCGAGATGCCCATCAGTGCTCCAAAAGTTGCATAAGCAATCCCCATATTTCCGGAGGTTGAATCGAGTAAGCGCTTTTCTGCGGTTAGCTGCCCGTCTGCTAACGCTGTTCGGATGATATTCAATGCCGGGCGATCTTTGATCGAGCCAGCAGGGTTGAACCATTCTGCCTTCGCCAAAACACGCACTTTACCTTCCAGATGGCAGGTGACCCGCTGTAAGGGCAGCAAAGGAGTGTTCCCCACTGCGGCTTCCAACCCCACACGTAGCGGATTGTCCGAAAAACGTAATGGAGTATTTTGGACATGAATTTGATTTTCGATGGTCATCCTTACCTCCAACAATGTTAACAATAAAAAAACCGACAAATGAAAAACCAGCTGGTTTCACCTCAACACGTTTGTGTTTTGCGGGGTGGTAACCACCTGGTTGAACCTGTCGGCTTTATGAACGCGAAGAATGCACGCTCAGGCGGTGGTTACTTACCCCGCCGGAGACACATGCAAGTTAAATTCGCGTTTTTGATTTCCATGCTTTTCCTAAAACATTACCTAATTGGAGTTATTTAGTAAAGATTATACAATTAATTTCGGTTTTGTCAAGCAAAAAACCGTATCCATTGGAAGATGCTATTTCCTGCTCCTATTTCTCCTCCTTCTCCTCCGCCTCTTCGGTCTCAGAACCGATCCCGAGCGGTTTCCATTTCTTTGCATCTTTTAAGCGGTGTTGAATACCATGGCGATCATGGGTTTCATCAAAACCTTCCGGCTTGATGAACAGGTTCTCCCCTTGCAGTAATCCATGAACACCGCTTTGCCCGGGTTCTGGCCTTTTTTCGCCTTTAAATTTCGCTGCTTTTTCCGGTAAATAATCTACTGGTTCCTCATAAGTGGTGATATATCCCTCATAATTGCGCAGTACCACCTTATGATCCGAATAACTGAGTAAATAATTAGGGGAAACGGGTATCTTGCCACCACCACCCGGTGCATCAATGATGTATTGATGAACTGCATAGCCGGAGGTATGACCGCGCAATCCCTCCATGATCTCGATTCCTTTCCCGACTGGTGTGCGGAAATGCCCTGCTCCTTCCACCAAATCACATTGATAAAGGTAATAAGGACGCACCCGAATGCGTACCAAATCGTGAACTAATTGACGCTGAATATCGACATTGTCGTTCACCCCCGCTAACAACACCGCTTGATTTCCCAGTGGAATGCCTGCCCGAGTTAATTTATCGGTTGCCTCCGCCAGCTCTTTGGTGATCTCATTGGGTGTGTTGACATGGATATTCATCCACAAGGGATGATATTTCTGCAACATCTCACACAATTCATCGGTCACCCGCATCGGCAAGAAAACCGGTACACGCGAACCTATGCGTAAGATTTCAACATGCGGGATTTCCCTTAAGCGGCTGAGGATTTCTTCGAGGATTTTCGGCGCCAAAACCAACGGATCACCACCAGATAATAATACATCACGAATTTGAGGAGTGCGTTTAATGTAATCTAATTGCATCTCAAACTCGGTTCGGGAGAAAGTGGCAGCTGGATCGCCTACAATGCGGGAACGGGTGCAGTAGCGGCAATAACTAGCACATTGTGTTGTCACCAGCATCAAAACTCGATCCGGGTAGCGATGGACCAATCCTGGCACGGGTGAATGACGATCTTCTGCCAGAGAATCCTCCATCATTGCGGTGAAGGGCACCAGCTCTGCGGCAGTTGGGATGATTTGTTTACGGATGGGGTCTTCCGCATCATTTGGGTCGATCAAAGAGATAAAATAGGGGGTAATATCCACACGGAATAGATTCGGGGCATTGAGTGCTTTTCGTTCACTTTCCGTTAGAGGAATGACCTTACCGATCTCTTCCGCCGTATTCAGGCGATGGCTCAATTGCCAGCGCCAGTTATACCATTGTTCATCCGGGACATTTTCATAGATAGGGGCACGTTTAGAGACGAAGGGGCGTTTTGCCATTCAATACTCCTTTCAGCAGGCGAAATACACCAACAAGAATCAGATGGGATATGTGTTCCCATCTGATTCTAAATGAGAAATCATCCTGCGTCAACAATCGGCTTTCGGAAACTTTTTCAGTTGGCTTGACATACCATCAGCCACGGATTGTTGGAAAAGACCGCAAGGTATCTGTATCCTCCTCTTGAAAACTCAGCAACAACATTCTTTTTTGGCTGATAAAACTGAGAAAAACACTAATGCCTTTCCTTTTTCTATATCACCCATTTCCCTTATCAAACTTTTATACCGTGCTGTATTGAGTAGCTTTGTAGCGAGAAGTTTGCCAATTCTGAACCAAATTCATGGTAGCAATAAAACCATAACTAGCCACATAGATGCTTAACCAAGGTATAGCCCCCCACCCTAGGTGATGATAAAGGATTATCATGGATAGCAGGCCATATAGACTTAATCCAAACTCCACCCAAACCAAACGACTGATTTGCGAGACATATTTTGCCTGTAACCAGTTTTTATTCTCTGCAGTGACATTGAATTTAGGAGTGCGATTAAAACTGCCGGTCTCCTTCCGCGTTAACCCCTCGAATACCGCCAGCGCATTGTTTAAGGATAATCCAAACCCAATTAATATCAAGATTGGCAACAAACGTAACCTATCAGTGAAACGCGGATTCGTTTCGGTTTGGGATACTAAATAGAGCAAGGGCGGCCCAAATGCCGAAATCATCGTCCAAGGGAACATCCGCAAGAAGTGAGGAGAAAGTAATCCGATAGGGAGGATAAGCAAGAATGCAATCAACATAAGCGGATGGACAAAATAGCCAGTGATATGGATTAACCCCATCACTCGTTTTGTCTCAGGCATGGGGGTAGTGAGCAGTTGAAAGAATAATTTTCGGACAACCTGAAAACTACCTTTTGCCCAGCGAAACTGCTGTTTTTTAAAAGCCTCAATCTGCACTGGCAATTCAGCCGGCACCACTACATCGGGCAAATAATCAATCTGCCAGCCTTTCAATTGCACGCGATAACTTAAATCCAGGTCTTCGGTCAAGGTATCTGGTTGCCATCCACCGGCATCTTCAATCGCAGAGCGACGCCAGATTCCGGCGGTGCCGTTGAAGTTCAAAAATAACCCTGCCCGTGAACGAGCTGTCTGTTCCACAATAAAATGTCCATCGATGCCGAGGGATTGGGCACGGGTGAAAAGGTTATAGTCGGCGTTCGTATGTCCCCAGCGGGTTTGCAAACAAGCTAACTTGGGGTTGTGAAAATAAACGACCGTTTTTTTCAACCAATCTCGCGGCGGAATGAAATCCGCATCGAAAATTGCGATATACTCACCTCGTGCGGTTTTTAACCCCTCCGATAATGCCCCTGCTTTGAAACCCTGGCGGTTATTGCGATGGAGGTACTCGATTTGAAAACCTTCTTTTTGATATTGCTTCACCAAACGCTTTAGCAGGCTGGATGTATCATCGGTAGAGTCATCCAGAACCTGTATTTGTAGTTTATCCTTGGGATAATCTAAAGAAAGCACCGATTTCAATAATCGTTCCACTGTGTATCTTTCATTAAAAATCGGCAATTGAACGGTTACCAAAGGCCATTCTTGGATTGGCGATGGCTGTGGGGAGCGTTTTTTCGTGCGCCAATAAATGAATACCGTTATCGCATTGCTGAAACCGTACATTGCCAATCCCAGCAACGCCATTAAATAGAGTAATTCAATGAAACCTTTAAGATAGGCCATTCTCTTCTCTCCTTAATAAATCCAATAAATTTCCAACCCAATGCGGCGTGATGGGTTGGTAAGTTGTCTTTCTAAAATAAAATATTATAGTGAGATATTGTTAAAAAAGAATAAAAATTCAGGCTATTTCGTAGATTAAAGATTTAGAAAGCAAACGTGTTTTCGTAACCAACTCGCATAATTTAAATGGCGGTGCTTTATACAAATTGGATTACTTGGGAAAAATAAAGCGGCTGCAAGGAATTTACTTGCAACCGCTATGAGCAATTTTTAAGATTACGGGGCAGTCACGGGGAAGTCGGCGTTGGCGTGGGGTTGAATTTAGGGTTATGGCTGTGGGTGTGATTGGCAGCATTCGAAATGCCAGGGTTACTGGGTTTATTTGGGTTGGAAAGCCCAGGCGGAGTTACCGCTGCATTGGGGGTTTTTTTGACCTTTTGCTGAACCTGTCCCACCCCCAAAGTGGCGGGTTTACCACCGTAGGTTTTGAATAGCTTTCCCATACCAGTACCACCCTTAAATTGGGTGATCAAATCCGAGACCGGAGTTCCGCTGGCGTTAGAAAGCGCATAGAGTTTAACCAAAACCCCATAGCCAATTCCTTCGCTGCGATAACCATCGATCTCCTGTAAGCTTACCCCAAAATAATAACTAAGGAGGGCAGAAATCGGTTGGATGCTTCCCCCGGTCAATGAAGATGTGCATTTTGTTCCACCTTCTTGCTCAATGATCACCTGGTGGGTATCTGCTTGCAGGGCAACGACTTTCCCTTGAACGTCGGGTGGACAAACCGGTAATTCCTCCTCTGCCAATGCCATCCCTATGGGTAACCCCAATCCCATAACAAGGATGAGAAAAAGCGAGGGTAACATTCTCATTATTTTCATTGTTTCGCTCCTTATATGAAAATTATCGTAATCCCATTCTCAACAACAGTGACTTAACAGCTTCATTGTTTAATTTATCTTCTTGATGTTAAAACCGTACGATATGCTAATTTGTTACATATCATTCACGAAATTTTCGTTAAGGTTTGATTAAGCTTCTTAAATTCTTAAAGAGCCGCTTTATATAACGAAACTGGATTTTTATCCAGCTTTTGTCGCTACTCAATAGATAATATTGACAGAGTTTACAAGATGAATACGATTGCTTTTTAATAAAGAATGGGTTTCGATACGCAACGAACGCTACTCAACCCACAGTATTCCGAGGGTCGAGTGCTTTACTGATCTTGTCGAATCTTTGGTTTGAGCCAGCCGAAACCATCTCCTGCGAGGCTTCACTGCTAGCGAAGCGAAGCAGTCTCTCACCCAAGCATGGAGATTGCTTCTGTCGCAAAGAACGCTCCATCGCAATGACGGTTTGGCCGTTGTCACTGCATATGAAGCGAAGCAGTCTCCCACCCAAACATGAAGATTGATTCATTTCAACACATCCTCATTCCCAAGGCAAGTTTCGCTGGCGCAAACATGCATTTGCCATAACGTCGTGGCTGAGTATTCATCAGGCATTATGAAAAAGTAACATCTTTGGATGGATGCAAACGGGATAGATAAAGAGATATCGGAATCCATCCAGAAAACCATTTATCCATGAGTAGATTTAAGCAAAAAATGAATAAACAAAAGAGTAGTCATGGTACAATCTTTCTCATCCAGCAGGAGATCGAAATATGACTCTTTCCAAACCATCTGGGACAAACATCAAATCATTCATCGGGCATGTCATCCAACGGATTCGGCGCAATCATGGATTAGAACATGCCACATTGCACGTGCTCTCTCAGCGCAAACCAACCACCAGTTTAGCAGGGCAATCGGATTACTGGGGATTTTGGATCATAGGAGATGTGAGCCAAACCGAGGTGCAGGAAAGCGCCCTCGAGGCATTAAGGCGGTTGCAGGCTGGAGAAAATCGGCTGGCAGTCCATCCCTATTGCGGCACCAACCTCGTTGCCAGTGCCATATTAGGTAGTCTTGCCGTTGGGAGTGTTTTTATCGGCAGGGGCAAACGATCACGCAGCAAGTTGGAAAAAATCCCTCTGGCAATCGCGCTTGCCTCACTTAGCCTCATGCTTGCCCGTCCATTTGGCGCCTGGCTTCAAGAACACGTCACCACATCTGCAGATGCGGCTGGCTTACAAATTCAATCCATCCGGCCAGTCCAAAGAGGATGGATGCGGGCACAACGGGTAAACACACGAGGTTAACCTTGAACCAGGAAAAGCCAACGGTATATCTCCTTCAAGCAGAAGACGAATTTGCGGCTGCCCACTTTCTCCACGAAATGGAAGAACGGGTGGGCAAAGAAGGAATGGGGGATTTGAACACCCAGTATCTGGATGGACGCGAAATCAGTTTAGAACAATTACGTGAGGCTGCCTTAGCACTCCCTTTTCTGGTAGAGCGACGACTGGTTATTTTGGATCATCCCTTAGCCCTGGTTCACGACGAAAGTAGTCGAGTCAAATTTCTCGATTGTTTAAGACAGGTCCCACCCAGCACCGCCCTGGTGCTTGTCGAACACCGCCTGCTGACCGAACCCCGCGAGCGAGAACATGGCAAAAAACACTGGCTGGAAAGCTGGATGGAGGAAAACCGACCGCGCACCTGGATGAGAGAATTCCCGCTCAAGCGCGGTCAGGCAATGGTTACCTATATTATCACTCGTACCAAAGAATTAGGCGGAGCGATTCAACCGCTGGCAGCCGAGCGATTGGCGGAGATCGTTGGCGAAGATAGCCGTTTTGCCGAGAATGAGATTCAAAAATTGCTCGAATATGTTAACTTTATGCGCCCGATTGAAATACAAGATGTCGACCTCTTGGCACCTTATAGCGAAAGAGCAGGTGATTTTGCTTTGATCAACGCCATCCGTCAAGGTGATAGCCGAACCGCCTTGAAAGTATTGCGTTTGATGATGGTAGATCAAGAAGCCATCCTTATCTTTTTTAGTTTGGTGCACCAATTTCGACAGATATTATTGGCACGCCTGGCTCTAGATGAAGGGCAATCTCCCCCAGAGGTGACGAAGACATTATATCGATTCCGAATTTCCGCCTACCCAGCTCGTTTAGCCATCGAACAAGCACAACGGTTCAGCCTCGAACAACTCCGCCAGATTTATCAGCGCTTATTCGAAATTGACCTTGCCATCAAAAGCGGCGAACTGGACGGTGAGGTAGCGCTAGAAACACTGGTTGCTGCGCTCACAAATCCCCAGCCTTCTCGTTAACCCCAATCCAGAAATAATTTGGGCGAATTGATTTAGAAGCACGAACCTCGACATTGGCTAATTTCTCGCGCGGTAATCCGCTATCGCCGTTTGCAGCGGGTATCATCGTGGGGTGAATAAAACATAAATCAGGGGTTTTCCCATATTTTCGGTGGTAATAGGCAGCCGCACGGATGATCTTATCCACAATATCCGTCTTCGGATCGTTATCAAACCAAAGCATTCCGATGTCCATCACACACACTCCTATAATAGAACTTATGTTCTATTATAGCAAAATAGTTTAGAGATGTCAAGGGTGAAATTTTATCTTGTTTGTAACATACATGGTTGGAGAAAATAACAAACGGGTGTGAAAAAAGTTCCCCTAATCCCGTTTTGCCATTAGATACTCATGCCTGCGCCTGCCAACTTGAGTATGTCATCATATCATGATGCAATGGCGAGACCTTATAGGCCTCTGCAAATGTCTTCCATTCCGAGTTTCATGTCTATGCATGTGATTTGGTCAGCATAGGCGCGAGCGAATAGTCTTGCGTACCAAGTTTCATGTTCATGCTGGCGATCCGGACAACATAGGCGCGGATGAGACCTGTCTGGTTTCCATTAAAGCCTTAGGTACCAAGTCTCATGATTATGCAGGCGATTCGGTCTGTATAGGCGCGTGTGAGACCTGTCAGGTTTGAACGCGGTATCGGACTATAGGCGCTGCCATGGCTGCCTCAAGTCCTGAACCGCTGACCATGTCAAGTCAAACTGATGTCTTTCGGGTGCCCGCTCTATCCACCCATTTCTGAACTTCAATAGGATTTATTTAACCCCTAACCAATTGTGAACAAATTTGTGCACAGTTTTCGCGATTGCCACTGCCTTTTGGGCTTCTTCCAGAGTGGGTTGCTCGCCAGGATAGCGAGCGGTAATGGCATAATCCGAGAGCAGGGTTAGCATTTCTGGTGAGAAACCGGTCAGGATCCCCATCTGTTCACACAACGAGTTGAGAGTAGGTAAATCGTGGGTTTTGGGAAAGGACGCGTTTTTTGAAAGGAGCAAGGCTTTGAAGTACTTTTCTACAGATTGCTGTGCATGGAAACAAATGGCACGCAGTGGGGGTTGTTTGCGATGTAATAGTGAGTTTGCCAGCCGCCAGTCTTCCTCAGCATAGCGCGCCCAGGTGTGTGGATCATTTACGTTCATACAAAACGATCCCCCGCTTGATAATTTCACCTAAAAAGAAATTATGCGGTAGTTCTTCCTCAAGTTCTTGAGGCGTCTTGACCAGGATGTCTACCGGAAAATGGCGCGGATAGAGCGCAAGCGAAACCTCTACGACACGCTCACGGCGGGGTTTGTCTGTATCCCAAATTACCAGCAAATCTACGTCGCTATCGGGTGTGGGATTGCCATACGCATATGAGCCGAAAAGGATGATTTTTTCCGGCTGCACCTGGCGGATCAGGTTTTCGATTGCTGCAGGTAGTGTTTCGCTGATGGGTGGCAAACCGCGCGGGCCGACATACGCAGGGAGTTGAACGAGCATTATTTTCTCCTGCTTTTATTTTACCATTTTTCCACCTTTGGCAATATGATCAGTAGATCTTTGCACTTAAATAAATAATAATGGTGCTGAAAAACAAGTTTTTTCATTGACCAAATTGTCATTGTAAATGGAATGATTGCTGTCAAAGATGATAGCCAAAAGCAAATCAATTTGATAAAAGAGTCAGACATGGAAAAAGAGCATTTTGTAGAGACGAAAGATGGTCTTACTTTATTGATTAGTTATACGATTAAATCGTGCCCAAGGATCATTTTTTATGTAAACGCAAAGCCCAAATTCTCTGGGAACATTCCACCTGGCGTTTGATAAAGCTCTACAAAGTAGGCGGTATGTATGATCGTCCGCCGTTTGATCCAGCACTGATACTGGAGATGGAAATCAGCGCCTATTTGAACAAGTTGTCTAAACGGTATGTGGAGGTATGTATCAACAAGAATCTACCCATCAAATTCTTTGTTGGATTGAATGACAAGACCTTATAGAACTCCGCAAAAGCCTTGCATACCGAGTCTTATGTCCATGCAAAAGATTTAGTCAGCATAGGCACGAATGAAACCTGTCTGGTCTGAGCTCAATGGCGTACCGCGACCAAATTTTATGTCTATGTGTGAGATTCGTACATCACAGGCGCGGTTGAGATCTGTCTGGTCTACGGTATAGTCTTACGTACCAAGTTTCATGTTCATGCCGGCGATCCGGCTAACACAGGCGTGGGTGAGACCTGTCAGGTATCCGTAAAAGTCTTTCGTTTTAAGTTCTATGTCCGCGCTGGCGATTCGGTCTGCATAGATATAGGTGATACCTGACAGGTCTCCGCAAGAGTATTGCGAACCAAGTTTTATTCCTGTTGTCACAATATCAGGTTTTTTTCAACACCCCCTATTTAATATCTTGATTTATCTTTCCCCTTTATATCTCCAATAACTCACGCTCTCCAGATGATACGTCTGTGGGAACATGTCCAAAAACGCCAATCTTTCTAATTCAAAACCTGCTTCCGCCAGATAGCGCGCATCGCGGCTGAAGGTGCTCGGATCACAGGAAATATAGATTAATTGCACTGGTGGCTGAGCCGCGATGGCTTGCCGTACCGCTTTGGTCAACCCGCTGCGGGGTGGATCAAGCAGCATGACATCCGCATTAATATGGAGATAGGGCAAGACATCCTCGGCTGCTGCCTCATATAACTCTACATTGTCAAACTCGGCCAGGTTGATTTCGAAGTCCTGGCAAGCCGCGCTGGCGCTTTCGATGCCAATCAATCGGCCGACTTTTTTAGCAATGAACGCGCTATATAATCCACCGCCGCAATACACGTCGATTACCGTCATGTCGGGCTTCCATTCCAGATGAGTCAGCAGATGATCCACCATCTTTTCTGCAACAGCATTATTGACTTGGAAGAAAGCACCCGCTGAGAGATGGAACAAACGCCCATGCACCTCCATCCAAAGGTGATCGCTTCCAGCCAGCACAACTGCCTCTTGAGCGGTTAGATGCACCACAGAAATTGGCAGTTCTTCTACGACTAAATTCGGTATCTCATCGTTATCACTTTCCAAAACGAGCATGACATCATCGTTAATTCCGCAGCGGATATGCAGCCGCTCGATTGCCATGCCTGGCTCGAATTCGATTTGTTTCCATAAGCCTTGTAAGGGAGATTGCCCCAAATAGCACTCTTGAATCTCTAATGTCTCCGTAGTTTCTGCCTTGTGAAATCCCAGTTTTCCTTCATCCGTAAGATGAAATTGTAAGGAGTTGCGATAATTCCAAGGGTCAGGTGCAGGAATGATTTCGATTTCGGGTAAGTGCTTAAAGCCGCCAATGCGTTGGAGTTGATCTTTCAGGATCGCGGCTTTTATGTGGAGTTGATCTTCATAACGGATGTGCTGATAATGACAACCGCCGCAAACACCAAAATGGGGGCAGCGTGGTACGATTCGGCTTGCCGACGGCCTGATAATTTCAACGATTTCCGCATTTACATAATGGGGTCTTTCTTCTTTAATTTTAATGCGCACCCGCTCTCCAGCTATGGCATAAGGTACAAAAGCCATTCGCCCATCATCCAGACGTCCAAATGCGGCGCCTCCAAACCCCATCCCAGTGATTTCTATTTCGTACGTTTGTGAATTTTTCATCGGTTTATGTGTATAGATTGTACCAGAAGTAATTCAACTCTGATCTTTTTGGTTTTTTATTATGGAGAATAGAAGTAACGTTCACGATTTGGGGTGCAGATTGCTGCGCTTCATATGCTGTGACAACGACCAAATCGTCATTGCGATGGAGCGTTCTTCGCGACAGAAGCAATCTCCACGCTTGGATGGGAGACTGCTTCGCTTCATATGCTCTGACAACTACTAAATTGTCATTGCGATGGAGCGTTCTTTGCGACAGAAGCAATCTCCACGCTTGAGCGGGAGACCGCTTCGCTTCGTTCGCTGTGACAACGACCAAACCGTCATTGCGATGGAGCATTCTTTGCGACAGAAGCAATCTCCACGCTTGGGTGGGAGAGTGCTTCGCTTCGTATGCTGTGACAACTACTAAACCGTCATTGCGATGGAGCGTTCTTTGCGACAGAAGCAATCTCCATGCTTGAGTGGGAGACTGCTTCGCTTCGTTCGCTGTGATAACAACCGAGCTGTCGTTGCGATGCAGCCTTCTTTGCGACAGAAGCAATCTCAATCCCAGTTAGGTGCTGGCTTCGCTTTGCTTGCCATGACCGCCACCCTCAGCTGACAACTGCTCGGCGCGCATCATGTCATGCCCGATAACAGGAGGATCATCATCAAGCACAAAAAGAGGCTGCTATAATTAGCCCCATGCAGGCACGCATCTGGAAAATTTGTCTCGCCACACTATTTTTACTGGTAGCATGTAAAATCTCTCAGCCAATTTATGATATTGAGCCAACGCCTTCTGTCACCACAAGCCCAACCACTACTGCATCAGCGCAGCCGCTCCCTCTTCTTTCCACACCAACGAAGACAATCTCCCCAACCTATCCAACGCAAAGCACAAAGACTGCCATTCCTTCCCCTCAACCAAATTTCCAGGTTTATTTTCATCCGGATAGCCCGCTTTATGTGGGTGATCAAATTAGTATCGAAGTCATTGCGCCTCCACAACAAGCCTTAATCAATCAGGCAATCACAGTTTCGCTCGACTCCCCCGCGCAGTTTTTAGGCAGCACCACCTTTCAACCTTTTGGCTATGAATCGCGCCAGCAAGCCACTTTTTATTGGGTTTGGAACACACACGGGCAGTCAGCGGGTGAACACTGGCTGACTTTTTCGATTCCTAGCCTGGCTTTGCAATGGCGTCAATCGGTTACTTTGCTTCCTGCTGATGCATTACCCGAGCAAGAAAAACAAGCCCATTGGCATAGTGAAGAGACCAACTGCTGCGTGATCTATACCATCAGTGGAAGCGCTGCCCAACGCGATCTCCCCCAATTAACCGATATTGTCGAAGAAGAGTTCCTTTCGGTACAGAAACAAATCCCTCAGCAGCCCAAGGAAACCCTGGGTATCGCTTTTATCCCGCGCGTGATCGGACAAGGTGGTTTCGCTGACCAAAATGTGACCATTTCTTACCTTGATCGGAATTATACGGCCGGGGAAGTGCGCACTATTTTACATCACGAACTGGTGCACATTTTTGATGGCTGGAATGGGGGAGATTTCAAGCCTGCATTATTTATGGAAGGGCTGGCAGTTTATTTAAGTAGTGGACATTATCAACCAGAACCTTTGCTCCCGCGCGCGGCAGCCTTGCTCCCACTGCACCGCTATATTTCTTTACCAGATTTAGCGAATGATTTTTATCTCAAACAGCACGAGATTGGCTATCTAGAGGCTGGTGCATTGGTTGAATACATGGTGCAGCGCTGGGGATGGCAAGCTTTTCTGGAATTTTATCAAACCATACCACACGCAAAAGATGAAAAAAACTCTGATTCCATTGATCGGGCATTACAAGCCCATTTCCAACGTACCTTTTCTGATCTGGAAAGGGGTTTTCTGGCATACCTGAACGAGATACCCGTTTCTATCTCCGATCAAGAAAAAGTGCAAGCCTTGGTCGAATACTACGATACAATCCGTTCCTATCAACAGGCTCTTGACCGTTCTGCCTATTACCAAAGCGGCTGGATGGTCAATGTGCAAGAACTGATTGACCGCAACATCGTGGCAGATTATTGGCGTCATCCTACAAACCCGACCAATATTGCCTTGGAGACGATGCTCCATCGCGCCGGAGAAGCGCTTCAGCAAGGTGACCTCGGGTTAAACATCGAATTAACCAGGGCGGTGGCAACCACGCTCGACCGCCTGCGCGCAGGCGATACGCAACCATTTCTGGCTCATCCTCTGGCAAAAACGTATTGGGAGATTGTGCAGCAATTAAATCAAGCGGGATTCGAAGCACAACAAATAGATCTTCACGAGAATGATGCTGAAGCTTTGGTGACCAAGGGAAGCAATGTTCTGATAAAAGTAAGCTTACATTTAGGAGCAAACGGCTGGGAGATTCAATCGATCACCCAGCCGTGAAAAGCAATTCTGTTTCAAGCGCTTATCAGGGGCAAACCCCGCCACTGATGATCTCATAAATTGGGCTTAGAAAGCGAAATGGACCAACACACCACATATTAAGCTGATCAAAAATAATTAGACCAACCAGGAAAATCAAAATGATCAGCAAGCAACCACAGCCGGCAAAAATCAGCGTACTGTTCTTTTTCTTCGCCGGAAGAGCAGGACTCTCCTCTTGATATTCTCCTGCCGGCGGCATGTTATACGCGGATACATTAGCCTGCGGCGGTGGAGCAGCTTTCGCCGGCGCAGCATATTGCGGCATTGCCGTTGCCATGGGCGGGGGGACATAACTGGCTGGCTGGGGTGGTTGGGGCGGCTGCGCGGGGGTTGCATAATATGTTGGAGCTTGTGGAACATACGGGGGTGGCGCATTCACTGGAGCCACAATCGTCGCGTTTTCGTCATAGATCGCGTCAAAGCTCAGGCTGACATTCTCTCCAAGTTGAATAACCTCACCAGCCCGTAAGACATGAGGGCCCAACAAGCGCTGACCATTGATATAGGTGCCGTTAGTAGAGCCTAAATCCTCGAGAACATAACCGCCTGGTTGGAAGGTCAAACGGGCATGCTTCCGAGAAACTTCTACATCGGCGATAACAATATCGTTAGCGGGATCACGCCCAATATAGATTTCGTTTTTTTGCAATGGGAAAATTTTGCCGGGCATTGGACCGGCGCGCATGATTAATTGAAAAGGAAAAGATGACATAAAATGCCTCCTTACCTTATAGTTTAGTGCGATTCGGCTGATGTGTCAACGCGTATTTTTATTAATCAAGGTGAATATACTCCTTTCCAGTATACCCGAAAAGGAGCGTTGACCTTGTGATCCAACCCGAAAACAGTGGTATTTATCGAGTGGATTTATTATTCAGCTGCGTTTCAACGAGTATGTTCCAGTAACCCCAATGCAGAAGTCCAATCCCGATCACTATGATACAATTTTAGCAATGAAAATCAAACCGTTTCAGAGCTGGTTGATTGGGCTGTTTGGATTGGCTGTTCTCCTAAACCTATCCTCTATCACATTCAATACTGCACGAGAGTTAATCCGTATCTACCATATCGGCAGCAAAGAAGCAATCTGGCGGGAGGTTGCCTTTCAGGAAGGGGAACGGGCTGCCAATTTTATCCGTTTTTTGCGAGCGCACCTATCAGAAAAAAGCGAAATTATCTATCCAACCCTCACCGATGATACTTCTCATCCCATCTTCTCTACGCCGGCGCTCCAATTTTATTTGTTGCCCCGTACTGTCCGCAATTGCTTAACCATGGACTGCATCCGGCAGGCAATCGGGAAAGAACCAATTCTTTATTTCAATGATAGTCAGCGAAATGCTTTTTTAGACGGAGTAGGAAAAGCGATACCATTTGATGCGCATTGGGGAGTAATCCTTCCAAATACCAGTGCCTGGTCCGCCAATCCTGCTGATTTTGGTGTTTCGCGAAATAGCCTGCTAAGAGAATCCTTAGGGTTTTTACTGGGTATCCTTGGATTGACTTTTTTTGGCAGCCAATTTGTCGCTCTCTTTCTTAATGATTCCGGTTTAGAAAACATCGCCTTTGGTTACGGTCTAGGACTGGCTTGTTTTAGTGTTTTGGTAGCAGCCATTTCCATCTTGCTTGGTTCAATCTCGCCAACAAGCTTGATTGGCGTTTATATTCTATTGCTTTGTCTGGGAGGGTTGTGGCTCTATTTGAGACCGAAAAACACCAAGGAGCTCCATTTCAAGTCTCTTTTGAGATCGGTTAATCCCTGGATGCTGAGTTATATCCTTTTGACTGTTTTGGCAGCCATCATAGCGGTTGGCAAAGGTTATGCTGCAACCGATGAAATCCAAATTTGGGGTTTGAAAGGATATGGGATCGCCTTGACCGGTCAGGTGCAAAGCGCCACACAATGGGGGACAAATACATCTGCATATCCCTTAAATATTCCCATCCTCATTGCCAGTGTGAAATTAATGTTTGGAGATGTCCTCCCTTCTGCAAAACTTATCTTCAGCTTGTATTATCTTAGTGTTTTGCTGGTTTGGGATGGAATCCTAAAACGAATTGGAGCAAGCCGCTTATGGCGGGGGATCCTGACATTACTGATTGGCAGCACACCCCTTGTCTTTCGGCACGCCAGTTTAGCTTATGCCAATTTACCGTTTACCTTCTATCTATTTTCGGGCGGGAGTTTGTTTTTAGCAGGGGTACAAAGGATAACCTTTGCAAGTTCTACATTGTCAGCAGATCGTTCCGCCAAAACCACCATTAATCAAATGGGATTAGGTATTCTCATGATGCTTGCCGGAGCATGGACTCGTCCGGAAGGGATGCTTCTCACCGCCATCATTATCGGAGTAGGGTTAGCGTTTCTCTTGATTAAACAGGATATCCTGACCAATAGAACCTGGATCTTGCTCAGCCTCCCGATCCTTTTGTATGGCTTTTTTTGGTGGACGGTGAAAAGCCGCGTTTATCCTGATCCCATGAAGGATGAAGAGATATTACGAATAGCAGTGGACAAGCTAAGCCATGGTGAGCTACATCTATCCCAAGGGCTTTATTTACTAGTGCAATGGTTTTTCCGCTTATGGCGCGTGGATATCTGGGGGGTAAGCGGGATTATCCTAATTGTATTGATTGGGTTATGGTTTTTCACTAACATGAAACAGCAAGCGATACCAAACTTATATGGTCTAAGCGGTCTGTTGATGACATTAATGATAATCGGGATATATTACCTGCTATCCTTTGACCCCAAACACGATTTAAGCTGGTGGGTTAACACCGGTTTTGACCGCATGAGTTTGCCAGGTTTCTTGTTTTTACTTTATGGTTTGATATCCTCCTTTTTCTCCACAAGGGTAGTTCAACGCCCATCTGCTTGATATTTCCGATAGATGGCTAAGACTTTATCCGCATAATCGTAACCCACATCCATTGGGCCATACGCTCTTAATGCCTCGCGCAGGGAACCGTATTTCTTTATTAAACCTGCCAGCATCCGACTACCATATTGGAGATTATATTGTGCATCCAATAGTTGATCTGTGCGCGGTCGATTGGCAAAACAAGGTCCGCTGACGCATTGAAAGCCAGCCGCTTGACCATCGCTGGGCATGATCTGCATCAATCCCACCGCCCCGCTGGCGGAGACCGCCGATGGATTGCCACCACTTTCTACCCAAATCAACGCCGCTAATAAATCCGCATCGATGTGATTTTTTTGAGCGCTGCGTGTAATGAGGTCGCACCAGCGGAGAATGCTCTTTGGATAATTATCACTGACCAGACAGGGTAATGAGCCGCCGTTTTTCACTGAATCAGAAACAGGATCAATGCGATTCGTTTGAACCTCCTTATTGGTTGTGAAAGAATCAGTCACGAACTTCGATTGAGGAGCGATAAAAACGCTCGATAACGTATAGCCAGCCCATCCAACGAAAATTACGAAAAACATCAAGCCTAGAAAAAGCCAATTGGCACGAATCGGAGTGCTATTTGTTGAGTATTCCATAAAAATCCTACCTCCCGTCCGAATAAAGCCTTATCCCTTCAAAGCAGTGAGAAATCATTTTCGATTGAGCTGGAATGGGATGATCTATTTTCAAAATTGACCTCTTGACAAAATAGAATTTTTGTTCTATTATTATAAATGTCGAACGTATGTTCTGTCAATAGTTCTAACGGAGGTTTATGATGAATATCAGCATGACTCAATTCCAACCCTTATCTTCCCTGTGGCAGCGGCTACACATCCGCAGAGCCACCGCCTTTGGGTTCATCATCTTCGGAGCATTGATTGCCTTCGAGACTTTCAATTACTCCACCACTGAATTTGCCCTCTCGGATTTACTTGGCAATTTGACCTTTGCTGGTTTGCGCTGGGCGACCATTCTTGCCATTGCATTTTGCAGCATTGACTTCGCCGGCATCGCCCGCCTATTTACGCCGGATGAGTCATCGCCCTCTTCTCATTCCACCTGGTATTTATTGGGTGCTTGGCTTTTAGCCGCCAGCATGAATGCCATGCTGACCTGGTGGGGTGTCTCGATTGCGATCCTGGAACATCAATCCTTAGGCAATGCCGTCATCGGGCAACAAACCATGTTACGGATTGTGCCCATTTTCGTAGCGATCTTAGTCTGGTTAATCCGCGTTTTAATTATTGGATCTTTTTCCGTTGCCGGAACCCGTATCTTTGCCCAAAATGAACGTTCCGAAACACCGCAAAGGAAACCTGCTTTATTGCGCCCTATCACGAACCCATCGCACGGCTTGAACCGGCAACCGGCTAACGCGTCTATGGCTACGCCGCTGCGATCTGCTCCTATGCCGTTCAAATCGACCCCGCTCACCCAAGTGGAGAAAAACGACGAAAACGCTGATGAAACACTCCTTACCCACGCAGAACCAACCTATCATCCCGTGACGCTTGGTGCGGCTGGAAGAAATAATCAAAATCGTGCCTATCATCAGGTTCGGCAATAATCCGAGAAACGAAAAGCCTCCAGAAGATTTACCAGCTCAACGTAAGAAGTTCGGTGAATCTTCTGGATTGTTTCTTAAATTACAAAGTAACGGAATGAGATTGCTCGATCCACTAATGGAGTTTATAGATCCGGGCGTACTCAATTTGATTAATAAAAATCCGCTTTTCAATGGGAAGGTCTTTCACATAATCTAAATAGAACTTGCCTAACCCCCTTTGCTCCTGATTAATATATATCACAACATAATCCGCCTTCTGTAACGTTTGTAATCGTTTGGTTGTTTGACGCTCTTCTGGGCGAATTTGGCGGGTTATGCCATCGAAAAAGTATGAAAAACAACCCGTAGCGTACCATGCAAATACCTGTAATTTCTCTGCATCAGCTTTTTGGTTGAGATATTCAGCAGCCAGTTCTAATCCTTCCCCCTCGCCTACATCCATAATGGCTACTGCTCTGGTTGGTCCTCCCAACAACGGGTTGTAATAAGAAACCATATATGGGAAGAGAGATATCGAGGAAAAAGCTTGTAATCCGACTGCAACAAGCAATATCGCAGGGGCAAGGAATTTCCCAAAACCTTTTTGAAAGATCATTTTCGCCAACACAGCATAACCAATCCCGGCCAGCAGATCCAATGGTGGAAAGACCGGCAGGATATACCGATCAAATTTTTTATCCCCGAGATTCATGAAAAACATAAATCCCAATCCAAATAACCACAATCCCGCCACTACAATGGAGATATGGTTATCTCCATCCATAGCTTTTCGATTAAAAATAACCATCACAAACAATATCAAACCAAGAATAATCACCGGTGTCGTGCGCCAGAGAAAATTAATTGGATAAAAATCCCATACCCGAACGCTTAATTGCCCAGTTGGGTAGATTATTCCTTTATAAAATAAGGCTTGTTCATGTCCTTCTTGAGCTGCTTGAAATCCTTTTAACAAAACGAGGTGAATTACACGAACCGGGTCTGATAACAATGCTGGCCAAAACAACAGGGAGACAAATAAGGCGCTCGCTCCCCAAATAGAGAATACCTTGGTAAGTTGAACGAAGAAGTTCTGCCAATCTTTTTTTCTGTGAGGTTTAACCTCCCAATAAATCATCATGAGGATGAGTGACCCGATAAATGGCAATAAAAACAAACCCGGGGACTTCGTCAGCCAGCTTAACGCACTGCAGGCTCCCGATAATAGAAGAGATGAAATCCGTTTTTTCTTCCAAAAATGAAACAATCCGAGCATCGCTAAGAACATGAAATTACTCAAGAATCCATCTAAATGAAGGATGCGGGTAAGAGCAAGATGAAACGGATCGAATGCAATAAAGCTAAACCCTAGCAAGGCGGGTAGTAATCCTACCAAATCCCAGGCATAGAAAAAAGCGATGGTTAATGTAACTGTTGTGACAAGCGCCATCAGAATCCGGTCGGTGACGAGGATATCGAATGGATTCACATTTAATTTTGCAAGAAGGTCTTCATATTGGCGATAATTGAGTTGACCAGTTTGTTCACGAACCACCTCGGGGTGTGAAATAAGTAAACCAGCCGCTCCAACCCACATGGTGGTCACCCCAGGATGGTTAATTTGATAGGTAAATCTCCAATCGTGTTCTTTCAATGCGTTTAAGAAATTCGCGGAACGATACAGCCACAATGGTTCATCTACCATCACATAATGGTCAGGGGTGATAAGGCGCGGCACAGCAAACATCATCCCAACCAAAAAAGTAATGAGAATAACAATAAGACGAGATGGCGTTTTCAAAAAGTAATAAATTTTTTTCATGAGGTTATTAATAAAAGCTTTTCTCTTTAAGATGACAGCGCTTCTTCAATAAGGTATCTTATCTGAAATAAATATCATGCTATTCGAGTTATTCCATTTTACCATTTGAAGGAAAGCGGTGATAGCGGGAGTTTGCCTAATCGGAAAGCACTCAGAGAGAACAAATTCGTTTTCGATTTTTGTTTTATCCCAGAAAAAGTTGTGGCTCGGTAATTGTCTCCATTGAAACCTTTTGAATAATTTCCAACCTTCATCGAAATGTTCCAATATTTTGTTAATATCAAACTTATGCGATTCCAATAAAACTCCTCTAACCTAACACTGAAAAGAAAACCATAAACTTGAATCCACCTCGTCGTTGAGGTTAGGATCAATAAAATTAATAGGAAAGAATTTATTGTACAAAATCAGCTTAAACAATGGATTGATCTTTGATAATGAAAGCATTATTCGAAATCATCTTATTATTGTTGGAGGAGAAACATGAATTTAGATAAATTTACACAAAAATCACAAGAAGCGGTTTTTAGCGCACAGCAGATTGCGCGGGATTATTCCCATCAAGCTATTGAACCGGCGCATATCCTACTGGCATTATTGCGCCAGGAAGAAGGTGTCGTGCCAGCAATCGTCACACAAGTAGCCGGGAGCGTCTTAGCTCTCCGCGAAGAGTTGACGAAAGATCTCGAAAGCCGTCCCCGGGTTTACGGTGGAGGTGGTGAGATTGGTTTATCCCGCCCTGCAGCAGAAACGTTAGAAGCCGCAGAGCGCTATGCCAAAGGGATGCAGGATGAGTATGTCTCAACGGAGCATATCTTGCTTGGCTTGACCGATAGTATCGAAGGAAAACGGCTTGCTCAATATGGATTAACCAAAGATGCCATCTTAAAAGCACTAGCAGGTATTCGTGGAACGCAACGGGTAACCTCGCAAAACCCGGAAAGCACTTATCAGGCATTAGAAAAATATGGCCGCGATTTAACCGCCTTAGCGCGGCAGGGTAAATTGGATCCGGTGATTGGGCGTGACGAAGAAATCCGCCGCGTTATCCAAATCCTTTCTCGCCGCACCAAGAATAATCCAGCTCTGATTGGTGAGCCTGGGGTAGGTAAAACCGCAGTAGTCGAAGGATTGGCTCAACGAATTGTCAATGGAGATGTTCCAGAAGGTTTAAAGCACAAACGTTTAGTGCAACTGGATATGGGTGCACTGGTAGCTGGGGCTAAATATCGCGGTGAGTTTGAAGAACGACTCAAAGCCGTTCTAAAAGAGATCACCGATGCCCAGGGTGAAGTGATCTTGTTTGTAGACGAAATGCACACGGTTGTTGGAGCCGGTGCAGCAGAAGGCGCAATGGACGCGGGCAATATGCTGAAACCGATGCTGGCGCGGGGAGAATTACATATGATCGGCGCGACTACCCTCGATGAATATCGAAAGTACGTCGAGAAAGATCCCGCGTTGGAACGGCGTTTCCAGCCCGTGATCATCGATGAGCCAAGTGTCGAAGAGACAATTAGCATTTTACGCGGTTTGAAAGAACGATATGAACTCCATCACGGGGTGCGTATCACCGACCCGGCTGTCATTGCAGCTGCCACACTATCCCACCGCTATATCACCGATCGGCACTTGCCGGATAAGGCAATTGACCTGATCGATGAAGCTGCTGCGAGACTGCGCACCGAAATCGATTCGAAACCACAAGCGCTGGATGACGTCGACCGCCAAATCATGCAGCTTGAAATCGAACGCGAAGCGTTGAAAAAAGAGAAGGATAAAGCGTCAAAGGAAAGATTAGAGCGAATTGAAAAGGAGCTGGCAGACTTGCATGAGCAGTCCAATCAATTACGCGCCCGCTGGCAAGCTGAAAAAGAAGCCATCACGAATCTACAATCGATCAAAGAACAAATCGAGCAAACACGCTTAGAGATCGAACGTGCAGAACGCCAAAATCAGTTGGAAACCGTCGCGCGCTTACGCTATGGAACATTGAGAGAACTTGAAGCTCGTCTGGCTGAAGGTGAACGACGGTTGAAGGAGCTGCAGCAGGGTCAACCGTTACTCAAAGAGGAAGTGGATGCAGAAGAAATCGCTCAAGTAGTAGCCCGCTGGACAGGAATCCCGGTCTCGCGGCTATTAGAAGCGGAGACCCAAAAATTGATTTATATGGAAGAACGCCTCCATCAGCGCGTCGTCGGTCAGGAAGATGCAATTCGTGCGGTTTCCAATGCCGTACGGCGAGCCCGCGCAGGTTTACAAGATCCAAATCGGCCTATTGGCTCTTTCATCTTCCTCGGTCCAACTGGGGTGGGGAAGACAGAACTAGCCCGCGCCCTAGCGGAGTTCATGTTCGATGATGAGCGGGCGATGATTCGCATCGATATGAGCGAATATCAAGAGAAACACACCGTCTCGCGCTTAGTGGGTGCACCACCGGGCTATGTTGGCTATGAAGAAGGCGGGCAGTTAACCGAAGCCGTGCGGAGACGCCCTTACAGCGTAGTGCTATTCGATGAAATCGAAAAAGCGCACAGCGAGGTATTCAACGTGTTGCTCCAGTTATTGGATGATGGGCGATTAACCGATGGGCACGGACGGACGGTGGATTTCCGCAACACAATCGTGATCATGACCAGCAACCTTGGTAATCAACTGTGGGAGGGTGGCCATGAGGTTAGCCGAGAAGAGATCACCCGTGTGTTGCAGATGCACTTCCGCCCAGAGTTCTTGAACCGCATCGATGAGATTATTCTGTTCCACCCGCTGACACGTGAACATTTAGCCCAGATCGTGGATATTCAATTGCGGCGCATCGCTGCTTTGCTCAAAGAACGCGGCTATATACTGGAAGTGGACCAAACCGCGCGCGAATATCTGGCTGAGGTTGGATATGATCCAGACTTTGGCGCCAGACCCCTCAAACGAGCTATTCAACGGGAGCTGCAAGATCCGCTAGCTTTGAAAATTTTGGCGGGTGAATTTCACGAAGGCGACACAATATTGGTAGAACGGGGAGCAGAAGGGCTTACTTTCCGAGTCGGCATCCCGGTAATAGAAGGAGAAGTGGTAGATTAAATCAAGAGAGCCATCCGAAGAAATCAGTACTTCGGATGGCTCTAATTTAATCGCTAGCTCGTTTGTTCTCCAAGGTAAACTTGTAACCCCATTTGTTTGATTTGATCGAGTTGAGCTTCTATCCAGTCGATGTGTTTTTCTTCGTCCTCGAGGATATCTTCGAGAAGTTCGCGGGTACCGTTATCGCCGAGTTCTAATGCTTGGCGTATGCCATCATTATACATTTTGATCGCTCCCTGCTCGGCTTCCCAATCGTTTTTGAGCTGTTTCTCAACATCTTCCCCGATATGGATTTTGTGTAGCTCTGTGACAATTGGTTTTCCTTCTAAGAAAAGGATGCGGGCAATGAGTTTTTCAGCATGGTGCATTTCGTCAATTGCCCGTTGCTCGGTGGCTGAATTTAATTTTTCATAACCCCAATTATCGTACATCTCCGAATGGACCATATATTGGTTAATTGCGGTCAGCTCATCAGCCAGCATATAATTTAATGTCTGCAGAATTGTCTCATTTCCTTTCATCGTGCCCTCCATTTCAATAGTTTAATGACATTTATTATAAAGTATACCTTGTTAATTTCACAATTGGGGCTAAATTGTAAGGATGCTTATTCATTTCTCATCTTGCGCTATTTAAATTAGATGGGGAAATACCCTTTTAAACGCAAAGGAATGACAATTAATTGATGGAAAAAGATAGATAGGTGATTCTGTTCCACATAAGAAACGGGAAAGTCACTTCATGTGTTATAGTATCAAAAGGAAATACGATGAAAAATTCTTACCAACAATTCTATGGTCAAACTGCCTTGATTAGCGGAGGTTCCAGTGGGATTGGCTTTGCGGTCGGGCGACAGCTGGCAAACGCCGGCGCAAATGTTTGGTTGTTGGCTCGCAGAAAAGAGAATTTAGAGAAGGCACTGGCTGCCTTACCCCGCTCTGCGCAACAATCTCATGGTGTTTTGGTTGGTGACGTTGCGGATTGGGAGCAAGTAAATCAACTCATGCAGCAAATGAAGCAAAAAGTGGGACTGCCTGATCTGATCATTAACAGCGCCGGAATCACACAACCCGGTTATGTACAGGATTTATCCATTGATATTTTCCAAAAAATGATCTCGGTAAATTATTTGGGAACAGTCTATGTGATCAAAGCATTATTACCAGATTTAATTGCCCGCGCAAGCGGGACGATTGTCAACATCTCCTCTGTTGCCGGCTTCATCGGTGTGTTTGGATATTCTGCTTATGGTGCCTCGAAATACGCTGTTCGTGGTTTTTCGGATGTTCTCCGAGCGGAATTAAAACCAAGGGGTATCCATGTCTCGGTTGTTTTTCCTCCTGATACAGACACTCCCCAACTGGCTTATGAAACACCATTTAAGCCGCCAGAAACACGGGCACTTTCCAGCACAGGAGGAGTGCTCACCGCTGACCAGGTTGCCCAAGCGATATTGAAGGGAATTATTCGCCGGCAATATATCATCCTGCCGGGCACTGAAACAAAACTTCTCTATCATTTGAATAATCTACTCGGTAATGCAATTTACCCCTTAATGGATTGGATGATCCGCAAAGCTCGCTCCTGACACTCCAAACTTTTAACTTAGTTATTATTGGCACAAGGATTGCACCCCAAATGAATGAATGTCATTTCATCTGGAGCGATTTCCATGTATAATTTGTTTTATTCACCTATGGCAATAACTCGCTATCATCATCCCAGAGAACATTATCTGCAAACCGTCGTCACCTATCATCAAGATGGTATCTTGTTGGTTAACGAGGGTTCTGAAATTTTATATGCCAACCAAATCGCAGAAGACTTATTGAAAATACCGTCGGATCAACCCGAAAATCCAACCTTTCCTTTTCCGCTAAATATCACCAATCCAACACCCATTGAATGGATCGGAGCTGATCAAGAGAAACGCACATTGGAGATGAAGGTTCAACCGGCCGTCTGTCAAGACCAACCCGTTTATCTCGTGACGCTGAAAGACATCACCCTCCAGGTGAAAAAGGACCAAAAGCTCCATCTGGCTGCGCAGGCGTTCGAAACCACGCACGAAGGAATTTTCATCACCGATGCGCAAGGGAAAATCATCTTGGTCAACCGCGCCTTTAGTGATATCACTGGATATACAAGCGAGGAAGTTCAGGGAAAAGAGGCTCATCACTTTCATAGTGATCAGCGGGACAGTGAATTTTACCTCCAAATGTGGAAATCTCTTTCCGTAACCGGGGCTTGGCAGGGTGAAATTTGGAATCGCCGCAAAGATGGGGAGATTTACCCAGAGTGGGTTACCATCAGCACGGTAAAAGATGGAGAAGGAAACCTATCGAATTATATTGTTATCTTCACCGATATTTCTAGCCGTAAACACGCCGAAGACCGTTTGCGATTTTTAGCAACCCATGACCCCTTAACAGGGTTACCAAATCGTGAGCTCTTCCACGATCGCCTTGATCAGGCAATCATGCGCGCCCGCCGAGCACAATCGGGCAAAGATGAAAAATGGCGGGTGGCAGTGATGCTGCTGGACCTGGATAATTTCAAAGCGATTAATGACACGCTGGGGCATGCTTGGGGCGATCGGGTTTTGGTGGAGGTAGCGCAACGATTACAGAATTGCGTGCGTAAAAGTGATTCGGTTGCCCGCTTAGGAGGGGATGAATTTACCATTATTTTAGAGGGGGTTGCGAACCGCCAAAATTGCGAGTTGGTTGCCAATAAAGTATTACAAACCATCAGCCAGCCATTTGAATTGGATGGTCGCAATTTCATTCTTGGCACGAGCATTGGCATCAGCGTTTATCCAATGGATGGAGAGGATGGAGAAACCTTACTTAAACATGCTGATGTAGCAATGTATCGTGCCAAGCAAACCAAAGGGTGTTTTGTTTTCTATCAAACTTAAATCATTTAACCGAGAAAGTCACCACTCTATCTGGGTTACCATTGACAAGAATCTGAACCTGATAATCTCCAGGTGGCAGGCTTCCGTTTGATGGTTCAAAAGAAAAATGAACAAAACCTGAGCCAGAAGCTGTCAATTCGGTCTCACCCATTACATAACCGTTTTCAATACCCTCCACATTTACCACACTCCAAATGGATTTGATATTGGTATTTTCTGGTGCATTTTTCATCTTAACGACACAATGAAAAATGGATTGTGAAGTATCAAAAGTATCCGTTACGTCGATGGGTTCGTATGTGTCATTATTGATATCCTTAGACATGACTACATCGGTAATGAAAGAAGTATCGGACGCAACTTCGGTCTGAATTTCAGCAGGGCTTTCCGTAATGATTTCCTGAGGAACTTCGGTCATCTCTTCTGGAACAGACTCGGTTACGGAAGCATTCGGGGTTAATAATTTACACGATAAAGCTGTTAAGGATAAAACAATAACCAAAGCAAAGAAACGAAAATTGTGTGATTTCATATTCAAATCCTTCCTTTCTCGATTTGTTTATTCGGGAAACAAGATGAAAATTTGTTTCCGTAAAAATGCTTTCCAGAATTTCAACTTGGCAGAATAGGCAACCAATGGGGACTAAGAAATTGAAAAATCTGGTCTACTTTGATAAAACACAAAATAGATGTATTTCTATTTATCAATATTATAACCTATTAAACTAATAATATCCAATAAGTATAATTACTTGAGTAAATTAGGGGCAATACAATTCGAGGGTTATCGTCGAAATCCTTTGACAACTGCTTCATGCTATAATTTAGTAAACAGGTTATCCGTGAGGATTGATTACTTGAATCCGCAAGCTGGTATTGCAAATGTACCTTACCAATGACATTTGTCTTGGGGAGTACAATGATGCCATCGGCTCGCCAGCGTCTATCAAGGTAGAGATTGCTTCGGTCGCAACGAACGCTCTCTCGCAATGACAGCCGAGAGGCGAGCTTGCAAAGCCATCTCTCGACCGGCACCTGTCATGACGAGCAAAGCGAAGCCATCTCCCTGCCGGATTGGAGATTGCTTCGGTCGCAACGAACGCTCTCTCGCGGCGAGCTTGCAAAGCCATCTCTCGACCGGCACCTGTCATAGCGAGCAAAGCGAAGCCATCTCCCTGCCGGATTGGAGATTGCTTCGGTCGCAACGAACGCTCTCTCGCAATGACAGCCGAGAGGCGAGCTTGCAAAGCCATCATTAAGCCGGCGTGGGGATGGTGGACTTCCCGATATGCCAAGAACGTTTATCACAATAATGAACAGGCTGAGTAGTCATATAATTGAATAAAACCAATTGCGAGTTGCAGAATCTGATGACTGGTCTATCAATCCAAATCTAAAGGAGAGAGAATGATGGAAACGCATGGGAAATTTTATTTAGGGCGAATTTTTGATCCCGCTAAGGGCAAGGCGACCGATCAGCCGCTTCTTTACGATCCGGATGACTTAACCACCCATGCTGTCGTAGTGGGGATGACGGGTTCTGGGAAAACCGGTTTATGTATCAATCTCCTTGAAGAAGCCGCCTTAAATGGTATCCCAGCTTTAATGATTGACCCAAAAGGAGATATGACCAACATATTACTCCATTTTCCCGATTTAAAGCCCCAAGATTTTATGCCGTGGTTGGATGCGGATGCAGTCCGTAGGTCTGGTAAAACCCTAGAACAGGCTGCAGAAGAAACCGCCGCGACCTGGAAACAAGGCTTAGCGGATTGGGGAATTGAGCCGGAACGAATCCGAAAATTACAAGATGCAGCCCATTTTGCAATTTACACCCCGGGCTCTACAGCTGGTATTCCTGTAAATATTTTAGCCTCCCTCAAAGCCCCCCAGCTTGATTGGGATGAGAACCAGGAAGTAATCCGCGAAAGGATTAACGGCACCGTTACCGCACTTTTGGGTCTGGTTGGTTTACAAGATTTGGATCCAGTCCGTTCACGAGAACATATTTTGCTCTCGAATATTTTCGAAAATGCCTGGTCGAAAGGGAGTGATCTTGATTTAGGAGAGATCATTTTACAAACCCAATCGCCACCTTTTGCAAAACTTGGCGTCTTTGATATCAATACCTTCTTTCCCGAAAAGGACCGCTTTTCTTTAGCGATGCTTCTCAACAACATCCTCGCTGCCCCGAGCTTCCAGCCCTGGATCCAAGGTCAGCCGTTAGAAATAGACCAATTCATGTTTGCAGAAGATGGTCGCCCAAAGCACAGCGTCTTTTATCTCGCGCACCTTAGCGAAAGCGAGCGAATGTTTTTCGTGACCTTATTTTACGCAGCCGTGGAGACCTGGATGCGTGCGCAATCAGGTAGCAGTACCTTGCGCGCGATTATCTATTTCGATGAAATCTATGGATACTTACCCCCTGTTGCAAACCCACCGTCCAAAACCGTTATGCTCCGCATGCTCAAGCAAGCTCGCGCTTTTGGGGTTGGACAAGTGCTGGTAACCCAAAACCCTGTTGATGTGGATTACAAAGGTTTATCCAATGCCGGAACCTGGTGCATCGGTAAACTCCAAACCGACCAAGACAAACAACGTCTGCTGGACGGATTGGAAAGTGCCGTTACGGGAGGGTTAAACCGTGCTGATTTTGACCGATTAATTTCCTCCCTGGGGAAACGGGTATTTTTAATGCAAAATGTCCATGAGAAACAACCGCTTTTATTTCAAACTCGCTGGGCAATGAATTATTTAGCCGGTCCTTTAACCCGCTTACAAATTCCGGCATTAAACAAATTATCCTCCGCTTCCGCAACGGTTCCACTTCAAAAAGCATCTGCACCGCTTAGCGCACAAACCAGTGCTGCCATTCCATCAACCACAACCAGGGAAAATTTAACCAGCCGCGACACACCGGTCAGCACTAAACCATCTCTCCCTCAAGGAATAAAAGAGTATATCCTACCCGTAAACCTTACCCTCAGCCAGGCTCTGCGTCAATCTCAACTCATCTCCACATCCGAACCGAGCAGCTCGAGTCTCGTCTATCACCCAATCTTAATCGGGCAAGTGGAAGTGCGTTTTATCAACCGGAAATATTTCCTCGATTATGAAGGGCGCAAGACGGTTTTAGTCCAAAACCCAGATCGGCGGGGGTTTATCCACTGGGAAGAATTCCTCACTCCCGCAATTGACATCAACAAATTAACCGAGCGCGGTGAGCCGCAGGCGCGCTATTACCCTATTGAAGCGCCCTTAAATGATGCGAAAACGCTCCAAGCGCTAGAAAAAGATTTCGTAGAATGGGTCTACCGTAGCGCCCAAATCACCATCCAAGCAAATGAAGCGTTGAAACTTTATAGCTCTCCAACGGAAACCAAAGAAGATTTTCTCCGCCGTTGCCAGGAAGCAGCCCAAAAGGCTCTTGAAGAAGAGACAAAAAAGGTTGCTGCCACCTATGATAAGAAAGTGAATGATTTACAACTTAAAATCGATCGAGAACAGCGTGAGTTGGAAATGGATCAAGAAGAGCTATCCCAAAGAAGGATGGAAGAGTATGGCACCCATGCGGAAAATTTACTCGGCCTCCTCGGTGGTCGACGAAGTTCCCGCCGAGTGTCCACATCACTATCAAAACACCGCTTAACCACCAAAGCCAAGGCGGATGTGGAAGAATCTCAAAAAGCCATTGCTGAGTATAAACAACAAATAGCCCTGATTGAAAAAGAAAAAACTCAGGCACTTTTAGCAATTAAACAAAAATGGGAGGATATCGCCAAATCTGTCTCCGAAGTGCCTATCATCGCACAAAAGAAAGACATCCTCCCAGAACTTTTTGGAGTGGCATGGATGCCTTATTATCTCGTTCGGTGGAATGATCGAGAACAAGAAGTCCCCGC
>Ga0078972_1002203_pt1 | contig 66066 bp, 74 predicted proteins | sample YelNatPaOPGAMG01_FD_67568 | JGI IMG/M metagenome (GOLD analysis project Ga0078972, IMG submission 67568) | Hot spring thermophilic microbial communities from Obsidian Pool, Yellowstone National Park, USA - OP-RAMG-01 (SPADES assembly) (version 2) | ecosystem: Environmental > Aquatic > Thermal...
CTCCCAATTTACACAACTCCCATATCAGAGACAATTATGTACTTTAAAAAATATGTACTTTAAGAAATAAAGACTCTGCAAAAATCATATAAGGATATCATTAAGGTATTAATCAGCAATACTCAACGGTGGATCCTCACTGATCCCCCGAGGATAATATAGTGAAAAGCAGGGTTAATAAAGTTTATAACTATCGCATTCAACGGGCTAAAAAAGCTTTAACGGCCTATTCAAACTATCAAAGCTTAAACGCACTCAACAACCAATAACCTTTGCATGATTGGAAACTCAGATACCATGAACTCACACAACAATAAATTTTAACACACACCCTAAATACGCATATTCAAAAGACATGCCACACACACTAAGAATCCTTCAAACACACCAAAAATCATGGACCTTGAAAGGGATGCTCCAACTTAAAATTACAAGCCAACAAATTTCAACATGGACAAAACATTCAAGGAGGAATACCAGGAAATTAAAAAAAAAGGATTTCAGCCAAAAAAAGACACAAAGAACGGTGAATATTCTTCGAGATGCTAAATCTCTACACTTAAACCATTATACGACCAGAGCTTGTGGAAACAGTCTATATCACTGTTAGCGTATAGATGAAGACTATTCTGGAAGTAACGGAGACTACATGGGAAACCTAGGCACATGAAAACCCCATTAAAACCATGATTTGATCTTTCATAAATTTTTACTACATTTGAAATCTAGAGGACTTCAAATTCAGCAATGAATACTTCTTGCGTTTCCCTCATATTAGAGGGGGGATAGCCAGTACTTTTTTTTGCGCCTAAAAAAATCAAATGAGCATCACAACCCCCCAAAATCAGCATAAGAGTGACACCCCCCCCAATGAGCATTATTATGCCATCAATAAAAGGGACGAGTCAATGAACTCAACAATAAATAAATGTATGGAAGTTTTCCTCTCACAACAAAACTTTGTTTAACCCGATTTAACGGGCCGAAAATTGGGGGATGGTAAGGGAAAGCGGCCATTTCTTGGTTTTCATGATTTTTTAAGGTATTCTGCGATGAACTTTGCAAAATTGTTTATATCATCTAGGTTGTTTTGTAGGTATCCATAGACCTTTTCAATGTCTATTTCTGCGTACATACGGACTAGTATGTTCCTGAAACCTGCGGCTGGGGCGAATTTATCCACAAAATCCTCTGGTAAAACTCCTATTTCCCCGAGTATCTCTATTACTTCTCTGTAGGTTTTCTGGCTTTTTCTTTTGATATGATCATTTCTCCAATATCAAGACAGGATTCTAGAGAAATTTCCAAGTATCTTTCAACAGCTCCCCTTAATGTGATGTCATTTTTTAAATCTTTTAGGCTGTGGGATTGATAACTCCTTAATATTTTTAGGTATTCTCTTAATCTTTCTAATTTTGATGAGATTTCATTTTTCATATTAATCCCTGGCGAGCTATCCTATTAATGGCTATTCTCGCATGCCCTGTCAATATAATACTTCCTATCCAAATATTCTGAGATGATATTTTTCTCAAAGCTTATCCTTTTTTCCTCATCATCTTTTAAGAGTATCCCATCTTTTATGATATTATAATTTAGGAGAGTGGCGCATCATTCATGATGATCAAATCAACTTTATCTGTTTTAAGTATAGATACAAGATCATATAACAATTTCAATTGAAATTGGAACCTCTCATATTTTCCAAGGGATTCATCTAGTAGAACTCCCAGGTCAAAATCGCCCAATTTCCCTTTATCCCCCTCTGGAAGTGGAGCCGAAAAGATATGCTAAATTCACCTTATCCTTCTTTTCAAAAAATTCCACAAGTTTTCCAAACACTTTAATCTCCATTACCCCGCACAAACCTTTTTTTGATTATTAAACTCTAACATAGTAAAAGGTAGATCCTCAAGAGTATAATGAAAACAAGGTTAATAAACTTTGCAGGTTATCATATTTAAGTGGTTAAGAAGGCTTCACAGGTCTATTCAACCATCAAAATCAAGGTTTAAACATAACCCAAAACATGATCTTGAAAAACGTGATTAGAAACTCAAGCCCCATGAATTCGCATCATACTCCGGATGCTCGGACTTGAAAGGACGTGCCCACACTTTAGAAGTTCATTTAAACGCGCCGGATAATGGATGGGATATCTGACTTGATAGTGCATTTATTCAAGATAAATGATTTTGTGCATTTGATAGGATCAAGGGGAAGGTCAATGTAAGCCTCTGCAAGTAATCCATTATAACAGAGAAGCCCTTTCATAGAAGCACAGTTATTAGATAGAGTGCAGATGATAAAAGCTGTTCCAAAATACATGGAAACTAATTTTTATTATAGGTGTGAAACTTACAAAGCCAGAATTTTATAAGGGTGCAGGAATATTCGTTATAGGCTGGATAACGAAACTTTCAACAAGAGTATTAAAAGAAAGAAAGTGGCCCTGGCCCTTGGGATTAGACGGCGGGGGTGCTTTCTAATCATCCATCAGGCCGTCGCTTTCTAAAATAGGTCAGTAGAAGGAGTATTGCCTTTAGTAAAAAACCCTTTTTTCCTCGCTTTCTAGGAAATGAAAATATATTATATCGGGTCTGGTTCCACTCGAAAAGAACGCTTCTCAGTCGTTTACAGGAAATGAAAAAGTATAACCCTGTTGGGTTTTCGGGATTCGAGGCCGGGCACGTTTTTAATCCACAGCCTATCTTAGAAAACCTGTACCTCAATATATGGGTTTGCTAAGATCTATCAGAAAACCTTAAAATCAAAACTCCTCCTTGATTGCTAAATTTTGCTTGTTCACCTACCTAAATAACCTAAAAATAACAATTTAGGGGCAAAATGAAAAGCCACGAATCCATAAGGATCGGTCCCATTTGTGGATAATTGTTATTATCCCAAAACGTTTTCAAGGAAATTCGAAAATATTGCAAAGCGGCTATAAATGCTCAAGCTTTTACAGACAAAAATCAGGGTGTCCCCACACTTTTTTGATATCTCATGTTGAAAATTTTCCAAAATCGTGTGTGGCCTAGTGTTTCCTTTAAGGATCCGATCAAGTATTCGAGTACTTAACCTTTCAACCTGTTGAATCCTTTGAAAGCATAGAAAATATCGGATCCCATTTGAAAAATAGAATTTTTTATCAAAAATGAGAGTCTCATGAGAGTAGAAAAAATAACATCGATAATGCTCTCAAAATCTCCATCCAACAAACCCGCCTGGGCAACTTGGAATAAGGCGAGAGGAGGGGCAGTATTGGGTCAGAAAAAAAGCGTCCACAGGAAAATGAAAAATATCCTCTGTTCCTGCAATTGGCTAAAAACAGGCTATCAGACGTTCGCAGGAATCGAATAAAGTTTATAAGGGGCCATTCATGGGATGGGGTAGGTTTGCGATTCTTGTTCTTTAAAATAAGCGTTTTTTGGATGGGTGGATAAAGGTCATAAAGGTCAGTTGAACTGCCATTTTTATTATCATGTTCTAAGAAGTGCTATACTACACACTACTACTAACGTACTACTATCATTTAGAAAATGAGGAGTTTAACGTTAAGATAAAAGGGGGAAAGGTATACGTGGTATGCATTTTATTAATTTTCTTCGGTGTTGATCTTTTTAGCTGTGCGTCATATACCGTATATCCAAAGTATTGATGTTGTAACCATACCTATAATGAAGAGAATTTTAAGACAATCCCCATTGACTATTTCACCATTATATTTGGTCTAAACCACCCATAGTGCAGATAATACTGCGACAAGTCCTGGACTTTTCCGTTCTGTGCATTCAACTTGTCTCACACCACATTTAAAATTATATCTCGGCCTTTTCATCTATTTCAGCTCCGCAATTTGAACAATATTTAATGCCCTTTCCTACACACCCTCTTCCCTTTTAATATTTCTGTTTGTAACAATAAATATAGATTGATGGGGGCAGATAGATGAAATGGGATATAAGTCTTCTGTTAGTATTGGTGGCCACCGTAGCTATAAGCGGTTGTATAACTTCAGAGCCTTCGAGTCCCCGGGTATCGACAGTTGAAGGTGCTGAATGGCATGAAATAGCGACATTCACAGGTTCAGGTGACGATTACCGATGCTTTACAATTAAAGGGAGCAAATTCGAGGTTGTGATGTCAGCAGTGCCAATGATAACATACCAGCCTAACACTATGCAATTAGATGTTATAAAAGATGGTGAAGTCATAGCCACAAGATCCCTTGAATGGGGAGCCACAGAATATCCAGACCGAAAAAGGGAATTAATAGAAATTCCATACGGTCCTGGAACATACTGCATTAGAGTGTATACTGTTGACATTGAAAATTGGCAAGTCACAATCTGGGACTACTACTAAAACCTTTTGAGAGCATAACCCCCAAATCAAACGGGATCTTCGTAGTTGAAACTAAGAATTACACTGGAGAATATTTCATAAAAGGAGACAGTTGGTACAAGATAGGCAGCCCACCAACACAAAGACTGATAAAGATACATGGAAGCCCTGGTAAACAGGCTAAATTCAATGCGAAAAACTTAAGAAACTTTTTAACAGAAGAGATAAGCACCTACGGACCCTCTAAACCATGGGTCCATGCCATTGTCGTTCTCGTAGGCCAAAAACCAAAAACAGAGAAAACAGAATACTACACAATTCTACAACCCCACGAAGTGATAGATTTTATTACAAAAAAGAAAGGAAGACTCACAAGGGATTTCGAGGAAGAATCCATAGAATCGATCGCATATTACAGCAAACAAATCTCATTCTATACCCCCTAAAAATCACCCTCTTTGGGAGTGTGCCCCGGCGAATGATTGAGCCCCTGCGGTAACCTGATCATCGTAAAAGTTTTATAATACTCTATTTCAGCCTATTTTTTCGCTTTTATCGACTTTATAATATCCTCGATAACATATTCAACCTCAATAGGGCCATCTACCCTAAAACTTGTTCCGTCCTTCTGGAAAACATAGACCCTTCCATGGTCCCCTTCATATATGTTGCATTCTACATTGCCAATCTCTTTTGTTCCAGACCACTCAAAACCTGAACTCACAAGGTCATCTTCAAATTTTTGGGGATTCTCATTCGTGGCGGACATAATACTTATCCCATACATATTATCCTTATCTTGGAGCTCTACGTCTTCACCACCATATTCATTAGTTGCATGTCCTGTAATTATCCAGTTTTCGGGGTATTCGAAGGTCATGTATTCGCTGTCGTAGGTTTTTTTGCCTCCGATGCACCCGTTAGAATCGTCTGGTGAATAATCATTAGTGTCAGGTGGTCCTGGGCTTGTATTTTTTTGTATGTTCTGAGGGGCCGGTATTCCTGTATGTTTTTGTACTTCTTGTATTAGGTATTGTGCTGGATTGTTGTAGCCGTTGTGAGGTAACATGCTTGCTCCAAATAGTATAAGTACACCTATTAACAATAGATATACTATACCTTTCAAAATGTTTAATATCCCCATTTTCTCACCCCCTCTTTTATTTTATGGAAAACAAATAGATCATTTGTTAAAAAAAGGATTAAAAAAATGGAAGGATACTTTTTTTCAGCCTATTTTTTCGCTTTCATCGACTTTACCAAATTTTTCCTTTTTTAACCGGCCATAACTTAAATTCTCTGCAATCATGTTTTCAATTGTTTGGAGATTTTTATTCGTGAAGGACATAATACCTATTCTATACACATCATCCTTGTCGTGGAGAATTACATCTTCACCAGCAGCTCCATGACTTACACTTCCTACAACGCTCCAGTCGCCGGGGTATTCAAATGTCATGTATTCGCTGTCGTAGGTCTTTTTGTAGATGTCGGGTAAAACCCCTATAATAACTCCTATAATAACTACTATGAGAATTCCAAGACAACATAAGCTGTTAAAATTGCTGTTGTGCTATCATATTTTTTGGATGTCATGATACGTCGCTCTTGTCAGACTTTTGGTACATTAGGATTCTTGTTCACGGAGATGGAATGCTATTTCTCCTCAATGTCCCTTCTGGATCTCCTTTCATGTGGATATCAACAGTTCTTGCCGTATTGGAAATCTTAAATATGTTCCATGATCTTTTACATAGGAGATTTGACTTGGGGGTTTTTTATCTTTTAGACATGCGCTTGTCAATTTATTCACACCTACTCCTCTTTTTCAAGTTTTTCCTCGATGCATATCTCGAGGATGTCGTGTTCTTTTAGGCCCAACATGTCCTGCACATCCTTGGGGATGTATATTTTCCCCTGTTTGTACAAACTAAGTGTTGTCCTTGTCTCTTTACCCTCTTTCCTGATCCTGAGGATGAGAACATCCCCCGGTTTGATTCCTTGGCTTTTTCTGATCTGGTAAGGGATTCTGACACTGAAATCTTTTGCCATCCTTTTAATGATTGGTATCATCATCTTTTTTTCTGCACTATCTTCCACCTTTTTTCATCTCCACTATCATATCTTACAAAAGGTGTATATACTTTTTTGGTCATGTTTTGACTTCACACTTTATGGGAGGATAGTTCTCATCTTCGTTATACGTGAATATAACGAAAAAAAGAAACATGGAGACAAGATAAAAAAAACAAGAAACCACAATAATACAATAAGAGCCATGAAAATAGTATATTCTCGTTAAATCCCCTTGAGAGTTACTTAGAGATGAAGATGGGCTGACTTAACTGGAGAAAAAAACAATTGAAAGATTCTACAAAATCCCAAGCTCCCAGATCCCCGCCTTCTATTACCAAAAAAAATAATAAATGATTACCTGAAGAAGACACATACTACAGGATTATAGGGAGGCCTGAAAGTCTCAAAAGAAAAACTCGTGCAAAATTATACGAATTTTAACTTATCCGAAACAAGGTAACCATGGAATTAGCAATTTATAGGTAATCAGACCATCATCACAAATAGTTTAGATAACTGAGGAATTTTAGAAAAAGTTAGTAGCCGGCCACCCTCCAATTATCAGTAGATATTCATCGAATTTTTCGATGGAGGGCGATTATTCTTTTATATTGTGAATGATGAAAATGAGTCTATTTTTCCGAGGCTGGGGGGATGTTTCTACTGCCCCAGTTATAATGGATTCCAAGACTAAAATCGTAACATTTAATATATTGATATGGGAACAATATCTGGATAGTGAGGTGAGTGCTGATGACGATTGAATTGATAATATTTTTGTTCATTATTGGTATCCTTGCAGGATTACTGGGTAGTTTGATTGGTACTGGTGGATGCTCAATAATGTTACCGGTCCTGTTTTTTATCGTGTATAAGGGAGATGTCAATCAACTACCTATTGCAGTTGGAACAACCCTTGTTGCCGTGATATTCACCACACTTTCTGGGGCATATGGACACTTACGGATTCGGAATGTCCATAAACAGACAGCTCTTTGGTTAGGAATTGGAGGCACAATTGGTGTTATACTCGGATCTATAATATTTTCGCTTTTAATCCTCTACAACTACCTCGTAACCTTTGAATTGATACTAGGACTGATCTTCTTATGGCCAGCCATAAGAATGATCAAGGAAGGAGTATTCTCACCTCCCCCCATGAGAGAAGGTGACCATATCGGAGGGGAAAAACGGAAAAAGGGCGTATTTGGATTTCTTGTAGGTATTGTGACTGGAATAGCAGGTTTAGGTGGGGGATATGCTCTAGTACCTGGTATGATCTACCTTTTCGGGGCGCCAGTTTATATTACTATGGGCACTTCTCTAGCAGCCATGATACCACTAGCGGTTATCGGCGGCTTCCTTAAGATCCTGGGAAATTATGTAAACATACCATTTGCAGTGTCACTTGGTATTGGAACAGCCTTAGGCGCGCAAATAGGGCCAAGGATAATCAAAAAGATAAAACCAAATATTCTAAAAACCATATTTGGAATTGTGTTCTTCTATGTTTCATTGAAGTATATACTACTCTATTTTGGCATGCACATATAATGGAAAATTTTTTTATCCAGAAAGAAATGTGAGCGCAAAATGGATCGTCTTATTTCCCCCAGTTCCATTTTTATTTTTCGCTGATTGAAATAAGACTTTTATGTGGATATGGGAAAATACTGTGTATGTTGGAGAATCCGAGGAAATTTCAGAGGATTGAAATAAGTTTATAAGATGCTTTTGAAGCCTGGGAACTTGTCATGATCCTCCTTTTGTTCAAGGGCGATCTTCAAAATTTGGCTCTTGTAGAAATCATATGAGAGGGAATCACTAAGGTATTAATCACCAAGAGTTAAAGGTGTCCTCAGTGATCCCCGGAGGGTAATAGAGTGAGAACAAGTTAATAAGGTTTTACAGGTAGCATTCAAAGAAGGCTAAGGTCTATCAGGATATTCAAACATCAAATCTAAACGCAAGTACACTCAACACAATAATAGCTTTTTGTTGTGCTTGAAGACCCGTTTAAGATTAAACCAGGATTCACATCACTGATAGGTCTAATGCCTCCAGATCCTTGGCTTGAATGACGTTCCGCACCACACTTTAGAAGTTCATTTAAACGCACCGAGATCACGGACCCCTGGATAAAATGCTCAATTTAAATGTTCGTTTATTCAACATAAAGGATCCTTGGATAGCCATTTGATGGAACATTAGCAAGTGGGCCATGCGAGTCTACGCCCACAAAGCCAAATCACAGAGTAAAAGGATGGAGGAAGAATTACACTAAAAAACCATGATAGCAAATAGACACACAAGAACAGGTTCATACCAGCATGTAAGGTTTGTGACCTTGACATGATTCAAACCCACTAAAACAGGGGGGATATAATTCAGTGGGTTTCTGTATGGACAGCATTCGGACCAGGAGGTACATCGCATCATAAACGAAGAATTGGAAGCAAACAACATGACACGCTAAGAAAAATGTAAAGAAAGGTAAGTATCGGCTTGCGATACTGGACCTCTTCAGCATACCATTATATAATCGTGGAAACAGCCATATCAGTACTGAAGAGACTAGATAGAAATTATTCTAGAAGTAAACGGCAGAGATACATTGAAACACAAGCTCAAGAACATCTACATGGGCACGTGAAAACCTCATCAAAATAGGGAATATGATTTTTACAAGCCCAAAATTGTATGTTTTCTACAGAATCCATGTTTATTTTTTCCAGTGACATGGTGGATAAGACCATGATCTATGCAAACATTAAAAACCTGTGTGTGGTGGGGTCAGTCCTGTGGGGTTACCAGTATTTGTTTATATGTTTTTTGATTTCGGGATGTTTTGATAGGAAGTTGTGGATTTCATTATAGATGATCGCTCCTTTTGTTGATAATTTTTCTTCTTTTTCCAAGGTTTCGGTTGCGAGAAAGTAATCGCCTTTTTTCATATATTCTAGTCCATTTTTCCATGATCTATATGATTCTAAGTATAGGCGATCTGCTTTTAAATATGATCCTATTAATTCCTTGTATGGCCCATCAGCATATTTATATGCCTTTTCTTCGAATGAGATCATCTCTTTTTGTTTTTCGATTATTTTATCTGCATTGGCTAGGGCCTGGTCTAGTTCTCCTTTGATGGTGAGTTTGTCGGTTTCATCAATTATCTCACCTTTTTCTTCATTGATTTCACAGGCTTGTGCCATGTATTTATCCATTTGTAGCATTCTATATTCTGTGTAGGTGAAATAACTGATTGTAGTTATTGTAATGGCTATTAATATTATTGATAGGTATTTTTTGTCCAGTTCTTCGCACCTCCTAGTTTTCAGCCTATATCCTCTTTTTTTTTGGACTCATCAAAATCAATTATAATTTAAATCGGATTAGTATATATGGGGATCTTTTTTATTGGAATGTGAATCCTTAACTTTTTAATTGCTTTTGTTTTTCGGCTTTACCTTTTATCTTCTGTTAAATAAGGGGAGAAAATTCTTGGATAAATGGGATTGTTCCGGTTTTTTTCCATGAGACTATCTTGTCGAGATTATCTAGGAAAATTAGCGCATGATTTAATTTGTCTTCATATTCTCCAGGAATGGTTGCATTTAAATCTATATTTTTGTATTTGAGCCATTGTTTTTCTGGTTCGCACCATCCCCATTCTAATATCACTATTGGTATCTTATTCTTGGCAAGCGGCATTTCAACCCAGTAACCGACATGTTCTTTACTTTGTGAACAGTTTCCCATTATCTTTATCCAATTTACATTCTTTGTGATATTCTGGGAGAGGGATTTTCCCTCTTTTGTTGGAGGATACAATATGAACCATTTTGGCCTTCCAATGGAGGGCCACTCCTCCCAAGCGCTATGTATATCAAAAACGGCATCATACCCTTCACTTTGGATCATTGGTACTATATATTTATTAGCGGCCATGTTCCCAAAATTCCTTCCCTCACTCCAGTTTTTAGCATATTTTTCGGGTACGTGGATCCAGTAGACATCGATTTCTCCCCTAAATTTCGGGGTAGAAGTATAAGTTTTTATCGCGTCATAGAATGCGTTATGGGCTTCCCATTCATAAGGGTGAACTCCAAGTATGAAGGCGACTTTAGGGCCAGTTTCGTTACTTTTGAACTTGTATATGTCTATTTTTGCCTCTCCATAGACTTTTGTGTAGTGTGTGTTCTCCTTTTCTTCGCTGATGGGATTATATAAAAACAAAAAAACACAGGATATGCATAGAGCCATGGCAAATAATGTTCTTCTTTTCATGGTTTTTCACGATGGGGATGCTTTTAATATTCTTTCATCATGTATTTTGCGTTTTCAAGCATTTAGTATAGAACTTCCATTCCAAATACTTTTATAGCTATCATACTATGGGGAGGTTCAAATGGCTAGTTGATGTATGGTTTCTGCCAATCCCATGACTTTTCTCCTGCTTAGTTTTCTATGAATTGGAAGTTGATTCATTCTTGCAGTTGATAATTCTCTGGTTTTAAATAAAACTTTTTTGCTTTACACATAAGATATTGAAAAGATGACGTTTTAATTTCTAACAAGATAACAAGAGGTATTAGGATAATCTATATACTATTTTTTTTTTCTTTGCTCGAAGACTATGCTGTTTACAATGCAACCTTGTAGCGATTTTTAAGCTTTTATTTTTCGTTTAACCCTACTTGTCACCCATTAACATGCTAAGTATACTAAAAAAGGCTCTGTAGAAACCATATAAGGGGATCACTAAGGTATTAATCACCAAACCCTGAAAGGTGATCTGCTGTGATCCCCAAGGGTAACAGAGTGAAAAGCAGGGTTAATAAACTTTACAGGTATCACATTCAAACAAGGCCAAGCTCTATCAGGATATTCAAGCATCAAATCTAAACGTAAGTACACTCAGCCTCAACTTATGGCTCTGTTGTACTGGAGAACCCCTCTGAGCACAGCGCATCTATTCACGATAAAAGATCCATGGGATTGCCATTTGACGGCATCTGCAAGGGGCCATGCAAACCTACACTCACAGAGCCCAGATCACAGAATAAAGGATGGAGGAAGAGCTACACCAAAACTGGGACGCGCAAAAAACAGGTTTATACTAGCATAGAGGGTAGCTAGGAGCCCCCATGAAACAAAGGATGCAATACCAACCAACAGGGAAATACAAGCCAGTTGTTTTCTGCATGGACAAGGGCATTCGACCAAGAAGAAATACGCATAAACGAAGAATCGGAAGCAACTAGCATGACACGCCAAGAAAAACGCGAAGAAGGGCAAATATAGGAATCTCTACAAGGAAACCATTATACAATCATAGAAACAGTCATATCAGTAATAAAAAGAATATTCAGCGACGAGAACTATTCCAGAAGCAACAGGCAAAGAAACCAAACTCAAAAACATCTCCCATATACAGGCAGTTAAAGGCCTCATCGAAATAGGTAAAAAAATGATTTCTACAAAGCCCAAAGTTTTAAAGAATATCTTACATTATAACTTTCAAGAAGAATTCTCCAATAGGATAAAATCATTTGGGGGATTTTACGCACCCAGAAAATATGAAATATACAAAATTGGAGCAGCTCCCCATATTAAAGGGTTGGAAAACCTGAAAAATGAATTCAACCGCGTAGAAGACGAATTAAAATTCTTGAAGCGGCAAAAAAATTATGTCGAATCCTTCCTAAGAGAACCTACAGTACACATGAAATTCTCAAAAAAAGTTCTTATTTCACTCCAAAACCCCTTAAACGCTTTTTGTATCTACCAAATCTAGATTATGGTTTTAGGATCAAATTCATGGCCAATCCATGAACTAGGCCATGTCTTGCATCGGTTCATTCTCAAGGTTTTTCTTCCATCACCCCTCTTGAAGTAATTGTCCCATCCTCGTTTTCTAGCCCCCTTAAAAAGGGTGATGCTGCTTAAAAACGCGAAAAAGGTTGAAATCATAGGATGTATGGCGGTTCCCTGGATACGGAGCCTATGATCTTTTCTGCTTTTTGCATTTCTTCTTCCGAACCAGTTACAAGCAGCCAAACACTACCTTCCGCGCCTGAAACACCCCCAGCCGCGACCAACTCTGCGCTGGCACCACTTAAAATTTTTATGGCCTCTATCTCTGTGAAGATTTCCCCAACAACGGGTAGCATGCGGGGGCCTTCAGCTTCTAGCGAATTAAGCTTGGCCGCGATTTTATCAAGGTCTCTTGGAACTCTTTTTTCAAGGCCTACGGGTATTATGAGTTTGGCGCGGCGCCCAACCACGGCTTGAAGAGACGCTACGATGGTTCCACCCTCTGGGTGTCCTATATAAATAGCTGCTTTTCTTTTTTTAATGTTGAGGGCATTAGCACCTTTAAGTATAACGTCACCTTTCCCGAGCTCGTCTAGGATATCGAATATTGTCTTGCCGGGCTCCCATCGCCCATCCCTTATAATAACATCTCCTGGGAAACTTTCACGCAATTTTTCGATTTTTTCATGTTTGAATGAAGGTGGTAGGGTTATGCCGCGGAAAAATCCATCAAGTCTAAAATCATCCTCTCCAATAGATTTGAGTATTTCTTCTGCTATGTAGCTATTAGTTGTACCGGCTATTATTGCAAGGATCCCATCATCTAATATCCGTTTTATATCAGGATGTTCGAGCATGCCACAGGCTATGAGCCGTTTACCCGCGCTAGGCGTTATAAGAAATTGTTTCATACCTATCAACCCTTTTCTATAGATGAGTGAGACACTCCTATATATGAAGTATTTATGTCATTATTATATGGATGCGTCCGCAGCGGTTATGAATGCTTTCTTGGCAACTATTTTCACATGGCTTATGACAGCTGCCGGCGCCGCAGCAGTATTCATAGCCCTCAAGGCTAATAGGAAATTTCTTGATGCTTCACTCGGATTCGCTGCTGGTGTGATGATAGCCGCGAGTTTCTGGTCTCTTCTGGCGCCTTCGATAGAATTGTCAGCATCCTATGGCCGGTTAAATTGGCTGCCCGCAACCTTAGGGTTTCTTTTTGGTGGGATCTTTTTATCTTTGATAGATCGTATCATACCACATTTGCACCTTGGCTGTCCAGTAGAGGATGCTGAGGGATTAAAAAACGAGTTGGAATAAGAACTGGCTGCTTCTTTTCGCTATCGTGATCCATAATATCCCTGAGGGGTCTTGCTGTGGGCGTGGCGTTCGGTTCGGTTGCAAGTACAGGGAATATCGCAGCATCTTTTTTCCCTCGCGCTTGGAATCGGCATACAAAACCTTCCTGAGGGCGCGGCTGTTTCGCTGCCATTTTATGGGGAAGGACCTTCAAAATTGAAGAATTTCTTTTATGGGCAATTATCATGGGGTTGTTGAAATCATTTTCAGGTGTACTAGGAGCCTTGATGGTAACGGTCTTCACTGGCATGCTACCATATGCACTGGGATTTGCAGCAGGTGCAATGATATTTGTAGTCACAGAAGATCTTATCCCAGTGTCAAAGAGAAGGTAACGTGGATCTTGCAACAATAAGCCTGCTATTAGGCTTCATTCTAATGACGATATTAGACGTGGCCCTCAAATAATTATAATTTTATTAATGATCATCGCCAATATAGTATATGGTGTATATAATGGCTAAGGTAACCCGTGAGATGGTTGAGAAATCTGGGATAAATGTTGATGAACTCGTAGAACTTCTGGTTAAAAATGCCGCTGCAGAACTTACAACATTCTATTATTATACTATACTCAGAGCAAACTTGATCGGACTTGAAGGTGAAGGCGTGAAGGAGATAGCGGAAGCCGCTAGGATAGAGGACAGAAACCACTTCGAGGCGCTTGTGCCAAGAATATATGAGCTTGGAGGGGAACTACCACAGAATATGAAGGATTTCCATGACATATCAGGGTGTCCGCCAGCATACCTACCCAAGAAAACCAATGATACAATGGAGATACTGAAAGTCCTCGTAGAGGCAGAAAGGTGCGCTGTACGCCAATACACGCACATCTGTAACATAACAGCAGGCAAGGACCATAGAACCTATGACCTTGCACTTTCAATCCTACACGAGGAGATACAACACGAAGCATGGTTCTCAGAATTCCTCGGTGAAGGACCATCAGGACACTTCATGCGCAAAGGCGAAACATCACCATTCGTGAGAAAATTCCTAGAATAAAACATCCATCTTTCTTTTTATAGGTTCATTTTCTTTGGAGGCTAATACTATTGATGGAATTCACATTAGAGGATCTTAAAAAGTTCAATGGTAAAAATGGCACCCCAGCATATGTTGCATGTGATGGTAAAGTCTATGATGTATCTGATAGTTTTCTCTGGAGAGATGGTGAGCACCAGGTAACACACAAGGCCGGAGGAGACCTCTCAGATGAAATATCAAAGGCGCCCCATGGAATAGAACTCCTAGAAAAATTTCCAATCGTGGGAATCCTTAAAAAATAAAAATTTGGTGTTTTAATGGCAGAATATAGGTGCACGGTATGCAATTACGTTTACAATGAAAAAGAGGAGAGGAAAAAATTCTCAGAGCTTCCAGATGATTGGAGATGTCCAGTCTGTAACGCCCCAAAGAGCCTCTTCGTGAAACTCACACCAGAAGAGGGTGTTAAACCAGTCTCAAATACAGTTGCCGATGTTTTCATCGCCCAGATGATAGAATGGGGTGTGAAGTACGTTTTCGGGATCCCTGGAACATCAGCACTCGGCCTAGTAGATGCCCTGAGAAAAAACAAGAATATCCACTACATACAAGTAAGACACGAACAGACAGCCGCTTTCATGGCATCAGCCTATGCAAAACTCACAGGACATATTGCAGCATGTCTTACGGTCGCAGGACCCGGCGCAACAAACCTCGCAACCGGCCTATATGATGCCAAACTCGACAGAGCCCCAGTACTTGCAATCACAGGACAAGTGGAAAGAAACAGGATAGGTACAGGTGCAAGCCAGGAAATAGACCAACATGCATTCTTCGAACCATTCTCTGTATTTAACATGACACTCATATCCCCTGACCAGACCACCAACCTTGTCACGGCAGCGATAAAACACGCCCTACTACTCGGTGGAGTGGCCCACATAGATGTTCCAAGGGACATACAAAGCCTAGAATGTGACGAGGAAATAAAACCATTCAAAGACAACATCCCAAACAGGAGCATAACAACAGACGAAAAACACCTCAAAAGGGCAGCTGAGATCATCAACACATCCAAAAGACCTGTTATAATCGCCGGTTTCGGGAGCTTAGAGGCCAAGGAACAAGTTGTCAAATTAGCTGAAAGGATAGATGCGCCTATTGTAACAACATTCAGGGGAAAAGGTGTTGTTGACGAGAAACACCCATTATATATGGGTAGTCATGGGACCATAGGATCCACAGCCGCCGCAGAACTTGTCAGAGACTCAGACCTTCTAATAGTCATCGGCTCATCATTTTCTGATCTTACACAGATACCCCAAAAAAGGATGATACAAATTGATATCGACCCCATGATGATAGCCAGAAGATACCCAGTTGAGGCGGGTATAATAGGCAAGTCAGCGATTGTAATACCAAAAATCATCAAATTTGTAAACGAAAAAGAAAGAAAAGACTATAGGAAAAGGATGAGGGAACTTAAAAGTCATTGGCTAAAATTGCTCGAAGCCGAGGCAGATCCTAGCAGCACTCCTATAAGACCCCAATATATCATAAGTGTCCTGAATAAAAAATTGGATGATGATGCTATAATAACCTTGGATGTTGGCGAAAATGGCTGGTGGTTCGGACGCAACTTCCAAATGAAGAGCACTCAACGCGTATTATTCTCCGGTTACCTTGGATCAATGGGATTCGGTTTGCCAGCAGCCCTCATAGCCCAACTAGAATATCCAGAAAGGCAAGTTGCATGCATAACAGGTGACGGTGGCTTCTCAATGGTAATGGGCGACTTTTTAACAGCCGTAAAATATGATCTGCCAATAAAAGTGTTCCTGTTTAACAATAAAAACCTGGCCATGATAATGCAAGAACAGAAGGTTGAAAATTATCCCATATGGCAGACAGAACTCCAAGACTGCGATTTCGCGGGCTTCGCAGAAAACTGTGGAGGAATCGGAGTCAAAGCAGATGATCCAGGAAAACTTGAAAAGGTGGTTGATGAAGCCCTTAGTTATGATGAACCAGTTCTAGTTGATATTGACACCGATCCAAGACGTTTCATAGTTACTGGTTAAACCACCTATTTATCCTTCCATCAGTCTATGAGAAGGGTGTTTTAATCTTCTTCAATGTTAGCCCCAGAGGATTCTATTTCTTATTGGTTGATTATATGGACTGCTGAGGCCTTGAATTCTATCCATACCATAGAATTTAGGTTTATGTTCATGTCATGGAATGATTTTCTTGTCATGTGCACCGTGAAAATTTCTTCTCCCGCCTTTACCTGGAGCTGGAATAGTGGCCCCATCTCTTCTATTTTGATTATTCTGCCTTTGAGTTTGTTGAGCGCGCTTGAATTTCCACAAACCCAAGATACTGTTATATCTTCTGGTCTTATGGTGGCGATCACTTCACCCTTTGCTTTTTCTGAAGAGTAGACTTTTATACCATTAGCTTCTATGAGTGTGAGCTCATCATCGCTGGGGCGAGCTTCACCTTTTATTATGTTTTCCACTCCTAGGAATTCGGCCACGAAACTGTTTGCTGGTTTTTGGAATACTTCATCTGCTTTTCCCATTTGCATTATGGTCTTGTTGAGTATGGCTATCTTCTCTGCCAAACGTTGCCCCTGAACTAGGTCGTGTGTGGTGAATATGATCGTAACCTGGCCTCTTATTTTGTTTATTATATTTTCTATCTGTTTTTTTGAGATGGGATCTAGGTTTGAGGTTGGCTCGTCAAGGAGTAGAAGATCTGGCTGGTTTATAAGGGCGCGTGCGAATGCAAGCCTTTGTTTCTCACCCCCGGAGAGTTTCCGGGCGTCCATTTTCCCGTATCCTCGCAAGCCCACAATTTCTAGAACCTCTTCTATCTTTTTCTTTGATGGTTTGAAACCCCTTATCCTGGGCCCGTATAGGATGTTATCATTGACTGTGCCCTTTAGTAGTGGTGTTTCCTGGAATACCATTCCTATTCTTCGCCTTATTTTCACTGGTTCTGTGTTTAAGGCGTCTATACCATCAAATATTATCCGGCCACTGGTGGGTTTTTCAAGTAAATCTATAATCCTTAGGAGTGTTGTTTTACCTGAACCAGTAGGTCCTATGATTCCGATTGTTTCTCCTTCTTCAATTTTAAGGTTCACGTCTTCTAGTATTTTTTTCTTGTCATAAACCTTTGAAATGTCTTGTAATTGGAGCATCATATTCTTCTCTTGAGTTTATTTTGAGTCTAAGGTGTTATTGTAGATTTTAAAGGGAGGGTTTTTGCCGATACCTGTAATTTGTCTATGAGATCCTCCTTTTCATACTGAGGAGGGGGATTGTTACAAATAGTAGTATTGGCCATATTTCGAGTCGACCCACCCAAAAGTCAAGTATGAAGACTATCTTAGTGATGGCTGGTGAACTTGGTGTCATGAGTCCAGAGGTGAGGCCAATATTGCTTAGGGCGGATGCAACTTCGAAAAGGACTTGTCCAATATTAGGGTAATAGAATAAGACTATGATGACACTTATTATATAAGTTAGGATGTAGGCGAAGATGAATAGTCCCGTCATTTCTAATATTTCTTTGCTAATATTCATATCAAATATATGGTGGATTTTTCGGGGTATCTTGGCCCTTGGGAATAAAAATGATTTAACCCCCCAGGTTATCCCCTTCAGCATTATGCCAAATCTGATCAATTTTATGCCGCCGCCAGTAGAACATGAACCCGCACCTATAATCATGAGTATGGTGAGTATAAACATTCCAAGGCCAATCCACTTGGCTGTTATATCAGATCCAGAGACTGTTTGGAGTCCAGTGGTTGTTAATGCGGACACTACCTGGAAGATAGAATATCTTAAAGAAGATAGAATAGTATGGTTCTGGTTGTAGAGGAATATTGTGACAATAAGCGTTCCGACTATGAGTAGAGGCCAGGATACTTTAGTTTCAATATCCTTGAAATATTCTTTCCAGTTTCTTTTTAATATAGTGTAATGGACTGCAAAATTTGTAGCCCCTATAATCATCACTATCATTGCAACTATCTCTATCCATATACTCTGATAATAGGCCATGCTACTATTATGCATGGCAAAGCCCCCTGTTGAAAGCGCAGTAAAAGTGTGGAATATAGAATCAAAAAGGGGCATGCCAGCAGCCAAATATAAGATGATACCTAGTAGAGTGTAAATAAGATAAATGTATAGGATGATTTTAACAGTACTCCTCACTGTTGGGAGTATCCTCTCTTCTCTAGCTTCTGACATGTACAATTGCACTATACTGCGAGAAGGTAGGATGACGAGAGCCAAAACTATAATACCTATACCACCAAGCCATTGTGTAAATCCTCGCCAAAAATGGATACTGTATGGTACAGTATCTAAATTTGGGAACATTGAAAAGCCTGTGGTTGTGAAACCAGACATAGCTTCAAAGTAGGCATCAAAATAACCAAGATGACCTGAGAGATAATAAGGGAGCGCTCCCAGAGCACATACAAGAAGCCAGATGCTACTTGAGAATATCATAGCACCCCTTAAGGAAAGTTCCCCCCTACTTTCAAAAAATCTATAAAATAGAGCGCCGATTAAAATGCTTATAATAGAGGAATAAATGAATGAGAAGACAAGTTTCACTTCACCATATATTAAGGCCACCACTATAGGTAGCAGCATTAATAGGCCTAGGAAGATGCAGATATAACCTGCATAATAAAACATTGAATGTAATTCTTCCCTCCTTAACCGAAGAGCATGGTATTTCATCTTTAACACCTGCTGGAGACCCCATCCGAGAAGGTGAGGATGGAAAGCAAGCTTCCTATCTTTAGTAGTTATAGTTATCTAGCTTATATTAACCTTTCCACTTTTACGGGTCTGTCAAGAACTTGGGGTTTGATGATCAAAAAACTTTATCTGGTCTAATATGGAGGTTTATGCGTGGATTTTACACCCTTTATGTGTTTCATGCTCTTGGGGAAAGTTTTCCTGGAAGATGCTCCCGAGGGGTGGTTGGCTCAATATTCTCATCAAATCAGGCCAAGAATGTTTTAGAATATGAGAGGATCCTACTGTTATTGCCCAGTATAACCTCTGAATAACTATATTCCTTAATATCTTTTTTAGTTTGGTTTTGGGCTTCTCTTGTAGGTCTTTTGAGTTGATACTGGCGTAGTTCAAGTCCTTCTCTCCTTATCCTGTCTATCTGGGGGTTTTTCTTCTGACATGGTTTTCTGTGAAGCTTTTTAATGCGTGGAAGAGGGACGCCACAGTATCTTTGAAACCCCAAAACGATTATTGGCTCATCAAGGTCTGTTGTTATGGCTATCATCTTATCACTGGTGTCTTCGCTCCAAGAAAGTCCCCCTTTTTTTACATGCTCCCTCTTCAAGATGATTTGAACATCATCAGCTTTGATCTTGGTATCTGCCCTTTTTTTTTACAGTGCTCCCTCTTCAAGGGTATAATTTCATCGGCCACAATATCCCTTCTAACATGCATCTCGCCTTTGATCTTGGATCCCCCCATCAAACAGTGTAATATCCAGAATAGAACTCCCTGGAATCTTTATCCGGAGTTTTATAATTTAGAATCCGGTTTTCAAAATGGTCTGTCTGGACTTTAATACCCTTATTTTTTATAGGCGATTTTACTTACTTCAAACTGCTAATTCAAGGGCACTTTTTCCCTGAACTCATAAGTAAAGTGCACAAACCCATGTTTTAAACCTTTAACGCGCCTGCACTTATGTGCCTGGATCTCAGCATTCACAACCTCCATATGATAAAAGATAACTTTCCTCCCCTATAACCATCTTTAACCACATTTTTACTTGAACAGGCTGGGGCAGCAGTTTTATCATCCCATATACGCGAAAAATATCCACTTAAACCAGGTTTTCTGCGTGATCCACCCTGATTTTCAAAGTGTTTTCGTTGTTGTCATGTTAAACACTCTGTTCCACCCCACATAAACTTTAAGGTTTTGCTGATAGCCTTCATAGGTGCAGAAACATGTCATGATGGATAAGTTCAAAACCTACAAGTTTTTTGACAGTGCCGTAATGTTACATATTAGCCTCCGAGGATGGGGATGAGTGGCATGCTAAGAGCCAGTAGCTCTTTCCATGAGGAGAGGCACCACTCCCCCCTGGCAGGGAGGAAACAGCTATCCGGAGAGAACACAAACCATATACACAAGCGCCGTTGGCAACGCTGAGCCATGTCATCCATTGCCCTTAGGAGCAGGCCCCCTCGGAATGGGCTGCCCGTCAACCAGCCCCATGTAGGGATTGATGACCGCATGAGACCCGCCTACAAGCCCCTTCCGCTAGGGAGTAGTTGATTTTATCTGAATCAAAAGTCTACTATTTCATCCCCTATATGGTGTTCCTTTTTCTTGGAAGTGATTGAGTAGTGTATTTACCAAGAGCGAAACTAACAAGAGTATTATTCCAAGGGCTATTGAAAGTTCTAGGTTCCCCTTTGATGTTTCAAGTGACATTGCACTTGTTATAACCCTTGTGTAGCCTCTTATGTTCCCACCGATCATTATAGCGATACCGACTTCTGATATTGCCCTGCCAAAACCAAGGATTATAGCAGCTATTATAGCATATCTGGCCTCACTTATTAGGGTGAGTAGTGTCTGGTATTCTGTAGCTCCTAGTGATCGTGCAAGGTCTATGATTTCGCCGCCAACGCCTTTGAGCGCTGTTATCGTGAAACCTGCTATCAATGGCGAAATTAGGATGGTCTGTGCAAGTATCATACCCCCTGGAGTGAATAGAAGATTTAGGGATCCTAGGGGTCCGGATTTTGAGATGAGCATGAATACAAGTAATCCTACTAGGACTGTGGGTATACTGTATAGTGTTTGGATTATGTTTATAAGGGCTCTTTTGCCCTTGAATTGTTTAAAGTGTATTATTGCCCCGGTTGGTACTGCGATGAGTGATGCGAATAATGTTGACGATAGTGAGATCATCAGAGTACGTGATGTTATATCCATGACTTCTGGGTTTAATGTTATTATGAGTTCTAATGCTTTTAGGATGCCTTGTAGTATTTCGTTCAATTCACATCACCCATGATAAGGTTCTGTCCCGGAAATTGCTATGAATAGTGGTTTCCCATATTTGTCTTCGCCATATTCTCCTATGATTTTCTGTCCTTCTTTGCTTAGTAGGAAGTTTATGAATTTCATGGCAGCATCATAATTTGTCCCTTTTATCTCGGGGTTTATGGGTATTGCAGTGTATATGTTAAGAAGATCGCTGCCATTGGTAATGTAGACTGTGAGGTTTAATCGGTTTTCGTATGCTAGGTAGGTTCCGGAGTCTGTGAGTGTGTAGGCTTGTTTTTCATCGGCTACTCTGAGGGTGTCTGCCATTCCACTGCCGGTTTCAATATACCATGAACTCTCTTTTATCCCGTTATAGTCCATGCCGGTTTTGTTCCAAATTTCTATTTCTCTTGCATGCGTCCCTGAATTATCACCCCTTGATACGAATTTTACTTTAGAATTTTTCCCCGCTTCTGTGAGTATTTTTTGGAATGCTTCTTTTGCTGTTTTTGTTTTGTTGATCTTGGCTGGGTCGTCTTTTGGACCGACAATATAAAAATAGTTGTAGGCGAATGGGTATCTTTTCGTCCCGTAGCCTTCATTTATGAATTCTTCCTCCCTTTTTTTGTCATGGACTATTATCAGGTCGGCATCTCCCTTTTTTCCGCGTTCTAGGGCTACCCCGGTCCCTCCTGACACTATTTGGACGTCTATGTTTGGATATTCTTTTTCGAAGGCTGCTTCGAGTTCTTCGAGTAATCCTGTGTCTTCGAGGCTTGTTGTTGTGGATATTCTGAGGGTTTCCTTTTTGGGGTTGCTCAGCTGGTATATCCCTACTATTGCTATTAGGGTTATGATTATTATGGTGGCTGTTAGGGTTTTGTTCAATTTTATGCACCTCAATGTTCTCCAACTCTATCGAGATGCATATATATACATATCGGTCTATGGTCAAATACTATTTTTTTCTTAACCTAAAAGTTGTGATCGTATAAGATTCAGCCTTTCCTAACCCTTCCATGGAAGTATGCTGCCATCTCTTTTTCGCCTTGTCTTGTGAGGATAGCGCCCATAAGATACCATGCCCTCGCATCCCTAGGATTCTTCTCAAGCACATCATGGAGCTTCAACTTCGCATCAGCAAACCTACCACTCCTATAAAGAGAATAAACCTCAGAATACACACCTTCAGGTTCCAAGTCAACATCCTCCATAGCCCCAGTTTCAACCTCCACCAAAAAGCCCCCACTCGTCACACTCTTCAAATATCCGAGTATACTCATAGTAGCTTCCTTATGCAATGGTTTATTATCATTACCACACTTGGGAGAATATATACAAGAGGGGCAACCATCAGCACACCCACACGAATCCACAAGCTCAAAAGTTGAACTGATAATATCCTCAAATAATATAAAAGCTTTCTCTGCCAATCCTATACCACCCTCAAATGAATCATAAATGAATATTGTGGCCGCGCCAGTATCGGGATGATGGGAAGTTGACAAGCCACCAATATCCATACGGTCACAGAGCACATTTAAAGGGAACAATGAGATGATAGCATGTTCACAACCATGCAAACCACCCTCAAAGGCCTCATCGTCAAACTCATTCTTGATCTTTCCTTCAAGTTCCTCTGAGATGGTGAACCAGAGGGCGGTTGACCTAAACCTTAAAGGCGGCAAGGCTAAGGGGAAGGTTCCAAGAACTTTGCTATAGGCCATCACCCGATAAAGATAATAGTCTTCTGTAACTTCAACCTCCCCAAAATACAAATCAAAACCTGAAAACCTCCTCTTTCTCAGGATCCTTTTAACTTTAAGATCAATCCTTTTAAGCGCCTGTGTATGATAATCCACGCTCTTTCTTGTAACATGGATCCTGCGCCTCTTCAAGTCGAATTCATCCACGGTATAAGTGTCCCCACGGTTTATGAGCACCGCACCCTCATGGGCTTCACGATAGGCATGCGCCCTATCCATCCTCTCAAGAACCCTACCATTATCTAGGACTGTGAAATTATCATCTGATATCTGATCAAGCTCATAAGTAAACTGGGGATCACCTTCACCACTGTATACAAGACCATGATCTGTTATGGTAAGTTCACTATCTTTTAGCATCTCTGCTATAACTTTCAAGTTGAAGTCATGTTCAAAAAAGTCTTCAAGCTTTAAGGGTAGTTCACTTGCGGCGCATGCTATCTGATTCCTGAGTATGAACCTGTTTTTAAGGTCTATTATAGCATTCTCATGAGACTTTTCAAAGATAAATGACGGATTCTTCATAAGGTACTGGTCTAGTGGATTTTCAAAGGCCACAAGTATTATGATGGAATCGTTTTCTTTTCTGCCTGCGCGGCCGGCTTGCTGCCAGGTAGATATCATCGTCCCTGGGTATCCTGATATTATAACCGCGTCTAGGGAGCCTATGTCTATGCCAAGTTCCAGGGCGTTTGTCGTGCTAACACCTAAAAGTTCACCGCTTCTCAAGCCCTCTTCTATTTTTCGCCTGTCTTCGGGCTTGTAACCTGCACGGTATGTTGTTACCCGGTATACGAGTTCTTTTTTCTTTTTGTCGAGTTCTTCTCTTGTCCATAGTGTTATGAGCTCGGCCATCTTCCTCGAGACTGTGAAGCAGAGGCACTGCAACCTGTTGAATACAAGGTATGATAGTATGTTTTTGGTTTCCTGGTGTGTTGACAATTGCTCCTTCTTTTTGGGTGGGTTATAGAGTATGAAGTGTTTTTTTCCGGATGGTGAGGTGTCCTTTGAAACCAGTTTGAATTTTTCGCCTATGAGTTTTTCTGCGAATTCCTGGGGGTTTGCAAGGGTTGCGCTCGAAACTATGAATTGTGGTTTGGAGCCATAGTGGTCGCAGATTCTTTTGAGTCTTCTTATGAGGAATGCTACGTTTGATCCGAACACGCCACGGTATTGGTGGGCTTCGTCTACAACTATGAATTTTAGGTTTTTGTAGAATCTGCGCCATTGGCGGTGCCATGGCAGTATCCTGTGAAGTTGATAAGGGTTAGTTATAACGATCCTTGCATTCGCCCTTATCCAAGGCCGTTTATTTTTTGGGGTGTCCCCATCATAGACGCTTGGATCTAGTTTCAGTCCAAGCTCTGATTCCAATCCTTTTAACACTTTTAATTGGTCGTTGGATAGGGCCTTAGCGGGGTATATGTAAAGGGCTGTTGCCTTCTCATCATGGGTTAGTTTTTCCATTATTGGGAGGTTAAATGCTAATGTTTTACCGGAAGCCGTGGGGGTTGTTATGATAACGTTCGTACCATCGCGTATATATTCAAGAACCTTAGCCTGATGATGGTAGAGTTTCATCCCTTTTTCTAATAGGTATCTTTTTATATTCTCTGGCAAGCCACTGACTTTAGTATATTTTGATTTTCTTGCCGGTATGGTCTCTATGTGCTCAATAGCATCCTTGAATCTCCTATCCTCTTTAAATCTTTCTAGTATCCTTTGGATCATAACAGAAAGTTATTATAATAATATTATTTATTCTTTTTTTCTGGGAAATTGGGCTTTCATAGTAGAATGTTAGATCTGCCAGTTTTTTTTAGTGTGTTGGGGGCCAAATTTTTCAGTTATTTGTAATTATTCATGGATGGTCTTGTGTGTGTGGGGTCCTCCTTTTGGAATAGGTGTTCAATTTTCCATTGTAAGATGTGGGGATATTATATATTAGTTTGCATATAAAGATTTTAGGGGTGTTTTGATGAGCCTTTTGGAAACTATCAAGGAGAGAAGGAGCATAAGGAAATTTAAAAGGAAGGATATACCAGGAGAACATCTTGAGAAGATAATGGAGGCTGCGATATGGGCTCCATCTGCCGGCAACCTCCAAAGTAGAAGATTCTTGATCGTTAAAAACCCTCAACTCAAAAATGAACTTGCAAGGGCGGCCTATGGCCAGCCATCCATAGCAGAGGCTCCTATTGTTATCGTTGCATGCGCTGACCTTGAAAGATCCGCATTGGGGTATGGTGAACGTGGAAGGAACCTTTACTGTCTCTTTGATGTCGCCGCATCAGTTGAGAACATGCTGCTTGCAATACATGAGATAGGCCTCGGAGCCTGTTGGATTGGAGCATTCGATGAAAGACTCGTAGCCGAAATCCTGGATATCCCATCTACTCTAAGGCCTGTCACGCTTCTTCCAGTGGGTTATCCTGCTGAGAAGCCATCACCACCACCTAGGGTGAGCATAGAAGAGGCCTTTGAGGTGATAGATTAGTTCCTAGATAGTTAAAAATTTTGTCTAAACTAATAATATTGGGCATGATGTAATACATCTCTGAGTTTAAGTCTTTATCTAGCCATGGGAATATGGAAGGAAGTGTCCAGGTTAAATCGTTGAGCGAATTGATAAAATTGATTCAAAAAAAAGTGCTATGAGTAGCTACTGATTTTCTGAAGTAATAAAGTTCTATAGTTGATCAAGAATTGAATGATTTAACAGCGAAAAAATTCCATATGTAGTGTTTGTAACAAGTGACACACTAAATTTCTACTGAGACAGGTGCATCTTAGGCAACTAGGGGATAGCAACTTTTTTTGGCATGCAGAAGAAAAAATATAATTAGCATTTTGAAGTATTATCTCTCGAAAATAGCCTTAAGTTATTATATACGCCATGTTTTTCTACAAAGCCATTTTAACATATGGCAATCGATTTAGAGTATATCTAGGCTGTTGATGATAATATCGAAGTTTGGGTTTTCCTGTTTGAAATTTTCGGGTGTGGTTTTACAGTCTATGATATAGAAGTAGTCTCCTTTTTGTAAGATTACTAGTCGGGTCTGTTGTCTTGTCTGGGTTTGATCGCAGCCTATGGTATATACTATCTCATAAGCCTCTGAACCGTCTACCATGAAGGTTCTGTTTGATATTTGCTTGTAACAGTATCCTGAAAGTTCCCTTGCTAGTTTCTGGGCGGATTCCAGGTATTTTTCTTTGAGGGTGCTGTTTGCTTTCTCCTTGAATATAATAACCTCACTGTTACCTGAAGGGTTGCTGACACCTACTATGGCGCCTGGAAGATCCATTACAGTGCCAGGTTCCCAGCCCATCGGATAATCGAATGCTATCCCAGAACCTTCGTAATGTCCCTTGAAGATACAACCTGTGGCCAAGACTACAAGAAAGACTATTAGATATTTTTTCAACCTTTCACATCCTAATGATTCTGTTTTTATCTATTATATTATTTTCATTAAATTTTATACCCTCAGTTTCCAGTAGTCTTTTTTTCATCCATGAGCTGCCCTGGTATCCTCCAAGGCTCCCATCGGATTTCACGATCCTATGACATGGCACAATGATAGGGAAGGGGTTGGTGGCGAGGGCTCTTCCTATACTCCTAGGACTTGTTGAAAGTTTCTTCGCTATACAAGCATAGGTACTCACGAAACCGGCGGGTATCCGGTAGACTGCATCTAAAACTTTTCTCTGGAAGTTTGAGCAAAGATCCAATGCGAGGTTCTCCATCTTCACTCTTTCTATGGGTAGACTAGTAAATTTTATCCTTCTATTTAGATTTCCGGGTAAAATGACCTTGGATATGACTGGTCTATCTTCCATATGCCAGAGTATATGGATGGTTCCGATTGGAGTCTTCTTAGGCGTTATTCTAGTTTGCAGATGTCCTTGTAACATGTGAATATCTCCTCTGTTATCCTTTTTGTGGCTTCTCTTTTCTCCGAGATCACTATATCCGCCCCCGCCCTGTAGAGAGGTTCCTCGTCTTCGAAACCCCTTATACGGACTATTATCTTCATAAGAGGGTTTAGGTGGCGTGCTTCATGGACAACATGGATTGTTGAATCATAATCTGTTATAGCCACCACCATCACAGCCGCCCCCGAGACATTAAAATGTTTTAAAACGTTAATGTGGGTTGCGTCGCCATAATAGATGTTGTATCCCTCGTCTCGGAGTTTATTAACAACCTCTGGGTTTATGTCAATTCCAATGTAGGGTATGTTATTCTCCTCAGCCATATTCACGAGTTTGCGGCCTGTTAAACCCGTGCCTATGATGATAAGATGATCCTCAGGGGGCTTCGCAGGTTTTTTATAATATCTTCCCCTTCTAAATTTTCCTGGTAGTGGGAATTTCATGAAATGCTCAGCGATCCACGGCGAAACCATGATAACAAAGGGTGTGAGGGCCATAGTGGCAATGGAAACTAAAAGCAGACCCTGGAATGTTACGGTGTCTATGAGACCATACCTTAATCCGCTTTCAGATATGATAAATGAGAACTCTCCAATCTGGGATAACATTAGGGCTACAAGTACCATAACCCTAGCAGAATATCCGAGGAAGAAACCTACTATATTGTTAATGAGAAACTTTATAAGGATAACAATGGCAACACCAGCCAATATCAGAGTATAATGCGTTAATAGAAAGTTAAGGTCTACTAGCATCCCAAGAGATACAAAGAAGAAGCTTAAAAATATTTCTTCAAATGGTAAGATTATCCCTTGGGCCCTATGGGCATAGTCTGTCTGGGCTACCATGAAACCTGCTATGAAAGCACCCAAGGCTGGTGATAATCCAGCTTCGCTTGTAAGCCATGTTACAGAAGCGCAGACAAATATAACCGTAACTAGGAATAATTCCCTGCTTCTGGTTTTTGCCGCTAGGTGGAAAACCCATGGTATGATATATTTTGAGGCGATTAATGTAAATGCTATGATAAGAGCCCCTTTTAATATCACGCTAGGGAGTGTTATCCCCCTATTGGCCCCTGCAAGCACTGGTACGAGCAATATCATGGGTACTGCTGCAAGGTCCTGGAATATTAATATTGAGGTTGATACCATGCCATGTGGGGATTCTAACTGCCCAGAGTCTTGTAAAACCTTTAGAACGACAGCTGTGCTGCTAAGTGAAACTAGAAGGCCTATGAATAATGCCCTTCCTAAGCTTAACCCGGTATTGGATAGGATGATCAATATTATGATTATTGTCAGGAGTATCTGGAGTGTGCCTCCGAGTAGTGCTGTGCGTTTAAATTCGCCGAATTTTTCAGTTGAAAGTTCAAGGCCAATTGTAAATAATAGTAGTATAATCCCTATCTCGGCCATTAATCTTATCTGCCCTATATCCTGGACGAGTCCGAGTACATGGGGGCCTGCTATCATCCCTGTGATGAAAAATCCAATTATACTGGGCATTTTCATCCTCTGGAATAGGATAAGCACAAGGAAGGCTAAGCCGAAGATTATAACAATATCTTTGAGTATTGGTAGTGCCATTATTTTTTCACCAACCAACCCTTCTACTTTTATTATTTATAGTGCATTATAGAATAAGTGTAATAAAGTGGACTGGTCAAATTATAATGCTTCCGGCAAGGGAAAAATTCTATATTATATTATTGGAATAGGATAAGGGGGATCACCGTGTATAAGAAGGTTTATCTCTATGCCATTATAATATTCTTGATTTCAGTTGGCGCGTTCCTTTTACCTCTTAGTTTAAGGGTTCCCATAATAGATGTTATAACTTTTGTCACGGCTTTTATAGCGTCTTTCGCATTTTTTTATCTGGCCATCTATTCAAAGAAGGTTTACCAGAAATATTATCCCACACTTTTATTTTTGGGTTTTGGTTTGTTCTTCTTGGCGCTTGGAGATGTTGCATGGTTCATCCTCGAATTGCTGGGTCAAAAACCGTTCCCATCCATAGCAGACATCCTATACATATTATATTATCCTCTTTTTGGCATTGGACTTCTCATCATCCCAGTGGAGAGGAAAACAGAGAAATCTAAGGCCATATTTGATTTTTGCATAATTTCAGCCGCCATAATCACGATGATATGGATATTCCTACTTAAACCCGTTATAATCTCTGGAGGGTCTCCAATTGAAGTTTTAGTCTCTGCAATTTACATTATAGGAGATTTCATAGTCCTATTAATCCTCATAGACTTCATTATCAACAAGATCGGATCGGTGAAATCTCGGGCCATTAACATATTCCTTGCTGGTATAATAATTCTACTTTTAAGCGATCTCCTATTCTCCTATGGAGAATTCTATGGATTCTATTACAGTGGCTGCTTACTCGACCTTGGATGGATAATAGGCTACCTACTATTAGCAGTATCAACCATCGAATTCACACTTGAAGATTTTGAAACTCCAGTATATTCACGAAAACTCGCATGGATAATGGAACATTTTCCAGACTTCTTCATATTATCCCTCTTCATAGTATTCTTGTTCGTAATTTTCAATTTCAACATTAAAACATCACAAAGTTTTGCACTAGCATTCCTCATAATACTATCCTTCGCGGTTGGAAGACACCATGCCGCCCTACTTGAAAATAGGAAGCTCATTGAAGCTTTGAATGCCGAGAAAAACCGGGCCGAATTATACCTTGAAATCGCAGCATGGGGCCTCATATTCCTAGATGATAAAGCCAGGATACAATACGTGAATAGGAGGGGTCTTGAGATACTTGAAGGTGGCGAAAAAGATGTTAAGGGTAAAAGTTGGTTCCTGAATTTCGTGCCAGCTGATGAACGCCTTGAAAGAGAGAAAAAATACTTCAAACACATTAAAGAGGCTAAAAAAGGTTATAAGGTCACAGGCAGGATCATCACATGTAAAGGTAATGAGAAGATAATGGAAATGATCGACAGGCCAATCTATGAAAACGGAGAATTCAAGGGGGCTATTATCGCAGCTGAGGACATGACAAAACTTCACCATATAAGAAGAAAACTTGAAGAAAGCGAGAAAAGATACAAGGGCATATTCAACACAGCCCCAAGCATCATCCTATCACTGGACAATAACCTTAAAATCCAAGACTCCAATAGTATGGTGAGCATACTCGGCTATAAACCAAAAGAGCTGATAGGTAAAAACATCAATGATATCCTAGAGGATAAGATCAAAGAACCGGCCCCTGGAGAATATAGGATCAGAAAGAAGGATAATAGCATCCTATATGCTAAGATAAACTTCAGCAGACTAGAAGATGAGATAATCGTGATAATAGAGGATATAACACCACTAAAAGAATCCATAAAAGAAAAGGAGCTCCTCTTACGGGAGATACACCACCGTGTCAAGAATAACCTGCAGATCATATCAAGCCTCCTGGGCATGCAAGAACGTAAAACAAGCGATCAAAAATTCAAGAACGTGCTATCAAGTAGTAGAGAGCGTATAAAATCTATAGCACTCCTACATGAACAATTGTACCACTCAACAGACCTTGCAAGTGTGAAAATCAAAGATTATATAAAAAATCTTGTGACAAAAACCCTACAAGCCTACCCAACACACATCCAAATAGAAACAGACATTGAAGATACCAGTCTAAATATTGAAACAAGCCTCCCAATCGGCCTAATAATAAACGAACTACTAACCAACACGATAAAACATGCCAATGCAAAAAATGTAGAAATAAGATTAAAAAAGACAAATGAGAACCTAAAATTACACTACAAAGATGATGGCAAAGGCCTAAAAAAAGATGAAATCCAAAAATCAGAAGGACTAGGATGGCAACTCATAAAATCCCTCATAAGCCAACTAGGAGGAAAACTAACAATCAAAAACAAGAAAGGCCTAGATCTCATGATAACATTCAAAGAACTCAAATACAAGAAAAGATACTAAAATAGGGGTTGGCGCCTATAGACGAAAAAATAGAAGAACTGAAAAAGAAAATAAAAGAAAAAGACAAAAAGATAGAAAAACTCCAGAGAAAACTCTCCGAATATAAAGGAAGATTAGATGAATTGAGAGAAGAGAAAAAAAGACTAAATGAAAGATTAAATGAACTCGAAGTTTTAAGGCTAGACCTCAAACTCAAAAACATCCAAAGCCTAGAAGATGAAAACAACCGCCTAAAACACCGAGCCGAGATAACCAAAAAACTACTCGATGAAGCCCGGGAAAAAATAGAAATCCTCGAAAAGACAATCAAAGACTTCAAAAATCAGAAACTCATAGACAGAATAACGAAAAAAGAACCTGAAACTCTCATATACTATAAAAAAAGATTCAAATAGGAGGGAGTGCACATGAACAAAAAATGGATCATAGCCGCCATAATAATAATAGTAGTGGCCATCGCAGCAGCCTACACCCTCCAACCAAAAACAAAAGAAAAAGTAATAAGGGTAGGCCACCTAAAAGACGACCACCACTCAGCACTATTCATAGCACAAGCAAAGAAAATGTACGAAAAAGAAGGTATAAAAATTGAAACCATAGAATTCAACGCCGGGCCAGATATTGTGAAAGCAGCCGGCACGGGACAAATAGACATCGGCTACTGTGGAACACCCCCAGCAGTCACCGGAATAGCCAAGGGAGTGCCCATAAAAATAGTCGCGGCAGTCAACCAGGAAGGATCAGGGATAGTAGCGGGCAACAATACCGGAATCCAGAGAATAGAAGACCTTAAAGGCAAAACAATAGCAATACCCATGAAAGGCAGCATCCAAGACGTCCTATTACAGATGGCATTAAAAGAACATGGAATCAACCCAGAAGATGTTAACATAATAGAAATGCAAGTCCCACTAATGCCAAAAGCCCTCGAAGCCGGTAGAATAGACGCATTCATCGCATGGGAACCCTACGTATCCATGGCGGAAACAAAAGGATATGGACACACAATACTATACTCAGGAGACATATGGAAAGATCACCCATGCTGCGTAGTCATAGCCACCAACCAATTCATAAAAGAACACCCAGACCTGCTGCGAAAATTCCTGAAAGTCCACATAGAAGCCACAAACTACCTCAACAGTCACAAGGAAGAATCAGCAACCATAGTAGCAAACGCCATTGACACAGACCCAAACATAGAAAAAAAAGCATTCCAGAACATAAAATTCCTAGCAGCACCCACAGAATCATTTATAGACAACGTCATGAAATTCGTTGAAATAGAAAAACAACTAGGATATATTAAAAAGGACCTTACAAAGGATGACATCTTCAACCTAAATTACCTCCCATAAACCCAAGTAAGGTGAAAAATTTTGAAAAAATTCCTCGAAGCACTAACCATCCCAGTGACACTGCTAATAATCTGGTCGCTATTAACATTCACCGGTCTGATACCATCATATATCCTACCCAACCCATACGAGGTCCTAATAGCATTCTACAACCTCCTGATAACGGGAGAATTGTTCATACACGCCACAAGCACGCTTCTAAGGGTTGTGACAGGTTTTGTTATAGCCGCGGCCATCGCAATACCACTAGGAGTGGGTATCGGCTGGTCCAAGACACTGGAGACGCTATTCAACCCCATAATCCAGATACTAAGACCAATCCCGCCACTCGCATGGGTCCCATTCGCCCTGCTCTGGTTCGGCCTCGGGCTTAAAGCAGAAGCCTTCATCATATTCATAGGATCATTCTTCCCAATACTACTAAATAGCCTGGATGCGGTTAAAGGCGTGGAAAAAGTCCTAATCGAAGCAGCATGCACCCTAGGAGCCACAGAAAGCCAAATCCTAGCAAAGGTTGTTCTACCAGCATCATCACCAGGAATATTATTAGGTCTAAGGGTTGGCTTCGGGATAGGGTTCATGTGCACAGTAGCAGCCGAGATGATAGCGGCCAAATCAGGTCTAGGATACCTTATCATGGAGGCCATGCGCCTACTCGACACTGGAGATGTTGTAGTGGGCATGCTCACCATAGGCCTGATAGGATTCGCCATCGATTACCTGCTTGCAAAAGTCGAGGAAAAATACATCCCATGGAGAGGTAAAACCATCTAAAAAGGGTGAGCAGTATAATGTCACTGAAAATAGAAGAACTTTCAAAGAAATTCAAAGACCGCCCCATACTCAAAGACATAAACCTAGAAGTTGAAGATGGTGAATTCCTATGCATAATAGGACCCTCAGGCTGCGGTAAAACCACACTATTAAGGATAATCGCAGGACTAGAAAAACCAACCACCGGCAGAATATTCACCAATAACAGGCCAGTTAAGGGGCCTGGAGCCGATCGAGGGTTCGTTTTCCAGCAATACACGCTCTTCCCATGGCGCACTGTCCTTGAGAATGTGACCTTCGGATTAGAACTTAAAGGACTGGAAAAGGATGAAAGGGAAAAAATCGCCACAGAATACCTTAAACTTGTAGGACTAGAAGATTTCAGGGACGCCTACCCCTATGAGCTTTCAGGGGGTATGAAACAGAGGGTTGCGATAGTAAGGGCCCTTGCAAACAATCCAAAATTTCTGCTCATGGACGAACCCTTCGCAGCACTCGACATACAAACACGAAACCTACTCCAAAAAGAACTTTTATACATATGGGAGAAAACAAATGAAACCATAATATTTGTAACACATAATGTAGATGAGGCAGTATTCTTAGCAGATAGGATAGTGGTCCTAAGCGCAAGACCTGGCAGAATACTTAAAATATTCAAGGTTGAAATAGAAAGGATAAGAGACAGACTAAGCAAAGAATTCCTAACCCTAAGAGGTAAAATACTCAGCATACTCGAAAAGGAAGTCAAATTAAGGTGAATAAACATGGATCAGAAAATATTAATAGTGGGTGTGGGAGCCCTACTCATAGGCATGGTACTAGGATGGATCCTGGGAATCTCTTCAACACAAAACCTAATACTTAACATAACCAATTCAAGCAACCAGACAACGGATAATACAGGCATCACACAACCTATAAGCTACCATCAAGAGAACGGATCCGCAACAGGCCCTTCACACACCCAAGACGGTCAAAAGCCATCCAATCCACAAAATGGAACACCACCAGGAAACACTTCACAAGGATCCTAAACCTGCTCATGGGAGTGATGCTAAATGAAAGCTAAAGACTGGTGCATGTACTGCGGAGAATGCTCAGGAGTATGCCCAAGAAACCTGATAGAAGTTAAGGAAACAGCCATAATATTCTCAAGGAGAGAATGCAAAGATTGCAGACTCTGTATGCAAGCATGTCCAATAGGAGCTATTGAACCGGGGGAATGATAAAAATGATCAAAACAGATGTGCTCGTAATCGGCGCAGGCCCGGCGGGTTCAACCGCGGCAAAACACGCAGCCCTCGGAGGCGCTAATGTAATCCTAGTAGATAAAAAATCTGAGATAGGCGCCCCTAAACGCTGTGCAGAGGGCGTTTCCATGGGAGGTCTTGAATCCCTTGGAATAGAACCTAACCCTCGTTGGATAACCAGGAAAATCGAGGGTGTGCGTCTCGTATCACCCAATGGTACCAGCGTTTGGCTCACATCAGACAAAGTCGAACTCCCAGAAGCCGGTTACATACTCGAAAGGAAGGTTTTTGACAAACACATGGCGATGGACGCTGCCAGGGCAGGTTCAAAGATAATGATAAAAACCCTTGCAAGGAGCATGGAACAAACAGATGACGGTTACATCGTAAACCTTGAAACAATGGAAAAAAGATTCCAGATAAAAGCCAATATAGTTATAGCAGCAGACGGGCCAGAGTCGAGGGTTGCAAGATGGGCCGGTCTCAACACAGCCACCAAAGCAAAGGACATGGAATCAGCGGCGCAATTCGAGATGGTGGGAGTTGAAATGGAAGACAACCATTGCATAGAATTCTATTTTGGTAGTGTGGCCCCTGGAGGATATGCTTGGATATTCCCCAAAGGGGATGACATAGCCAATGTTGGACTGGGAATACTCTCAACCAGAACACCTAAAAGTGCATACGAGCACCTGCTAGAATTCGTGGAGGACTGTCCAGCCACCAGGAACGCCCAACCAGTTGAACTAAACGTGGGCGGCGATCCAGTAGGTGGAATGCCAAAAAAGCTGGTAACTGACAATCTAATGGTAGTTGGAGACGCCGCGGGTCAAGTCAACCCACTTACGGGTGGGGGTATAATAACTGGTATGACAGCTGCCATGCTAGCAGGTAGGGTCGCTGCCAAAGCAATAAGAGATGGTGACGCTTCAAAGGATAGGCTCAGGGAATATGAGAAACTCTGCCATGAGAGTATAGGTAAATCCATCCAAAAGTATCTTAAAGTGAAAGATTATATGTTAAGTTTAAGTGATGAGGAGCTGGATTCCATTGCAGAAGCCTTCAAGGATGTGGAGTTTGAGAAGATAAGCACAACTGAACTTGTTAAAAAACTTATAAAGGTTTCGCCGAAAGCCCTACTGAAACTTGGAAGACTATTCTAAGAGTAGAATGATTATACAGGCCAGATAAAAAACTAGTAATATTCTATGGTATAGTATGTCCGCTATTTTAACCATTTTTTCCCTTTCCAATATGTTAGATAAATATAATGGTATAGTTGCAATGAATGACGGTACTATCACTATCAGAATCTGTGATAGGCTAATATCATGGATATTATATGCATAATATAATATAAGAAGGAATATGATGGATATTATGCTCGTTTCTTTAAGTTTTCTTTTATACATAAGGTATGTTCCCAGGCCTGCTGTGAACATTAAAATATAGATACTTGCCGGTATAATGGATATGCTCCCTAATAGTATGCTTGCAGAGGCCAATCTCAGGACATTGTTTGTGGCTGTGCTATTTAATGGTGCTATGGGCGTTTCCTTCAACCTCAAAGGGGGTAGAGTATATAGGAGTTGGTTTAGAACCATCAGAAGTAGAACTATGCAGAAAAGCGGGTTTAGAAGATATGAGAGTATCAGGGAGAATACTATGAAGGTGAAAACGAATAATATAACAGTCCAGGCTCTTATATCCCCCCTTGTGAATGGTCTGTCAGATTTTAACCTGTCTCTTCTGTCAGCCTCTATATCTGTAAGATCATTAAGTGAATAGAGGCCACCCCAGAGTATTGAGACTAGGATAAGCCCTCCCAGGAATATTATTGGATCGAAGAATAGTCTGTGTTCATAGGCATAGGTTAGGGCGAGAAGATACATATGAACGTTTTTAGCCGTCCAGGTTACCCTAGTTGACATTAGAAGGGCCTTTAACATTGAAAACTTGGATCTAGGGATTGGAATCTCCCCCTAGTCTGTCTAGTATGTAGCGGGGTCTGCAACCATATACTCTTATATATTTTTTTATTTTTTCCTCTTCAAGGTTTAAGTGGGCTTTTATGATCTTCATGGTCTCCTTTGGCGTGTATTCTATCTTCACTACTGTGAATATCATCCCAAGGATTTTTGAGAGCATCCTTGAGAGGATGGGGATGTCTGTGAAAATATCATATTTTCTTTTCCCGATTTTCAGGCGCCATGCTGTCTGGAATATGATATTAAGATGTTTAAACTCTCCCATATATTTAAGGTATTCTCTGATGCATAGCAGGTAAAAATATGGTGTTTTCCTTGATTTCAAGGTCCATTCACTAAAACCATGAACATCATCCCCTAGAAGGTGGCTGTCATGGAATCTGTCAGCGAATAAAACAGCATCAAAACTTGAAAGGCGCCTATAAGCCTCCCTATTATCCCTAGCATCCAGATCATCCTTGATATCCTCTATTATCGTGTTGAAGACTTCCCTTGGGGTTGCTGATAAATCTTTAAGGTTGCATTCCACATCATAGACCCTAAGTCCAAGTTCATCTATAGCCCTGTAAATGTTTGTTGACTTACCAGTCCCAGGGGTGCCTATAACATGTATTATATTCCCACGACTATCCCTCAGATTATCTAGCACACCCTTGAGTTTAAGGTAGGCTTCAGTTTCGACAAAAACCCTATTATCCAAGGGACTATTTATTTTATAATCCATAAGGTATATCTATTGCTAAAAAATATTTTATTATGGGGGGTGATATCTATTGAAAATTAAAAGTAGCGCCTTTAAACATGGGGAAAAAATACCAAGAAAGTATACTTGTGATGGTGAAAATATCTCCCCACCACTCACATGGGAAAATATACCCCAGGAGACGGTTACCCTCACTATAATATCTGATGACCCAGACGCACCATCCAAAACATGGACACACTGGCTTATATTCAACATACCACCAGAACTCAGCAGCCTCCCAGAGGGTGTGGAGACGGTCGGCGAATTTGAAAATGGGATCATACAGGGAATTAATGATTTCGGCAGCCTAGGATATGGAGGTCCATGCCCACCATTTGGAGTTCACAGATACTACTTTAAATTATATGCCCTGGATAAAAGGCTTGACCTTGAACCCGGAGCAACCAAAGAAGAACTCCTAGAAGCCATGAAAGGACATATAATAGAAAAAACAGAGATTATAGGATTATATTCAAGGGATTAACCATCCCAGGGAAGGGGATCTATCCACCCCTATACTTTTAGATTCTATTCGGTACTCTGAGTTTTTTTGGCAGTGCCTTGATTTTTGCTGGTGCGCCGATGGCAAGTGACCATGGAGGCACATTCCTTGTGACCACAGCACCGGCGGCTATTATAGCACCCTCACCAACCTCAACACCTGAAAGAAATGTTGTGTTAGCGCCTATAGACGCTCCCTCCCTTATTATCGGCCCTTTGAGTTTATATTTAACTCTCACCGGGTATCTGTCGTTGGTGAAGCATGCGCATGGTCCTATGAAAACATTATCTTCGATGTAACTTTTTTTCGGCAGGTAAACATTTGATTGTATGCTAACATTATCCCCGATCCTTGAATGTCCTTCTATGACAGTGTTTGTGCCTACTAGTACATCGTCTCCGATTGTTGTTTTCTCCCGGATCAGCACATTGTGGCCTGTGCGGAGATTGTCGCCAATAGTCACATCATTATATATAACAGTATTAGATCTTATAAGAGGATTTTTACCTATGATTGGGGGTTTGCTGAACTTCTTATAACCATAACCTATTATTATATTCTCAGTCTCCCTCTTACGGATCCATTCATCTTCTCTATCCCCGAAGAGAAGGCTTCTAATATCTGGCATTACGAAATCACCCTCTATGGTGGACTCACCAACATCCCCTTACGGACTCCTGTGGAAAGCCACCCCCCCTTACATGCAAAAAAACACTACCATAGTATCTTTGTATATTATATTATATGAAGTCATCATATTTAAGAGAGATGATAGAAGAGCTTAGAGAAAATATAGGCCACGAAAGGGTTGATGTGAATATCAAGGATGTAATTTTTAACAAGGAAAAAAATGAGATCATAATCATAGCCCCTGACAGATCAGACAAATCCACCATAATAGGTAAGGGTGGGTGGGTCGCTGGTAAACTTAAAGAGGCCCTAGGAGTTAAGAGAATCCACGTCGAAGCCTACAGCGATTTGATGCTGAAAAAATATAGGATGAAACTTTCACTAGAAAAAATAGAATCCCTACCAGGAGAAATAGCAGCAGACCAACTAGAAGTTTTCAAGGATCTTCTCATGGAAAGGCTGGAGAAAATCCCAGACTTTGACTTCCTAGATTATAAATTGGAAACCCCAAAGGGGAAAGTTATAGTAGCATTATCTGGTGGAGTTGACAGCAGCTTTTCAGCCATAATCGCCAAAAACCTTGGTTTCAACATCCAAGCCATAACAGCAGACCCAGGAAGCATAATATTACCCAGACATTTTAAAGAAAACATAAAAAGACTATCCAAAACATTAAAAATAGAACATGAATATATCAAAGTCGATTTTTCAAATCTTATAAAAAAGGCCCTTGAAGGAAGATTCCACCCATGTGGAAGATGCTCCAAACAAATAAACAAGACTATAATAGATTATGCCAAAAATCATAATATTAAGATTGTTATCTTCGGAGACTTGCTGCCAACTTCCTCCCAGGCCATAAACACCATGGATGGTATTCTAAGAGTGAACCTCCCAGCCCTCCTAGCAGTGTCTAAACAAGAAGTAGAGAATGTAACCTCGGAATTCAATATCAGAGGATCCCAGGTTTTCGGATGCCCACTCCTAGGAGAAGTTCAAAGGAAATTCCCCCACCTTCGAAGATACTCAATCCAGAGGATACTCAGGGAAACCCGAGCCGGGATACTAGAACCTGGAGAGGCACTTAAACTTATCTGGAGCCTATTCAAAAAACTTTAACAGGCCATAGACAATCAGGAAGATGCCAACAAGGTAACCTACAAGGTAGGGGTATATTATCATCAATATACCTATAATAACTGCGAGTATTCCTATTATCCGAGATTCATTTTTCGCTTCCATACAAGACAATAAGATAATATCATCTATATAAAAGTTATGGCCCACCTGATCCAACTTCGCTTTTAACATATGCCCTTAATCTTCTGATACTCGCATTTACCATAGTAGGGGAGGGGCCGCCTGGTATATTCCTCATCTTAACATTTTCACGGGGATCAAGAGCCCTTTTTATGGTCTTATCATCCAATCCAAGTTTCTCTCCCAGGACCTCTTCACTAACTTTATCTAGTAAAGTGGAATCAACATCTAATGGACTTATACCTTCTTTCATAGAATAGTTGATCAGGCGCCCCACGATCTTATGCGCTGTTCTAAATGGGATGTTTTTCTCTTTCACAATAGTATCTGCAAGGTCTGTTGCAGTGGCGAAATTGGAAACTGCAAGTTCAAAACCTCTATCCTTATCCACTCGGATGGTGGATAACATCCTCTTAACCATTAGGATCATGTCATGGCATGTTTCAATAGCATCCCAAAGTTGTGGTGTGATCTCCTGAAGATCACGATTATAAGTGTATGGTAACCCCTTCAGGATCCCCAGGACAGCTACTAGGTTACTGTAAATATTTGAGGTTTTAGCCCGGCTTATCTCAGCAACATCCGGATTCTTTTTTTGGGGCATTATAGATGATGTTGATGAGAATTCATCCGCCAATTCGATCAGGCCGAATTCATAGGTGCTCCAGAGTATTATCTCTTCGCAGATCCTGCTCAGGTTAGCGGCTATCATTGAAAGGTCAAATATTGTCTCTGCTATGAAGTCCCGGCTACTTACAGCATCCATTGAATTTTCCATATAATCCCTGAATCCTAGTAATCTTGTTGTCAGTTCCCTGTTTATTGGGAAGCTCGTTGTCGTCAAGGCCGCTGAGCCGAGAGGGTTGATATCAACCCGCTTATAAGCATCCTTTAGACGTTCATAGTCTCTTTTCAGGGAATGGGCATATGCGAGTAGGTGATGTGCGAATGTGGTGGCCTGTGCGTGTTGAAGGTGTGTGTAGCCCACTATGATAGTGTCTTTATGGTCTTCGGCCATTTCAGCCAAGACTTTGATGAAGTCTAGTAGTTCTTTTTGTATTTCTTGTATTTTTTCTTTGAGGGCTAATCTGAGGTCTGTTGCTACCTGGTCGTTTCTTGATTTTCCTGTGTGCATGAAACCGGCTTCATCACCTATCTTCTCTGTGACGTATTCTTCTATGGCCATGTGGATGTCTTCGATGGAGGGATCCAAATTAAGGGCTTTCATGCCCTCTTTTTCAAGTTCTTTTAGGGTTTGGATTATCTTTTTAGCTGTTTCTTTGTTGATTATCCCCTCTTGGGCTAGCATCCTTGTATGGGCTAGGTTACATTCTATATCTGCATGGAAGATGTGTTTGTCGAATTCTAGTGAGGATGTGAATTTGGCGGCTTCTTCATCCATCTTTTTTTGCAGTCTGCCACTTCTAAGGTTCAATTCTCAGCCCCTACCTGTTTTTCCATTGGGTGTATCCACATTTCCCACAGGCGTATCTGTCCCCGTGGTCGGCCATGAAAACTCCACTTGAACATCTGGGACAGAATGGATTCTTTCTCTTGATTTTATCGTCTTTGACTTCATATAATCTATGTTTGCTCATTCTTCTCCCTCGGTTTCCGCTTTCTCTTCCGAGTTCTTTTCTATGATATGTTTTGGTTCGATCTCATCTAATGCTTTCTTGTCCTGGTAGACTTTCGCATATCCTTTGGCTTTGCCTTCTCCAAAGTATGGTTTTAGGGTGTCTATAACTAGAAGATCATTATCAGAGTTTAGCAGGGCAACTAACTTTTTTTTGACTTCGAGTATTGTTGGTGTTGGTTCTCCATGATATAAACATTCGAATGTTATCTCAGTCCTTGAAAGGAGTGGATTATCCTTTTCCTCGATTATTTTGATCTCCATCATTTTACCTCCTTAAATTGTTTGAGCAGTTCTTCTGCTTTTTGTTTCATCTTTTCTGCTTTGACTAGGACAACTCCCTCATTGGGTTGTCCATAGAATATTAGTGTATCCTGGGGTGCTAGTATGATTGATGGTAGAACTGCAAGGTCTTCTTCACCATCTACTATGATCATGAAATTGTCTTTTTTCGTTGATTTAATGGCTTCTTTGATGCTGGTCCAGAGTTCGTCTGTTATGGTACCAGGGGGGTTTTTGCATTTTAAGATTTTCGCATCATATCTTATCTTATACTTTGATGTTTTTCTTTGGATGAGGTTATCTATTATGGCCAGGTTGGGTTTTAATCCTATTTTTAGTAGGTTGTGGGTTGTAGCATCACCTACAGATATTATGAAGGCACCTTCTGGTATTGGCGCGTCCCCTGGGGAGGTGTATAATCTCCCGAATGGCTTTTTTAATTTTCTTCGCAATCTTTCCGGCAGGATTAACACTCTATCTAACCCTCAGCGCATATTCTCCCGGTTTGGTGACGGATAATTCCCTGGCTATCCTGGACTTTTCTGGGTTGATTATGATGAGCACTCCGCTCCAGTTAGTGGATGTTAATCCTCCACATTCTGGGCAGTGTTCTTCTTCTGTGATCCTTTTACATTTAGTGCATGCTTTCAGTGTCATTTTTTACTCTTCCTCTTCTCTTCTTCGATCCATTCAAGTCTCCCGAGTCCTGGTTGTCTCATTGTAAGGGCTATTTTTATCTTCCCTTCTTCTTTAAGGCTTAGGGACACTATCCTCGCCCTCACACGGTTGCCTTCTTCGAGTCTCCTGTTGGTCTCTTTACCGACTAGAACGCGTTTTTTGGCATCATAGGTTATGTAGTCATCTGTAACCTGTGAAACATGGACTAGACCATCCATCGGACCTATCCTTATAAATGCGCCGAATTCTGCTATTTCGATCACTTCACCCTCAACTATCTCTTGGAGTTCTGGTTTGAAGAAAAGTGCATTGAATGTTACTTCATGGTAGGAGGCTCCATCACCCATTATAACCTTGCCTATCCCTATGTCTTCTATGTCTATTACTGTGAGCATCTGGCCAAGTTTCTTATCCATTTTACCTACATAGGTTTCGTTGAGTATGTCGAATGTAACCTCCTCTAGGGGTTCTTCAAAACGGTGTGGTGGTATTCTAACTGTGTCTATGATCTTCGTCTTATAATACAAGGTATCCCTCTGGAACTTTTATTTTAGGTATTTTTCTTTGTATAATTCTACCGAGTGCACCACAGCATCTAATGCCTTTTGCTGGTTTTCCCATCCGATTACCTTGGTATTTTTACCTTCAAGTTTCTTGTACTCTTTGAAGAAGTGCGCTATCTCCTTTAAGATATGTGGGTGGATATCAGTGATATCATTCACATCCTTGTAGTGTGGGTCATTGACCGGCACTGCGAGTATCTTATCATCCTGGTCGCCGCTGTCAATCATCTTCATGAGCCCTATTGGCCTTGATTCGATGATGCAACCTGGAAATGTTGCTTCGTCTATCAGTACTAGGATGTCCATTGGGTCTCCGTCATCATAGAGTGTCTGGGGTATTATACCATAATCTGCAGGGTAGAAGAATGGTGAATATAGGACTCTGTCGAGTGAAAAGGCTCCCAAGTCCTTCTCATACTCGTATTTGTTCCTTGAACCCTTCGGTATTTCGATTATGGCATATACAACTTCCGGGATTGATGGTCCTGGGATGATATCTTTCCAGAGATTCATGTTCTTATTCCTCCAAAATTTTTTTGATGATCATGATAAGTATCCTTCGATGGTAAGATATTTTTTTTGCCGCAAGTATATAACTGGTATACCCTTTTTAATGGCTCTCTTTTTAAGCTCTTTGTCATTTGTGCATAGAACATCCGCCAGGCGTATCAGCGCATCATCCACGCTCTCACCCCCCATTAGGGGGATGTCAATTATCCTAAAGGGTTCTTTTTTTGCTAATTCAAGTGCTATTGAGGAGGCGATCCTATCTTTTCCCTTGGATCTTCTTTTAACACCTTCAAGTTCCCTGATTATGAATGATGGTATGATGAATTCGCCATCAGGCACTATTTTTTCCAGTTCAGAGATTATATCAACCTTGAACTGGTATGGTATCATAAAAAATTTGCATCAACCATAACCTTCCTATTTGATGATACCATAACCTATCAGCCTCCATCTTGCACCTACCCGCCTCGATAATGCTATTCTCTGACCATCCTCTGCACAGGCCGGTAACTTCAATGTGATGTCTGCCTCGTTCTCCCTTGCGGAGGTCACAACACCTACTGTTGTTGTTGTCCCTACATTGATCATTAGGGGCTCGTTTGTCCTTATGGGCTCGACCTTCGCCTCCTCTTCAGTACCCACAATCCGCTCTAATAGATGTGTTTCGATTGTGAGTGAATGTCTGACTGGCGGCAGCGTATCTGGTTTACCAACCACTGAACCTGAAAGGGAATCTGCCTTTGTAAGTGAAGGGTCTAGTTTTGTGCCGACACCTACAAGACCTCCAGGTTTAACTTCATCCATTGGCTCTCCACCTGCAATTAATCCCACGATTTCTGAATAGAGGCTGTTCCAGGATGATCTTCCATCCTTTTTGATTTGTATACCAGGTTTTATCTCTATTTCGTCCCCGACTTTGAACTTGCCCTGGATTAGCGACCCGCCGATAACACCACCTTTCAGCTGGTCTGGTGTGGCTCCTGGCCTGTTTATATCGAAAGAACGGGCCACATACATCCTAGCCGGCTTTTTAAGATCTCTTTTGGGGGTTTTAATATTCTCTTCTATTGCTTGGATTAGTATGTCAATGTTAGCTCCCTGTTGGGCTGATACTGGTATTATGGGCGCGTCGGCTGCGCATGTGCCCTTCACGAACTCCTTGATCTCCCTATAATTTTCAAGGGCTCTTTCTTTTGATACGATGTCTATTTTGTTCTGGACGACTATAACATCCTTAACTCCTATAACGTCGAGGGCCATGAGATGTTCTTTTGTTTGTGGCTGTGGACAGGGTTCATTGGCGGCTATTACAAGTATTGCGCCGTCCATGATAGCGGCGCCTGATAGCATTGTTGCCATGAGTGTTTCGTGGCCTGGCGCATCCACGAATGATACTTTCCTTAAAAATTTTGTTTCAGAACCGCAGTATTCGCATTTTTCCTTTGTTGTGTAGCGTTGGGGTGGTGGACATTCGGGACACTCTCTAAAGGTTATATCCGCGTATCCTAGGCGGATGGATATTCCCCTTTTTGTTTCCTCGCTATGGGTGTCTGTCCACACCCCTGACAGGGCCTTTGTGAGGGTTGTCTTCCCATGGTCGACATGTCCCACGAGGCCGATGTTTATCTCGGATTGTTTTTTCACTGGGATACACCCAATCTAAGTTTTTTTATTCTTTCTCGGCACTTATAAATTCTTCTAAGGGTTTTTCACCCTTTTTAGTTATTATGGTATTTATTTGCACGATATCCTCGGATATAACGTTGCCTCTTAGGGTTTTTCGCCTTCTTTCACCTTTCCGTTTCGGCTTGTAACCCGGGCCTGCTGAGACGAGACTCCTCACTCGTCTGGGGCCTTGTATGTCCTTTCTCATTGGGAAACCGTCTTTGTCGCTTCCACCAGTTATCTTTAACTTGTAGCCTTTTAATCCTATTATCGAACCTTCGAATTCGTCTCCTATTGCAAGTCCGATGAGTTTCCTCTCTGTTGAGGGGTCAACTTCCATTTGGATGCTTTTTTCTTTATCGGAAATTACTATCTTGAAAGTCACTGTCTACCCTCCCATAAAAACTATTTTAGGATCCCCATGTTGGATCCTGCTTCTTTTTAATGTTAGCTATTTCTTGGAGTGTATCATATTCGTCTTCGGTAAGATCTTTTCTAAGTTTATCTATGAGGATCTTATAATGTTTCTCTGGGATGTTCACATAGAGTATGTCCCCTTCATGGACGTTCCTCCCGAATACAGCGTCGCTTATAGCCATGGCCAGTTTCTGTCCGGTTGAGGCCGATTTTCTGCTTTCTCCCTTGTCTTGCATGCTCGCCACTTTACCAATGGGTTTGCCTTCGCTTGTCATTAGCGGGTAGCCCTGTTTTATCGTTCCGGCGAGAACTTCTATACCTGCTATGCCTGGTTTGCTCTGTCTAAACACTAGCTTTGGTATTATCCTGATCTTAGCGGGTCTTATGATGGCCTCCATCCACTTTTTCTTCCTTTTCTCCTTGATGGCTTCCATCCATTCCTCGTATTCTTCCATTAACTTGTAGATCACGTCCCCCTGGAACAATTTTATCCTGGAGGCTTTGATTTCCTCCATTGCAGATGGAAGAACCTTCACGTTAAATGCTATTATGACGCCATAAAGTTCATTTTCTTGTTGTGCGATCTGTGCATTAACAACATCCTTCCTTGAAACATCACCTATATCAGCGATTTTTATAGGAACCTTAAGGTCTTCCAAGAGTTTCACCATAGCCTCAAGGGAACCTAGAGTGTCGGCTTTGACGATTATACCTTCATCCTTTGTAGCTATCTTAACATCCTCTATCTCTTTTTGTAGTTCATCCTTTATAGATTTTATATCATCTCTTATAACCCGCAGCGGCGATCCTGGGATCACATCATCTATGGCTGGTGCAACAATCTTTATACCCGCGGCGGCCACAACCTCATCTACCTTCTGGAATCTTCTACGGGTTTCTCTCATCTCCTCAAGCGGCCTTGGTTTTAGCAATGATCTTATCCTAGTCACTATAATATCTTCTGGTGTCATTAGGGCTATCTGGTCATTGTCCCTGATTATACCATCATAGATGACAGCATCTAATGTTGTGCCCAAGCCCTTCTCTTCTTTGACTTCTAGTACTGTGCCCTTGGCTGGAGCGTCAGGTTCTATTTCTAACTGTTTTTTAAGGTATTGTTGCGCGAGGCCCATGAGCATTGTTAAAAGTTCTGGGATGCCTTCACCGGTTTTTGCACTTATTGGTATGATGCTCACTTGGCTTGTGAAGTCTGTGACTCTGTCGAATCTTTCAGATGCGAAACCTTCCTCGTGTAGAGTTCCGACTAGCTCGTAGATTTTCGTTTCAAGTTTTTCTTGGACGTTCTCTGCTTGTAATGGGAGGGTGTCTGAGAATGGCCGGTTTTCGCGGGCTTGCCATCCTGGGATTTTATCTATCTTGTTTGCCGCGACTATAAATGGTGTTTTGTACATTTTTAGGATGTTTAGCGCCTCATAGGTTTGGGGTTTGAATCCTTCGTTTATGTCCACGATTAGTATTGCGAGGTCTGCTAGGGCCCCGCCCCTTTTCCTTAGGGTTGTGAATGCCTCGTGGCCTGGTGTGTCGATGAAGAACAGGCCTGGTAGTTTTTCTTTTATTGAGAATCTTTCAAGGAAGTCGCCGCAGATTTTTTTTATGGTTTCCATTGGGATTTCTGTCGCCCCTATATGTTGTGTTATGCCCCCGGCTTCTCTGGTGGCGATTGCAGTTCCCCTTATATGGTCTAGTAGGGTTGTTTTGCCATGGTCCACGTGGCCGAGGACTGATACTATGGGCGACCTTATTTTCATCTGTTTACCTCTTTAGTCTTCGTATATTATGTTTTCGTCTGGCATTGTATATTCTTGGATCTCGTCTTCGGTGAAGAATAGGTTTATTTCTCTTTCAGCTGATCTGGGGGAGTCTGATGCGTGTATTATGTTTCTTCCTGTGTGTAGTGCTAGGTCTCCTCTTATTGTGCCTGGGTCTGCTTCTTGTGGGTTGGTGGCTCCTACCATTTTCCTTGTTACTTTTATGCTGTTTTCGCCTTCTATTACTAGTGCTAGTACTGGTGAGGATGTTATGTAGTCTATGAGGTTGTTGAAGAATGGTTTGTCCTTGTGTTCTTGGTAGTGTTCCATTGCGAGTTCTCTTGTGAGGTGTAGCATTTTGGCGGCGACTATTTTAAGTCCTTTTTCTTCGAAGCGTGTTATTATTTTTCCTATTTGTCTTCTTTGTATTGCGTCTGGTTTCAGCATTATGAAGGTTTTTTCCATGGGTATCACTATTTTTTCTTTGTGACCCATTTGACTTTTCGGGGGACTCTTTTGAGTTTTAGCATGTTTTTTTCGCATTTGCTGCTGCAGAAGAAGTATACTGTGCCGTCTTTTTTCACGAACATTTTCCCTGTTCCTGGTTGTATTTCTTCGTTACAGAATGAGCATGTTCTCATAGGCTTACACCTTTAGGGTGCTTTGATTTCTTTGGCTTCTCTGATGGTGTCCAGTAGCATTAGTATGTCGCCTTCTCTTACTGGTCCCATCACGTTTCTTGTGAGTATTCTGCCTTTGTCTCTTCCTTCTAGTATTCTACATTTTACTTGTAGTACTTCCCCTGTCATCCCGGTCCTTTTGAGGACTTCGATGACTTCTGCCGGGGTTGCTTCTTCCAATATAATCACCTAAAGCTATTTTCTGAGTTCTTCGACCTTCTCTATCACTTCTTTTATTAGTTCTTCCGATTCTCCGGGGTCGATTATGCATGCTGATGCTGATGGGACGTTTAAGCCCGAGGCTGCTCCTAGCTCGTCCTTTGTTGGTAGGTATACGTAGGGTATCTCTTTTTCTTCTGCTAGGACTGGTAGGTGGGCTACTATCTCTGGGGGTTCAACGTCCTCTGCTATTAGGACGAGTTGGGCAACTCCCCTTTCAACTGCCTTGGTGACCTCGTTGGTCCCCTTGGCTATTTTTCCCGTGTCTCTCGCTATCTCTAATGCCTCAGCGGCTTTGTCTGCTAATTCTTTCGGTACGTCGAATTTTACATAGATTGCTTTTGCCATAAAATATTACCTCCTTTTTCATCTGGTTTGGATACCATCCATCGGCAATACTCTGACCATGAACTGGTGTAGTACCCTTTTATATGATGTGAATATATAAAATTTGCTAGAGAACATAATCAAGAATTAGATTATATTTTTTGTTATAGTTTTATTGTTTATAAACCTTTCCAAAAAATAAAAAGAAGATAAAATAATATTATGCTTTTTTAACGGCTAATTCTATGTCCTCTGCTTTAACGGTCTTTCTACCGGCGTGTTTTGCGAATTTTATGGCTGCTGCTGCTATCTTTTCGCCTTCTGCTTCTAGGGCTTTTGCTAGTGCTTCCCTTGCATCATCACTAACTCTCTCGGCACCGGCATTTTTTATGATTCTCCCAATGGGGGCTATTGGCAATTCCATAATCAATCACCTCAATTTTACAAATATGATCTATTAAACTACTTCTATATAAATATATCGCTAATATTGGAGATTCTCTTGCCCACCCATGGACTATCTGCCCATGATATCATGATAGATATCATAATCCAACATTTCATAAAGAACAATAGTTTATAGGAGAGTTGATGGAAAAAAAGAGACAAAAAAGATAATATTTATCAAGAGCCGGCATCTCCGCCTATAACCTTCAATAGACTGTTAATATCCGCTTCAACCTCAACAGGCTCCCTGCAGGCTCTTATAGCAGTGTCAGGATCCTTTAACAGGTGGCCGGTTGCTATGCATACAATCTCCTCGCCCCTGTCAATTTCACCTTCATCCAACAACCTTATAAGACCGGCTATGGAAGCCGCGGAAGCGGGCTCAACACCAACACCCTCACTTCTCGCCAAAAGCTTCTGAGCCTCCAGAATCTCCCGGTCACTCACAGACTCTGCAAGACCCCCAGACTCATAAATAGCCCGAAGAGCCTTAAGATAACTCACAGGCGCGCCTATACGTATAGCCGTCGCAACAGTCTCAGGATTCTCAACAACCTCTATCTCCATCCTACCCTCCCTAAAAGCATTAACTATGGGGGGAGCCCCCTCAGCTTGTATACCAGTCATCATGGGCCTATCATCAATAAAACCAGCCCTATAAAATTCACTTACACCCTTCCATATCGCCGAGATGTTACCAGCATTACCCACTGGCAATATGATACGATCAGGAGACCTCCAACCCAACTCATCAACTATCTCAAAACCAATAGACTTCTGACCCTCCAAACGGAAAGGATTCACAGAATTAAGCAAATAAACCTCACCCATCAAAGCCAACCTTGTCACCGCATCAAGAGCCTCATCAAAATTACCCCTAACAGACAAAACCTGGGCACCATGGAACATGGCCTGGGCAAGTTTACCAAGGGCAACCTTACCCTTGGGTAGAAGAACTATACATCTAAGATTGGCCCTAGCAGCATAAGCAGCCAATGAAGCGGAAGTATTCCCTGTCGAAGCGCAACCAACACTTTTCACGCCCAACTCAAGGGCCTTGGTTATACCAACACTCATACCCCTATCCTTGAAGCTTCCAGTTGGATTAGCACCTTCAAATTTAACATACAATTTCACTCCAAGGTCTCTTCCTATGTTATCACATCTTATAAGGGGTGTTCCCCCCTCCTGGAGTGTTACTATCTTCGATTCGTCAACAGGCATGAACTCCTTATATTTCCACATTGTCTCTTTCCTGCCCTCGAAAACATCCCTTGAAATCCTAGGTTCCATGACAACCTCGAGTATTGAGCCACATTCTCTACAAGTGTATATTATCTCATCCAACTCATACTCCATCCCACACTTTATACATCTTATCATCCTAATCAACCTACCAACCCTTTAATAGCATGATAAAATCCGAGTGTAAACTCTGATTCAATTATAGCCGCTATAAATATTAATAGAACAGCTATAAGGAAGATTAACAATGAATCCTTAAGTTCCATAATATTATCATCAAATGACCCTTTTAATCTCATCTTGAAAGATTTTGAATCCCCTCCCAGAAGCCCTCCTATAAAATGGATTATGAAACTTGTCAACCTGAAACCTGCCACACTCGCAATTATAAGACCTGGGATCTCAAATATGCCATGGGGAGCCACCAATAACACGAAATCAAACAAGGGGACCTTCGAGGCGAAATAACCCATAAACAATCCATTAAATGAAAGGAATATGCCAGTGAAAATACTCAAGGATAAACCCCCAAGATAAAGTAACAGGATAGCCTGGAAATTATGGGAAAATATAGATAATATGGTGATCTTCAACTCCTCCTCAATGATACTCCTTCTAAATTCATCCAATATAGGGGCTATTATACTATCCAAGAACCCCGAGAAAAAGTATCCTATAAACACGGACCCTATGAACAATAAAGTGGATATGATAAGATAATCACGATTTTTCCTGTAAAGATATAGAAGGTTCATGGTTTCACCTTGTCAAGTATGGATTCCGCTATCTTCTCGGCCCTTTTCCTTTTCGTTGAAAAGTCCTCAAAGAATCTTCGCATATAATCTGCAACCCTACTTTTACACTCACCACAGATAAGCGCGCCCATCCTACAAGCCTCATATATCTTTTCAACTTCCTTATCAGATCCCATCATATGATACAATAAAATCTCATATACAATACAATCCTCGGGGACGCCCCCAAGTTCCTTCTGCTCCTCTAAAGTTTCCCTTCCACCAGTCTTGGCATTCTTAACCTTTGATTCGACCTCATCCGGACTATCAGTCAAAAATATGGCGCTGGCCGGTCTGCTGCTTGACATCTTACCCCCTGTCAACCCCCTCATAAACCTGTGATAAGTGGAAGATGGTAGGATGAAACCATACTCTTTCTGGAAACGAGCCGCTATATCCCTAGCGAGGCGTATATGAGGGTCCTGGTCAGGGCCTACAGGTACTAGGGTTGGTATGGGCCCCCCGAACTCTTCTAGTTGGGGGTGTAATATATCCGAGGCTTGTATAAGCGGAACATAAACATGGGCCATGTTAGTGGAGCCGGTGAAACCATATATAGCCCTTAATTCGTTGAAGTTAACCTTTTTCGCGAATATATAGGCGAGATCCTCCACTAGAAGATTCTCTGATTGTAGATAGACATGTATATTATCCTTTGTAAGGTCAAGTCCCAGGGCTAGGTAACTGGTTATATATTCTTTGATTGCAAATTCCTTTGATTCCTGGAAGTTGATGTCGCGTGCAGAATATGATTCCATGTCTGCTATTGGAATGTAGATTTCCGCTCCTTGCTTATCATACCAGATTAGCTGATCCACTATCATCTTATGTCCTATGTGCATCCGGCCGCTTGGCATCATCCCTGTGACCACTGCAAAATCCTTTTTCTCGTTCATGGCTTCTAGTATCCTTTCATAGTCTCTGTGGCCGAATATTATACCTCTTCTCATGAGCCAGTGAGGATCCTTTATCTCCTCCATGATCTCGGTGAATGGTCTTATACCGAATTTTTCCATCATTTCATTGTATTTTAGTATGGCTGAACTCCATGGGTCTATCATGCTATCCCCACTTATGGTTTGATCCATTCTACCATGTAATAGGTGATGTCTTCTTCGTCATCGACTACTGCCATGATCAGTTTTTTTCTCACTCCATGAGCGACTCTCACATAACTTGAAAAATCTAGGATTTTCAGTTTCATGCTTTCATGCAAAACCCTTACAAGGTAGGTTGAATGGCCTTTGCCAGGGGCTTCACCCCTCTCATATACCCTGAATTCTGAACCATATTTGAATCCGGTTTTTATTATATAGCCTCTTTCTCGAAGATCCCTGTAGACTATGAATTTCTGGTATAGTCCACGCCTATTTAGTATGGATATGAATTCATTGAAACTTATCTCGTTTTCACCATCCCATATTGAGAGTTTGCCCTTTTCTTGTAGGTATGCTGCTTCTACCAGTGAAAGTTTTAGTCTGTCACCTTCTAGGTTCCCATAGTGGCTTTTCTGGTTTAAGCGCAGGGCTGTGGAATCTGCTTCAACTGTTATGGTGTCACCTGCTAGTTGACCATCCAAGTTTTCTCACCATTATTAGTAGTGTGTTCCTGCAAGTTCATTTTCTTTTTTTCCAAGTTTTTCCATTAGCTCGGCTATCAGACCATCGAGTATCATGAGACTCGTATCCTCATATAATGTCCCAAGAGGTGTTATGTTATCATACTCTCCTCTTTTTATCCTCTCCTTGTAATCTTTCCATGGGCCTAGAATTATTCTGTGATCGGATAATTTTGCGAGTTTTGATTCTGGATTCGCTGTTATTCCAATGATATTCGCGCCTTTCTCCTTTAATCTTCTGATCTCTGATATTATGCTTTTTGTATTCCCAGAACTTGAAATAGCTATGATAAGATCGTCCTTTTTAGGGGCTATTGTTGTTGAGTCTCCTATTACATGGACGTCCAATTCTAGTTGGGCGAGCCTCATTGCAAATGCTTCACCTATTAGTTTCGACCTGCCACTGCCTATTATGAATATTGATCGCGGTTCTTTGAGTAATTCTATGATCTTATCCACCTCTTCTTTGCTGATTTTTTCCGCGACTTTACTAACATGTTCTACTATCCTTTTAACGGTTTTTCCTATGAGCATTTTCTTGGACTCCTTAGCTTTTAGATGTTTGTTATTCTTATACCCGCATTCTTTATCTTATTTTTCATGTTCAAGTTGATGAGTAGTGGTGTTATCTTCTCGATTATCCTAGCATTTTCTAATGCTCCGCAGTCTATGCCTTTGACTCCAGGTATTTTCTCTGCAAGTTCTTTCACAATCTTTTTAGCATCATTGTCATCTGATGCTATAAGGCAGTCGCAGTCCACATCTTCCTTGAAATCTAGCAGACTATAAGCGCTTATATTATTAAATGCCGATACTACAATAGCATCTTCAAGAAATTTCGCTGATCTTTCAGCGGCCGAACCATCCCATACTTCAAGGTATCTTATGCCGGATCCGCCTATGGAACTTTCAAGTGGTACTGTAGCATCTATGAATATCTTATCCTTGACGTGCTCTTTTATAGATTTCAAAGTTGCCATCTGGGCATGTAATGGTACCGTGAGTACTATGATATCAGCTAGGCTCGCAGCATCCTCATTACTCATACCCTCTAATTTCAGCTGAGGATCTCCTAGCATATCCTTTATCTTATCCACAGCATCCGCGGCCCTTTTAGCATCCCTTGAACCTATTATAACATTTTCACCAGCCATAGCGAGTCTCAAGGCCAATCCCATACCCTGGTCTCCTGTTCCACCTATTATAGCAATTTTCCTATCTTCCATTGGATATCACCCCTACTTTTTAGATTAGATCTAATTTTTCCAAAAAAGTTAAACTTTCGAGCAATTCTTCTTCACCTTTTACTTCAATTGTTAAAACACCATCATATCCTTCCAGGCTCTTGAACATTGAGGGGAAATCTATGCTCCCTGTTCCAAGGGCGTTATGCGCATCTTCCAAGCCATCGTTATCTGATAAGTGTACATGGCCTATCAAGTCTATTTTAATGTCATGGGTTGTGCAGCCCATGGTGTGGGCGTGTCCAACATCTAGGGTTGCCATGATTTCTAGTTCTTTGACTAAATTCCAGAGTTCTTTCAGGTTATTGTAGAGGTATTTTTCCATCCTTGGCATGTTTTCGAGGCAGAGTGTAACATTAAGATCTTCCGCATACTTTTTAAGTTGATTAAGGGATTCGAAGTTGTATTCTAGTAGTTTATCTTTGTAGGCTCTTGCAAGGAATGGCACGTTCCCGGGATGCAATACTAGTTTATCGGATCCTATTTGCGCTGCTAGGTCGATTGAGGATTTCATCTCCATTATAGATGATTTTCTCATCCTCTTATTGGGCGAGGCTATGTTAATATCAGAGATTGGGGCGTGTACTATGAATTTGAGGGAATATGTGCTAAGTATATCCTCCACTATGTTATCTAGTGGGTATTCATTGATTATTTCACAGTATTTAATTCCAAGTCCTTCTATGTATTCTAGAGTGTCATTAAGGGGTGCTGGATGTAATGCCAATGTTGAAACTCCAAAATCCAATATAGATCCTCCCCTTTTTTCACATATCTGATCTTATACGGGCTTTTATCGGTATTCTTTTCTTGATAGCGTCTAATATGATCTCCGCTAATTCAATATCCCTTTTTATCTTTATTGTGCCCTTTTTTCCAACTGTGGCTGTGAAGAGATATTCATCATCTACCATTATATCATAGGATATTCCTATAGAATCTTTGCCGAAATTTAGGATCACGTAATTCCCCGAAACATCCACTGGAACCTCTATTAATCCTTTCTCCTCTATTTTTTCGAGGGGTTCTATGTTAATGCTTATCCCTATCTTATTTTCGATCTCATCAATGGTTTTACCCTTCTTACCTATGATCTGTGGAATATATTTTTCTTCAACCCATACCCTCGCCCTTTCATCAGATTCAAGTTCAACCTTGAATTTACCGGCAGGTAAACGTTTTCTGAACTCTCTTTCAATTTCCCTCTCAGCTATTATCTGGGCTGGAGTTTTCCTCTCAGCTACAGAGGAAACCTCCATTACGATGGTCTGTTCACCATACGTATAGATTTCATATACTAGTTCTCCTGTTTCAAAGTCTCTGATTTCTATGACTGGCCTTGCAAGGTCTGCTTCAACCATGCCACTGGGCACCTTCACTGTCAAGGAAATATCATAGACTGCTTTTATTTTCCCGTCTTCGATGAATATGGTTGTATCTACTATTGAGGGTATCACCCCAAGTTCCACCCTTCCTATTATCCTTTGGATGGCGTCTATGGGCCTTGTGGCATGCACTACTCCGACCATGCCAACACCTGCAAGGCGCATATCCGCAAATATCCTAAAGTCTCTTGTTTTGCGCAGTTCATCATATATTGTGTAGTCTGGCCTTACTAGGAGCAGTATGTCCGCGGTTTTTTGCATGTCCCGTTCTATGGGGGCATATTGTGTTATTTCATCGCCTACCTGCAAGTCTCTTGGGGATTCCATGGTTTTAACTATCGCATTCATCTCCTTGCTGAAGAATTCGGCTACTGCCTGGGCGAAGGTGCTCTTACCAGCCCCTGGGGCTCCTGCGATAAGTATGCCCTTGGCAGTGTCCCTTAAACGCTCCATCAGCTCATCCGACAAACTGTAATCTTCTAGTGAGACCCTTGCAACGGGTCTTACAGCTGTTATCTCCATCGCCTCGGAAAATGGCGGTCTTGCAATTGATATCCTGTATTCTCTGAATTGAACGACTGTAGCGCCTTCCATTTCAATCTCGATAAAACTCCTCAAGTCACTTTTAGCCTTTTCAACTATTTCACGGGCCATCCTACGGATTTCCGAGCGTTTCAGGGGCTTCGCCCCTATCTTGGCAAGTTTTATATTCCCTGGTTTTCCCTTTTTTGCCATGGGCACAACATTCTCTTTTAGGTGGACTGACATTGTATCTTCGTCGAAGTATTTGCTTATTTCAAGTTTGTCATATTCTAGGACTTCTGGTTTTATGTATACCACATCTAATCCTTGGGCCCTCGCAACCTCGGCTTGTACCCTGTCACTTGTAATTAGAAGGGCGTCATGTTCTCTGGCTGTGCTCCTTATCATGGCATCTATTTCACCACCCTTTGCAAGGGCTATCTCATCTATTGTAGGTCTTCTACCTACGAAACTCAAGGAGATTACATCCTCCTTACTTAAACTCTGCAAGTTTTTAAGCTCCTCCAGGCCATTGAATCCAGTTTCACGTCCCCTGTTCGCCTGATACTCAAGTTCTGAGACTACAGCTTCTGGTATGATCACCTCGCTCCCCTTGAATTCCTCTTCTTGTACTATGTCTGTGATTCTCCCATCCACGATGACGCTTGTATCTGGGACTATCTTCATATCTAATCATCCCCCGTAGATTTCCTCAGGATTGAAAACTTTTCTACCTATGTTCTCTAACTTTTTAGTGGGGGTTAACCTTCTATAGAAGCATGAATAATAGCCGGTATGACAAGCGCCACCCTTTTGCTCTACTTTGAGTATGATGGCGTCCATGTCACAATCTACTAGTATCTCATCTACCCTTTGGGTGTGTCCAGAAGTTTCACCCTTTAACCAGACCTTTTTCCTGGATGTGCTCCAGTAATGAGCCATACCAGTCTCTATAGTCTTCTCTAAGGCCTCCTTATTCATATAGGCTACCATAAGGATCTCTTTAGTCTTTTTATCTTGGGCTATTGCTATTATAAGGTTCTCCCCACCTATCTTGTGTCTAAAATTTAAGATCATATCCCTCCTTTAGGTATTCTATTATCTTGTCTAATTTCACAGGAGCTTGTGAACCGGTCTTCATATCTTTGATGGTGACCTTATCCTCTTTGAGGTCCCTTTCACCTACAAGGATGACCTTTTCCACGTTCAGATGATCTGCATATGACAAAGCTTTCCTCAGTTTTCGCCCGGAAAGATCAACATCTGATGGTACACCCGCCTCCCGAAGCTCCTGAACGATCCTATAGGCCACCCCACGGGTCGAATCCGAGACCGGGGCCACGAAAACCCTGGCAAATTGGAAACCTTCACTTTTCTTTTGTTTTTCCAGGGCGGTTATGAGTCTGTCGAATCCGAATGCGAATCCAGTTGATTGAAGTTTTTCACCGCTAAACAATTCTATGAGGTTATATGTACCCCCACCACAAACCTGTTTTTGGGCTCCTAATGACGGTACATATATTTCAAAGACTATGCCAGTATAATAGTCTAGGCCTCTTGCAATACCAAGATCCAATTCATAGTTTTCAACCTTAAAATCATCTAAGAGTCTTATAAGTTCCCTGAGATCATCTAGGGATTCCATGGCAGGTTCACAACCCCCTATAAGATCCTCAACGTCTCCGAGCACCTCCAGATCCCCTTTCATGTCTATAAGGGATAATAATAGTTTTTCCGTGTTCTTATCTGTTTTTATCTCTTCTAGGTGGCTTTTAAGTTCTTTAACATCTCCTTTATCGATCAGGCCCATTATCTTATCCTGTTGTCCTCCTTTTATCCCAGCATCTTCTAGTATGCCCCTGAGTATGCCAAGGTGTCCTATATGTAATCTGAACTCTTCGAGGCCGAGTTCCCTGAGACCATGTTCTGCTAATGCTATGACCTCTGCTTCTGCCTGTGGGGATTCCGCACCTATAAGCTCGCATCCGAACTGCCAGAATTGTCTGAACCTGCCTGCCTGTGGCCTCTCATACCTGAAACAACTCCCATAATAATACATTTTTATGGGTTTTGGATGTTTCTTCATCTCATTCAAGTATACTCTGGCTGTTGGTGCTGTGAGCTCTGGTCTCAGGGCCAGGTCCCGGTTGGCCTTATCCTTGAAATGGTAGATTTGTTTCACTATCTCTTCTCCTGACTTTAAAGTGAAGAGTTTTAAATCTTCGAAGATTGGAGTTTTTATCTCATGATAACCATAGGTTTCAAAAACCTTCCTCAGGGTTTCCTCAACCTTTTTCCTCCTTTTCATGTCCTTGAATAGGAAGTCTCTTGTTCCGCGCGGCCTTGATATTTCCATGGTGTTCTCTCCTCCAAAAACAAAGATTTTTTTCTCATCTATTCATAATATTTGAGGTATTCTTCTAACATTTTTGGGAATGATATTGCGTCGAGGAATCTTAAGCCTAGTCTTTCAGCCCATACTTTAATACCTTCATCTGCTGCCACCACACCTGCACCTAATTCTTTGGCGAGTAGTAGGACGTCAAGGTCCGGTGCGCTGTCAAGGGTCCCCCTGCGGAGGGCGCTCCTATACCTTCTTCTGAAATCTTTTATGGCCCCGCCTATAACCTCCATTTCTATCTTGCTTTTTTTAACGCCCTTGGATGCCATTACCATGGCCTCGACTGCAGCCTCCCATATCGCTGCTTCCGATATCCTCATGCCCTTGTTCATCCTCTCCCTTATATCCCTAACATACTCAAAGAATACCTGGGATGGTATCTGGGTATCATAGCGGTTTGGTGTCTTTTTAACTATCCATGTCTCTGCCTTTACAAGGATTTCCTCTGGGCAACTGTAACGGTTCATATAATCGGCGAACTCCTTATAGGTTACTGGGGGCATATGACAACTTATATTCAATTTGATACGGGATCTTGCTATAAGGTCAAGGAACCTGTCCACTGACTTATGGAGGTCGCCAGCCCCGAGCATATCCTTTAACTGGTTATCAGTAAATGCTGTTGTGTCAAGTACAAATCTTTGTTTTGCAAGCAACCTTATTCCCCCATGATCGTGATAGAATATATTATCATCCATAACAAATAAATATAACTTGGATCTGCCAAGGGAGATTAAGAGGAGATAAGGCGCGTGATAATTTGATAACAGGAAAAACCAAAGTCACGGGTGTTATAGGCGACCCGATAGAACATAGCTTGTCACCTATCATGCATAACGCTGCATTCAATCACCTGAACCTAGACTATGTATATGTGGCCTTCCATGTTAAAAAAGGAAAGGCTAAAGAGGCAACAGAAGCCATGAAAACATTCAAAATAAAAGGCCTTAATGTCACAATACCCCACAAGGTAGATATCATAGATTACATTGACAGAGTAGATGAAACAGCAGAACTTATAGGGGCTGTTAACACACTAAAACTAGAAGAAGGGGAAATATGGGGTTTTAACACAGACGGTTTGGGTTGTATAAGAGCCCTCGAAGAAGCAACATCACTCAAAGGCAAAAAAGTGCTGATCTTGGGTGCTGGGGGGGCTTCAAGAGCCGTCGCATTCCAACTACTATCAGAAGACATAGGGGGTCTGCACATCCTCAACAGAACCCCAAAAAGAGCAGAAAAGATAGCGGAGGACATAAAAGCCAAAACAGGAACCATTATATTTGCAGGTGGCCTAGAACACCTGAAAGAAAAAATCAAAGACGCTGATATACTCATCGACACAACACCAATAGGAATGCACCCCAAGACAGATGCAAAACCACTCGTAACAGCAGATATGATGCACAGGAACCTTATCGTGAAAGATCTTGTCTATAACCCGCCCAAGACAACACTACTAAAAGAAGCCGAAAAGGCAGGTGCCAAGACAATATCAGGGATAAAAATGCTAGTATACCAGGGAGCAGAATCATTCAAAATATGGACAGGCAAAAAAGCCCCCATAGATATAATGGAAAAAGCAATACTAGAAGCCATCAAAGGGTGATCAAATTGGAAGGACCATGGGTTGAAAAATACCGGCCAAAAACATTAGAAGAAATAGTAGGACAAGAACACATCATACCAAGACTAAAACGCTACGTCGAACAGAAAAGCATGCCCAACCTCATGTTCACAGGACCGGCAGGCGTTGGCAAAACAACAGCAGCCCTAGCACTCGCAAAAGAAATACTAGGAGAAAACTGGAGACAAAACTTCCTAGAACTCAACGCATCCGACGCAAGGGGAATAGACACTGTAAGAACCAACATCAAAAACTTCTGCCGCCTAAAACCAATAGGCGCGCCCTTCAGGATAATATTCCTAGACGAAGTAGACAACATGACAAAAGACGCCCAACACGCCCTCAGAAGAGAAATGGAAATGTACACAAAAACAGCAGTATTCATACTCTCCTGCAACTACTCCTCAAGGATAATAGAACCACTACAATCAAGATGCGCCATATTCCGATTCCTACCACTTAAAGGCCACCAAATAAAAGAAAGACTAGAATACATCGCGAAAAACGAAAAACTAGAATACGAAACAACAAGCCTAGACATCATAGCATACTTCGCAGAAGGCGACCTTAGAAAAGCCATAAACATACTCCAATCCGCAGCATCACTAGGAGAAAAGATAACCGAAGACACAATATATGAAGTAGTATCAAGAGCCAGGCCAAAAGACGTCCGCAGAATGATAAAAACCATCCTAGGAGGGGATTTCATGGACGCCAGGAACATGCTAAGAGAAATCATGATCATGCAAGGCGTAAGCGGCGAAGACATGATAGACCAAATATACCAGGAAATATCAAGACTAGCCATGGAAGGATCACTAGAACCCGAAACCTACATAAAATTTATCGATTCCATTGGAGAATACGACTTCAGGATAAGGGAAGGTGCAAATCCCAGAATACAACTAGAAGCCCTCCTCACAACATTCCTAAGAGAATAACCGGGGAAAATCAGATGTCATGGACCGAAAAATACCGGCCAAAAACATTCAAGGAAATGGTTGGCAACAAGAAGGCCATAGAAGAAATAAAAGAATGGATAAAAGCCTGGAAAGAAGAGGGACCGCAACCCCCACTTCTATTAATAGGACCGCCAGGAACAGGGAAAACAACCCTGGCACATATCATAGGATCCCATTTCTCTGATAAATTGGAGCTTAATGCCAGCGACAAAAGATCCTATGATGCCCTTATAAACATTATAGGAGAAACATCAACCACCAAATCACTATTCAACAACAACCTCAAGTTAATCATATTGGATGAGGTTGATGGCATACATGGAAACGAAGACCGCGGAGGAGTGCGCGCAGTAAAAAAGATAATAAAAGAATCAAAACATCCAATAGTCTTAACAGCCAACGACCCTTACAGCAAAAAACTACAGAGCATAAAACCATCCTGTAAAGTCATCAACATTAGAAAGGCGCATCCAAACTCAATAGTAGCATACCTTAAACGGATCTGCAGAGAAGAAGGCATAGAAGCAGATCCAGAAACCCTAAGAAAACTCGCTAAAAGGTCGCATGGAGACCTAAGATCTGCAATAAACGACCTTGAAGCCATAGCGCGGGGAGAGAAGAAAATAGGAGCCGAACTCCTAGAAGCTGGTGAAAAAGATGTTTTCCCCGGTCTATTCGATGCTATAAGAGCCATCCTAAAAAGCAAAAATATCAGGCATATAAAAGAGGCCATGCAAATCGACGAAGACCCCCAACTACTACTCGAGTTCACAGCAGAGAACATCCCAAGAGAATACGAGAAACCCCATGAGATAAAAAAAGCCTATGATCATATATCCCGTGCAGACATATTCTTCGGAAGAGCAACACAGACAAGAGACTACATATATTGGCGCTATGCATCAGAACATATAGGAGTAGGAGTAGCCATCTCAAAAAATGAAACCTATAGGAAATTCACAAGATACGCAGGCCCGGGATCATTCCAACTCCTTGGAAGAACAAGAGCTAAACGCCAACTCATAGAAGACCTGGCGGAAAAAATCTCAAAAAAACTACACATATCAAAGAAAATCGCCATTTCAACATTCCCATACCTTCAAATCATCCTAGCAGATAAAAAAATGGCCCAAGAAACCAAAAAATATCTGGAATTAACAGACGAAGAATTTAAATTTTTAAGGGGGAAAATAAAACCGCGCAAAGGCAAACCTGAAAAAGTGGGAAAAGAAGACCCACCAAGTCGGAAAGAAAAACAGACAACACTATTACAATTCAAATAACACTCTGCTCCTGGATATAATCTAAAGATTTTAGCATGTTCTCCCTAAACTGTGGAAAAATCTCATCAAAAAATCCTATAAACTCTTGGACTAGGTCATCTTTTATTTTTATTTTGATTCCAAGCCAACTTTCAATCCATGCTACAGGCACTCTTAAAAGAGGATACAAAAACCTTCCCCTATCAGCTCCCCTTGGAGGGCCTGTAATCACCTCGCCATTAATCATCTTCTCTATGGCATCAGCGATTATATGATCAAGTGTCAATGGACAAGCGATAAGATCAAATCTAGGGCCGGTCACTAACCTGACACCATATTTTCTAGTGTAGGGTTCCAGTACAACATATAAAGTATATAGGAGAGGGTCATCACCCTCCTCGATTAGTATCCTCTGATGAGGCTCTAATTCACTTGAAAGTATGCTGGAAACCCTTGAACATATCATCTGGAAAATCTTAGACCTTACAACCTTCATACTAGGATAATGTTTCTTGAATAGTTCCTCTCGCTTCCTGGAAAACCTTGAAAACCTGAGATTATTTATTAGGATGGAATCATCCACCACACTCACAAAACGCACATCAACACCAATCCTTGAAAGAAACCTTAAAACCTCATCCTTCATCAACTCCCCCCAAATAATTTATAATAGTCAATTTATATTATAATGTTAAAAAAAGAGTAGCTTGGGGGGGCAACTTTCTTGTTCGATTTCCTTAAAAAGAGAAGAGAAAAAATCCTCGAAATAGAACTTGAAGATCCAGTTGATTGCATAGCAGACTTCACCTACAACTTTTATTGGCAACAACAAGGCGAAGAACTCAAACCAGAAGACCAAATACCCGGAACAAGCTACACCTACAAGGACATAATAGAACACCTCAAAAAGGGCGGCACCCTCAAAATAATAGGGGATGCAGGCCACAGACTATCCTCGAGTATGGGAGTCGACCTCAAATTTTTTGGGGGAACAGGCAAACCAATAGAAGCAGGGAAAGTCATAGTCGAAGGAGACGTTGACACACGCATGGGCATAAGCATGCTAAGAGGCGCGATATACGTCAAAGGCAAAATCAGAGAACCCATCGGGAACCTCATAGAAGTAGAATCCGACAAAAAAGGCTACAAGAAATTCAAATCAATAACAGACATAGTCACCAACGGCCTACAAGGAGAAAAACCAATAGGAGCAACCCTAACAGGTAACAGGCTTATAATAGATGATGGGCGCGTAAGAGACACTGTAGGGGCGCGATTAGACATTGAAGCCCAGATAATACATGAAGGCGACGTCGACCTTTCCACCGGCATACTAATGAAAAAAGGCGTCGTGAAAGTGAATGGAGATGCTGGTATGAACACAGGAGCCCTATTAAGCGGGGGCACAGTAATAATAGATGGTGATACCGGCGACTTCACAGGCATCGACATGAAATCGGGCACAATCATAGTGAATGGAGATGCTGGCAAATTCATGGGAGCTCAAAGGAAAGGAGGAACCATACTAGCAAAAAATGGGAAACCAGTACCGCCAACATCAGAAAGTAAACTCACAGAAGAAGATAAACAGACACTAATAAAATTCGGCTTCAAACCCATCACATTCAAAAAATTCTCATAACTTCCAAGTAATACTCAGAACGAGCGAATCCACCATAAAATATTCCAAGTGAAAAACATCCAAGATAACAAAAAAAAAGACATGACCACATCTGAAAAAACCAAATTTTTTTTTAGATTCACTCTTAAATCGACTTTTATTGTGAAAGGTTCAGTTCTGTAAAATTCACTTTAACATGTCCCCCCAAGCAAAAAATTTACAGATTCTAATGAGAACCCTTAAAAGTGAGGCTTCAAGTCTAATGCCCTTCTTTACTCACAGTATAATCTCACATAATCTAAGACCCCCACAAAATATGCTATCCAAGTATCGTCTCCTCTACTCCTAGATTCATAATAATCCCATGCCCTAGCTTTTCGACGGTGAAACCTAGACTTTCCAAGTTTTGATCCCCCCATCATGGTTTCATGATCAGGATGATGACACCAGCAAAAGGTTCAACCTGATATCAACACAAACAAAAGTAAAACTAAAAATAGGAAATCGGCAGGTAATAATGGCAGTTAACTTGTCTCTTTTTTTGGAACTTCTAGTAACCTTATGTAATATTCACGCATGATTATATGCCCCATAATATTTTTTCAGCCCCCTTTGAAAAACCACTTTCTCCTCTTTTTTGAAGATTTAATAAGTAATATATATATTGGAGGCGGATAATTATTATCTGTGATAAATGCGTGGTTGTGGTGATGGGTTTTGAGAGTTCTTTTGGTTAATGATGGTTTTGATGCAGATTTGGAGGAAAAATTGGAGTCTCTTGGTTTTAGTGTTGATGTTGTTGATAGGAAGAAGTTTAGGGAGGGTGTTGAGAGGTTCGAAGCCGATCTAGTTTTAGTGTATACTCTACCTACCGAAGACCTAAAATGGCTAGATGAATTTAGAGACCTTAACACGTTTTTTGCGCTTTTAATTGACTTAGAGGAGTTTAATGTCCAGAAGATCATCTTAACCCCACCCTATATCCATATAAACAAGCCATTCAGTATTCAAGAGCTTAAAAGGGCCATGGATTTAATTACCAAGATGAAGGAAGAAAAAGATCGTTATAAAAGATTATTCACATATACTGATAATTGTGTAGCGATTCTACAAGCAGTCAATAACGGTAAAGACTTCTTCTTCAAAGATTTGAACCCAGCCGCTGAACGTGCCGATCAAGTGAAGAAGGAGGAAATCCTAGGTAAAAAAATGAGCGAACTATCTTCAGATGCCGAACATTTTGGCTTGCTACAACTTTTACAGAGGATATACAAGACAGGTAAAGTGGAACCTTTTTCCCTCCCTTACTATGAAGATGGAAAGATCCGTAAATGGAGACAGGGTACCATATATAAATTGCTCCCGGATGAATTAGTGATAGTCTATCAAGACGTTGCTGAAGAGAAGCAACTGGAGGAGGAACTTAAAAAAAGAGAGGAATATAAGGCAATATTCGATAACAGTGGCGCCGGGACACTTATTGTAGATGAGGACACCACAATATTACTAGCCAACAAAACATTTGAAGAACTTAGTGGTTACTCCAAAGAAGAAGTGGAAGGTAAAAAGAGTTGGACAGAATTTGTAGTAGGGGAAGATTTGGAAAAGATGAAAAGGTATCATAAGTTGCGCAGAAAAGACCCTGGATTAGCGCCCAGAAGATACACCTTCAAGTTGCGTGACAAGCAAGGGAAAATCAGACATATACAAATGAACATAGGCATGATCCCTGGGACCGGGAAGAGTGTGGCTTCACTTATTGATATTACTGAGCTTAAAGAGGCTGAAAGGAAGGTTAGAGAAAGTGGGGAGAAGTATAGGGCTGTTGTTGGAACTGCACCTTTTGGTATAATAATATTAGACAGAACAGGGAAGATAATCGAAGTCAATGAGAAAATATTGGAACTTTCCGGGCTCAAAAGGAAAGATTTGGTAGGTAAAAGGTTTATAAAGATACTCCCCAAGATTAAATTGACTTTCAAAGGTATTAAATGGAGTCTTGAGGATATAGTATCTGGATTTAGGGACCTTATAAAAGGGGTGACGATAAAAAGTGAAATCATAACACTGACAAACATTAAGGGCGAGCAAGTTTCAATCATACCCTATGGCGCACCCCTAAAGAAAAACGGTAAAATAATAGGTTACTCATTTATCCTAGAGGACGTCACCAAACAGTGCAAAACAGAAGAAAAAATCAGGGAATCCCTCAGGGAGAAGGAAGCATTATTAAGGGAAATACATCATCGCGTAAAAAACAACCTGCAAATCATCACCAGCCTACTAAACCTCCAAACCACTAGAATAAAAGATGAAAAAGTCCGTAGACTACTTCAGG
>Ga0078972_1001185_pt2 | contig 66002 bp, 60 predicted proteins | sample YelNatPaOPGAMG01_FD_67568 | JGI IMG/M metagenome (GOLD analysis project Ga0078972, IMG submission 67568) | Hot spring thermophilic microbial communities from Obsidian Pool, Yellowstone National Park, USA - OP-RAMG-01 (SPADES assembly) (version 2) | ecosystem: Environmental > Aquatic > Thermal...
CCTAAGGCCGTGGCCAAGCAAGACCAAGACCTCGCAAAGACCCATTTGCCACCGGGCGGCCCCAATGGGGATATGCCGGGGCGAAGCTTGAGCACTCCTTGCGGGCGTGCGGAGCCCGCCCCTCCGCGGGGGCCTTGCCCGGGTTAAAGGCCTTGCGGGGAAAGGCCCGAAATAACGTTGGGGGGCGGTTTTCTCGGAGGGACGCGCTCTGCGCGTCCGCAAATACGGGACGGACTCAAACCGGGGCATTCCATTCCCACCGGATGGGTTCAGGATGAGCCGGTGGCCAAAAGGACACATGCCTCGGTCAAGCCGGTGCCTTCCTTACGGGCGTGCGGAGCCCGCCCCTCCGCGGGGTGGACTATCCAGGGCAAGATGGCCTTGCGAGGAAAGGCCCGAGATGACGCGAAAGCCGGTTTTCTCGGAGGGACGCGCTCCGCGCGTCCGCAAATACGGGCCGGACTCAAACCGGGGCATCTCATCGTGACCCACGGGTCGGCGAAGGGCCCGTGGCCAAAACGTGGCAATGTTCCGGTTGGCGTGATGCCTTCCCTTGCGGGCGTGCGGAGCCCGCCCCTCCGCTGGATTGGTGATCCGAGCTAGGATGGCCTCACGGGGAAAACCCGGGCCGATGCGGAGGCCGATTTTTTCTCGGAGGGGCGCGGTCTCCGCGCCCGCGTGGCAAGGCCGTACTCATGCCGAGGCACGACATAATCATCGAGGGGCAAACGAAAGCCCGGTGGCCCAATGGGGCGATCCTCCGATGCAAGCAAGGTCTCGTTTACGGGCGTGCGGAGCCCGCCCCTCCACCATAAAGGCAAACCCATGGGAGACGGTCTTGCGGTGCAATCCCCCGCCAAAACGCGAAGGGAGGTTTTCTCCGAGGGATGGAACGAAGCAAAAAAGAGAAGGCCCCATGTACTGAAACCGGAGATGAGGCGAAGGTCTCCTCGATGCACTTGTCCAGAAAGTCCCTCCCCTATATCCTGAAGCCTGGGTTGGAACTTGATTTGCTTCACCCTGAAGGACATGCCTTGGCCGTTTCACATCGCGAACCAAATGATGGGCCTGGATTCTACCTGGATCTTGCGCCACACGGGTCTTTGGCCTCGAGGTCCCTCCAGCCAGAAGGCCAGGTGGTCACGAGGTTGGGGGATCTGGTAAAGGATGGGTGCGAGAGGAGGTGCTGGTGATGGGAAAGGTGATAGCTTCCACTTTCTTTTTCTTTTCTCTTCTTGGCCTTTCTTGGGCGGAGGCCCAGGAGCCAAGAATTTCCGTCACTGCGAGCATACTTCCCCTTGGCTATTTCTGCGAGGAAGTGGGAGGTGAGAGGGTAAGTGTGCAAGTCTTGATACCTCCTGGCGCGAGCCCCCATACCTTCGAGCCTCCACCCTCTGTGATGGCCAAGGCGTTCAGCTCGCAGGTTCTGGTATATGTGGGAATGGGCCTGGAGCCAGCGGTAGAGAGGGTGGTCAAGTCGGCGAAAGGGGGTGCTCTGGCTCTGGAGGTGGCAGAGGGGCTTCCCTTGATCCAGGAGACCAGGGATCACAGCCATTCCCATGGCAAGGAAGAGAAACGTGACCACGTCCATGGCGGGGCCAACCCTCATATATGGCTGGATCCCATTCTAGCCAAGGAGATCGCCAAGAAGATACACGGGGCCTTCGCGAGACTGGACCCTCAAGGCAGGCCTCACTACGACGAGAAGCTTTCGGAATTGACCTCCAGGCTCGATGAGCTCCACGAAGAGATTCTCCAGAGGACCTCCAAATTTAGGATAAGGAAGTACGTGTGCTTTCATCCTGCCTTCACCTATTTTGCCAGGAGATACAATTTGGAAGAGGCAGGGGTCATAGAGATATCCCCTGGCAGGGAGCCGTCTCCCAAGCATATCCAGAGGCTCATAAACCAAATAAAAGCTCACGGCATAAAGGTCGTCTTCGCTGAACCCCAGTTCAATCCCAGGGTAGCAGAGGTCATAGCCAAAGAAGCTGGTGTCAAGGTAGCGCTCCTCGACCCTCTCGGAGGGAGGCCTCCCTACGGTAACGATTACTTGGCTCTCATGAGGTATAATCTGGCTGTGATGGAGGAGGCAATGGGAGGAGGGCGGTGAAGATGGCTCTTGCTGTGGAGATGCGGGATCTCACGGTCACGTACAACGGCCATGTGGCCTTGGAGGACGTGAATCTCGAGATAGAGGAGGGCAAATTCGTGGGAATCTTGGGCCCCAATGGGGCAGGGAAAAGCACCCTCCTCAAGGCAATACTCGGGTTAGTCAAACCAACCAAGGGAAAGGTCTTGGTCTTCGGCCAATTGCCCGAGAGGGTTATAGGAAAGGGAGGACTCGTGGGCTATCTTCCCCAAAGGCCCCTCAACAATCCCACGTTTCCGGTGACAGCCCTGGATGTGGTGTTGATGGGGCGATACGGGAAGGTCGGGCTCCTCAGGAGGCCAACTCCCCAGGACAGGGAATTGGCAATGAAGGCTCTCGAGAGGGTCGGTATAACCCATTTGGCCACGCGCAACATAGGAGAGCTTTCAGGCGGGGAACAGCAGAGGGTTTTCATAGCGAGGGCCATATGTGTGGAACCTAGGCTCTTGATGCTCGATGAGCCAACAGTGTCTCTGGATGCTTGCGCCCAAGATGAGCTTTACGAGCTCATAGCCCAACTAAAAGAGGAGATGGAGCTCACGGTGCTAATGGTATGTCACGATGTGGGTGCCATCTCCAGGCATGTGGACGATGTCGTTTGCATAAACAGGAGAGTGCACCTCCATCAGCCACCTCCTTTGGGGAGAATTGGACTCGAGCAGACCTTTGGATGCAGTGTAGAGTACCTGTTCCACGGGGAAGTGCCCCACAGGGTCGTGAGAAGCCACGATGGATGAATTTCTCTCTGCGGGATTTCTTCACAGGGCTTTCTTGGCAGGAGTCGTGGTCAGCGGCCTTTGCGGGGTCCTCTCGGTCTTCGTTGTGCTGAGGAAGATGGCCTTCATAGGAGTAGGGATCTCCCACTCCGCCTTCGGAGGGGTGGCCTTGGGATTGGTGATGGCCATGAGTCCCTTCTGGACGGGATTGGCCTTCGCCTCCATGGTAGCCCTGCTCATAGAGTGGGCGAGGAGTGCCGGGAAGGTGGAGGAGGATACCGCCATAGGTATACTCTTCTCGGCCTCCATGGCCTTGGGGGTCATATTCCTTCACCTCTCCAGGACGTACAACGTGGATGTGTTCGGGTTCCTATTCGGGAATATCTTGGCCGTGGGGAAGGAGCAGCTCTGGGAGGTCTCTCTTCTGGCTCTGGGGGTCGCAGTATGCACCATCTGCCTTTTCAAGGAGTTTGTCTTCTTGAGCTTCGATGAGGCAATGGCATGGGTGAGTGGCCTCCCAGTGACCTTCCTGAGATACTTCTTCTCGATACTTCTGGCTTTGACCGTAATCGTCTCCATATACCTTGTGGGAATAGTGCTAGTTGAGGCACTCCTCGTGATCCCTGGGGCCATATCGAGGAACCTCGCTCGGGAGATCAAGAGGATGACACTGGTCTCGGCCTCGGTTGCAGTGGCCGCAACGGTGGTGGGATTGGGTATATCTTACTGGCTAGATCTCCCCCCCGGGGCAGTGATCGTAGCGGTGCTCTGTGGAGGGTTTTTCCTCGCAGCTCTCCGTGCGAGGAAAGCCAGAATGTCATGACCCCATTCGAGAATAATCTGCACGGGGATTTGCTCATCGAGATCTACGTATGACCTCCCGAATACGTGGGAGTGTTCCTGGCTCCATCTTTTTTTGGCGAAAGCCCATGGGCTCGAGACCGAACCTCTGGAGATAGGTAGGAGAAATGATGTGTGCCATATGGGCTGTGTATTTGGGCTGCTCCAGCTTAGGGAGGCCCTCCCATTTCCGGTTTGGGAGTTGGTCCCGGATCCAGTGGGAGTATGCCGAAAGATATAGGGGGCTTGAGGCTCGGAGCTGACGCACGTGGAGAACAGTCCAGGCCAAAGACACTTCTCTCAATATTCCATTGACAAATGGACTGGCCTTTGATACCAAAAACCCGCATCGAGGCAATGGAGCCCAAGAACGCGAGGTGACCATGGCCCAAGAGCTCGGTCCCACCACCCCAGGGGCGAAGATGACCATAAGAATCATTGGATTTCAGCCAGGGGCCTCCCAGGAGGAGCTCGTCAAGATCCTTTCGAGGCTTTACAAGAAAAGTGACCCCGAGAAGATACGCTTGGCCCTGGCCCGGTTGCCCTTGACCTTGACCAGGTCCGCAACGGAAGAGCAGGCAAGGCGGATAAGAAAGGTCCTGGAAGAAAAGGGGGCCATTTTGGAGATAGCTTATACGGGAGTCTTGCGTGCGGGAAGTACAAAGGAAGAGAGGGCCGAGTTAACCCAAGAAATCCCAAGGGAAACGGAGATACCAGTGGGAGGGCCAGTGGCTTGGGTCAAAGACAGGCGTTCCAAGCCGCGCATCCATCCGGGATTTCCCCTCGAGCCCATGAGCATAAAGGAGATGCTAGTGAGATCGGCCTCCCTCTTCAAGGAGAACTTCTCGGTTCTTTTCCTCATATTGCTCATCCCCACTGGGGCAGCGTACCTGTTCTCCAAAGCGATGGAATCCATCCTCCCAGGGACAGTCCAGGGCGCTACGATGGTCGAGTCCGCGGGAACCTTCATCTTGGCAGTTGCAATCACTGCTTTGGTCTTCATAGTGCTTTTCTTTTGGGGGGAGGGGGCCCTGATAATCGCCATATCCGAGAGTTACCTGGGCCATGCCATAAGCCTTTGGGATTCTTACAAGGCGCTCCAGTCGAGGCTTGGGGGGCTCATCACCACCATGTTGCTGGCATGGGCACTCATCATAGGGGGGACCATCTTATTCTTCGTCCCCGGGTACGTGATGTTTTTCCGTTTCCTTCTCGCGGACAAGGTCGTGGTGCTCGAAGGTCTCAAGGGAAGGCAGGCCCTGAGGAGGAGCCGAGAGCTCATGAAATGGAGGTTGGGAGAGGGCTGGACTCAAAGGCCTTGGACCAGGGCCGGCCTCGCCCTCATGGCAGGAGTCTTGGTAGGCATGGTCATACACATAGGGTTCACATTGGTGAGCTTGGCTTTGGGCCTTTTACTCCCAGAAAGTGCTTCTCAATTGATGGGCGAAGCCCTGAGCTTGATGGCAGAGGTGATTTCCACAACTTTTCTTTCCATCCTGATGGTGATCTACTACTACGACATCAGGGTGAGAAAAGAGGGCTTCGATCACAAGGCCATGGCCAAAGGCCTCTAGTGCGGACTCCTCACCAAAGCCGCGACCTTCGAGGCCCGATCCTCCAAACCCCCGTGTTGTTTGGGATGTCTTGAGTCGAAGGGAGAGCAGATCCTAAACCGAAGGCCGTAGTGCTTTTCGCGGACCGGTTTGCCTGGAGATGCGATCAGGACAGCGCCCATGAGAGCGGACCGCCATGGCAAGCATCACTGGGGATCCACTATTCCGAAGAGAAGCTTGTGAAACCTCTTTATGTCCTTCTGGGAGACCTTGGATCCGATCCTGGCCAAGAAGACATTTTCCTGCCTTATGGCGATATTGGGCTCGTTTGTGGGATATTCTTTGAACCCGTAAGGCTTCATGAGGGAGATCATGAGTTCTCGATATTGGGCTAGGGTGAGTCCTGTTCCCTCCAAGTCCCAATGCCAGGAGAAACCGTTCATGTAAGCTATCTTCTCCTCGTAGAAGTCTCCCCTGTCCATGGCCATGGCCACAAGCCTCTGTGCTATCCCGAGTCCCCTGAAATTCCTGCTCACCTCTATGGCGCCCATCTCGTACATGAGCTTCCCCAATGCCGCCCATCTCTCCCCTGGAGCTGGATAGTAGGAACAGGCGTACGCCACCACCCTTTTACCCTCTGCTATGGCGAGGACCACGTTTCCGTCCTCGCTCGAGGCTATCCGGTCGAACATCTCCAGTTTCTGGATCATGGAGGAATAGTGGGGAAAGGTCCCGAGCCCGGAGTCCAGCACCAATCCAGAGAAAGACCCTGGAGGACAAAGGGACCTCAGCTCCAGCTCCCCTTTGGGGGTCTGGATCCTAGAGATCTTGCCCTCTGGTTTCAAGTGCCCACTCAAAAATCGCTCCAATCCCTGTGGAGGTTCTTGACCATTATCACGAGATCGTGGTAGTTCCCCTCGGGATCCTTCACGTGCTTCTCCAGAACTGCTGCCTTGAAGAAGTCGAGCTTCTCCACTCCCCTCATGGCTGCATCCTCGATGCCCGAGACGAATTCGGCCACTATCTTCTCCACACCCATGCCCATGGCCAGCTTCACCAGATCCAGGAGCATCCAAGTGCCCAATCTCAGGCCCCTGTATTGGGGATCCACGAGTATCCTTATATGGCCTATGTGGCTCAAGCATCCCCAGGGCCGTCTATGGAGGCTCAAGTTGGCTATTATTCTGCCATCTTCTTCCCTGAGGGCCACCATGGGGAGGACCCTCCTGTAATCCATGTTCTCGAACCATTTGTGGATCACCGTGGGATCCCCGACATTCTCCCTCCTGAACCAACGCTCCCTCTCAGGGATCCTCTCGAAAAATGCTCTGAGCTCGCTTTCATCTTCGGGTTTCATGGGCCTGAGGAGCACAGAGGTTCCGTCCTTGAGCACGAGTAACTTGGGATACTGATCGAACATCCGTTGGAGCTCCTTTCTTTTTTCCAGTGCAGTTTCGATACTGAGACCTTCTCAGCTTTTCAGGTTGAAAATTCTACTTTCCACCTTCCCCAGGGGAAAAGCCATAAGGCTCTGCCTGCATTTGCGATCCATTTCATTTGGGGCCACGGGTGCGCCTCACCTTTTCCATCAGGGGAGGGACTATCACCTCTGGGTCCAAACCCACTGTCTTGGCTATCTGGGTTATGAAACCTTTGACATAGACATCGGGAGGGAGAAAATTGTAAGAGTCCTCCTCTATGGAGCGAATGTGGCCCTTTCCTATCTTGGTCTTCTGGGCCACATCCTCTATGGTCAAACCCCTTATCTCCCTCGCTTGCCTGAGTATAGCTCCGGACCACTGACCCTTTGCCCTGGCCTCCTCCACTAGCTCCCTTATCCTCCTGTCCTTCTCCTCCTTCTCCGCTGGGTCCTCTTTCCTTTGAAGCTCCAGGACCCTTGGCCTGGAAATTGCGAGAGGTATGGGAGGCTCTTTGTCTTCTCGTGGCCTTGGGGGTGGTTCGGCCTCGACGGGGAAAAGCCCCTTTTGCCTCAGGATCTCGTCCCACTGCCTTCTTCTCTCCGGGTCCATGAGAATGTTGTAGGCCTCGTGAACCTTGTTGAGGATTTGCTCCCTCTGCTCCTCGGTGAAAATAGAGGCTGTGGCCATATGGCCAGGGCCATAGGTCTTGAGGGCTATCTGGAAGGCCCTCTTTATCTCGGCCACTGTGGCCCTAGGATCCACGTCCAATATCTCGTAAGGGTTGAGTGACTCAAGATCCATCATGGGCCTTGGATCTCCTCTCAGAAAAACTCGAAGGCCATCTGGCCCTCTTCGAGAAGTCTCTGGGTCAGATTCTCTATGCACTTGGCAGCATTGGAATCGGGGTAGGTCTGAAGAAGGGATTTGCGGGCTCGGACACACTGGATCACCCTCTCGTCGAAGCTCACATATCCGCTATAGTCCACCCGCAACCCGAAATACTTGTGTACCGCGCTTCTCACCGAGAAGCCTATCTCCACATCCTCGTAACGCCTCACTTGATTGAGTACGAGTCTTGCCCTGAAGGAATCCACATGGGATCTTAGGAAACGACTCACGAGAGGCTCTGTCCTGCTCAGCTGCCTGAGGAATTGGGGTATGGCTTGGAACTCCTCCACGCTAGGGGTATGGAATGCTTTGAAAAGAGCTGCTTTGACCGATTTCTTCCTTGTGCTCTTGACAAGACTCCAGTAAAGGGCCTCCTTGAGAAATCTATACGTGTTCTCTATGGAGGTGGGCTCAGGGACCAATACATATATCCCGACCCCAGCCATGAGAAACAGTTCCATGGTGGTCTGCGAGGTTCCAGACCCTATATCCAGTATGACATAGTCGAAGTCAGCTCTCCTTATGGCATTTCTCAAGCGGTTCATGTCCCTGGTGGTGGGCCCCCTCACGGGAAAATCCAGAGTGCCACTCACCATCCAGAGATTCGCTACCCCGGTATCCTCCATGAACTCCTTGAGATCATTGTGGTTGGCCCTGAAGAAGGATCCGAGACCATATCTGGGCCTCTCCACGCCTAGGCAAGTATGGAGGTTGGAGCCCCCGACATCCGCATCCACGGCCAGGACCCTGAACCCCCTTTTGGCCAGAGAAACGGCCATATTGCTGGCAAGAAGGGTCTTCCCCGTTCCCCCTTTTCCTCCTCCCACAGCCCAAATGGCCCTGGGTCCTCTGCGCGCATCACCCATTTTATGTCCGAAACCCTCTGACAGATGGCCTTGGCAAAGAGGAAGATATCATCCCAACCCGGGCAAAACAAGCTGACTTCAACTCTTCCCTCATGATACCCTGGCAAAGGTAATGACATGCACTTCTTTGGCGCCTGCTTTCAACAAGCATCTCGAGGCCTCTGAGAGGGTGGTACCCGTCGTGTACACGTCGTCCACAAGGAGAAGCCTCTTCCCCGAGATCCTGGCCTTTTCAGTCACGGCGAAGGCTCCTTTGAGGTTTGCAACCCTCTCGGATCTCTTCAACCCCACCTGGGGAGAGGTGGGCCTCACCTTCACGAGGCACCTCAACTCCAGGGGAATTTCGAGGGCCCTAGCTATGGGCCTTGCCATCAACGCTGCCTGATTGAAACCCCGCTCCACGAGTCTCTTCTTGTGGAGGGGAATGGGGACCACCCTCTCGATCCCGAGGTCCCTAATCTGCCAAAGAAAGTGCCTGGCGAGGAGAACCCCCATGAACCTGGCGAGAGAGGCCTCCGGGCCATATTTCATCTTGTGGAGGAGCGGAAATACCTCGTCTCCGTAGACCAAAAGGGCCCTCGCAGAGGAAAAGGGAGGGGGAGACGCCAGGCAATCCCCGCAGAGGTGAGACGACACGACCCCAGACTTCATGGGCATGGCGCATCTTGGACAAAAGGGAGGCCTAAGCCAATTGACCTCCTTCAAACACTCGCCGCATATCGCCCATCCCTTCCACAGGAAATCGCCTGAAGCTCCTTCCTGTGATCCCGAAACATCATCACCGCACAGGGCACAAACAGGAGGGAATACGAGCTCCAGAAGGGATCTCAGGGCATGGAGAACTCCGCTAGAGTTCCTCCATATCTTCCTCCTCGAGAGCATCCCGGTCCTCTGGTTCTGGGGGCAGTTCCAACCTAGGGGCATCGGACCAAAGCCCCTCCAGATCGTAAAACTCTCTCACCGCCTTCTGGAAGATGTGGACAACCACATCGTCGAAGTCCATGAGAACCCACCTCGCTGCGGAGAAACCCTCCACTGCCCTGGGCCTCATCTTTCGACCCCTGAGCTCCCTTTCCAGGTATTCGGCTATGGCCTGAACCTGCCTGTCCGACCTTCCAGTGCAAATGACGAAGTAATCGGTGAAGGAGACGAGTTTCGTGAGGTCGAGAACCACTACATCCTGGGCTTTCCTGTCCCTCATGAGCTGGGCCAGAAGAAGGGATTTGTCCTTGGATGGGAGTGCTTTCCTGGCCACTACTGTCCTCTGTTTTCTGGGTCGCTGCATTTGGGAATCCTCACTCCCTGCGGGTGCTATCCTCCTTGTAGAGTCCATGGGTCTCTATATAGAGCCTCACCTCCTCTGGGACCAGGTATCTTATGGATCGCCCGCTTTCCACAAGCTTCCTTATCTCACTCCCCGATATGTTCAGGGCATTGAGCTTGCAGAAACGAAGAGTATGCCCGCTTCTGTGGATCCAAGCCTTGAGCCCGTGATTGTAGCGGAAAGAGCCCCTTACGGATTCGGGGAGGGTCCCGAAACCCTTCTTCCCGGGGCCAGGGCGCTCTACTACTATCCAGTGGGCCATGGAGAAGAGATCCTCATAGGACCTCCAGGTGTGAATTAGGGAGAAGGCATCGGACCCCAAGATGAAATAGATCTCGGACCCAGCCCCCCTCCCTTCCTTAAGTATCTTGAGGGTCTCTATGGAATAGGAGGCTCCTTCCCTCGAGCACTCCAAGTCAGAGACCTCGAAGGCAGGGTTGCCCGCCACCGCCTTCCTCACCATCTCGAGCCTGTGTTCCTTGTCCGTCACCTTTCGATCCCTTTTGTGGGGAGGAAGGGCTGCCGGCATGAAGACTATCTTGTCCAGAAAGAAACGTTCCCTCACCTCCTCGGCAGCTCGCAAGTGCCCGTAATGCACCGGATCGAAGGTGCCCCCCAGAATCCCTATGCGCTCCACTTCACTCCCTGATCTGTCCGTCACCATAGACCACGAATTTGGTTGTGGTCAATTCCTCGACTCCCATGGGGCCAAATGCGTGAAGCTTGGTGGTGCTTATCCCGATCTCGGCTCCCAACCCCAGCTGAAAACCGTCGCTGAACCTAGTGGAAGCATTGACGAGAACTACCGAGGAGTTCACCTCCTGCAAAAATCTCTGGGCATTGGAGTAGTCCCTGGTCACTATGGAATCGGTATGTTCGGATCCATACTTGGTTATGTGAGCCACTGCCTCATCCAGGCCTTCGACAACCTTGACAGCCAGGATGAGGTCATTGTACTCCGCGTACCAGTCCTCCTCCTTGGCCTCCTTCACTTGGGGGAGGATGCTGCGAGTTACATCGCAACCCCTGAGCTCCACTTGGAAGTCTTCGAGGGTTTTGGCAATCCTGGGGAGGAATTTTTCAGCCACATCTTTGTGGACCAAGAGCGTCTCCATGGCATTGCAAACAGCGGGTCTCTGAACCTTCGCATTGACGCAGATCTTCTCCGCCATGTCCAGGTCTGCCGAGGCATCCACGAACACGTGACATACGCCCTTGTAGTGTTTTATGACCGGTATCTTGGACTGGGCCACCACTGCCCTTATGAGATCCTCACCGCCTCTTGGGATTATGACGTCTATGATGCCCTCGAGCTCTAGCATCTCGGCCACTGCCTCCCTGCTAGTTGTGGGCACCATACTGACACATGCCTCTGGCAGACCCTCCTCTCTCAGCACCTCCTGGAGGATTTGGACGATGGCAAGGTTGGACCTGAATGCCTCCGAGCCTCCCCTCAAGATGACGCCATTTCCCGACTTGATGCAGAGGGAGGCAGCATCCGAAGTGACATTGGGTCTGGCCTCATATATTATCCCCACCACCCCCAAGGGTATCCTCATCCTACCCACGAGGAGACCATTGGGCCTTCTCCACATGCGCACTATCTGCCCCACAGGGTCTGGAAGGGCTGCTACCTCCCTCATCCCTTGAGCCATCTCGGATATGGTCTTGGGCGTGAGGGTGAGCCTGTCGATCATGGCCTTGGAAAGCCCCTTTGCCCTGGCCTCCTCGACATCCTTCGAGTTCTCAGCGATCAGTCTCGGGGCCTCATCCTCGATCCTCTGGGCCATGGTCCTGAGGACTCTGTCCTTCTTGTCCGATGGGGTCTTGGCCAGGGTCCTCGATGCTTCCTTGGTCGCGATGGCAAGTTCTCTCACTGTCATGTTCTCTTCTCCCTCCGGCTGCAAATGGAGCATTCATATCATGAGAACTAGATCATCCCTGTGAATCACCTCGTCGAAGAACTTGTAGCCCAAGATCTTCTCTATCTCGCTTGTCTTGCAGCCCTGGATCCTCCTTATCTCGTCCGAGCTATAGTTGACGAGCCCCCTTGCGAATTCCAGGCCATCCTCTCCTATGCAGCTCACCGAGTCTCCTGCCCCGAAACTCCCCCTCACCTCCTTTATGCCGGAGGGAAGGAGGCTCTTTCCCCTTTCCACTAAGGCCTTTCTAGCCCCATGGTCCACAACGAGGGCGCCAGAGACCGTCCTGGAATAAGCTATCCAATGTTTCCAACTGTTCAGCCTGTTCTCCTTGGGAAGGATGAGGGTGCCCACATCCTCTCCACCCAGGACCCTCTCCAGGGCATTGGGGCTCTTGCCACTAGCTATGACAGTGGGCACGCCATATATGGCCGCAGTCCTGGAGGCCTGAAGTTTCGATATCATGCCGCCTGTGCCCACATCGCTCATGGTGAGGTCCACAAGGGAGAAGACCCTCTCGTCCACCTCCTTCACGACACTGATGCGGTTGGCATCTGGATGGGTCTTGGGGTCTCTGTCGTAAAGGCCATCGGTGTCCGTCAGTATGACAAGGAGCTCTGCCTGAACCAGGTTAGTCACCAGGGCAGAAAGGCAGTCATTGTCCCCAAACTGTATCTCCTCGGTGACCACCGTGTCGTTCTCATTGATTATTGGCAGGATCCCCCACTTGAGAAGGGTGAGAAGGGTATTTCTAGCATTGAGAAATCTCTTTCTGTCCGCGACATCCTCCCTCGTGAGGAGAATCTGCGCCACAACCTTTCCTTTTCTCTCGAAGCACTTCTCGTACATCCACATGAGGCGGGCCTGTCCCACTGCTGCGGCAGCCTGTTTCTCCGGTATACTTCTGGGCTTCCTCCCGAGACCTATTTTCTTTGTCCCCGCAGCTATTGCCCCAGAGCTCACGAGCACCAGTTCGTATCCCTTTTCCTGAACCCTGCTGAAGCAATCGCACATGGCTTGGATACGCTCCTCATCGAGTCCTCCTTGGGGACTCGTGAGCACAGCGCTCCCCACTTTCACAACCACCCTTCTTGCCTGCCCCAAGAGGCTCGAGCGGTCAGCCTCCAGATGAGAGGCCATACTTCCATTAGCCTTCAAATCTCCCAGCCTCCTCATAGCTCTTTTCCTCGCACATCTCGAAGAGGCCCTCGATGAGCTCCTCTATTCCCTCGCCCGTGAGGGCGCTTACGAGGAAGGACCTAGCACCTCTTTGGCCCAGAAGCTCCTGGCACCTCTTCCCGAGGGTCCTGGCGCCAGGCAGATCGACCTTGTTGAGGGCCACGAGGGAGGGTCTCGAAAGAAGAGCTGGTTGATAGTTCCTGAGCTCGCTTTCCAGGATTTCCAGGTCCCTCAAGACATCTTCTCCCTTTGCTGGATCCAACTCGAGCACATAGAGGAGAATACGCGTTCGCTCTATGTGACGCAAGAACCTGAGGCCCAGCCCCACGCCCCTGTGAGCGCCTTCAACGAGTCCTGGGAGATCGGCTACGATGAGCCTCCTGGTTCCATCCCTGGACTCGACCGTCCCGAGGTGAGGGCTGAGGGTAGTGAATGGATAAGGGGCCACTTTTGGTCTGGCCTGGGAGATCCTGGAGATGAGAGAGGACTTTCCGGCATTGGGAAGACCCACCAAGCCGACATCTGCCATCAATTTGAGTTCCAGAAGTAACCACCTTTCTTCCCCCGGCCCAGGTGGGGTCGAAAATCTGGGAGCCCTCCTTGTGGGGGTCGCGAATCTCGCGTTTCCCTTGCCTCCGTGACCGCCCCTCGCCACAACGAGCCTCTGACCCTCCCGTGTGAGGTCTCCGAGGATCTCCCCAGTTTCGGCATCCTTCACCACTGTCCCGATGGGAACCCTCAGGATCAGATCCGTTCCATCGGCACCGTGCCTGTCGTTTCCCTGGCCATGTTCGCCATTGGGAGCCTTGAAATGTCTCTTGTAAGCGAACTCCACGAGGGTTTGAACGTGGGGAGAGGCCTCCAGGATCACATCCCCTCCTTTTCCACCATCTCCACCGTCGGGTCCGCCCTTGGGTTTGAACTTCTCCCTGCGAAAGCTCACACAGCCACGGCCACCCTTGCCGGATCTCACGAAGATCCTGGCCTCATCCACAAACGCCATGGGAGTCCACGAAGACCTATGGTTGGAAAGAACCCCGAAGCCGAAATCTCGCCACCTTGAGCCTCTGCTCGGCGAGTCAAAAAGGTCCCTGTCCTCACATACCGGTCGAGACAAGGGGTCTCGACCCAAAGAATTTCTCTAGAGGTCTCTGCAAGAGGTCTCAAAGGAAGGGCCACAGACTATCCCCTGGGAAGGAAGGGGCCTTTTGAAGAAGAGAAGTCACAACAAGGTATTTTTTCCGATTCATGGAGCGTAGACGCTCACCACTTTCCTGCCTTGACCTTTGGTCTCGAAACGAACGATCCCATCTATCTTGGCGAACAGAGTGAAGTCCTTTCCCATTCCCACATTCATCCCGGGATGGAATTTGGTGCCCACTTGCCTCACCAAGATGTTGCCAGCCTTGACCCTCTGTCCGCCGAAACGCTTCACTCCTCTTCTCTGCCCCCTGCTATCCCTTCCGTTCCTCGAGCTTCCAACTGCCTTTTTATGAGCCATATCTTACCTCCTCACTGAAGGCGAATCTCCATAATCTTCAATCCCGTAAACCCTTGGCGATGTCCCTGGGTCTTGTGGTATCCCTTTCTTCTCTTTTTCTTGAAGACCCTGATCTTCTTTCCCCTTCCCTGCTCCACTATGCGAGCAACCACTTGAGCTCCGCTCACATATGGCCTTCCCACATGAAGGGAGGTCCCGTCATTGAGGACTAGAACCTTGTCCATGGTGAGCTCTTGACCAGGCTCCCCAGCCAAACGCTCGACCCTCACAACATCACCAGGAGAAACCTTGTACTGCTTCCCTCCAGTCTCTATGATTGCATACATCGCTTTCCTCCGAAAAACCGCTGGGAGCTCATCTCACCCCTCTATGATAGGGTCCCTAGGGCCCGTAAGTCAAGCTCCAGTCTAGCTTTTGCCATCCCTTAGCTTGGCAGACCCGCCCTCAGGACGGGACCAATTGGTTCAAAACACTCCCTCGTGGGCTGGATGTGGTGGAAAGAGACCCGTTTTAGCCCCACCAAAAAATGAACACCTCATCGGACCCGTAGTCACACCTTGATGGAGGTTCGTGGGCGAAGGGGATTCAATCATCCGCGAGTTCAGGGGATCGTGGCAAAAGGGTGGCCTCCGCTCGAGTGTGAGGGAATGCTGGGATCCTGGGATGAGGTGGCCCTTTTTTGGATTCAGCCCCGGGATGAAAGTGAGGCCTTGGACAAAGAGAGCTCAAAATTTGGCGAAGAAGGAGAGCCCCAGACTGACCCGGGGAAGGCCGGGCGTATTCCGAGGCATCCACTGCCCGCGAGGGAGCCCGAATGGCCCATGGCTTCACAGCGCCATGCTTAAGTGGTGCCGATGCCAATTCTGGGGGGGGTGCCAGAGCTCGCCCCTCCCAAGGGAGGTAAGCCAGAGAAGAGGGCCTTCTAGATATTCCTTTCTCCCACAAGTGAGCCTTCTCCCAGCCTCTTGGGCCTTTCCCCCTTCACGATAGCGGGGCGCTCTGGAGACTCCTGCTGGCTTTTTCCTCCCGTTCGGGTCTGCTATAATCACCTTGCTGCAAGACGATTTTTCAGCCATTCCAGGGACATGAGAAGACGAACCTTCAAAATAAGAAGGAGAGTCATCGGGAGCTTTTTGTGTTGCGTTCTGTGCGTGCTGGTATTTGCGGTTTTCAGTTACAGAATTCATGTGGACATCGGACGGCACCTCAAGGTTCTCGAAGAGGCTGATGATCTTTATCAGGAGGTACTGGAACTCCGAAGAATCGAGAAAAACCTTTTCCTCTATCGGGACCCTTCCAATCTTGGACAGGCCAAGTTCCATCTGAACCGTCTTGAGGGACTTCTCCTGGCGACCCAGGAGGAGCTTGCACGTTCCGCGAGAGAGACGGGACCTCTCGAGTTGCGTTCCTTGCTTGCGGCTTACGGGAAGGTTCTCTCGAGAATCGACGCGTCCTACGGGAAATCCGGCTCGGGTTCCAGCGTCGAAGGCTTTTTGCCTCAAGAGGAGGAACTCAGGTCGTTGGGACGGCGGCTGCTGGAGACAGCCAAGGCATGGTCTCTTGCCGAGAGGTTTGCCATCAACAAATTATCCGAGAGGGCTATCCAGTTGTTCTTGGTGTCCGTTTTGGTCTTCACAGCCCTGGGCACCGGCCTGGCATTTTATGTGGCCAAGTTGCTGGTCCGGCCATTGGAGCAGATGGAAGAGAGGATGGAGCAGATTGCACGGGGGAATTTCGCTCCTCTTCCGGAACCCAAGACCAGAGCCCAAGAGCCCATAAGTCTCTTCAGGGCCTTCAACCGAATGATTCAGGAATTGGAAAGGAGGCAGGACGAGTTAGTTGAGTCCAGGAAGATGGCAGCCATTGGGACTCTCACCTCTGGCATCGCACATGAGCTCAACAATCCCCTGAACAACATACTCCTCACCGCTGAGGCCATGAAGGAGGAGTTGGCAAAATTGAATCAAGGAGAACTGGCCGAGATGGCCGAGGACATCCTGAGCGAGTCAGAGAGGGCCTCGGAGATCGTGAGAGACTTGCTCGACTTTGCGAGATCAGAGCGTCCGAGCCTCGAGGAGATCAATGTGGGAGAGCTGCTTCAGCAAACATTGCGGCTCGTGAGTAATCAAGCGGCTGTGGCTAATATCGAAGTGGAAGTGAGGATTGAGGAAGGGATTCCCAGCATTTATGGGGAACGAAGGAGCCTCCAGCAGGTGTTCCTGAACCTCTTCGTCAATGCGATCCAGGCAATGCCTAATGGAGGGAACTTGACGGTGCGCGCCCACAAGGTGCCGGGAACCCGAGACGTGGCGGTCGTGGTCTCAGATACTGGGGTTGGGATCCCCTCCGAGTACCTCTCTCGCATATTTGACCCATTCTTCACGACCAAGGAAGTTGGAAGGGGAACGGGTTTGGGCCTCACAGTGGCGTACGGCATCGTGGAGAAGCATGGTGGGAAGATAGAGGTGGAGAGCCAGGTTGGCCGAGGCACCACTTTCACGGTGGTGCTGCCCCACCAAATCGGAGTTGGAGGTTGAGAAGGGATGCGCATCGCAGTGGTGGACGATGAGGAAATCGTGTGCCGCCGTTTGAAGGCAGCTATGGAGAAAGACGGCTACCAGGTGGAAGCCTTCGCTAGGGGCGAGGAAGTCCTCAACGCCATGGCCAGGGAGTCCTTCGACCTCCTGATCCTGGACGTTTTGCTGCCGGGGTTGGATGGAATGGAAGTCCTCAGGAGGGTCAAGGAGGAGCACAGGGATACAGAGGTCATCCTCATCACAGGACGCGCTTCCATCTCGGCTGCTGTGGAGGCGATGAAGAAAGGGGCCTTCCATTATGTGGAGAAGCCCTTCCGGATGGATGAGCTCAAGAACCTTGTAAGGCAGGCCCTTGCCAAGAAAGCCCTGACGGACGAAAACAAATTGCTCAAGGCGCGGCTTGCCCCTATAGAAGGGTATCTGGACATGGTGGGGGTCAGTGCTCCCATAAAGGCGATATTGGACCTTGTCCGCAAGGTGGCCCCGTTGGATTGCAACGTGCTCATACAGGGGGAGACCGGCACGGGGAAAGAGCTGGTCGCGAGGTTGATTCATGCAAGGAGCAAAAGGGCAGATCGACCATTTGTGGCCTTCAACTGTGGCGGCTTCACAGAGGAATTGATAGCGAGCGAGCTATTCGGCTATGAGCGAGGTGCCTTCACGGGAGCCGTGGGGACCAAAGTGGGTTTGCTGGAAACCGCGCAGGGAGGCACCGTGTTCATGGACGAGGTCTCCGACATGCCCCTCTCCATGCAAGCGAAGCTACTCCGAGTGATACAGGAGAAGCGCATCTTTCGGGTGGGTGGCACAAGACCGATCCAGTTGGATGTGCGCTTCGTAGCGGCAACCAACAGGGACCTCAGAAGCGCTGTTCAGGAGGGACGGTTTCGTGAGGATCTCTATTTCCGGTTGAATGTGGTGCAGATCTCCATTCCTCCTCTCTCCGAGCGCAAGGAAGACATAATGGTTCTCACCCACCATTTCCTCGACCTGTACAGCAAGAAGTTCGGAAAGCAAATCTCCGGCATTGACCCTGTAGCGAGAGAGGCCCTTTTGAGATATTCGTACCCTGGCAACGTGCGAGAATTGCAGAACATCATAGAGAGGGCCGTGGCTCTGGCCGAGGGACCGGTACTGAGACTCGAAGATCTCCCATCGGAGTTCCACTTTCTCCCGCGTGAGAATAGTGCGGGCTGGAAGACCCTCGAAGAACAGGAGCGAGACTATATCGAACAGGTATTGGCATCCACTGGCCGAAAGGTTGGCGAGGCAGCGAGAATATTGAGGCTGCCGAGGACCACCCTGTGGCGAAAGATGAAGAAGTACGGCCTCCCTGGGCCTGCGACCTGAGATGCCTTTTTCATTCTGAAACAACTAGGCGGTCTGGACATCCCCTTTCACCCCCAAGATGAGGTCCCCGAAACAGAGTCCCTCCGGGCTCTGCCTTCCGCTAGAGGCTAGTGTGGATTGTTGCCCAGATCCTGTGACCTCGGGTCCAAGGCCCCAAGCCTACGCTTCGGCCAGACTTCCATCATGAGACGATGGATGAATTCGGTAGCCGTGTCTCACACTTAGCTCCAAAAATACCTTCAGATGGGGCAGGTCAAGGCATCCTGGGATCTTTGGGACATAACCCCGAATGTCGCGAGCCTGGCTGGACAGTCCGGGTCTGCAAGGCTCGACCTTCATGGGAGCGATCGGGGCCCCAAGTTTCATAATGAAACCATCCTTGGTTCTGGACTGCCAGCGAGATGTGTATCTAATCGATATTTCGTGCCTTCTCGGTTTGGCACGATCCATGCGTTCCTCCGAATCTGGAGGCAGGGCCTGGATGAGGGAGGCGCTCAGTGAGATGAAGGTCGCTTCGGCTACAAGGGACCGGACCATATTTCGATTGCTAGAAGGATACGGGGGGTGCGAGGCATGCTGGAGATATATCTTCCAATAGCGGGTACTAGCGCTGATGCTGGCCTTTTGATGGGGATGGGTGCTTTGGTGGGTTTGCTCTCGGGGCTCTTCGGGGTGGGCGGTGGGTTCTTGATGACCCCCCTTCTCATCATGATAGGAATTCCTCCCACTGTGGCTGCCGCATCGGATTCCAACCAGATAGTGGCCGCCTCCACCTCTGGGACCTACGCGCACTACCGGATGGGGAACGTGGATTTCAAGATGGGGGTCCTATTGCTCATTGGCGGACTCATAGGGGGAACAGCAGGAGTTCAGGTGATTCGATGGTTGAGGGGTATGGGCAACGCGGATTTCGTCATCAAGATCACCTACGTGGCGATGCTCGGATGGATAGGATCATACATGTTCATAGAGAGCCTCCAGAGCATGCGAGGACACCGAGCGAGAGCCGAAGAGGGCTCGCAGGCGAAGAGACCTTCCTTTTACTCCCGTATGGTCCGGGCCTTACCCTGGCAGATGGCTTTTGAAAAGTCCGGTGTGAAGGCCTCGCCCTTTCTCCCTCTAGGCCTTGGATGCATCGTGGGCCTGCTGGCTGCAATAATGGGAGTCGGAGGAGGGTTTATCATGGTACCCATCATGGTATACCTGCTTCGAATGCCCATGCATGTCGTGGTTGGGACGAGCCTCTTCCAGATACTCTTTACGTGCATCAACGTCACAATCATGCAGGCCATAAGTAACAAGACAGTCGATGTCGTCCTCGCATTGATACTCCTGCTCGGCTCCAGTATAGGAGCCCAGGTAGGAGCCAGGTTGAGTCGCCGCATCAAGGCAGATCAGCTCAAAATAATGCTGGCCTCCATTGTCTTGCTCGTGATGATCCAGATGCTGTTGAGTCTTGTGTTGCCGCCAAAAGTCTTGCTGGGGTACAAGGGGGGACACTGAGTCATGGTACCACGGGTCAGATCTTTTCCTCGAGCCGTATTGTGGGTAGTGTTCCTAGTCGGTTTGCCTGGAGCGGGTTGGCCCTCGCAGTTGGAGGTGGCGCCGCGGAGGGTGGAGATCGGAGCCTTTTTCGGCGGAAAGGAGGTGGTGGTGAGCGCGGAGATCCCGCCCTTGGCAGACGCCGTGGTGGAATTGGTTGGCGAGGATGTGGCCGAAGCTTTAGTCCGCAAAGGGAGAATAGGGCCTCTTTGGATGAACGTGGGGGAGATTGTGGCACAGGGTTTCCCTACGCTCTATATGGTTGCGAGCACCAGTTCCTTCTTGTTGGCAGGGGGCGACGGGTCCGGGTCATGGGGCTACGGAAAGCTGAGGGAGCAAGCAAGGCTCGGAGAGAGTGGAGGGATGGAAGAGAGCGATTCCATGCTCCAGGAGTTCATCAAGCTCAAGGAGACTCAGGGCCTTTACAAGCTATTGCCCGCAGGGGTGGAACTTGTCTCGGGGGACGAGACAGCTCAGTCCATACGAGCTCGGTTTCCCTTACCTCGCTGCATCCGGCCAGGGACATACACCGTGTCCGTGTCAGCCATCCGAGGTGGAGAAGTGTTACAGCGACAGCAGACATGGATAGAAGTGGAGATGACGGGCTTTCCCCGATTCCTGCGCTCTTTGGCGGAAGACTATCCCATGGTTTATGGGATAATGGCCGTAGTGGCGGCCATGCTTGCGGGCTATGGCTTGGGATGGTTGTTCGGGGGAGGTCGCGGGTCGCACTGAGAAAGGACTGGAAGTTGAGGGCCTTGAGACCGTGATAGGGATGGGCTGGAAAAGGATCTGGAAAGGGCTTTTCGGCGGCAAGGCGGAAGAGACGGGCCTGGTGGAGATGGTCGAGCATTTCCAAGAGCTTCTGGATGACCATCAGAGCCTCATGGAGCTCATGGCGGATCTGGGGGAGAAATCCGGGGGAGAGTACGTATTCGACCGAAAATATATCGAGGACTCCATGGGCCGAATGCGGGGACTCTTGCTCCGTTTGGCTGAGAACCTGAACCTGATAGGGAGGAACCGGTACGTGGGACTTTACGCAGTGGTGGACCGCATCCTGTTGCAGCTGGAAGGGGATCTGCGCGGGAGGGTGGCCCTCTCCGAGGACATGCCCCTTGTGGTGCCCCTGAGCGAGTCGCCAACTGATCATCCAGAACTCACAGGGGGCAAGGCTGAGGCTTTGGCCTGTATCCTCCAGCGTCTGAGGTTTCCCGTACCGGATGGATTCGTGGTCACGACTCGGGCGTACAGACGTTTCATCGAGCACAACAGGCTCGAGGCCAGAATTCATGGCTGGCTTGAGTCCTGGAACAGGGGGGATATGGAACTCCCTCAGGTCTCCAGGCAGATCCGGTTCAGCATCCTAGCGGGTATAGTGCCCTCGGACGTGGCTGCGCTCATAAAACGTTACGGGGAGAAGAAACCGAGCTGGGCGGTTCGAAGCAGCGCTTGTGGGGAAGATGGCCAGATATCCTTTGCCGGTCTCCATGAGACAGTTCTGGATGTGTCTCCGCGCGACTTGATCGGAGCTTATAGGCGTGTATTGGCGAGCTTGTTCTCGGTTGAGGCCCTGAGCTACAGGCGGGACATGGGACTGCTCGGCGAAGAAGCTGCAATGGCTGTTCTCTTCCAGGAGATGGTGCCGGCCAGGGTCTCCGGTGTCCTTCAGACGCTCGACCCAGTGGAACCTCACGAGGACAGGATGGTTTTCCACTACGTTGCGGGACCTGGGCGCACCATCATGGAAGGGAAATCTCGGGTACAGTCCCGTGCACTGAGAAGGTCCTCCTTATTGGATTGGGAGAAGGCCGAAGAGCCCCTTGGCCGAGATTCAAGGGGTGGCAGAGAGGAGGCGGAATGGGGAACCGATGATCTTCTGCCGCCGGAGGTATTGAACGAGCTTGGCAAATGGGGGCTCGCCCTCGAGAGGTTCTTCAAGCAGCCTCAGGAGATAGAGTGGGCATTGGACCTATCCGGTCGAAGCTGGATTCTCCAGTCCCGGCCCTTGGTCCTGCAAGGGGGGGCGGCAGAAATGCGCCATGACGTCTCCCAACTAGCCTCGCGCCACCCAGTGCTGGTCAAGGACCGAGGAACCGTCGTGCATGCCGGGGTCGGGGCTGGAGTGGTGTTTCACGTGAGAAAGGAGGAGGACCTGCAACGATTTCCAGATGGGGGGGTGCTTGTGAGCCCCCACGCCTCCCCGTGGCTTGCCGCGGTCGTGCGCAAGGCTTCAGCGATCCTGACGGAGAAAGGCTCTTCGGCAGGCCATCTTGCGACAATAGCGAGAGAATTCCGGGTGCCCACGCTGTTCGGAGTGGAAGAAGCCTGCAGTCGCCTCCGTGCTGGCGAGGTGATCACAGTGGACACAAAGCAGCGGGTGGTATATGGAGGACGTGTTGAGGAGCTCCTCATCTTCGAACTCGCACGGGATGGATCCTTTGAGCAGAGCCCTGAGTTCAGGCTCTTGAGGCGCCTTCTCAAGCGTATCGCTCCCCTTCACCTGGCAGACCCTCAATCTCCAGATTTCTCCCCTCAGGGCTGTCGCACGGTTCACGATGTCCTGCGTTTCGCGCACGAGAAGGCTGTGGAGGAACTCATGGAGGTGCCTCGTTCCTTGCGGCACAGCCGTAGACTGCGACTGTGGGAGCTCGCAACCAATATCCCCATCGGCCTCAGGGTCCTGGATCTGGGAGGCGGCATAGACCCTCCATCGAGAGGCGATAAGCTGGAGCTGGATCGGGTCACCTCTTTGCCCCTGAAAAGCTTTCTCGAGGGACTGTGTGGCCGGGGGCTGTGGAGCACGGCCCCAGCGGAAGTGGATATGAAGGGAATGATGTCCAGCCTGACCAAAACCGCCGCAGCGTCCCCGGGCCTGGAAGAAATGGCCGGCTTCAACCTTGCCCTCGTGACCAAGGATTATCTCAATTTACATCTTCGTTTGGGTTACCACATCAACCTCATCGATGCCAGGATCCTGCCAGGAACCGAGAGGAATCACGTGTACTTCAGATTCGTAGGAGGGGTGACTGACATCACTCGAAGATCGAGACGGGCGCAACTTCTCGCGGAGATCCTCTCGAGGCACGATTTCCGGGTCGAGGTCAGGGGCGACCTGGTGATCGCTCGCACTGGCGACAGACCCGAAGGGGAGATGAAAACGATCTTGTCAATGCTTGGATGCCTCGTGGCCTTCACCCGTCAGCTCGACATAGAGCTCCGGAGTGATGATCGGGTCGAGGATTTCGTGAGGCACTTCATGGAGATACAAGGTCGGTCAAACAACGCAGCCAAAGTATAGGAGAGAGGACCATGGCTGGCCAGAAACTCAAAGTGATGGTGCTGGATGACGAGCCAATAGTCTGCAAGAGATTGCAGCCCTCATTGGAAAAGCTGGGCTTCGCAGTCACTACCTTCACAAGAAGCCTCGAAGCCCTCGAAGACATAGAGAAGAACCAATACGATATCGTCATAACCGATTTGAAGATGAAAGACATCGACGGCATTCGGTTCCTCGAAGAGGTGAAGAAAAGATACCCCCGCTCCGAGGTCATTGTCATTACAGGGTTCGCTACCCTCGACACTGCCAAGGAATCGTTCAAAAAAGGGGTATTTGACTTCATCGCAAAGCCTTTCAAGTTGAGCGAGATTCAGGAAGTCGTGCTGAAGGCGGCTGCAAAGATCACTGGAGAGGCCTGATGCTCGTGAGGGGGATGGGCCGAAAGAGTTGGGGAATCCGAAGCGATAGGAGACTTTCCCGAGGGGATGGGAGCTCCCGAGGAATCGGCCGTCCATGTCTCGGAGTGCCGTTGCCTCGGCCGAGCCAGGGAGCGGGGGGATCGAGCTAGGTGGCGCCCGGCAGGCTGAGGCTCGAGTAGCCGATTGGAGGAGAACACATGAGAATTCTATTTGTCGCAGATGAGGAGCCGCACACGGCCTACGCCTTGGAGGAACTGGCTAGGCTTTCCCTGAATACTTGGGCTGATGTCATCTTGCTCGGAGTGTCGCCGGATTTGCCAGGCTCGCTAGAGCAAAACTCCCTCGCCCGCGCCCTGAGAGCTTACCGGGACACGTTCCTTGAGCGGGCCGGAGGCGAGGATGGTCCCTATGTGATGAACGAGTGGCGCCATGAGTGGATCCCAACGAGGGGAAGGGCCTGGGAACAGATCCTGGTTTGCCGCAGCGCTAGAAAAGACCTTCGGGTGCGATTGCGGGTAGGGGCCGCAGCTTCCGAGATTCTCGCTGAGGCGAGTGAACAGGAGGTAGATCTCATCGTGATGGGTTGCCCATCTGGTTCAGAACCCAAGTGGGGAGCTGCAGAGCAAGTCTATTCAAGGGTTTTGAGCGAGGCTGGATGCTCTGTCTTGCTAGTGAAGGATCAACATGAATTCAAGCGGATCGTCGCGTGTCTCGATCAGAGCTACATCAGTCAGGATTCTCTGGAAATCATCAACCAGATGGCGACCATTCACAAAGCATCCCTGGAGCTCGTGGGCCTAAGCGGGGAGGGAAGCCTTAGAAGGGACGTCTACCGCCGAATAATAGAGATCGGAGATTATTTCGAGGACCGGGAAATCAAAGTCGAGGTCCGTGTGACGGACATTCAGCAGTTCGAGAAATTCCTTGAGGAGGAACTCAAGGAGGATCTCGTGGCCATTTGGGCCGGGAGACGTTCACTGATCGATCGTTTGTTCCCAAGGGAGTGGGTTGGAAGGTTTGCGAGCAAATGGAGACGATCATCCCTTGTGATGCGTTAGCCTGAGTCGCACACGCGGCCGTGAGTGGTCCAGGCTTGATGTCACCATCCATAGCCTTACTTACCATGGAGGGATGAGGATGAAGATCTTGGTAGCGGTAGATAGGGATGAGGAATCGCAGATGGCTCTGCGTTACACTTGTCACCTGCTCGAACATTTCGATGCACACGTGGATGCCCTCTACGTGAAACCAGATGTTGTAGAGGCCGGGGCGGAGGGTGCGTACGCCCCGTTTACCACCCCACAAGATTTCCACGCGGCCATGGAGGCCGAGGCCCAGAGGGCCCTCGAGGAGATCATCGAGACGTGCGAGGTCTGCTTGGGAGCCAAGATCCCCTGCGAGCCAAGGGTAGCTGTGGGGGATCCGGCCGAGGAGATCCTGCGGGTGGCAGAGGAAGGAGATTACGACATGGTAGTACTCGGTTCCCGCGGCGGCTCCTCTTTCAAGGGCCTACTGCTGGGGGCGGTGCATGCTAGGATCCTGCATGACGCTTGCCGGCCAGTCCTCATCCTGAGGAACTTCAGGCCGGTGAGGAAGATCCTGGTGGCCTACCGTGGCTCGGAGTGCGATGAGGGGGCCTTGAAATTCTTGGGTCGTCTTTTCCAGAAAAAGAGGCCGGAGATCACCATCATGCACGTTCAGGAGACAAAGACGGCCGAGTCGGAGGAAGAGGCGAGGCAATGTCTCGAGGAGGCGGAGAGAATCATTCGGGGCCTCGGCTTTTCACCCGTCCTGATGACGGCCCGAGGAGATTTCGTGGACGAGGTTCTCAAGGCCGTGACCGTGAATCGCTTCGACCTGATCGTTTTGGGCGCCCACTGGCAAAAGAGACCCAAGTATCTGGCCATGATCAGCGATGAGGCCCTGGATCTGGTTCGTCTGACCAACCGTCCAGTCCTGGTATTTCGGGAACCATCGGACGAACCCCTATTCCCACGGGAGGGCCATGGAATCCAAAAGGAGTGATGAGAGAGGCCCCTCAGGGTCTCTTCCACTAGTCTCGAAACCTCACCCGGACGTCTTCAGGCTTGCCTCGAGAGCTATCCCTCGCTAGTCTTCCCATTGCCAGTTCCCTTCGTGGGGTATCTCCCCCTGATTTCCATCGGAAGATACCCCAATTTTTACCTAAAGCCCAATTTCACCAGAGAACCGTATCCTCTCGCTTTTCCAATATGGGGAAACGGCCTTTCGGAGCTTGTGGGTCATGGATAAGGATAGGGCCCCACCCACAGGTCCTCCTTTCCAGTTGAAGGGATGGGTTCCCCTCGGCCTGCAACCCACCCTTGGCTTCAACCGAGGGCCCTTGGAAATCCAAGGTTAGCCTTTGATCTCACATAGGGCCAAATCCCTTGACACTCTCTCCCCTCGGTGATATAGACCCATTTGTCTTTGCCTCTTACCAGGAAAAAAACCAACTTACTAGGAGGACTGAGATGAGGGGGAAAAGTATCATGCTAGGGTTTTCGCTTCTGGTTGTGGCCACGTTTCTCGTTTTACCCGTCTCCTCTTTTTCCGGCCAGTACAAGGCCGAGTACAAGCTCTCGACTGTAGTGGGCAAACCCTTTCCTTGGGGAAATGCTGGCGAGAGGTGGTGCCAGCTTGTAGAGGAGAAGACCAACGGAAGGATCAAGATGAAGATGTATCCTGGGGCCTCTTTGGTTGCCGGAGACCAGACCAAAGAGTTCACTGCCATTAGGCAGGGGGCAATCGATATGGCCATAGGCTCCACCATAAACTGGTCTCCCCAGGTCAAGGAGCTCAATCTCTTCTCCCTTCCTTTCCTCATGCCAGATTACAAGGCCATAGATGCCCTCACCCAAGGGGAGGTCGGGAAGGAGCTCTTCAAGATCCTCGAGAGCAAGGACGTGGTGCCGTTGGCTTGGGGGGAAAATGGCTTCAGGGAAGTGACCAACTCCAAAAGACCCATAAGAACCCCTGCTGATTTGAAGGGACTCAAGATGAGGGTCGTGGGATCTCCCCTTTTCCTGGACACATTCACGGCCCTCGGGGCAAATCCCACTCAGATGAGCTGGGCCGATGCCGTGCCAGCCCTGTCCAGTGGGGCTGTGGACGGTCAGGAAAACCCCCTCACCATCTTCACCGTTGCCAAACTCCACGAAGCAGCCAATCAGAAGCATGTGACCCTGTGGGGATATGTGGCGGATCCATTGATCTTCGTAGTGAACAAAGCCGTATGGGAGAGTTGGACTCCAGAGGATCGTCAGGCTGTGAAGGAGGCTGCCATCCAGGCTGGACGAGAGGAGATAGCCGAGGCCAGAAAGGGACTGATCCCTCCAGACGATTCCCTGATAAAGCACATAGAGAGCTTGGGCGTGCAGGTTGTGAGGCTCACGGAGGCTGAAAAGGAAGCATTCCGCAAGGCAACAAGGGAAGTCTACGAGAAATGGGCCAAACAGATTGGGCCCGAACTTGTGAAAAAGGCCGAAGAGGCCATAGCCAAGAGGTGATTGCCCTTAAGATTCCTTTCCGTAGTACTGTGTGGGGGAGAAATCGTGAGGGTCGCGTCAATGGAGGCGGGCTAAAGCCCGCCTTTGCCTTTGGCCTCGATCACTGAGAAAAACACCGTTCAGGAGATGCCGGCCCACAAGCCCAGATGACCTCCAGAGGGGGAGGAGGTGAGGATCGTGGAAGAGAAGCCCAAGACCAAGACTCCCAAGGTGCCTGTCAAGATAGAGGAAGTGGCGGCTGCCTCTGCAATAGGGATTCTCGCCATCATAACCTTTGCCAATGTGCTAGTTAGGTATGCAACGAATGTCTCTTTTGCCTTCACTGAGGAGTTTTCCGTCTTTCTCATGGTGTTCATGGCATTTGTGGGAGCATCGAGTGTTGCTGCCAAAGGAGGCCACTTGAGCATAACCTACCTTGTGGAGAAGCTACCTGCTCCTTGGGCCAGGAGATTCAAGCTCGCATCCAGTGGGGTGATGGGGATAACGTTTCTCATCTTGGCCCTCCTAGGGGCCAAGATGGCCTACGATGAATACAGGTACGAGGTGACATCTCCTGGCCTGGGGATCCCCACCTGGCTCTACACCATGTGGCTTCCCGTACTTTCCATGGCAATAGTTGGGCGTGTCTTGGGAGTCTTTCTCAGGCTTCTGGGGGAGAAGAGGTGATGCATCCAGCAGTAGCCCTCTTCGGCATTTTCTTCCTCCTTCTTCTAGGAGGGGTCCCCATCGCAGCCTCCTTGGGTCTTTCGGGCACCATAGTGATAGCGGCGAGCGGACTCGGAATCATGGCCGTTCCCACCAACGTGTACGCTGGGATAGCTAAATATCCCCTCCTTGCTGTTCCCATGTTCGTGCTTGCGGGGGCGATATTCGATCGCTCTGGTGTGGCATCCAGGCTCCTCAGGTTCGTCACCTCCATCATAGGACATGGGAGGGGCTCCCTTGCCGTCGTCACAGTGATGGTGGCCATGATAGTGGGAGGGATTTCTGGCTCTGGACCTGCCTGCACCGCAGCGGTAGGGGGAGTGATGCTGGGGGCCATGATCAGGGCGGGCTATCCAGCGGGATTCGCAGCCGCTCTCACCGCTGCTGCCGGCTCCACGGACATCCTCATACCCCCATCCGTTGCCTTCGTGATCTACAGCGTGCTTGTGCCATCGGCCACGGTCCCCGCCCTTTTTGCAGCGGGGATAGTGCCAGGGATCCTGGCTTGCATTGCCTTGAGTGTTCCCGCACTTATCCTGAGTATCCATCACGATTTCGGAAAGGAAGCGGTGAAGGAGCCAAAACCTCCATTTTGGCGCTCCCTCAAGGAAGCCTTCTGGGCCTTGATGGCCCCTGTCGTCATCTTGGGCGGGATGAGAACAGGATGGTTCACCCCCACAGAGGCGGCTGTGATGGCTGTCTTCTACGGGCTCATTGTCGGGTTCTTCATCTATCGGAGTTTGACCCTGAGGGCCCTCTACGAGCTTCTCGTGGAATCCGCTGAGACCTCAGCCGTGATCTTGATCGTGGTGGGGCTGGCGAGCGTCTTTGCCTGGGCCTCGAGCACCATGGGCATAGTGGATCCCATTGCCAAGGCAATCGTCTCCCTGGGAGGCGGGGAGCTGGGAGTGATAATGATAATCATGCTCTTCCTGGTCATAGTGGGGATGTTCCTGGATGGAATCTCCATCTTCCTCATCTTCCTCCCGTTGTTCGTGCCAGTGGCCCAGAGCTTCAATTGGAACTTGGTCTGGTTCGGGGTGCTGATGACCTACAACATAGCCTTGGGGCAATTCACCCCGCCCATGGCAGTGAACCTCATGGTGAGCTGCAGGCTGAGTGGCGCATCAATGGAGTCTACGGTGAGGTGGGTTGCATGGCTTCTCCTGTCCATGTTTTTGGGCTTGGTCCTCATAATTCTTTACCCACCCTTGGTCCTCTGGGTACCGGATGTTTTGGGATTTCGCTGAGATAGAAGTTCGAGGTCTTGGGGGAAGTCCGGAAAGAGAAGATCGCGAAGATGGGTCGATGCCATAGATGGGAGAGGGAGTTGAGATGAAAGTGGAAATAGCGATCCCCAAATTGGGGATGACCATGAGGGAGGCGAAGATCGCCAGGTGGAACAAGAAAAGCGGAGATCGGGTGGAGAAGGGAGAGGTCATCCTGGTGATAGAGACCGAGAAGATATCCTACGAGATAGAGGCTCCCTCCGATGGTTATCTGGAGATCATCGAGGCTGAGGGCTCTGTGGTCCCAGTTGGGGCCATTGTGGGGGCAATCCACAAGGCAAGACCAGAGATCCAGAAGGAGGCCCCACCCCCGCCTCCTCCCCCTCCTCGAGTTTCATCCCCAGCAAGTTCGGGCGAAAAGAGAATAAAGGCCTCACCCCTTGCCAGGAAGATCGCCAGGGAGAAGGGAGTGGATCTCTCCAGAGTAACTGGAACAGGGCCTGGGGGCCGGATAGTGAGCAGGGATGTGATGGCCTTTGTGGAGACTAGGGAGGAAGCCCTCCCCGAGGCCCGAGCAGGGCTGACTTACCCAGAGAGGAAGGTCGCCAAGGTGATCGAGCTCACTGGAATGAGGAAGGCCATTGCTCGAAATATGCACTCGAGCCTCATGGAAACCGCGCAGATGACGCTCACCTCCCGAGTGGATGCGACCGAGCTTGCGAGATTGAGAGAAAGACTCAATGTGCGCTACCAGGCCATGGGCGTCAGCATCTCGTACAATGCGATCCTCGTGAAGATGGTGGCAACTGTTTTGAAAGACCATCCACAGCTCAATGCCACTTTGTCCGATCAGGGGATAATCTTGTGGGAGGACATAAATGTCGGTGTGGCTATGGAGCTAGAAGACGGGCTCATCGTCCCAGTGGTTTCCAATGCTGACAAGATGACCATTCTGGAGATAGAGAGGGCTCTCAGGTCCCTTTTCGATAAGGCAAGAAGCAGAAAGCTCACACCCGATGAGATAAGCGGTGGGACTTTCACCATAACCAACCTGGGTCACCTTGGGATAGATGCCTTCACCCCCATACTCAATAGACCCGAAAGTGCCATCTTGGGAGTGGGCCGCATGAGGGAGGAGCCGGTCATCTTGAAGCATGGGGGGAAGGAGGAGATAGGCTTCAGGCAGATGATGGTCCTGAGTCTCACTGTGGACCACAGGATCATAGATGGGGCGCCAGCAGCCAGGTTTCTCAAGGGGCTTGCGTCCCTGATAGAAGAGCCTCTTTTGCTTTTGGGATGAGGTGAGAGATGGTCGAGGACAAGAGGGACCTTTTGGTCCTGGGCGGAGGGCCCGCTGGCGTGGCTGCGAGCATAAGGGCGAGGCAGCTAGGAGCGAAGGTGCTCCTCGTGGAAAAGGACGACATAGGTGGGGTTTGCATGAACAGGGGGTGCGTGCCCACCAAGTGTCTCATGGAAGTGGCCTGGCTTCGCTGGTGGCTCAAAACCAAAACGGAAATGGGGCTCACTGTGAGAGATGTGGAGATGGACTGGGAAAGGCTCATGGCCCGAAAGGAGGAGACCGTGAGGTTCCTCCGCATGGGAACAGAGAGCGTGCTCAAGTCCAATGGAGTCGAGGTGATAAGAGGCAAGGGGCTTTTCTCCTCTCCCGAGGAAGTAGTGGTAGGGGAAAGGAGGTTCGCTGCCAGGAGATTCATCGTTGCCTGTGGGGCCAGATGGGATGAGGAGCCTTTCGGGAGCTCATTCAGTGGAAGGATTGTGAATACGGACTGGCTCTTGAACATGACCGAGGTGCCGGATTCAGTCACAGTCCTGGGAAGTGGGCCTGTGGAGCTCGAGGCAGCCCAGTATCTCAGATTTCTGGGTTCAGAGGTCACTATACTGGAGCCCTCTAGCAGAATCATGCCCCTAGAGGACAGAGAGATGGCCAGGAGGATGAGCTCCATTCTCAAAGAGCAAGGGGTGGAGATAATCGTTGGCGCGACACCCATGAATGTGGAGGAGGATGGCGAGGGGCTCACCATCTCGTATGAGACGAAGACAGGCCCCAAGGAGGTCTCCTGCTCCTTTCTCCTCCATGCCAGGAGGAGGCCAGCTCTGGAGGATTTGGCTCTGGACAAGGCAGGGTTGGGCAAAACGGATAAGGCCATCCACCTGGATCCCTATCTCGCGACCACCTTATCCCACATCTTCTTTGCAGGGGATGGGGCAGGGGAGCCATTTTATTCCCACAGGGCAACAGCCATGGGGATCCTCGCTGCGGAAAACGCCCTGGGGGCTCGAAGACCGTTTCAATCAGAGAGGGTTCCGAGGACGTATTACACCTTTCCCCAGCTCGCCTCAGTGGGAATGACCGAGTCCCAGGCAAAGGAGCGTGGCTACGAAGTGATATCGGTGACCATCCCCTATGCGACCAACGCCTCGGCCATGATCAGGCTGGAGACAGAAGGTGCCTTGAAGATAGTCTCGGAGAGACGCTATGGGGAGGTCCTAGGGGTCCACATCCTCGGAGCCAATGCCACGGAGTTGATATCCGAAGCGCTCCTGGCAATGGAGCTCGAAGCAACTGTGGAGGAACTCGCTCAGGTGGTGAGGCCCCATCCCAGTTTCTCGGAGACCTTGACGGAGGTGGCCCGGGAGGTCATGGGAGAGGCCATATACTTGCTCAGATGAAGGAGGAGAGCGGATGAGGAATACCCCAACTGCCGAGGAAATGGTCTGGCTTTACAAGACCATGTGCAGGATAAGGGCCTTCGAGACCAAGGTCCAGGAGCTTTTCGCTGCCAATAGGATACCGGGCTTTGTCCATCTCTCAATAGGCGAGGAGGCTGTGGCAACGGGGATAAGCTCGGTTCTCAGGGCCGATGACTACATAACGAGCACCCACAGGGGTCACGGCCATGTCCTGGCAAAAGGGGCAGATCCCAAAAGGATGATGGCTGAGCTTTTCGGCAAGAGAACTGGTTACTGCAAGGGAAAGGGTGGGTCCATGCACATAGCGGACTTTTCTCTGGGAGTCCTAGGGGCCAACGGAGTTGTGGCCGGAGGATTCCCCATAGCAGTGGGGGCAGGCCTCTCTTGCAAGCTCAGGGGCACGGACCAGGTAGTTGTTTGCTATTTCGGAGATGGGGCATCCAACAGAGGCCCTGTTCACGAGGCCATGAACATGGCCAGCATCTGGAAGCTTCCCATCATCTTCGCGTGCGAGAACAACCAGTATGCATCCACAACGCCCTTTTCCTACTCCACTTCCGTGGAGAGGATAGCCTCGAGGGCGGCCGGGTACTCCATGCCAGGGGTCACTGTTGATGGGAATGATGTCTTGGCCGTCAGGGAAGCAGCGCTGGAAGCGGTCAAGAGGGCAAGAGAAGGAGGAGGGCCAACCCTCCTCGAAGCCCTAACTTACAGACTGAGGGGCCACTTCGAGGGGGATCCCCAGCGTTACAGGACAAAGGAGGAGGTGGAGAAGGCCAAGGAAAGGGACCCCATTGTGAGGCTTGCCAGCTTCATGCGGAAGAAGAGGCTCCTCACAGCCAAGTTGGAGAAGGAGATACAGGAAGAAGTGGCCAGGGAGATAGAGGAGGCGGTTCGCTTCGCAGAGGAGAGCCCGTATCCAGATCCTGAGGAAGCGCTTCAGGATCTCTACGCTGGGGATGTGGCTCAGGCGGCAATGGGAGGCCTCAGATGACTTCCAGGGAACTCACCAACACGGAGGCAATGGCGGAAGCTTTGAGGGAGGAGATGACCAGAGATCCCTCGGTTTTCATAATCGGCGAGGACATAGTGGCCCACGGGGGCATCTTCGGACAGTTCAGGGGGCTGCCAGAGGCCTTTCCGGGGCGCGTGATAGATACCCCCATATCCGAGACGTGCATACTCGGTGCTGGACTCGGTGCGGCCCTCACTGGGATGAGGCCCTTTGTGGATCTTCATTTCGCCGATTTCATGACCACTGCCATGGACGAGATAGCCAATCAAGCGGCGAAGATTCGCTACATGTTCGGTGGCCAGGCGAAAGTCCCCATGGTCATATGGGCACCGGACGGGGCGGGACTCTCGGCAGCGGCCCACCATTCCCAATCCCTCGAGGCCTGGTTCGTCCATACCCCTGGTCTGAAGGTGGTATCCCCATGCTTCCCTTACGACGTCAAGGGCCTTATAAAGACAGCCATAAGGGACGAGGATCCAGTGGTCTTCTTCATGCACAAGAAGATCTTCGGCTTGAAGGGACATGTGCCCGAGGAAGAATACCTGATCCCATTGGGCAAGGGGGAGATAAAGAGAGAGGGACGTGACGTGACGGTGATATCTTATTCCATAGCTGTGCTACACGCCCTCGAGGCTGCAAATAGGCTCGCATCCGAAGGTGTGGAGGTTGAGGTCCTGGATCTCAGGACCCTATGGCCCATGGACATGGAGCTCATTGCCCAGAGCGTCTCCAGGACCCATAGGGTGGTTGTGGCCCATGAAGCTTGCATAACGTGCGGGGTCGGTGCTGAGGTGGCTGCCAGGATTCAGGAAGAGCTCTTCGACGAGCTGGATGCACCCGTCCTGAGGGTCGGTGCCAAGAGGGTCCCACACCCCTTCAGCCCGCCCTTGGAGAAATTCGTCATTCCATCGAGTCAAACCATAGAGGATGCCATAAGAAGGGTCATGGAGTGATGGGAGGGGTTGGGATGAAGGTCCTTGTCGCAGGGGTCGGGGGTATTGGCGGCTTTCTAGGGGCAAAGCTCGCCTCAGCGTACTCCTCGAGTGGATCTCACGAGGTATATTTCTTGGCAAGGGGGCCCCATCTGGATGCCATCAAGAAAAACGGGCTCACTTTGAGGAGTCCACTAGGGACCATAACAGCGCACCCGAAAGGGGCCTCGGATGCGGTCTCCCTATGGCCGGAGATGGACTTAGTGATCCTGTGTGTCAAGGGCTATGACCTTCGAGAGACCGCAAAAGGGATTGAGCCCGTTGTGGGTGAGAATACCCTCGTCCTTCCCCTTCAGAATGGGATAGGAAAAAGGGAGGAAGTGGAAAAGGTCCTGGCCAGGGGGCAGGTGGCAGACGGGACCATGTACGTCTTCGCCCACATCCACTCCCCAGGGGTTGTGGTGCATGTGGGGGGGCCGGGCAAGGTGGTCTTTGGCTCTCCCAGGCCTGATCTCGAGCCCAAATTGGAGGAGACAAGAGATCTCCTCTGTGGGGCTCAAATTGAAGCGGACCTGACAACCGAGGTGGAAGTGGCCATCTGGAAGAAGTTCCTGGTCTTGGCGCCCGTTGCTGGCCTGACTGCCCTCTATGGAGCGACAGTGGGAGAGGTCAGAGATGACCAGGGGAAGTGGAATCTTCTCCTCCGGCTCATGGAAGAGGTAGTGGAGCTCGCCAAGGCAAGTGGGGTTTCCTTGGGAGGGGATGCCCTGGATGAGGCCGTGGCTATTGTGAGATCGTTTCCGAGAGATGGGAAAAGTTCCCTGCTCCACGATCTCGAGGCGGGAAGGAAAAACGAGCTCGATTGGCTTCTGGGAAGAGCCCTGGATCTTGGCCGAGATCTGGGGATAAGTCTACCCTTCTTGAAGGAGGTCTACGATGGGATCAGAAGCAGGTGGAGCCCGGGGAGATTCCAGTGAGACTGGAAAGAAAGCCCAAGGCCTGGTGAGGAAGATTCCATGGAACTCGATATTGTCCTTTGTTCTGGGTGCCGTCGTGGGAGGCCTTCTCATCGCCATCCAAGCTAGTGCCCAGAAGCAGGGCGCTCCGTCAGGCTCATTTCAAAAGAGGGTCGTGGCAGAGGAGATAACCCTAGTGGATTCCAATGGCAAGGCGAGGGCCAAGATAACCCCATCACCAGGTGAGGAAGGGGTGAGCCTCGCCCTCTACCACAGGGATGGGAGATATGCCACCTTGTATCGCCTCAACCCAACAGGTCTTCCCACCATGACCCTAGTTCCACTCCAGTAAACGGGAACCTCGCGTTGAAGGACCTTTGAGATCTTTGGGTGAAAAGCCTCCTCCATTCCAGATGCTGGATAGATAGCCTGCGAGGCTGAGGGCCTTGAGCTTTGAACAGGAAGGACAGGATTGCCCCTGTGAACTCCGGCCTCAGGAGAAGGGACCAAAGCCCTTGCATGGGGTCCGCTTAGGTGTTATTCGATAAGTTGACAGGGAATTTTTTCCGGGTTTTTTTGTTTGGAGAAAGGAGCGATCTAGATGGAGGATCTCTTCAAAGACTTTCCATTCAAGTGCACGCTTAGCTTCAAGCCCCTCATAGATTTCTGGCTTTCCCCCTTTTCCCTGGGAAACTCATCCCAGAGCTGTCTTGCAGCTGGCCTTGCTGAGCAGATAGCCAGGGCCCCTGAGCTTTCCGAGTCCATAGAGGATCTCGAGATCATCCGAACCCACATGCCCATAATCAGGGGGCTTCTCACCGCTGTCTTCCCGCCGGCACTTTGGGAAGCTGAGCCCATGGCAGTGGTAGTGCCTTTCTGTATGAAACCCGTTGTCTCGTCTCCTGCCTTTCAGAGGCTGTTTCTCGACGAGGATGGATCCTTCAAGGGCGAGATCCTCGTGGGGAAGGAGGTCTTCTTCAAGGGAAGAATAGCTAGGGCCTACCTCCGGATCTTGAGGGAGTTCTATGGGGTTGAGGAGAATCTCGATTTCCCCATCGTTTGCAGGCTCGAGGATCCCGATACAGGCCTCGACAGATATTTCAGACTCCAGCTCAATCCCAGATTCGTGGAGATAACCCCTGTTGCAGACCTCCCTCCCCTGTCCCAAGAGGACAAACTCAGAGTTCTCGAAAATTTGAACCACCCTGAGGTGCTCAGGGACATCCTGCCCCCGGAAAACTTCGAGATAAAGGGGCTCACCCTGGTGCAGGCTGTGGATGTCACCCAATCCGAGATCATATCAGCCTTGGAAAGGGACCTCATCGATCAAGATTCCATTTTCACCAAGACTGGGTTCCTCAGGCTCCAGGAGAGGCTGAGAACCCTTTTCAGGAGGCCCGATCTCCTTGTGGGGTTCGGAGCCCTCCACGAGGATCAGGTCTTTATCCTCAGTCCTGGGGAGAGTTCCCCCAAGGGGGCTTCGACCACAAGGGCCGAGACAGTGATCCCGAGATCCGAGTTCCAAGGCTCACTTTATGAGAGGGCGATCTCGGAGAGGAGGACCATCCGTGTTCCGGACATGGTTCGGGAGAGGCTCTACTCGAGGCTCGACGAGGAACTTTTGAGCATTGGCGGGAGATCCCTCCTGGTAGCTCCCCTTACCTATCAAGGGGAGGTCATAGGAACCATGCATTTAGTTTCCCCTCGACCAGGAGACCTAGGGCCCGTGGATGCACTGGTCTTGGAACAGATACTCCCCATATTCTCCATGGCGGCCAAAAGAGGCCTCGATGAAATAGAGCACATGGTCCAGGGGGTGATAAAGGAAAAGTGCACCGCTGTGCATCCATCTGTCGAATGGCGTTTTCGGAGGGCAGCTCTCAGCTATTTGGAAAAGTTGAGAAGCGGCCAGCCAGCAGAATTGGAGCCGATAGTTTTCAAGGAGGTCTATCCTCTCTACGGGATTTGCGACATAAGGGGATCGTCGGAGGAGAGGACAAAGGCCATAAAGGAGGATCTGGAGGAGCACCTGGGCTTGGCCCTGGAAGTTATGGAGAAAGCGGAATCCGCCAAGCCCCAGCCCATAATACAGGAACTGGCCTTCAGGTTGAGAAGGGCCCTCGAGAGGGTGAGGCTCGGTCTCGCATCAGGGGATGAGGTGACATTGGTGGCATCCATAAAGTCCGAGGTGGAGCCCCTTTTCCCCTACTTGGAGGGGCTCGGACAAGAAGTTCAAGAGGCCATAAAAAGATACTGGGCTGCAGTGGATCCCCATTTGGGGTCCGTGTACAGGAAGAGAAGGGAGTTCGAGGAGAGTGTCTCCATCCTGACAGCCCGCCTCTCCTCTTACTTGGACAGGGAGGAGGCGGAGGCCCAGATGATGCTTCCCCATTATTTCGAGAAGCACAGGACAGATGGGGTGGACTACATCATCTATGTGGGCCAATCGCTTCTCGAGAAGGGCTTTTTCAGCGAACTCCACTTGGAAAATTTTCGCCTCTGGCAACTCATGTTGGCCTGCGCCCTGGCTTGGTTGAGCGAGCACGAGAAACCCAAGCTGAGAGTACCCTTGGAGGCGACCAATTTGGTGCTCCTCCACAGGATCCCCATGTCCATAAGGTTCCGGTTCGATGAGAAGCGTTTCGACGTCGACGGCACCTATGACATTCGGCACGAGATCCTGAGGGCGAGGGTGGACAAGGCTCTGGTGAGGGGAACGGGGGAGAGGTTGACCCAACCGGGAAAGGTGGCGATCGTGTACTCCCATCAGGAGGAGGCCAGAGAGGCGAGAAGACACCTGGAGTTTTTACAGGCCAAAGGCTTTCTTTGTGGGAAGACGGAGAACCTCGAGCTTGAGGACCTACCTGGCGCCCAAGGACTCAGGGCCATCAGGGTGGAGGTGGACCTGGAATCCCAGGCCTTGAAGGAGCATGTGGAAAGGAGACTCTCTTGAGGGAGCCCGGCGAAGGGCCTTTGGTGGTCGAGGCTAGGTTCTGATAAGATAGATGGAGAGGTTTGGCTCCGAAAATCCACCGAGGGGCCAGGCCGAGGCGCTCCGCCCTGGAAATGGAGGTTTGGAACGTGAAGACACAGCTCGATTATGCCAAGGAAGGGACAGTCACTGAAGAGATGAGGATTGCGGCCCAGGGAGAGCCCGTGAGCCCAGAGGAGCTCATGGGGTTGATAGCCAGGGGCCACGCAGTCCTTCCCAGGAACAGAAATCGTTCCAGTTTCAGGTTCCATGCCATAGGTAAAGGGCTCCATACCAAGGTGAACGCGAACTTGGGGACAAGCGGGGAGTGCAGCGATATGGAGCTCGAGGCAGCGAAGCTAGAAGCTGCCTTGAGGGCCAAGACCCACTCCATCATGGACCTTTCCACAGGTGGAGACTTGGACAGTATAAGAGCCTTCTTCTTGGAGAAATCCCCAGTGATGGTGGGGGCTGTTCCCATCTACACCATAGCCACAGAGAAGGTGAAGAGGGGCGAGCCCCTGGAGACCATGGACGAAGAGGAGCTCCTGAGGAGCATAGAGAAGCAGTGTGCCCAGGGGGTCGATTACATCACTGTCCATTGTGGGGTGACGAGGGATTCGGTGAAGAGGCTCGAGTCTTACAGGAGGATAATGCCCTGCGTTAGCAGAGGCGGATCCATCCTCATGTACTGGATGAAAAGGACAGGGAGGGAAAACCCCCTCTACGCTTACTTCGACGACCTTTTGGAGATAGCCCACAAGCACGATGTTACCCTGAGCCTCGGCGATGGCTTCAGGCCTGGTACCATCCTGGATGCCACGGACGGGCCCCAGATAGAGGAACTCATGATCCTCGGGGAGCTGGCAAGGAGGGCGAGGGCAAAGGGGGTTCAAGTGATGATAGAGGGCCCTGGCCATGTGCCCCTGCGGGATATAGAGTCCCACATCCTCCTGGAGAAAAGACTCTGCGATGGGGCTCCCTTCTATGTCCTGGGTCCCCTTCCGACGGACATAGCCCCAGGGTATGACCACATCACATCGGCGATAGGAGGAGCCATAGCAGGTGCAGCTGGAGCCGATTTCCTTTGCTATGTGACCCCTGCGGAGCACCTCTGTCTGCCCAATGCCGATGACGTTTTCCTTGGGGTGATGGCAGCCAGGATAGCGGCCCATGTGGCGGACATAGCCAAAGGGCTTCCAGGAGCAATGGAGCAGGACAGGAGGATGTCCATATGCAGACAGAAGCTCGACTGGGAGGGGATGATACGGGAGTCCATAGATCCAGAGCTCACAAGATCGAGGTTGCAAGTGGCCCAGGACAAGGAAGGATGCTCCATGTGCGGGAAGCTCTGTGCGGTGAAGCTGAGTAGACAGGTCGCCCCTCTAGCCCTCTGAAACTCAAAGCAAAAAGGGGCAAGGGGCCTTTCACCATCAGGGTCCGCCTTCTCCTCGCTCCCAAAGCGCAGGAAAAAGATGTTCTCGTTCGTGGTACACTTTGTGCCTCTGGGCTCCCCTGTTTTCCCATGCGATCCTCTGGAGTTCCACTGGGGAAGGGACGAAATTCCACAGTACAGGCCCTTGAGGGAGAGTGCCCTTCTGTCCTCAGGCTTTGCCCTTGGAGGGGGTTTTGAGCCATAATGACAGAGATTCCCTTCGACAACGTGTGCGGGAGGTGGACCATGGGACACAAGAAGACCGAGAAGGAGAGGGCTGAGGGGGATGTCAAAAGGGAGGCGGGGAGAAAATCCCAGGGCCACAAAGAGGAGAAAAAGGGCAGGAAAGTCGAGCTCAGGTACATCGATCCCGATGCCAAGGAGGTCTTCGTGGCAGGGGACTTCAATGGCTGGGATACCACTTCCCATCCCATGAAAAGGGACAAGGAAGGGGTCTGGAAGGCCAAGCTCAGGCTTCCTCCTGGAAGATACGAGTACAAGTTCTTTGCCGATGGAAAGTGGATCCACTATGTGAAGGGAGTGGAGAGGGTCCCAAATCCTTTCGGCACAGAGAACATGGTCCTCTGGGTGGACTGAACCGTCTTCCTCCTCATCCTCAGGAGCGGAAAGGAGCCTCTCAGGCACGAAGGGGAGGGGTATTCTCGAGGAAAAGAGGGGCCTTAGGCTGAAGCGAGCTCTTTGATATTGCACCAGGGATATGGGGTCCACCTAGGCGAGCGTAGCCAAGGGAGCTTCGAGGAGATTGACTCGAGGAGGAATGGGCGGCCATGGGCCGAGCACTCTTCACCGTTATTCTCATCACGTGTGTCTTTTTCGTGAACTTCATCTCGAGGATTGTCCTTGGCCCTCTAGCACCCATTGTGGAGGAGGACCTCAATATAACCCACGGCCAGACTGGTTCTCTTTTCTTCATGATCTCGGTGGGGTACTGCGTCTCCCTCTTTCTCTCGGGTTTCGTATCTTCGAGGATATCCCATAGGGCCACCATATGGGTCTCAGCCCTTGGGGTTGCGGTTTCTCTGACCTTTTCAGCCTTTTCCTGGGCACTAGACTCCCTGAGACTGGGATTTCTCCTCGTGGGAATGGCAGCTGGCCTCTACTTGCCATCAGGCATGTCCACAATTACGAGCCTCGTGGAGAGGACATCTTGGGGAAAGGCAATAGCCATCCACGAGCTTGCGCCCAATCTCGGATTCGTGATTGCGCCCTTCATGGTCTCGAGCCTCTGCCGAGCTGTGGGATGGAGGGGCATCCTGGCCCTCCTTGCTGTGGCATCCCTTGTGGGGGCTGCCTGTTTCCTGAGATGGGGAAAGGGAGGGGAGTTCAAAGGGGTGGCCCCCAGCCTCTCCTCCATGAGAGTGCTAGCCAGGGAGAGGGGCTTTTGGCTCATGATGGGAATCTTTGGCATGGGGGTTGGAGGAAGTCTGGGAGTCTACGCCATGCTCCCCCTCTTTCTCGTGACCACTGGGGGCTGGGAGCTAGATAAGGCCAACTCTTTAGTGGGGCTCTCGAGGGTGATCTCTTCCGCCATGGCCTTTGTTGGAGGATGGGCCTCTGACAGAATCGGTGCAGCCAGGACCATATCCATTGCCCTCATTTTCTCGGGATTGGCCACCATCTTGATCTCCATTACAGAAGGCCCATTGCTCACCCTGGCCATCTTCCTCCAGCCGGCCTTCGCTGTGTGCTTTTTCCCCGCTGCCTTGGCAACGGTATCCCGTCTCGGTCCCCCGGAGATGAGAAACTTGGCCATATCCCTCGTTGTTCCAACGGGATTTTTGGTGGGTGCGGGGATGATACCTGCCTTGGTGGGTCGAGCTGCAGATATGGGAGAGTTCCCCTTGGGCCTCGCTGCAGTGGGTCTCGCTACCATAGTAAGCGGAATCGTGACAAAATGGCTCAAAACAACTTGAGTGGTGAGAGGTGGCGAGGAAGCGTCGGATCCCGAAAGTGACTTGACGCGGGAGAGGCTAACTGGCAAAAGGATCTTCATCGAGGGATTCTCCATGGGGTGTGGAGACGATTCAAAAGCAGAAAGACTCGCCTTGAGGCTCTATGGGAGAGGAATTCTCGAGGTGGGAGCTCATGAGGGCAGCTGTACTCTCAGATGATGGAAGGCTCAGGGTAGAGGAGATCCCTCTTCCTCCCTTGGATGACGGGGACATGCTTTTGAGGACGCTATATTGCGGCCTCTGCGGAAGCGATCTCTACAAGATAAGGAACCGCTCTGTACCTTCCGGAACAGTTCTGGGTCACGAGGTCGTGGGAGTCGTGGAGAGGTGCCCCCCTCAGTACGAGGGGAGCTTTCCTCCAGGAACCCTCGTCACTGTATCCAACCATGTTCCGTGCGGATCTTGTGGACATTGCGCCAGGGGAAGGATATCCAGTTGCGAGAAGTTCAGGCGGACTTCCTTCGAGCCAGGAGGTTTTGCCGAGTGGATACGGGTCCCTAACACCCACCTTCCCGATGGTGTGGTGAAGGTGCCAGATGGGCTCCCCGAGATCCACGCCCTTTTGGCTGAGCCATTTGGGTGTTGCATCCGTGCGGCCATGAGGTGGGGGGTGAGGGCGGGTCAGAGGATAATGGTCATTGGCCTCGGACCCATGGGTATAATGATGAGCATGGTCCTCTCGTCTTCAGGGGCGTGGGTAATGGGAGTGGAAACCCTGGAAGAGAGGAGGAGGAGGGCACTGGAGAAGGGTTGCAAGGAAGTCTGCGACCCCAAGGAGGTGGATCCCTTCGGGCCCTTTGAGGGGGTTGTGCTCACAGCCTGCAACAGGGAGACCTTGGCCCTGGCCTTGAGGTGTGTCGAGCCTGGCGGGTGGATCGGTCTCTTCGCAGGACCCTCGAAGGGCGAGATCGTGGAAATGGCTGTCCAGAGATTGTATAAGGATGAGGTGGATCTCATCCCCTCCTACTCGACAGGCCCAGAGGAGATGAGAGTGGCCATCTCCATGATGAAGGAAGGGACCCTGGATCCAGATGGCGTTGTGAGCCATCTCTTGCCCATAGAGGATATAGAGCTGGCTGTTGAGATGGCTGAGGCAAGGGTGGGACTCAAGACAGCCCTCAGGTTCTGAGAAGATGAGGGAGCGAGGGAAAATGCAGGCAGCATTGATCTTCGGGGCCAGGGATTTGCGGGTTGAGGAAGTCCCCCTGCCCGAGCCTGGAATGGGGGAGATCCTGGTCAGGGTCGAAGTGGCCCTTACCTGCGGGACGGATCTCAAGACCCTCAAAAGGGGAGGCCACAAGATGATCCCGAGCCTCCCGTCCCCTTTCGGCCACGAATTCTCGGGGGTCGTGGAAGAGGTGGGACCAGGGGTCAATGGCCTGAAGCCTGGTCAGAAGGTGGTGGCTGCCAACTCGGCCCCGTGCGGCCTATGCGATTACTGCAAGGCTGGAAGGCCCAATCTGTGCGATCATCTGGAGTTCCTAAATGGCGCCTACGCTCAGTTCGTTCTGGTCCCATCTTCCATAGTGAGATGCAATCTCCACGTTCTGCCGGACTCCTTCGATTTGATGCAAGCGGCTTTGACAGAGCCCCTCGCATGTGTGCTTCACGGGATAGAGCGTTCGGGAATAGAGATGGGGCAGACCGTATGCATCATAGGCATGGGGCCAATAGGTCTGATGTTCGTGGCTCTGGCTGCCCAGAAGGGAGCCACAGTGATAGCCGTGGGGAGAAATCCCCTCAAGCTGAAGAAGGCCTCGGAACTCGGGGCCTCTTACACCGTTGTCATGGAGGATCTGGACGATCTCCAGGCGAGGGTCAGGGGGCTCACCCCTGGGGGGAGGGGCCCTGACGTGGTCATAGAGGCCGTGGGGATGCCGCAGGTGTGGGAGGCAGCCCTCCATCTCGTGAAAAAAGGGGGACTCGTCAATCTCTTCGGGGGATGTGCCAAGGGGGCAGTGGCAAAAGTGGATGCACACCTCCTCCATTACGAGGAGAAGTCAGTCATAAGCGTGTTCCACCACACTCCTCATTTCGTTGCAATGGCCCTTAGACTTCTGGGTTCCGGGGTGATCAAGGCTAGGGATCTAGTGACCCATGAACTCCCATTGGAAGACCTGGGGCAGGCCTTCAGGCTCATGGAGGAAGGAAAGGCCATCAAAGTGGCCATCTGGCCCAATGGAAAGGAGGATCTCAAGGGGTGAGCAAGGAAGAGGCGAGAGTTTTCCTGTGGCCCAGGAGTGTCGCTGTTGTGGGGGCATCTGACACACCAGGCACCTGGGGCTCCTTCGTGATGGAGGGCTTGATGAGGTGGAAGTTCCCTGGCCCCATATATCCTGTGAACCGAAATGGTGGGACGGTCTACGGGCTCGAGTGCTATAAGAGCCTCCAGGACATCCCATCGAGAGTGGAACTGGCTGTGGTGGCAGTGCCCCAGGAGGCGCTGGAGGAGACCCTGGAGGGGTGCGCTTCGGTTGGCGTCAAGGGTATGGTCATAATAAGTGCTGGCTTTGGAGAGGCGGATGAGGAGGGAAAGGTCAGGGAGGAGAATCTAGCGAGGCTGGCAAGGGTTCACGGGATCAGGCTATTGGGGCCCAATGTGAGCGGCACCTTCAATCTCCACGCCTCCTTCAATGCCTCTGGATCCCCTGCCCATTATCTGGTTCCCACAAACCTAGCTGCCATATGTCAGGGCGGTTATGCATTTTACGACCTGCTCGCGGCAGGGGGGAGCAGGAAGATGGGAGTCGGATGGTTCGTCCACACGGGAAATGAGTGCGACCTCGGTGTCACGGATTTCCTGGAGCTTTTGGGCGAGGAGGAGGAAGTTCAGGGAATACTCATGTACCTGGAGACCATCAGGGACCCGAGGAGGTTCCTGGACGTTGCGAGGAGGGTCAGCGAGAGGAAACCCATAATTGTCTTCAAGGCAGGGACTACATCCGCAGGGGCGAGGGCGGCCTTGAGTCACACAGGGGCTCTCGCGGGAAGGCCGGAGATATACAGGGGCGCTCTCGCACAGGCAGGCATCATCCTGTGTCCGGCAATGGAGCTCCTAATCCCTTTGGGCCACTTTCTCGTGGAAAGGCCGCCAATGAAGGGAGACAGGGTGGCGATAATGACCATGGGCGGATCTTGGGGGGTGAGCTTGGTGGACGAACTGGAGGGAAAGGGCCTGATGGTGCCCGAGCTGAGTCCCAAGCTCCAGGGCCGGCTTAGGGAGCTGGGAATGCCCAGGAGGGCCTCCACCAAGAATCCCGTGGACATTGGCGCAGCTGGGATCTCGTACCACCTCTCCCTCGAGAACGTGGTCCAGATGGCCAGGGAGATCCTGGAATCCGAGGAGGTGGATGCCCTCATCTTTCACGGGCTAGGGAGGCCTGGAATGGCCAAGGATCAGGCCTCGGACAGGGCAAGGGGTATATTCCTCTCCCTCGAGGTGAGGCTCATGAGGGAGATTCAGGCCCTGGAAAAGGAGATCCAAAAGCCCGTTGTGATTGGCTGCTGTCTCAGTCCCTGGGAGAGCCAGGCAGTTTGGGATCTGAACCAGGAGGGTATCAGAACGTATCAGAGGCTTTCGGACATAGCCTGGAATTTGGTCCTGGCAAGACAAAGGGAAAAATTCCTCTCCAGGCTTCTCCGTTGACACCTTAGACCCTCCTCTGGTAGGTTGAAGCCCAAGACGGTGAGGCATGGCCGAGTTGGGTGAATGTGGATTCCAGAGATCGAGAAATTACCGGAGTCGGAGTGGCTCTCCCTTTTCAGGCTCCTCATCCCCAAGGAGTGCTTCGGGCAGTTCGGCATCGATGAGGAGACATTCGAGGACCAGGAGGGGAGGCTCAGGCTACGAGTTCTTTACAGGGACCAAGGTCGGATACTCAATGTCAGGATCACCAATCCATCCGACCCCGTCGATCCCATCTATTCCATATTCATGCAAGAGTACGGCGAGGATGGGGTGGAGGTCCTGGGACTGAACATAAACGATCCCACCTCCGAGAGGTACGAAGTGGACGTGGATCAATACGGCAGGATACCAGCTGATCTGGTATCCGAGAGGAGGAACATACCGGAAGAGATCCGTGCAATGCACGCGGGCCTTGCCCCTGGCCAGGTGAGAAGGGGCCTTCGTTGGACCGGCTCTGCCCTCAAGGGCATAGAGGAGTTCCTGAGGGCTATCGGGAAGAGATGGATATGGTGCGAGGCCCTCGCCTATCACAACGCCATAGTGTACGAGAGACATGGTTTCGGTTACCAGTTCCACACCTGGGAGGACGAGATGAGGTGGATAGATGCCGAATTCAGACCTCCCCATGGAGTGCTTTACCACAAGCTCGATGGGTCGACTCCCTTCAGGAGGCCCGGTATGGAGCAGACAGTGAGGGGAAGGAGCTGGGCAATACACGATGGTATCCTCGGTAGGAAATGGCTCAGGCCAACGATGATAAAGGAAGTCGGAGTCCATGCCGGGGTGAATACTTTCCCGGATGGAGTTTACTGAGAGAGGGAGGTGCCAGATGATATCGATTCAAGGTGTGATGGTTCCCGTGGATTTCTCCAAGGAGTCGATCCTCGCTGCCAAATTCGGGGCATCTTTGGCTGAGGAGTACAAGACCAAGCTCTACGTGCTCCACGTAATGGAGCCGGTCCACCCATCCCTGAGGGGATACATAGTGGACTTCGAGCAGTTCCAGCAGAGGATGATAGCCCAGGCCAAGGAGGATCTCGAAAACGTGATCCCCAAGGCTGTGAAGGACAGGATCCCAGTGGAATTCATCCTGGAGATAGGCCATCCCAGTTACCTGATCGTGGAGAAGGCCAAGGAGCTGGGAGTGGATGTGGTGGTCATAGCGACCCATGGGAGAACTGGTCTCTCCCATGTGCTTCTGGGAAGTGTGGCGGAAAAGGTCATAAGGCATGCTCCTTGTCCGGTCTTCGTGATCAGAAACCCCAAGGACAAATACGTCTACGGGTGGGAGTGATACGTCACCAAGGGATTCCCTGAGAAACCCTCAGAATCCTTGGCAGAAGATGGACGGTCCGGGAAGGGGGAGATTCTCTTTCCCCTTCAGGGCCGAGGTCTTGTGAAAGAGGCGGGGAAAGAAATTCGAGGGGAAAGAGATGGAAGGGAATAGAGGGCTCAAAGCCTTGGAGACCCTTGTTTTCGAGAGGGACCTTTGCACCATGTGTGGCGCATGCGCCCAGATGTGTCCCTATCTTGTGCCCTGGAAGGGGAGGATAGTCAAATTGCACGATTGCGACCTTCCCGAGGGGAGGTGCTACGAGTACTGCCCGAGGACAAGGGTCCAATTGGATGACCTACAGGAGGCCATTTTCGGGATAAGGGAACCGGATCCAGAGATGGGAGTTGTGAGGAGGGTCCTAGCTACGAGAGCAAAGGATCCGGAGATGAGAGGAAAGGCTCAGACAGCCGGGTCCACCTCCGCTATCGTGGCCCTTGCGCTCGAGGAGGGAGTTGTGGACGGAGCCCTTCTCACGAGAAAAGGGGATGAGCTCCTACCAGAAGGTGTGGTTGTGAGGGATCCCGCCAGGGTCTGGGAGTGTGCTGGGTCGAGCTATGTGGCGAGCCCAACCTTGGCTGCCCTCAACAGGGAGAGATGGAATGGCGATGAGAAGCTCGCGGTTGTTGGAATTCCATGTCAGATCCTGGCCCTCGCCAAGATGAAAGGATCCAAGCTTCCGAATCCCACTGCGCGGCCCAAGGTGGTCCTCACAGTGGGGCTTTTCTGCACTTGGGCATTGGACTACGGGCCCTTCTCTCGCTTTCTCCGAGAGAGGTTCAAGGCCGAGTCCATCCTGGGGATGGATATCACCCCCCCTCCCGAGCGGTTGCTCCTCGTGAAAACACAGCAAGGGATCCAGGCCCTGCCCCTCGACCATATAAGGCCCTTCATAAGACCCACCTGTGCCATCTGCTGGGACATGACCTCGGAGCTCGCGGATATCTCCATAGGGACACTAGAGGGAAGGAGTGGGTGGAACACCCTCATTGTGAGAACCCAGCTCGGAGAAGAGATCCTGGGGAGGGCAGTGGAGAAAGGGCTCCTGGAGGTGGAGGAGATGAGGATGGAGGAATTGGCTCACCTGAAGGAGGCATCTCTTCTCAAGAAAAGAAGGGCCATCTTGGCTTTGAAGGAGAGGAAAGAGGGCGGATCCTTATACCTGGATCCGGTCCCCAGATGGGCCCATTTGCTCGAGGCGGGAAGCGAGGAGGTGGCGAGATGAGCATCATTGCCTTGGATGCCCCGGGGAAGAAGGTCCTCCTCATGGGTAATGAGGCCATTGCGAGGGGAGCCTTGGAAGCAGGGGTCAAGGTGTGTGCCGCCTATCCTGGCAATCCCTCCTCGGAGATAATCGGGTCATTGTCCCAAGTTGCTTCGCAGAGGGGCATATATGTGGAATGGTCGGTGAACGAGAAGGTGGCCCTGGAGGTCGCGGCCGCTGCGTCCCTCGCTGGTCTCAGGGGCCTCGCTGCCATGAAACAGAATGGCCTCAATGTGGCATCGGATTTTCTCTTCAACCTGAATCTAACCGGGACAAAAGGGGGGCTAGTTGTGGTCGTGTGCGACGACCCCTCAGCCCTCTCTTCCAGCAATGAAGAGGACTCGAGAGCCTTTGCTCGGATAGGGGATTTGCCTCTCCTCGAGCCCTCCACTTTTCAAGAGGCCAAAGAGATGACCAAATGGGCCTTCGATCTTTCGGAGGAGCTCGGACTACCCTGTCTCATGAGGAGCGTGACCAGGGTGTCCCACGCGAGGGGAAATGTGGAGTTGGGCGAGCTACCCTCGACCGAGAGGAAAGCCAAGTTCGATACAACGAGACCCATAATCCCAGTGCCCGTTGCATGGACCCATAGAGTCCTTCACGAGAAGTTGGAAAAGTGCAGGGGATTTTTCGAGAAGTCGCCATTTAACAGGTACGATGGCCCTCAGAGTCCGGAACTGCTCATCGTTGCAAGTGGAGCATGTTGGATGTACGCCGCCGAGGCAGTCGAGACCCTCGGCCTCGGGGGAAGGGTGGGAATAGTGAAGCTCGCCACGACTTGGCCCCTCCCAGAGGAGTTCCTGGTGGAGCATCTCAAGAGGTCCTCGACTGTCTTGTTCGTGGAAGAGGTGGACCCCTTCATAGAGGAGGGCGTGAAGGCCCTGGCAGCCCAGAGGGGAGAGGATTTGGGGGTCAAGAGATTTTTGGGCAAGGCAACGGGAACCATCCCGTCTGTGGGAGAGATCACCCCCGACATCTTGATGGGAGCCTTGAAATCCATATTGGGAGTCCCGTACGAGCCCAGACCAGCCGACTATGCCAAGAGGGCCAGGGAGGCAGCTGGTGAGGCACCCTCGAGGACACTGGGGTTCTGTGCAGGATGTCCCCACAGAGCCACTTACTGGGCCATAAAGAAGGCCCTGACCCTCGATGGAAGGGATGGGTTCGTCCTGGGCGACATAGGTTGCTACTCCTTGGGCATGGGCCCTGCAGGATTCTTCCAAATGAAGACCCTCCATGCCATGGGCTCGGGGGCTGGGTTGGCCAATGGATTCGGCCAACTGGGCCGCTTCGGGCTCGAGCAGCCAGTAGTGGCTGTTTGCGGCGACTCCACTTTCTACCATGCGGCGGTGCCCGCGCTCGTGAATGGGGCTTACAACAGGGCCAACTTTACCCTTGTCCTCCTGGACAACAGCGCGACTGCCATGACCGGCTTCCAGCCCCATCCCGGCACAGGAAGGACGGCCATGGGAGAGGAGGTGCCCGTTGTGGACATGGAAGGTCTGTGCAGGGCCCTGGGTGTCGAGGTGGAAGTGGTGGATCCCTTCGATATAGAGGGGACGGTCAAGAAGCTGAGCAGATTTCTGGAATTCGAGGGAGGAGTCAGGGTCCTCATATCCAAGCAGGAGTGTGCTCTGGTGAGAGCCAGAAGGCCAGAGCGCGAGAGGTTCAAGATAAGGGTGGATCAGGATCTGTGTCTTGGAAAGGAATGCGGATGTAACAGGCTCTGCACCAGGGTTTTCAAGTGTCCAGGATTGGTTTGGGATCCTTCCTCCGGGAAGGCCCAGGTGGACGAGGCCATATGCACTGGATGCGGGGTTTGCGCGAGCATTTGCCCACAGTCCGCCATATTGAAGGAGGCCGCTCCGTCATGATTCTGGAGAAGGACCCTTGGAACATAATCATCACGGGAGTAGGGGGTCAGGGCAATGTGTTGGCATCCCAGATCCTCGGCCAGATGCTCGTGGACAAGGGATATGTGGTCACTATAGGAGAGACATACGGCGCTTCTCAGAGGGGTGGGTCTGTGATGAGCCATCTCAGGATTTCCCAGAAGGCTCAGTTTTCGCCCCTCATCCCCGAAGGCCTGGCGGATTTAGTCGTGGGCCTCGAGCCCACAGAGGTGCTCAGGGTCCTGGCCCCTTACGGCAATCCATCGACCATGGTCCTCTCCAATACCAGGGCCATATACCCCATAGATGTGATATCAGGGGATGCCAAGTACCCGGCAATGGAAGATGTGGTGGAGAAGATGAAAGGTCTGTCCAGGAGGCTATGGGTACTGAATGCGACTGAGATAGCCCTGGGCCTGGGAGATCCCATTTACTCCAATATTGTCATGCTAGGCGCCTTGGCCTCCCTCGAGCTACTTCCCATTGACGAGGAGGGCTTCGCTCGGGTGGTCGAGATCCTAATGCCTTCTTACAGGCTTGAGAAAAACCTCCAGGCCTTCAGGAAGGGAGCCCAGGCGGTGCGGGAATTGAATTGATGGCCGGGTTGAGGTGGGCTCAAGGGGCTGGTTGCCCGAAGATCCTTTGAAGCTCCTGGATGAGGGCTATTTCCATCGGTAGGTAGGAGTCGTCCTCGAGCACGAACTCTATTATGTATGCGAGCTTGTGCTCCACTGCCGTTGTGGGATGTTCCACCTTCTGGGTTATGCGGATCTCCTTGAGACCTTTGAAATCCTCCCTCTTTGCTGTCTCGGTCCTCTCCAGGATAAGACCAAGACCCCTTCTCGCCTCTTCCACAGTGTCGATTATTATCTCTATCCCCACAAGCCTCTTTATGGCCCTCGTCATCTGGTCCTCGAAGACTTTTATCTTCATGTCATATCACCTCAAGGGGAGCTTTCTTCCTTCTTCAGGATGCGCATCCTGTTCTCCATGCGCTCTATGAGGCCCTTTATCTCGAGCTGAAGGGTCGAGAGATTTTGGTGTCTCTTCGAGTAGATCTTCTCGAGCTCGCCTTTCCAGTATTCCAAGGCCTTCCTCTCCCTCTCGGCAAGCTCCTTCTGGACCTTTCTCTGCATCTCGGCAAGCACGCTTCGGTCAATTCCCATGGGCAGCCCTCCCCTTACGGAGAATTTTCAGCCATCAAGCTCCTTTATGTCTATCCCCCTGGGGTCTCCCTTGCCGAGTCCCCTCCGGGCTGCCAGCGAGATGTGTTCAGGAGCCCTTCCCTCCTCCTCGAGGGAAGGCAATCCGACTTCCCTCCTTCTTTGGGATATCACCCTCTCTCCCACCCTATCCAGGGCAACGGGATCAGTGGCCATGAGGATCCCGCCCCAACTCCAGGCCCACCGTCCATTGTAAGCTGGGCCTCCATGGCATTGGCCCTTGAGACCGTCACAGAGGACCAGTCTGAGCTTCTTCTTGACCTCAGGATGATCCAGGAGGTCAACCAGATATGGCGAGCACCCCGAATCGTGATATTTGTTGGGATTGTGAATAAGGCCGAAGAGATTCTTCATGGAAAGGCTGACCCCTGCAAGGTCGTGATCCTTGAGCACAGGCATGTTCACTAAAACAGTAGCCCAGCGCGTGAGGATGGGGGTGAAACATCCCCCAATGGAGCCGTGGACCCTGGGCTCAGGCTCGTAGCCCAACCTGTCGGTCCCGAAGCAAAGGGGTCCGCTGCCATCCTCGACTATCTCGTAGCCAGCCCTCTGGAGTTCCGCTGTGCTCCTATCGAAGATGAGGATGTTCTTGGGAGGAATGCCAGCCTCCATTAGCCCCTTTGCCATGGCCAGGGCCAGATGCCTGCTAGTAGCTATCCTTTGCCCACCCATGGCATTGACCTTTATGGCCACCCTGTCTTCAGGTGAAAAAAGCCTTCGCCATGCCTCCTTGCCTTTCTGGCCCGTGAGTTCCTCGAGGGCCCTCTGGATCCAGTAGCCTAAAGTCCTTTCGGAATCCTCCACCTTGGCGGCCTCATGAGCCTTTCTGATGATGACAACCCGGCCTTCCAATTCCTCCCGGGCCCAGCCTATGCCCCCTGCCCAGGATCCCCGGGGGGCGAGACCCAAAGCGACAAGAGAGGAGACCTTCGTGAGAAAGCTCCTCCTCGAGAGACTTCTCATCTCAGAACACATCAGCTGAGAAAACATATATCTCGGTCTTCGGGTCCTTCCACGCATCTGGAGGAAGCCCTGCTTTGAGGCAGGTCTGCTCCAAGAAGGTCTCCCTGTCCCAGCCGTACTCCACTGCCACCTGGGGGAGCAGAAGACCTCTTCTCGCTCCCTTCACTATGTAAATGCCGTGGACTCCGACCTTTATCTTGGAGACATCCTCGACTCGCTCCAATGGGGTGAGGACTGAGATCTCGATATCCACCTCTGGCCATTCCTCTTTGGTGAGAGGTGGAAATCTGGGATCATCGAAGGCTGCCGCCCTGGCCATCTCCTTCACGGTCTCATGAAGGGGCTTGGTGGCCTGGATGAATCCTATGCATCCCCTGAGCCTGTGACCCTTCTGGAGGGTCACGAAAGCCCCCCTCGGCTCCTTGAGCTTGGGGGAGAGGCCCTCTGGACCACTGGGCGGTGGAAGCCCCTGGAGGGCTGTCTCTATGCTCTTTCTGGCAATCTCTTTGAGAAGGTCCTTCTCCTCCCTCGAAAGCCCCAGATCCACCCCAACCCTCTCTTCCTTCTTTTTCCCTGTCTCCATGGAATCCCCCCATGACATGGCCCCATATCCCACAACCCTCGTCCTGTCTCCAGAGACGTCGCCCGAGTGATTGTATCTGAGGAGCTTTCCTTTTTTTACCCCCATCTCCCTGACCATACAAAGGACCGTCAGTACCGGTCCCACACCGCAAGCTTCCACGGATCCACGGGAGACCTCCTTCCACAGCCCTTCGGGGTCGACCCCCTCCATGAAGGTCAGGGCCTTTCTGTCCATCTCCTCTGCTCTCTGGGCCGAATGGAAATGGGAAAGATCCGATGATGCCACGACCAAGTGGCTCCTCCCCTCAAGTGCCTTCTTGAGGGCGCCGGAGAGCTCCTTGGCTGTCTCCAGATCCTGGCTCCCCATGACAAGGGGAACGAGCTTCCAACCCGGCTGGAGAGCTACTTGAAGGAAGGGTATTTGGACCTCGAGGGCGTGTTCGTTCTCGTGGGCCTGGGGGATGTCTCGGATGAGGGTCGTCATCCTCATGAGTTCCGCGCATACCTCCTCGTCTACTGGGACGGTCCCAAGAGGAGTCCTGTAGCTACCCTTCGGCCAGACGGATACCCCTTTGAAGCCGAACCTGTGGCTAGGGGAAAGGACGACCACTGTCTCGAACCTTTGCCCCATGACCTGCCTGTAGCTCCATCCCGCAACTGGTCCCGAGTAAACATACCCAGCGTGGGGAGCAAGAATGGCAATGGGAGGCCCATCCGAGACGAGGAGCTTCGCCTCCTTCAAGAACCCCTCCACCTTGGTTCTGAGTTCATCGGGATCACGGGGATAGAAGTACCCAGCTACGGCCGGCTCCCTGACTGGTTCCATGGCTTGCACCTCCCCACTTCTTGGCCCCAGAAGCCCTGCTGTGGCCATCAACAACGGAAGCCAGAGCCTGACTGTCGAGAGCGCTTCCCGTATGAGGACCATCATGCTTTCGCACCCGGCATTATCTTCCAGTGCGTCCCCTCCGGGGTGTCGAATAGCTGGATTCCCAGAGCGGATAGTTCCTGTCTAATTTTGTCTGCCTGTTGGAAGTCCTTCCTCTTCCTCGCTTCTGAGCGGATTTGCACCAAAGCCTCTATCTGTTCCCTCGTCATGCCTAGATGAGAGAGGAACCGCTCCTCCTTCTCCCGGCGGAAGTCTTTTGGGGTCCTCTGGAGGATACCCAAGGTCCTGCTCAAAAGGCCATAGCACTTCCTGGCCTCCTCTATCACCTTTTCGGCGTATGGGCCCCCTGGCTCCTTTGAGCGATCAAGCCACTGGTTGAGGAGTCTCGTGAGCTCGAACACCTGTGCCATTGCCCTTGGGGTGTTGAAATCATCGTCCATGGCTTCCACGAACTTCGAGGGAAAGGTTTCCAGTGCCTCCTCGAGGTCCCTTGTTTCAATGGATTGGGGGTTTTGGCCTCGAGAGACATGGGAAACCGTGGAATCCATCCTCTCCCAGGTGGAATACAGTCTTTCCAGTGCCGCCTGGGCCTCCCTGATCCCGGCCTCCGTGAAGTCGAGAGGCTTCCTGTAATGGGCGAGGAGAAAGAAAAGCCTGAGCTCCTCCGGATGGTATCTCTCCAGCGCCTCCCTAATGCTCAGAATATTGCCCAAGGACTTGGACATCTTGACCCCTTCTCTGGTCAGAGGCCCATTGTGGATCCAGTATCTGGCGAAGGGTTTTCCAGTCAGTGCTTCGGACTGAGCTATCTCGTTTTCGTGATGGGGGAAGATCAGATCCAACCCTCCACCGTGGATATCCAGCGTTTCGCCCAGATATTTCTGGCTCATGCAAGAGCACTCTATGTGCCATCCGGGCCTTCCCGGGCCCCAAGGGCTGTCCCAGGCGGGCTCGTTGGGTTGGCTCCTCTTCCAAAGGGCGAAATCCAGAGGGTCCCTTTTCCTCTCGTCGGGCTCGACCCTGGCCCCTGCCATCATCTGGTCCCTGTCCCTGCGGGAGAGTTTCCCGTATCCTGGGAAGGACGAGACGGAGAAATAAACGTTCCCATCCACGCAGTAAGCTACTCCCGCATCCTCGAGCCTCTTTATCATTTGGATCATTTCAGGGATATGGTCTGTGGCGAGGGGCTCAACTGTGGGCCTGAGGACATCGAGGGCCTCCATGTCCCTCTTGAAGGCCTCGATGTAGGTCCTAGCAATCTCGTCCCACGCCACTCCTTCCCTTCTAGCCCTGTCCAGTATTTTGTCATCTATGTCAGTGAAGTTCCTGACATAGGTCACCTTGTAGCCCTTGAACATGAGGTAGCGATATATGACATCGAAGGCTATTGCTGATCTGGCATGCCCCAGGTGGCACTCGTCATAAACGGTGACCCCGCAGACATACATCCTCACATGCCCGGGCTCCCTTGGCTCGAACGGCTCTTTTGTGCGGGTGAGGGTATTGTATATCCTGAGGCCCATGTTTTTTTCTGCTCGGAAAGTTCATGTTAGTTACAGGACGCTTCAGTGTCAACAGATGTTCCTGGAAAGGCGTATTGGGTCTTGAGGCAGGAAGGGGGTGGCTCGGCCCCCGTGGAGGGGCGGGCTCCGCACGCCCGTGATGTCGGCATGACGCCAACCCATATGTCGGCTCCTTTTGGCCACCAACCTTTCCCGCGCCCGTCCGTAATCATGACCTCCCCCGGTTTGCGCCCGGCCCGTATTTGCGGGCGCGGAGACCGCGCCCCTCCGAGAAAATCGCCTTTCGCGTCATCTCCGGGCTTTCCACCGCAAGGCCATCTCGCCCTGGATGGCCCTCCCCGCGGAGGGGCGGGCTCCGCACGCCCGCAAACGAGATTTTGCTTCCACCGGTGGATCGCCCCTCTAGGCCACCTGCTTTTCGCGCTCCTTTCGGTAATCATGACATGCCTCGGTTTGGGTATGGCCGCGCAATGCGGACGCACAGAGTGCGTCCCCCCGACAAAACCGCCTTTCGCGTTGTCCCCAGGTCCTCCCCGCAAGGCCATCTCACCTCGGCCTCGCCCCCTCGGAGGGGCGGGCTCCGCACGCCCGCAATGTCGGCATAACGCCAAGCGAAATGTCCCGTCCTTTCGGGCACCGGCCTCTTTCCAACTCGTCCGCAATCATGACTTGCCTCGGCCCGCCTCCGGCCTTGCCACCCGGGCGCGGAGACCGCGCCCCTCCGAGAAAATCGCCCTCCGCATCGGCCCCTGGTTTTCCCCGTGAGGCCATCCCAGCTCGGATGACCAATCCGCCGGAGGGGCGGGCTCTGCACGCCCGTAAAAACTTGACCGAGACGTCTCCCCATCGAGCCACCGGCCAGTAAACCAGCTTTTTGCAAATGAGGAAGGATAGGCTTTTGCCTTTGTATCATCGAGGTAACCCCATTACAGGCTGACCACGGATGATCCAAGGAAGATCTTCGAGGCATTCTCGCCCCCTAGCAAAGTGAGCCATGAGACGAGGGTTTCTATAATTGGACTTGTCTTCTTTGTGGCGCTCGGCTAATGGGATTTGCCACACCCAAATCCTTGGCATGAGAGCTCCTCTCTCTATCATTGGCACGATGATAGGCGCATATGTCGTCCTCTTTGGGTCTTCACTCGCTCAACCGATTTTCAGGTAGCGGCCTTTAGGCCTGGCAGCACCCCATAGCCCCAGGTAAAATAAGCGAGGCCCCAGGAGGCGGACCCTTTGTAAGGGACGCGACCAAAGCCAATAAGACGTGTGACCCCATTGACTCCGCGGGGTGGACGATTTGAGTTACGATGGCCTTGCGGGGAAGTGCCTGAGATGACGCGGAAAGTGATTTTCTCGGAGGGACGCACTCCGTGCGTCCGCAAATACGGGCCGGAAGGAGGCCGAGGCATAACATGATTATCGTGGGCAAGTGAAGGCCTTGTGGCCAAAAGGACACATGCCCCGGTCAAGCGCGAGCGTTCCTCGCGGGCGTGCGGAGCCCGCCCCTCCGCGGGAGGCGAGCCCAGGACGCATGGCCTAACGGGGAAAACCCGGGGATCACGGGGAGGGTGGCTTTCTCGGAGGGGCGCGGTCTCCGCGCCCGGGTGGCAAGGCCGTACGCAGGCCAACGTATTCCATCCCAACCCGATGGGTCACCGATGAGCCGGTGGCCAGGAGGAGGCAACGTTGGAGTTGGCATTGTGCCGTAGTTACGGGCGTGCGGAGCCCGCCCCTCCGCGGGGTGGACGATTTGAGTTACGATGGCCTTGCGGGGAAGTGCCTGAGATGAGGCGGAAAGTGATTTTCTCGGAGGGACGCGGTCTCCGCGTCCGCAAACACGGGCCGGACGGAGGCCGAGGCATAACATGATTATCGTGGGCAAGTGAAGGCCTTGTGGCCAAAAGGACACATGCCCCGGTCAAGCGCGAGCGTTCCCCGCGGGCGTGCGGAGCCCGCCCCTCCGCGGGGTGGACGATTTGAGTTACGATGGCCTTGCGGGGAAAGCCCGAGATGACGCGAAAGGTGGTTTTCTCGGAGGGATGCGCTCTGCGCGTCCGCAAACACGGGCCGGATGCAAGCCCGAAGCATGGCATGATCACCGGGAGACAGGCGACGGGCCGGTGGCCTAGCGGAGACATGCCGGGGTGAAGCCAACGGTGTCATTGCGGGCGTGCGGAGCCCGCCCCTCCGGGGGGTGGACGATTTGAGTTACGATGGCCTTGCGGGGAAAGCCCGAGATGACGCGAAAGGTGGTTTTCTCGGAGGGATGCGCTCTGCGCGTCCGCAAACACGGGCCGGATGCAAGCCCGAAGCATGGCATGATCACCGGGAGACAGGCGACGGGCCGGTGGCCTAGCGGAGACATGCCGGGGTGAAGCCAACGGTGTCATTGCGGGCGTGCGGAGCCCGCCCCTCCGTGGGGTGAGCTATCCAAGCTAGGATGGCCTTGGGGGGAAAACCCGGGGACAGTGCGGAGGGCGATCTTCTCGGAGGGATGCGATCTGCGCGTCCGCGTGGGGAGGACGGACCCAAGCCGGAGCGCGTCATGATTGCCGGGGGTGAGCGAAGAACCGAGGGCCCAGGGGAGACATGCCCGGGTGAAGCCAATTCCGTTCTCGGTGGGCGTCGAGAGCCCGCCCCTTGTATATTAAAAAGGTGGCTCAGAGGGATCTTGCGAGGCTTTCGGCCAAGAAGGACTTTTTTCTTGTGGAGTGAGAATGGGATGGAGCTGGAATCTGAGGAAGGCCTCATACCTTGCAGGGTCAGGAGCCCCGAGGGGTCTTTCAAGGAGGAGGTCGGGAAATGGGCCCAATGGAGGAAGGCGACCAAAGGAAGGGCCTAGAACTCTTTTTCTCAGGAGGATCGCCTCATGATCAATCTATTGGCCGTATTGGGCAGTCCTAGAAAGGGAGGGAATACAGACATCCTTCTCTCAAAGGCGATGGAAGGGGCGCAAGCTGCGGGCGCCAATGTGAAGAAGATAGAGCTCAGGCTTCTCAAGATCACGCCTTGCATGGAACTCTACGAGTGCAAGAAGACGGGAAGATGCGCCATCGTAGACGACATGACCCCCCTTTACGAGGAGATAGATTCCTCTCATAGGTTGATCATCGCATCCCCGATCTTCTTCTATACAGTTACCGCACAAACAAAAGCCTTCATCGACAGGTGCCAGGCGGGATGGGCAAGAAGATACATCTTGGGGAAACGCATCGACTCTCCATACGGGAGAAAAGGGGCACTGATAGCTGTTGGGGCCACAAAGGGCAAAAGGCTTTTCGACGGAGTGAGACTCACCATCAAATATTTCTTCGATGCCATAGACATGGATTTCGCAGAGGAACTCCTGGTCCGGGGTGTGGACGAGAAGGGAGAGATCTTGAAGTATCCCGAATACCTGAATGAAGCATATCAACTCGGATTTCGTATGGGAACCCCTTGAAATGCGAGCCCGATTCTGCCCCGGATAGCCTTTCCACGAGGGGCTGTGACCCGAAGGAAAGGCTGAAGGGGGTTCGGGAAATTGGAACCAGGCCCATGGCAAAGCTCGCTTCTCCTCTGATGGGAGAGAGAAAGCTCAGGCCAGGCGCAATTGAGGGAAGGGTGCATTTCCCGCAGGTTGCATGGAACCTCTCGTATCTGTCTTGATCCCGTTCAGGAACGCGGCCTCAACTTTGATGGAAGCCCTCCAGAGCATCCAGTCCCAGAGTTTCACCCAATTCGAGGTAGTGGCAATAGACGACGGGTCGGAGGACAGGTCTCCTCAGATCCTCCAGGAGGTCGCGGAGAGAGATGGTCGAATGAGGCTCATTCGACCCGGAAGGATCGGGCTCGTGGCGGCTCTGAATCTCGGGCTTTCCCTTTGCAGAGCTCCATTTGTGGCGAGGATGGATGCAGACGACATAATGCACCCACAGAGGCTCCAAATCCAATACGAGTTCATGCTCGCAAACCCCGATGTATCCCTTGTTGCCACGATGGTGGAGATGTTCCCGCCAGAGAGAGTAACAGAGGGCTACAGGGAATACCTCAGATGGCAGGACTCCTGCTTGACCCCCCAAGAGATCCGAGCGGAGATCTACGTGGAAGCCCCCTTCGTCCATCCAACCGTCATGTTCCGCAAGGACAGAGTGGTGCAAATCGGAGGATACAGGGATGGGCCATTTCCCGAGGACTACGAACTGTGGTTGAGAATGTGTCAAGCAGGATGCAAAATGGCCAAGATACCCAGGAGGCTTCTTCTTTGGAGGGACCACCCAGAGAGACTCACCAGGGTGGACCCGCGTTACTCATCGGAGGCCTTCGAGGAGGTCAGGGCGAGATATCTCTCCTTGGACCCCAGGGTGAGGGGGCCTAGGGATGTTGTCATATGGGGAGCTGGAAGGAGGACGAGGCAGAGGGCAAAGCTTTTGATGGGACTTGGAGTGAGGCCCAAAGCCTGGGTCGACGTGGACCCCAAGAAGATCGGAAAGAGGATTTGGGGTCTCGAGGTCAAACCTCCATCCTGGCTTGCTCGAAAGGAGAAACCATTCGTTTTGGTGTACGTGAGGACCCATGGAGCGAGGGAGGAGATATGGAAAAGTCTGAACTCCATGGGATATGCCAAAGGAGACGATTTCCTTTTCGTGGGATGAGGATCGAGAAGGCCCTCCTTGACCCTCTATCCACGGGCAACCCCTTTTTAACCCCCCGCAAATCTGCTCCCATCAATGGCCCTGTATCATTCTTCTGTGAGCAAAGATTCGGGCGTCCCTTCGACAAAGAGCCTGTAGAAAGCGGCTATCACCAGGCTGTGCGTTATCTTCCCCTTTCTTATGAGTTCCTTCACTTCCTCGAGAGGGCATGTGAGGACCTCTATATCCTCCTTTTCGTCCTGGCTCTGCATCTGGATTCTCGTTGCATCCTTTGCGAGAAACGTGTGGCACCTGTTGTTGAGAAAGGCTGGATTCGGAGCCACAGCTCCCAGGTAGAGGAAATGGGGAGCGCTGTAGCCTGTCTCCTCGAGAAGCTCTCTTCTCGCCGCATCCTCGGGACTGTCTCCCGGCTCCACGAGTCCACCGGGGATTTCCAGGGTCACCTCCTTCGTCCCGTGCCTGAACTGGCGCACCAGCACCACAAGTCCCTCTCGAGTGATGGGTATCACGTTCACCCAGTCGGGGGACTCCAAGATGTAGAACTCGTGAACCCCCTCGGTCCTCGGGGATTTCGCTGTATCCACACGAAGGCGAAATATCTTGTAGTCATCCCTGACCTCGGACTTGATGATGTCCCAAGCCTTGACACCCATTCTTCCTCCCTTTGGAGATTCTCGCCGATTCCATCCATCGAACAAGTCAGATCTCTCCATATACCACCTTTCCCCCCACAACTGTCATCAATACCCTGGATTGGGAAATGGCTCTGGGCTCGCACGCGGTTATATCGTCTTCGACCACTGTGAGATCTGCCAGGAAGCCCTCTCTCAACTCTCCCGCTTCCTTCATTCCCATCACTCTTGTGGAATTGCGTGTATAGCATTCGATGGCTTCCACGATGCCAATCCTTTCTTCCGGTATCCATCCATTGGGCCATCTCATGTCCTGATCGACTCTCTCCACAGCGGCTTGGATCCCCTGGAGAGGATCCAACGGAGCCACTGGCCAATCGGAGCCGAAAACAACGGCACACTTCCTCCCGAGAAGGCTTCCGATGGGGAAGGACCATCTGGCCCTTTGAGGACCGAGGGCCTGTTCAGCGATTGGAGCATCGAACCTCATGTGGATTGGCTGCATGGATGCCACGAGCCTGGGATGATCCATGGCCCCAATTTGGTGAGGGGAGGGATGTTGAAAGTGCTCTATTCTCAGGGGCCCTTTTCCCATTCCTCCCCGAATAACCTCCCAGTACACCTCGAGGGCACGTGCTATGGCTTCGTCTCCTATGGCATGGAGGGAGATGGGGATATTGGATCTTGCGGCCTCCAAGACCAGTTCCTTGAAGCCCTTCCAGTCGGAAATCCAGCTAACCCCCTTGTAATCTCCCCGGTCGAGATAAGGCTCCCTCATCCAGGCAGAGCGAGACCCCAAGCTTCCATCCAGGAAGGCCTTTAGCCCGTACACCTTCACTCCATCTGGAAGCTCCCTTTCCTGAACGAGCGCGAAACGGGAAAGCTCCTCCATGGGGATTGTGAGAAACACCCTCGGTAAGTCTCGAGCCCCGGCGTACACGGTCCTGTAAATCTCTATATCCTCGATGCCGAACAGTATGTCGTTGAGTCCCACAAGACCAAGCCTGGATGCTTCTTCCAAGGCCTTCCCCAGCAACTTGGCCTTCCTCTCGTGTGCAACCTCCGGGATCAACCTTTCCACCAGCTCCATGGCCCTCTCCAGGAGCCAACCTGTGGGCTCACCTCCATCGGGGTCCCTCACTATCTTGCCTCCAGGTGGATCCTCAGTGTCTCTCCCAATTCCAGCCATTTGGAGGGCGCGAGAGTTTGCCAGGGCGCTGTGCATGTCATATCGGATGAGGAAAAGGGGCCTCGAGCCGGTTATGTCATCGACCCATTCCTTTTTGGGAAGCTCTCCGCCCCATGAGGTCTCATCCCATCCTGCCCCCACTATCCAGGGCTCCTGGGGGTTGGCCCTAATCCATTGGGCTATGGCTCTGCGAAGCTCTTCCTTGCTCTTGATATTTCGAAGATCCAGGCGAGCCCCCTGGAGGGCTCCGTAAAGCATGTGGGTGTGGCAGTCCCAAAGGCCAGGGAGGACAAGGGCCCCCTCGAGGTCCACTCGCCTTGCCTCTGGGCCGACCCTCCTGGATACTTCATCATCTGGCCCAATGGCCACTATCCTATCCTCCCTCCAAGCCAGGGAAACCCTTCTCACTTCGCCCCCTGGCAGAAAGACCCTCGAATTTTCGAGGACCGTAGGAGGAGAGGCCCGCCCATGCAGTTTTCCACTTCCTTTCCCACTCACAGCGCCACCTCAGGCCTTCTTCTCCAGAATCCTGTAGCTTCCTGGAAAGCATACGCGAGCTGCAACACTCCGAAGTCGTCCCAAGGCCTTCCCACTATCTGCAGGCCCACGGGAAGGCCACTCGATGTGAAGCCAGCAGGCACGGATATGGCGGGGAGCCCCGTTACAGTGATGTAATAGCAAGAGCGCATCCAATCGAGGTAAGTGGTCATGGGAATCCCGTTTATTTCCCTGACATACTCCTCCTCGACGGGAAACGGGAGGACCTGGCTCACGGGAAGGAGCAGGAACTCGTATCTCTCCATGAACTGTCGGACCCTGTGATAGAGAGCTGTCCTTTTGACCTCGGCCTGTCCCAGCTGAGGGCCGCTGAGCTTCCTCCCTTCCTCTATGTTCCAGACAACCGTGCTTTTCATGAGTCCCCGGCACTCTTCCAAAAGCTTGCCGTGGGATAATTCGAACCTCCACGCCCTCCAAACCCTGAAGATCTCGTCGGCATCCGTCAAATCCGGCTCGTCCTCCTCAACCACACACCCCATTTCCACAAAAACCTTCCTCTGTTCCTCGAGAACACTTGTGACTTCCCTTTCCACTGGAAGGCCGCCCAGGTCCCTGCTCCAGGCAATTCTCGTTCCTTTGAAATCCCGCTCCAGGGGTCTGGAGAAGACCTCCGGTGGTTCCATCAAGGATATGGGACAACGTGGATCCGGGCCTGCTATGGCTGTAAGCATCAAGGCCACATCCTGCACCGTCCTGGCCATGGGGCCTTCCACTGTCATGTTGAACCATGCCGAGGGGGTGGGCCATGTGGGAACCCTTCCAGGTGAGGGCCTGAAGCCCACCACGTTGCAAAAACTCGCAGGATTCCTGAGGGAGCCTCCCAGGTCGCTCCCATCCGCCAACGGGACCATCCCGCATGCCAGAGCTACCGCAGCTCCTCCGCTGCTTCCACCGCATGTCTTGGTGAGGTCGTACGGGTTCCTGGTTGGGCCGAAGACGGCGTTGAAGGTCTGGGAACCCGCCCCGAACTCTGGAGTGTTCGTCTTGCCCACGGATATGGCCCCTGCTCCCTTGAGCCTCTCCACTATGAGGGCATCGATGTCCGGGACGTGGTCCTTGAATATCAAGGATCCGTAAGTGGTTCTCACTCCCTTTGTCTCCACCAGATCCTTGTGTGCCACAGGCAAGCCATGCAGAGGACCGAGAGGCCTCCCTTTGGCAATGGCCTCATCGGCCTTCTTCGCATCCTCCTTGGCCTTTTCCGGAGTCAAGGTCACTATGGCGTTCACCTTGGGATTCACCCTCTGGATTTGCTCCAAGTGGGCATCCAGGAGCTCGCACACAGAGATCTCCCTTTTCCTCACGAGGGAGGCCATCTCAGTTGCTGGCAGAAAGACCAGATCCGCCCCTTTCATCCCTCCACCTCCTGTCTGGATTTCTCCCCTGATGATGGTATAGCGTGCACTCTCAGTGAGCCATTGCCCTGAGGATCGCGAAGTATCCTATCCCGCCTGCCATAAGAAGCATACACGGAAGAAGGAGAAACCTGCAAACCTCCCTGTAGCTGGTTCCGAAATATTCATTGCTCAGCACGAGACATAGGTGGGTGGGTGCGAGAAGAGTTCCCACAAATCCCGATACAAAGGTGAGCACTATCCACGGAATTGCCATTCCTTCTACCCCCGAGCCCCTTTCCATGGAGAGCACAACGGGAAGGCAAGTGCCCACGAAGGCTATTGGAAGGCCAGAGAGAATCCCTATTGTCAGAGGAAGCACAATGGCTATCATCTCCTTTGGCACATGGAGCCTACTGAGCTCCAGGCTCAGTTGAGCTGCAGCACCGCTTTCTTCCATGACGGCCTTGAAACAGAGGACCCCTGCTATGGTCACCCACATCCGGGGAAGCCTCCCATCGAAAAGGACGGGACGAAAAGCCCTCATACCCCTCAAGCGGCTCGCCCATATGATGAGGATCGCCAAAAGCAACCCCAAAGAAAGGGAGGCCTCTCTGGAGGCTTGGGCCAAGATAGAACTCCCTGTCGCGAGTGCGACTAAGGGGGAGAGAAAGACTCCCGGTATTATGGCCACCATCATGGGAAGAAGTGGCTGCCAAAGAGAGCCTTTTTTCTGTCCCGGGTGGGACGCAACTGGGTGATCCAGGGCCTTCGGGAGGCGAGCCAAAAGGGGAAGACCGGCTCCCATTGCAACCCATGTCATGGGAAAACCAGCCAAACTGAATTTCCAAACCTCTATGTTCGCTATCTTGCAGGTGAGGAGAACCGCTGGGAAAAGGGGCCACCAGTACTCCCAAATATGTCTGAACCAGTAGTTGAGCACACTCTTGAGGGCCGGGGAGACGTTTCTCCTCAAATCGAATCCATCCAGCATAGGTGCTGAGAAATAGGCCCCTCCCGGCATCGGGAGAAGGCCCACCAGGGCAGGCAAGATCACCATCTTCCACGATGGGCTCCGGCCTCTTCCCTTCAGAGCATCTATCAATCCTTGGCTGAGACCTGCCCTCTCCATGAGGGAACTCATGAGGTGTATGAGACTTATGGCACAAAGAAGACCCAGGGCCCTGATCTCTCCCACTGAGTGTATCATGGTCCTTGCCATGCCCAGGGGATCCATCCCGAATGAGAACCCAAGACCCAACCCCCCCAATGTCAGAGCGAGGCCTATCTGAACCCCCACTCTCAGAAGGAGGACCAATCCGAAGAAGACTAGGCCAACTTTCACCAAAGGGCCAATCGCCAGAAAGTCCATAGGGAAACCTTGTCCTCCACCCATTGAGGCTCCCCCGGTCCAAGGGAGCCCACAAGACCGGTCTGCCGAATTTTTGCTCATGGATGATGTATGTCAAGTGCGTTTTGCGAGGGGGCTCTCCGAGGGGTCGGATGAAGTGTAGAAGGCCATCCTGGAAACCCTGGAGAGGCGCTTTTGGCCCATTTCCTCTGGGCATGCCCTCTGCGCGCTTGTGACACGACCTTGGTGCGCCACGGCATTTCACCGCCCTCAAAGGGGGAGCTGGGCCAAGGGCCTTCTCACTGGGGAGAAGTTGGTCGGTGAGGGAAAGGTCTCTTTTGACTTGCGTGCGGAGCCCGCCCCTCCGCGGGGAAGCCAAACGCGACGTGGGTCGCCTGGCGGGCGGAGCCCCCAGATTACGCGAAAGGCGTTTTTCTCGGAGGGACGCGGTCTCCGCGTCCGCGTGGCGAGGCCGGCCGCAAACCGAGGCGTGTCATGATCGCCGGGGGTGATCGAAGAACCGAGGGCCCAGGGTGGACATGCCCGGGCGAAGCCAATTCCGTTCTCGGTGGGCGTGCGGAGCCCGCCCCTCCACGGGGGGGACCATCCGGGACAAGATGGCCTTGCGGGGAAAGGCCCGGGATGACGCGAAAAGCGATTTCCTCGGAGGGGCGCGGTCTCCGCGTCCGCGTGGTAAGGCTGGACGCAAGCCGGGGCATAACAAGATCATCGGGGGCAAACGAATACCTGGTGGCCAAATGGGGACATGCTCCGGCGAGGCCAATTCCGTCGTTGCGGGCGTGCGGAGCCCGCCCCTCCGCGGGGGGCACCCAGGGCAAGACGGCCTTGCGGGGAAAGCCCGGAGATGACGCGAAAGGCGATTTTCTCGGAGGGGCGCACTCTGTGCGTCCGCTTGGCAGGGCCCCACGAATGCCTAGGCATTCCATTTTCACCCGACGATGAGCCAAGAGGCCGGTTAGCGTACCGGGCACATGCCTCGGTCAAGCGCAAGCCTACCTTGCGGGCGTGCGGAGCCCGCCCCTCCGCCGGATTGGTGATCCGAGCTCGAATGGCCTCGCGGGGAAAGGCCGGAAATAACGTTGGGGGTGGTTTTCTCGGAGGGACGCGGTCTCCGCGTCCGCGTGGTAAGGCTGGAACCAAGCCGAGGCATGTCACCGTCACCGGCTCATTGGCGAGAGCATGGTGGCAAAAAAACGCCACATTCGGGCTGGCGTCATGCACTCCTTTGCGGGCGTGCGGAGCCCGCCCCTCCACGGGGGGGACCATCCGGGACAAGATGGCCTTGCGGGGAAAGGCCCGGGATGACGCGAAAAGCGATTTTCTCGGAGGGGCGCGGTCTCCGCGTCCGTGTGGCAAGGCTGGACGCAAGCCGAGGCATAACATGATCATCGGGGGCAAACGAATACCTGGTGGCCAAATGGGGACATGCTCCGGCGAGGCCAATTCCGTCATTGCGGGCGTGCGGAGCCCGCCCCTCCGCCGGATTGGTCATCCGAGCTCGGATGGCCTTGCGGGGAAAGGCCCGGGATGACGCGAAAAGCGATTTTCTCGGAGGGGCGCGGTCTCCGCGCCCGTGAATACAGGCCGGACGCAAGCCGAGGCATATCATGATTACCGGAGGCAAATGAACCCCCGGTGGCCTAATGGAGCAATCCCCCGATACAAGCAAATTCCCGTTAGCGGGCGTGTGGAGCGCGCCCCTCCGCGGGGAGGGCCATCCAGGGGAAGATGGCCTAGCGGGGGAAGGTCGGAGATGACGCGAAAGGCTTTTCTTGCGGGGCGTGCGGAGCCCGCCCCTCCGCGACCTGAAAGGCCGTGCTGGGAACCGGTGGCCTGAAGGGAGGAACATTTCAAGTGCGCCCGGTGTCGTCATGCCCGGCGTGGGGGGGTGACCGTGGGCCAGATGAGAAGGCCAAAATGAGGTTGACCAAAGAAAACGAGGGAAGGGGTGGGGAGGGGGCCTAAAGTTTTTTGAAAAATT
>Ga0078972_1002206_pt1 | contig 65925 bp, 56 predicted proteins | sample YelNatPaOPGAMG01_FD_67568 | JGI IMG/M metagenome (GOLD analysis project Ga0078972, IMG submission 67568) | Hot spring thermophilic microbial communities from Obsidian Pool, Yellowstone National Park, USA - OP-RAMG-01 (SPADES assembly) (version 2) | ecosystem: Environmental > Aquatic > Thermal...
GGATCTTTAGCCCCACCACATCCTCCGGCTTGTTCACAGGACGCTTGTTGTTAGTAAGGTTACGGAATCCCCGTTCCGCCCATGCAAGGCCTTTCCACCCCTGGGATTCTAGACTGGCAAAGAGCTTGTCCCCAATGGCGCCATCCAAAACTTTGTACGCATGTTCCGGATTTCGGAACAGGAAGGGCATATCTACCACCCCGAACTGGGGGACAAAGTTCACAAAGGGACCCGAGGTAATGACTCCCGCGTCCACAATTCCCATTTTCATTCGTTCCAGGAGGGTTCGTTCGTCTCCCAGCACAGCGTTGGGGAAAATCGTGATCTTCACCTCTCCCTTGGTGTACTTTTCCGTAAGTTCCTTGAACTTGACAGCGGCGACATGGAAGGCATCCTGTTCATTCACCACATGGGCAACCTTGATATCGATGGATAGCAACGGGAACGCCCAGATACCGATAAGCAGTAGAACCGCCACAAACCGTTTCATTCTAAACCTCCTGAGATTCAATACCTGATATGATAGGCTTGATTGTAAATGCCTTCCGTAATATTCGTCAAGTGGAAACGGCACCCTCTTGCAACCCAACCTATAGTGTGTTATACTGGATTTTGTGCGTCGAAAAACACCATATATAGGGTAAGAAATGCGTTGCCCCCATTGCGGTAGCTTAGAGGATAAAGTGCTGGAATCCCGTACATTGGCAGGAGGGGAAAGCATTCGTAGAAGAAGGGAATGCCTGTCCTGCGGGTACCGATTCACCTCGTACGAACGTATCGAAGAGAAACAGTTGATGGTTGTCAAGTCCGACGGTCGGAGGGAACCTTTCGACCGTTCCAAGCTGGAACGGGGAATCCAGCGGGCCTGCGAGAAACGGAACATCTCCCAGAACACCATCGAGGAACTGATCAACGAGATCGAAGATCAGGCAGCCATGTTGGGGAAAACGACCCATGAGGTGTCCTCCCGCCAGCTGGGAGAAATGGTCCTCACCAAACTCCACGATCTGGACAAGGTAGCCTACGTGCGGTTCGCCTCGGTGTACCGGAAATTTTCGGATGTGGATGAGTTCATCCGGGAGATCGAGTCTCTCGGAACAAGTTTTTCCAAAGAGGAGGAAGCATGAGTATCCAGTGGCTGCGGTCTAGCGGTGTCCGGGAGGAGCCCCCCACAGTGGGCGTCCGATTCGTGGTAAAACGAAACGGTACCCTGGAAAAATACAACAGAGAAAAAATCTTCAACGCCATTCACAAGGCCATTCGCGCCGTGCGGAACCAGGAGGACCCCGAACTGGCCGAAGGATTGACCCGGGAGGTGGAAAAGAAACTGAAAGATTTCATGAAGGGAAGGCATCCCAATTCCGCACCGGCCATCGAAGAAATTCAGGATCTGGTGGAAACCGTCCTGATCGAGGCAAAACAGGTGGACATCGCCAAAGCGTACATCCTGTATCGGGCCCGGCACGAGGTGATGCGGGATACCCAGAAACTGCTTCTGGATATCAACAGCACGATGGATGGGTACCTGAACCAAACGGACTGGAGGGTGAATGAGAACGCGAACGTAAATTTTTCACTGGGAGGTCTCATTCTCCACAACTCCGGTACCATTACGGCTAACTACTGGCTGAAAAACATCTATCCCGAACCGATCGCTGAAGCTCATCGCAATGCGGACTTCCACATCCACGATCTATCCATGTTTTCCGGGTACTGTGCGGGCTGGTCATTGCGTCAGCTCATAGAGGAAGGACTGGGAGGAGTGCCTGACAAAATTACCAGTAAACCTGCACGGCACCTGTCTACCCTAATCCAGCAGATCGTGAACTTCCTGGGGATCATGCAGAACGAATGGGCAGGCGCACAGGCGTTTTCCAGCTTCGACACCTACCTCGCTCCCTTCGTGAAGGCAGACGGTCTGGATGAGGATGAGGTGACCCAATGCATCCAGAGCTTCATCTTCGGAGTGAACACTCCTTCCCGGTGGGGAAGCCAGGCACCCTTCACCAACATCACCCTGGACTGGACAGTCCCGGAGGACCTGGCTCACACACCGGCCATCATCGGGGGAAAACCTGCCTCTTTTACCTACGGAGACTGCCAGAAAGAGATGGATGTAATCAACCGGGCCTTCATTAAACTGATGCTGCAGGGGGATGCCAATGGCCGCGGGTTCCAGTACCCCATTCCCACCTACAACGTTACCCCTACCTTCGACTGGGAAAGCGAAAACGCCCGGTTGCTCTTCGAGATGACATCCAAGTATGGTACCCCCTACTTTCAAAACTTCATCAATTCGGATCTACGGCCAGGGGATGTCCGTTCCATGTGCTGCCGGCTGCAACTGGACAAACGGGAACTGCGTAAACGGGGAGGAGGGTTGTTTGGCTCGGACGAGTTGACAGGATCCATTGGGGTGGTAACGATCAACCTTCCGCGGATCGGCTATCTGGCAGATTCCCGAAGGGACTTCTTCCAGCGGTTGGATCATCTGATGGATCTGGCCGCCGAGAGCCTAACCATCAAGCGAAAAGTGATCGGTCGCCTTTTAGAGGCAGGGCTTTTCCCCTACACCAGGAGGTACCTGAAAACTCTGAACAACCATTTTTCCACCATCGGCATCGTGGGAATGAACGAATGTTTGCTGAATTTTCTTGGCAAAGATATCATTTCCCCCGAAGGGAAACAGTTCGCCCTCGAAATCCTCGATCATATGCGGGACCGGCTGGTGCTCTATCAAACCGACTCGGGAGACCTATTCAACCTAGAGGCCACTCCGGCAGAAAGCACCTCGTACCGGCTAGCGAAGCACGACAAGGAGAAGTATGCAGACATCATCACCGCAGGGGAACAGGAGCCCTACTACACCAACTCCACCCAGATCCCTGTGAACTACAGGATGGACATCTTCGATGCCTTAGACCATCAGGAAGAAATCCAGACGAAATACACCGGCGGCACCGTATTCCACGCATTTATAGGGGAAGCCATCGAAGACTGGAAGGCCTGCAGGAACCTGGTTCGGGCTATAGCGGAAAACTACCGGATTCCCTACTTTACAGTTACGCCGACCTTCTCTATCTGCCCCGTGCATGGGTATCTATCGGGTGAACATATCACCTGCCCCAAATGCGAGGAAGATCAGAAGGAAGCTATCCGGAAAAAGATCAGGGATTTAGAAAAAGAACGGGAACTGATCCTGCTCAGTTCCTCATAAACACTCAGGAGGAGTACGAATATGCGCACATTACAGGAAATCGAAGCGGAACTGGCCCAGCTCCGGGCACAACTGGAAACGGTACAGGGTACGGAATGCGAAGTGTACACCCGTATCGTAGGGTACTACCGATCCCTCCGAAACTGGAACAAGGGGAAAAAGGAAGAATACCGACTGCGGGTAACCTTCGATCCTCCGAAGGAGGAAAACCCCGGGAAAAAATCGTTACGGGAGGTTGCAGAATATCGCTATTTCTATCGGAAGACTTGTCCCAACTGCCCGCCCGTGAAGGAGTACGTTTCCCAGCTTCCCCTGACAGGCAAACAGGTCGATGTGGACACGGAAGAAGGACTTTCGGAGGCCCAAACCTACCAGATCCTCTCCACTCCCACGGTGCTCTTCTTCGACAGGAACGGTCGCCCCATCCATGAGGCGCATTCAGTGGATCAACTGGAGGATCTAAGGCCCCATCTGACCCTTTCCCAGGCGTAACCTATCGGCCTGCACAGGGTGAGAGCACCCAAATGCCGCGTTTTGCCCTCGAAAAAACGAGTCTTATCGACTACCCGGGATTGGTAGCCTGCGTACTCTTTGTTCGGGGATGCAACCTGCGGTGCCCCTACTGCCATAACCCGGAGCTAGTGGAAGGCCCGGAACCGGAAGGGATGGAAAGCTGGGAAGCCATCCTCCAGTTCCTGGAAAAAAGGAGGCCGGTATTACAGGGGGTCTGCATTACGGGGGGAGAACCGTCCCTCCTTCCCGAATTGCCTTCGCTGGTAAGAGAAATCCAGAGCCTGGGATACAGGGTAAAAGTGGATACCAACGGAACGAAACCGGACTTGGTAGAAACCCTTCCGGCGGATTACATCGCCATGGATTTCAAGACTTCTCCGGACAAGTACTACCTCCTGGGGGGGAATAAGGAAACCAGTTTGTCCGTGCAACAGTCGGCCAGGATTCTTATAGACCGTGGCATACCCCACGAGTTTCGCATCACCGTGGCACCGGAGATCTTCGATCTCTCCGACGCCAGGAATCTTTCCACCCTCCTCCGAGGTGCGAAACTGGTAGTGCTCACGGGGGTACGATTGACACAAGTACTGGATCCAGCGTATGGGAATCGGGTTATCCCTTATCCCGTCGCCTTCCTTCAGGAGATAAGAGGCGAGTTTCTTTCACAGGGAATTCCCTGCAGGATACGGGGAGAATAAAAAGATGCCTTTTCGGGAGGCTTGAAAAGGCATCCAATCAGGAGGGATTCATAAGGTTGCATGAAAGGATTATTTAGTGGCGAAGGGACTTGAACCCCTGACCAAGCGGATATGAGCCGCTTGCTCTGCCGACTGAGCTACGCCACCGTACCTGAAAGCAGAAGAACTATACCAACAGGGCCAAGTCTCTGTCAAGAGTAGAGGGTTACTGATGAAACACACCTGTACATTGACCGTACGCACCTATGAGTGCGACAGCTATGGGCACGTGAACAATGCCGTGTACCTCCAATACTTAGAATACGCCCGAATGGAGTTTCTCAAAGACTCCGGGTTCGATTACACCGCCTTCCGCAAGGCAGGTTTCGGATTGGTGGTAGCACGGGTATGTATCACCTATAAAATGCCTGCACTATTTGGGGACGAACTCACCATCGTTACCACACCTCTCCGCTTCCGGGGAGCCTTTGGAGTATTCCAGCAGGAGGTTTTCCGGAAGGATGCCCTTTTGGCAACGGCGGAAGTGAGTTGGTTTTGCGTGAATAGCGAAGGGAAACCCACTCCTCTACCTCCGGAGTTCTCATTGAAAACACTGGAACCCTCTGCCTGAAGCGGAAAGGTATAGGTTACAAATCGAGTTTCCTGCTGTATAATGTAGATGCATGACAACTCAGTATAGGTGCTCCATTCTGTTCGGCAAAAAACGCGTACGGGAACTGCGCTTCAAGATCCTCCCCCATTGCAGAATCCACGAGATCGTACCTGTCCTGAATACCATTTCTTTCCATCCCCCCGTCGACAAGAAGGATCATATTTCCTACGCGCTACTGGAACTCATCAACAATTCACTTCGGGCTCATCGGGAAAAAGGGATCGAGGATCCTATTCTGGTGAAACTCAGGGCAGAGCCTTCAAGACTCCAAATCGAGGTGAAAGACAAGGGAGGCGGATTCGATCCCGGAAAGCTGCCGTACAATATCTTCGAGGAATCCTTCCCAGAGAATTTCAATACCGATCCATTCCTTCAGTATCGAAGGATCCATGAAAACAAACGGTTCGGTATGGGGCTCCTCATCGCGAAGCGAGTTTTCCACCATTTTACCCTCCAGTTCGTCGATCGGGAGGGGAGCCCCCGGCCCTGGGGGGATCCCGCGATCGTAGGTACTCAAATCCTTGCAGAGTTCGAACAGTGTGACACGAAACACAAGTCTTGAATAGGGACGAGAAACAGACATGAGTGAAAACAAGAGAAAAGAGAAGCGGGAACCCTGTTATGGAAAACTGATTTTTCTAGGTAGCGATGTGCCGGGATACATTCGGGATATCAGCGAACAGGGGATGAGGATCGATGTCCCCCTTCCTTTCGAACCCTACGTGAATCCCCAGGATACCTGTACCGTGAAGGTGCTGCCCGAAGGGGATGCCGTGTTCGAACCCTTCACGGCAGACATCGAGATCCGATGGATTCGTACGGATTCCCTCTTTACCAGTATCGGGGCCAGGCTGACCCGCCTGGAAGAAGGGAAAAAAGGAGCCTACGAAACCCTCCTTTCCCTCTATAGAAGATCCCATTCCTCCGCGGAAGGGTAGAAGTCGGGAACTTCCGTAGTACCGTACAGGTATTCCATCAAGAACAGCCGATCTGCCTCCTGGATGTCGAGGAACATGATGCCGATGTACAGATGTGTCTGATCGGTAAACTTGCGCATCACCCGACCGCCGATTTTGAGATTCCTCCCCCCGATGGATAGGGTAAACTCAAGATCCATGAACAACTGGAAAAGGGATTCGTACTGTTCCCTCGGGAGGGCAAAGAGGATCCCCGAAGCACTGATGTCGACGATCTCGGCAATTTCTACCTTCTCTTTTACAGGTTCCCCCTTGAAATACCCGTTGACCATGAGGCTATAGGCCAAAAGGCGGGCGAACTGGCTCACAAACTCCACTACCTTCTGGGTATACCGAAGGGCTCCCGCCTTGAACATCACCAGATAGAGGTACCCTACCACGTACTGGTGAAAGAGGATGGGGCAGTACAATTCCTGTATAATTCCTTTCCGCTCCTTCTCCTTATTCACCGTGGCGATGGTTTGGAGCACATCGAACAGCTCTTTACCCCGGCTCGTTTCGGACAGGATCACCTCTTCCTGAGACAAGATCTTGGTGGAAAGGACTAGATCCTTTTCCGGCACGTTGGGATTGATGCTCTGAGGATAGAGGAAGATCTTGCCTGTATGAGCAATTAGCTGTTCCTCGAAGGTTTCCGGCTTGCGTTCCCGGAACATCACGATCCTGTGTTCCGAGGCCAGTTCCCGTGCCTTTTCCCGAAAAGCCTGGAGAAGGTTGGTAATCTTGGAAGCGTCGAAGTTCGGCGTTGCGGTCGGTTCTTCCGGTGCTTCGTAACTTGCCGACTTGGGAAAGTTCAACTCTACCTTCTCGCCCTGAATGAGGAAGGAAATCCCCACATCCCCTGGCGGGGTAACCCGTTCGTACCCTCGGGAAAGATCCCGATAGATGCCTTTAGGGAAAGCCACCCTCGCCTCTTCCTGGTCGAAAGCGATCAGGTGGGATCGAAAAGTCATCCGGGCCCCCCGAAACTTGAAGAAAAGATCCACCTTTTCCCCAACCCTCAAGGGTTCCTTAGGGATATCCACGAACTTTAAAACAATATCCGCAGGATTCACTTCCTTCAGGGTGCAGGAGATCCAATGGTTCCTATACCGCATCTCCATCGGTGCGGCTTTTTCCGACAGAGTCTTCAGGATAAACTCTTTTTCGATGCGTGATACTGCAGTGCTCATCGTCCTAAATAATAGCAAAGAATAGGGAAAAAATCATTCTTTCTCGGCCCGGGTTTCCAAAAATGGATCGAATCGCTCTCTTGCCTGTTTCTCGACACTCTCGTTTCCCTCCACAGAAAAATCCGCGATATACCATTGGTCTTCTTTTTTCTCCAGAAGGATTGAACCCGCGAAGCTTTTCTTTTCCTGCAGAACCCGGAAAGGAACCTCGATCACACCCGAACTGGATTCCAGCACCGCTCCCAGACGGAACTCCCTAAAGGGGAACCCCTTCCACGGTTTCAAATCCTCTTCCAGAAACCACCGATACTCGGGATGAAGCAGTTCGTTCCAGTTTCTATCCCTCTGTATCCGGGCGAAGAACTCTTCTACCACCCTCACCGCATCCTGTACCCCCGGATCTACGGGTTTCAGCACCCCGAGATCGAAATCCATGGGGAGGATTCTTTGTGTAGGTATGCCGAACAGGGGATCCAGGGAGATGGGTCTTTCTTCCGAGGATGGGGGTTGGGATACAGTTTTTCCCGCCTCCTTCTTGCCTACCATGGGAACGCTTCGTTCCGCTGGGGGCATGGAGGAAGAAGACTGGGTAGGGGGAACTTCGCTCTGGGATGTCCTTCCCGAGCACCCCCAAAAAAAGAGAAGGATGTATCCTAGGACTTTTCTCCCTATCCTTCGCTGCCTGTTCATATGGGTATGGTATACCGCCCTCCACCGTATTTCAACTGGACAGGGGGGAAAACCCACGGTACACTCGGGGGTATGCAGGGGAATCAGATCCTTCACCACCTCGATCAGGACTATACAGAACCCATCCGCGATCCTCTCTGGAAGCATATCTACCTCTCCCCCCAGATGATGACCATCGTGGCTTCCGAACCTTTTCAAAAGCTCTACCGCATCAAACAATTGGGAATCACTCACCTGGTGTATCCCGGAGCCACCCACACCCGTTTCGTCCATAGCCTGGGGGTGTTCCACCTTGCCAAACGGGTTCTCCGGGGATTGCTTGCCTCTGAAAACGCTCCATCCTTGAGCCTGGAAGGGGTCAAAGCCTTCCTCTGTGCAGCCTTGCTTCATGATATCGGGCACTTCCCCTTTACCCATTCCCTCAAGGAACTACCTCTGCGGGAACACGAATCCCTCACGGCTGATTTGATCTACGCTCCTCCCCTGGAGAATCTTCTGAAACATCAGGTGGGTACCGAACCGTGGATGGTAGCGGCCATTGTGGACCCCCATCTGGACGATGAGGGATCCAGTGAAATCCCCTTCTTCCGCAACCTCCTTTCGGGAGTCCTGGATCCCGACAAGTTGGACTACCTGAACCGTGATGCCTATTTCTGCGGGGTTCCCTACGGTATCCAGGACACAGACTTCGTGATCGGGAGGATCCATCCCCATCCCCAACGGGGAATTTCGCTAGATCTGACGGGCTTGCCCGCTGCGGAAAACGTTCTGTTCTCCAAATATCTCATGTACCGGGCCGTGTATTGGCACCGTACGGTGCGGATCGCTACCGCCATGATCAAGAAAGCCGTGTTTCTCGGTCTTCGGGATGGTATGCTCAGCCCAGAGGATCTCTATGGTCTGGACGATGAAGAGTTCTTCCATACCACGGTGGAGCAATCCTACCGTCCCTTCTCTCTCATCCAGCGAGTAGCCTCTCGAAGACTCCTGAAATCCGCGATGGAAACCCCCTTCGATCCAGCCTCTCCCCCGATGGAGAAACTTCTCGATCTGGAATACCGCAATGCCAAAGAGGAGGATATCGCCCGTATCCTTTCCAGGGAAACGGGGATCTCCCTCGAACCGGAGGACGTGGTAATCGATATTCCCGAACAGATCTCCTTCGAAATAGACATCCCTATCCTGCTTCCTACAGGGAACCTGGTGGAATATGCCGATGCCGGTTCGGTATTCTCTCCCCCCGTGGTGGAAGGTTTCGTGCGAACCCTTCGGGTGCTTCGGGTAGCGGTAATTCCCGAAGTTCTCGATTCCCTACCCCGTGTCTCCATACTGTTGAAAGAGTTCTTGCGAACTTGATCAGAACCAGATTCTGGAATATGTTTAAAGTATGAAATACTCCAAGTTAATGAAAGAACGAATCCATCGAACCCAGGTTCTTTTCAGAGAACTAGGGTATGAACTGGTAGACCCGGAGGAGAGCGAGGGAGCCTTTACCGCTTCCTTTCAAAACGAAGAAGGCTATCAGGGGAGTTTCTTCATCGACGAGGACAGCAAGTTCCTCGAAATTGTCTACACCTTCACCTTTTCCAATACCTTGCAGGAGTACCTTCGGACCAGGATCGAAGATATCTTTCGCACCTGTTACGAGTACGGTTGCTACATGAACGTGCAGTTCACCAAGCATGAAATATCCCTTTCGATCTTTTCCAAGATCTACTATGCAGGATTGAATTACTACTCTTTGAAGGAAACTTTAAAGGATTTCAGGTCCGCCGTACTGGAGATCAGGGAATTGACGGAAATCAAGAGCGAATACCGAAAGGGAGATTCTCATGGAGATACATAACCTGATGGAAGACATAGTCCTCCGGATGGTGGACGACGTTCTCAGGGAGGAAGCGGCACGGAAAGGGAAAGAGTACCTGTCGAGCCCCCAATGTCGCATGGATCTATCTTGCTTCGTATTGAATCGCATCCCCCAATTTTATGTCACCTCGGGTCGCGGGATGGCCCATACGGAACGAGCCCTGAAGGAAAACCCTCAGCTTAAGGTGGATATCGTCACTCTCATCCATGAGGGGCTCAAGCGGATCGAGACGGTGAAACGGCCGTACTACGACGCACCCCTGGAGAACAAGTTCCCGGAGGGCCCTGCGTTCTACTTCCCTACCATCAAGGGAAAACTCCTGAACTGTACGAACTTCGAACCCGTACAGGGAGTCGCGATCGAGTTACGTTGGAAAGACGAACTCCTGCCCATGATCGACAAACGATGGCAGAATCCCTTCCTCCTCGACGAAAAGCTGGAAGGTACCTTCCTATTCCTTCCCAGCCCAATCCCGGCCAGGAAAGCGGGGGAACAGAAAACCTTCGAGCTGGAAATCAGGGTGCAAGACGACCGGTTCGAGCCGTTTCACCATTACTTCAAACTGGAAATGGTGGCGGAAGAGGAAGCGGATGCCAACCCCTGGAAGAATCCCGATTACAAACTTCCCGAACTGTTCCTGATTCCCAAATAACCGGCCTCAGTAGATCTCCGATCGAATCTGTACGTCCTGGATTCGGCCCGGAACCTCGTTCTCCACGAAGTTGAGGACCTTCATCATCACCTGTTCTCCGTACTGCTTCGAGTTGGAAACGACAGCACCCCCGATCTGGGAAAACCGAAGGGAATCCTGCAGATCCACCTCTGCAACGGAAATCTTGAACCGAACCCGTAGCTTTTCCCGGAGGGAGTTGACGATCCGCCTCTTTTCCTTAATAGAACCAATATCCGGAAGTTCGATGATCAGTTGAATCATGGAGATCACCATACAGCTACCCTTTCTTGAACAGTTCCGAAACCGCCTCCCACTTGATGTCTGACACCTCCATTTCCCCGGTGCTCAGGTTCCGCTGTTTGAGGGGGAGGTACTCCTCGTTGTACTGTTCTGCCAGCCGGAACACCTCGTCGTTCTTCAGGTGAGAGGGAATCTTGACTTCCAAATTGTACGAAGGTTCCTTGAAGCCTTTCAGCATCACGAAGAGGGGGTCTGTTACCGTGACGGCGAAATGGGGGGCATAGTAGAAAAGGAGGACCAGGAGAGTCCCCAGCACTATCGCGAAGAGGAGAAGGCTATGCTCCGCCTGAACTTGATTCAGCGGCCGATAATCGAAGTACAATTCCACCGATCCGCGTCGTTCATAGAAATAGTCGTAGGGACCAAACCTACTAACCAGGTAGAAGGAATCGTGTCGCAGGTAAAGATCCTTCCCCTCCACCTTTACCTTCAGGAGAGAAGGCAGGAGGATAGCGATCCTCTGTACTTCGGAATGGAGTTCGGCAGGGGGGACAGAACCCAAGGCCTGGGAGGCCGATTCGATGGAACTCCAGTATAACTCTTCCAAGGAATCCCCGGAAACGCTCTGGATCAAGAAGGCCCCCCCAGAAAACACGAGAATACAGGTCGTGAGGACACTGGTGGCGATTTTTCCGATATGCCGCTGAGCCATCGTCGAGTCGGTTTGTTTCAGTTGCCTTACCACTTTAAGCACCCGAAGAACCCTCAGGATCCGGGCTACCCGTACGATCTTGACTGTCTTCAATAGGTTCAGCGACCTTCCCACCCCGAACACGGGCACCCCTCCCGCGAGAAGTCCGTATACTACAGGGCCGGAGCTGAAAAGAAGCAGGGGAATCGAGGCCAGGAGGTCTATCCACCCGAAACCCCGGAAAAAGTACTCCTTCGCCTGCCCGTCCACATACGAGAGGTACAAACGAACCAGGAACTCTACGGTAAAGAACAGGTCGAAGAGGAATCCTAGATACAGGAGTATCCTCCGCAGATTCCAGGGCCAATTGGCTAAAGTGGCCACATCGTCCACCACCGTTTGAAGAAGTACCAGGATGATGGCTCCCACTACCAGGTTTTCCCAGAAGGATCTTTTCATACCCTACCACCCCATCTCTGCGGCTATACTATACAGCTCATCCAGCATCTTTATATCGAATCCATAGAATTTGTAGTTCTTCCGTGCCACGTTGAACCAGCTTTTATCGGGAGTATCGGCTCCCCGGTCCACCTTCTGCCCCGCTCGAAAGGTTCGATACCGGGAAGCGAAGATACTGGCCAGCCGGGCTGTGGCTTCCAGGAACCGGTTCTCTTGAAAGGACATGTTGGAATGGATGGCACTCTCCCATAGGGGAAGAGGCAGAAGAGGAATTCGCTTCTGCAAGGAACGGATCACTTTTTCTCCGAAGGAGCCCTGGATCACTCCGGCGATTCGATCCGTATAGGTATGCATCCCCTCCGAAATGTAGAGGATATAGGAGCTCTTTAGAAGCAGAGTCATCGCCAAGATCCCCTTGATTTCTTCTTTACTCATCCGTAACCGCTGCACTTTGGTGATTTCGAAGTGGATGTAGGATCTGCGCTCGAAGACTGCGTCGATGTACTTAAAGCACCCTCCCTGCTGGATGGCAGTGAGGGGACCGGTAGCGACCCTCCTTCCTTCCGGAGACTGGAGGATATCCTTCAACAGAGCGGCAATCTGAGCCCGCAACTCCGACTCGGGGATAGTCTGCTTGGTGAGAAAGGGTAGGAATGATAGGGAAAGGCCAGAATCGAGAAAGGGCTTCCATGTGGCCCATAGATCCCGATCGGTAAGTTGGAAGAGAGCCTGGATGAGAACGGGCAGAAGGGTAGTCCAGCTTTTCTCCGGAAAAAAATCCTTCGAGGTGAGAATAGGTGCCAATTGAGAGGCATGGGTGGAAAAGAGCTGGAGAATCTGTTCTTCCCTCTGAAGGGGAGTATAGCCTTGCAGCATCGGATTGGACAGAAGTCTTTCTAGAAATTCCTTCGCTTTGTCGACTTCCGGCGGCATAGACAAAGTATTCTCATAATTTTTGATTTGCACAAGGGGGAAGGAGAGCATACTATATAGAACGTGGACTTCGTGAAGGTGGAACGGTTCGTCTTCCTTGCTGTACTTCTCTTTCTCTCTACCCACCTCCTCATCTCGCAAACCCTGCCAAGGAATCCCGAAAAAGAGGCTCCGGAAACGGTGTTCCAGACGAAAGTGGGGGACGCGGATGTGGATTTGCGACTAGACGGGTATTGGGATGCTTCCCTCCGGGGGTCTTTAGGCGCAGCCGTGGTTCCCGGGAAAGGGATCCAATACCCTTCGGTGTTTCCGGGTTTCCCTGATGGGCTTATCTACGAACAGAAACCAAACCTTACCCTGGCCCTCTGGCTTTTGGATCGATACTTTTTCGAAACCACCCTCCAGGAAAAACGACAGTTGAACAGTTACGTTCTCGGCTACCAGGGGAAAGAGGGGGAACTGCTCCAATCCCTTCGAGCGGGGAACAAGGGGATCGAAATCTCCCCCTATCCCTACATGGACTTCCCTGGCGGAAGCCGAAGTTCACCCGGAATCACCGCCCGTTTACAGACGGAACGCACCCAGCACGAGTTCCTCCTCCGTTACGATCCCTCCCAGCCCGTGAAGAAGACGTACCTCGGGAAGAACTCGGTAGAGGAGCTTCGTATCGAAGCTTCAGCCTTTGTACAGGGAAGGTTCTTCGTTCTTCCCGATACGGAGGTCGATGCAGTGGAAGTGTACCTGGAGGACTATAAGGGCTCTTTCCTAGGAAGTGATGGCCGCAGGTACCGAAGGGCTACCGAGTTCGATGTTTCTCTGTCCCGTTCCGAAGGGTTGGTAAGCCTGCAAAAACCTTCACCGGGACGGGTGGTGGTGTACTACGAGAAGGGGGGGGCCCCGGTGGGTTCCCCCTCCTTGGGGAAAAAGGCCCTTCCCCCCTTTGTGAAGACCGACGTTCATGCTCCCTGGCAGGTGGATCCTCTGGGAGAAGGGGAAGATTTTTCCTGGTCCCGGGGACCCTACCTGGATGCCCCCATCGACCGATTCAAGGTTACCCTAGGGGGGAAACCCTCCCTACTCCTGTACGATCCCGGCTCCTTCTCTCCCTTTCAGGACTACGGAACCTACTCCACCGCGAATACCACGGTACCCACCGGATCCAACGTGCGCATCCGGGTCGTGCAACGTGGATCCGACACCGCATTGCCCCTCGCCTACCCTGTCCAGCCTGTCTACTCACCCGGTGAATCGATCCTTCGAATGACGATCCCCGACGGCAGCCGCCGTTCCTTTCAAACCCGATTTCCCTTTGCCGAGGAAGCCCCCCTCCTGTACGGACCCGATGCCTTGAAAACCGGCGGAAAAGTGGATTTCGAGATCCTCATCCAAACCTTTACTCCCGTTCAATCCTACACCCTTTCTACCGACGTGATACCAGGTTCCGTACGGGTGTTTCGAAACGGCAGGGAGGAAACGCTCTTCAGTGTGGATTACGAGAAAGGGACGGTGAGTCTTCCCTTCGAGCCCGCAGCTTCCGATCGAATCGAGATCTACTTCCGTACCGCATCGGGACAGGGGGCAGGGGGCGACATCCTGTTCGGGATGGGAAGCACCGTGCGTTGGAACGATGCGCTGGAAGGCAAGTTCGCCCTGGGAGTACGCTGGAACGTCTTGAAGGGAAGTTACAGTACCGAACCCACAGACCATACTGGCATCGTGGGGATCTCTTCCCAACTGTCCTATAAGAAAGAGAATCTAAGGCTCCTCACCGATGGAGCCGTCGTGTACTACAACCCGGACACTTCCGGTCTTCTCCGCCTGTTAGGTATGGAAAATTACGATTTGACCCTGGAAATCTCGAAAAACAACGCCTTCCCCTCCTCGATTCCCGATCCCTCCTTCTTCGGGGGAACGTTGACTTCTGGCAATCGGGGGAAACTCTTCTTCAAGAACTATGAGACGGTAGATTTACTGGGGGGGACGGTACTGAACCCCTATACTTGGAACCCGCCCTCTTCCGCCATCTTTCCCTATCAGGACGGTTCCCTATCCGGCCCCTACACGGCTTCCGCCTCTTCGGAGGGTTTCAATCGGGTGCTCGTACTGGACTACCAGCTCGACAACACCGAACAGTGGGTGGGAGCCCAGATGAACCTCAACACCGGTTTCGATTCCGCCCTCGACCTGTCGGAAGTCACCGCCATCCGCTTCGCCTACAAGGCGGTGTCCATCTCGGGTCCACAGGTTTCTCTCGAGTTTCAGGTGGGGGCCATCGGTGAAGATCTAGACGGAGACGGGGTGTTGGATGAAGAAGTCGGTTCCAGTTCCCGGGGATTTGCCTTCAACCAGGGAACCCTCACCCTGTACGTGGGAGCCGGGCAGGAGGGATTGGGAAACAACCAGCGGGATTCGGAGGACGCCAATCGGAACGAAATACTGGAACAGGAAAATCCTTCCTTGATCTATCCGGGTCCGGGTTCTACCGAAGGAAGTTACACCATAGATCCATCTTCCAACAATTGGAAAACCGCCCTGATTCGAATCCCCTATACGGAGAGGGGTCGGCTGAAGGCTGTTCGTGCTGTACGGCTCATTATCCGGAAAACGGGTTCTGGGCAGGCAGAGGGGAGGGTTCTCATCGGCCCCGTGGTATTCGAAGGCTCTACCCTACCCCATCAGGTGGTGGGCAGCGGAGAGATGGAAGTACGAGAGATCTACGAATCCCAGGCAGATATTCCCCCTCGTCTCCCACTGGAAAAAGTGGATCCCAATATACTGAAAACCTTCCACTCGGGGAAAACGGATCAGAAGGTGCTGGAGGTGAAGTGGAAGAATCTGGGTTCGGGCGAAGACAGGTGGGTCCTGTATAGCTCCACCCGGGAAATCCCGCCCGATCAGTATGGAGAGGTGAACTTCTACATCCGTACCGCCACCCTGAATGGAGCCACCTCGGAGGCACGGTACATCTTCCAGTATACGGATCCCGATGGTAAAGGGGCCTACGTGGAGATCCCCGCAACGGCGGAAAACCAGTGGGAGAAGCTTTCGGTGAATCTGCCCCGGAAAAAAGCCTACCTGGGGGGAAGGGAGCTAGAGAAGGTGCGGGTGGACTCCGGCTTCGGGAAACTGAGCCGATTCGTGTTCGAAGGCCGGGGTGTCAAAGAGGGGACCGTGTACCTGGACGAGCTCTACCTTGGAAGCCCCCGGGCTGGCTGGGGATTCGCGGGCTCCCTGGAAGGGTCCTTCTCGATCCCTGGAACAGTTGTAGAGATCGGAGAGGTTCCCCTTGTGAGGAACCTGGAAGTCTCCCAGAAACTTTCCGCCCGTACCCAGGCTTTTCAGGGAAGACTTTCGGAAGAGACCCCCAGTACCCTCAGTTCTTCCACCGAGGGTTCGATAGACCTCCTGGGACTTCTCCGGACGGAGGGTTCTTTCGCCTTCGACCGGCTACCCGACCGGATCCAGTATGAGGGAGGTCACCGGTTGCAGTTTCCCGCGGAGGGGGGAATTGTCACCCTCCGGGATCAGTTCAAACGGAGCTACCGTGCTGAAGCGGCCTTTTTGAGCCGGTCTAACCGGATCGAGGTGAACCTGGGCTCTCCCCTGACCCTTGCAGGAGGCTCGGAAACAACCTTTTCCACCCAAACCCTTACCCAAACCTGGGATGCGAACCTGACTAGTTCTCCCCTATCCACTGTATCCCTGCGGCTCGGCGGTAAACTTTCCCATATAGCCGAGGGGTATGCACTGGAAACGGAGCCCTACACAAGCTCCTGGATTCATTCCTACCGCTTGATCTTCCCCTATACCTCTGGGAACAATATCCAGCGGGAAGGCCTCTTTCGCTGGGAAACCCAGGCAGAGGGGCCGGTTGTAGGGGTACGAATCACTCCCGAAGTATCCTACGTGAATACGGGGGAAAAAGATGGTCTGCAGCGAACAGTGGAAAAGTTCCTTCTGGAGGTTCCCCTCCGATTCCAAAAGCTGGAAACGGATCCCGGAAGCACCCTCACCCTCTCGTACCTTCGGCAGGGTTCCAACACCCGGACCGTATCCCCGGAGGGTGATTTTCGTTCCGATCTTTCTACCGTTAGGGAATCCCTCTACGACCAAACCTATTTCTATCGATCTTACCCCTTTTACGAACTAGGGGTTCCCGGCAGGTGGTCCCTTTTCCCCTCAGACACCCAGGGGCTACCCTCTGCAGAGTATCTTTCCAAATTGGGAGTGTCCTTCTCCCGCCCCTATGGATCCTACTGGAAAGACCTCCTCGTTCCCGCGCAAGGAGAAAGCTCTTTCACCAAAACACTCTCCCGCACCAACGATACCCTTACCACTACGAATCAGTTGGACCTATCCGTCCTGTTTTCCGCACTGAACCTCTTTGGCCGTGCCGGTGCCTATCCTTCCACATCCCTCTGGTACACCGATGAATACCAGCATAAACACACTCTTTCGATCCTGTACAAAGAGGAGGAATCCAGTTGGCAGTGGAAGGTTTCTTCCCGGCAGAAGGGGACTCTTTTCGGTGAGGAAGAGCAGAAGGCAACGATGGAACACAGTATCTACCTGGAGAGTACCGAACGCTTCTCCTACTGGGGCTCCCTGAGTCTTGCCTACACATGGAAGGGACCCATCGTGCGGGATTTCGGTACCTCTTCCCTCCGAAAAGCCAGGGAGTGGGGAGCCTTTTACCTCCATACGGAAAAGCTGGAGTATCGGTACGAAGACAGGGAAGGGTGGAAACAGTACCTGGTGTTGGGACACGAAACGGCCCTCACCTTCCCCAAGTACGGCTACATCAAAGCGGAGATACAGCTAGGCTTTGGCTTGGAGGAAGATTACTCGGAGCTACCGCCAGGGTATCGAATCCTCATGGGCCTGGCAGGGGGAATTTCGGCTCATTTTGTCTTCTAGCGTTCTATTTTGTCTTCTAGAAGCCCTTGCCTTTCAGCCTGGATTGCTACATTCTACCGAGAGTGCGATATAATTATCATAGTATGACACGGAAGGAGGACTCGATGAATAGATATCGTATCCTAGGGGCAATCGTTCTTCTCCTCCTCTGTTCCTTTTTGGTACACGGTGAATCCAAGGAGGGATCAGGGGCTGGATTTTCGTTCGGTCTGGGACTGGGAATCGGGGTTCAGAACTTCCCCAACCCGAAGTACACGGGTGCAGGGACAGAGCCTGAGTTCATTACCTATCAGAGTCTGGCCTTGAACCCGGAGTTTGGATGGGGCAAGTTTGCCCTGGGCTTATCCCTCAATCTAAACTACCGGTTCACCGGTGGAAGCTCGGGGAACGAGTTCGAGGTACGAAAGGAAGACTGGGAAGCGGGGAGTCTCAAGGAGTTCCTCGAAACCTACCTCCCCAAGATCAGTTACATCCGGTACGGGGTAAAGGGCGATCCGCTCTATGTGAAGATGGGGACCATCGAGGACGCTACCCTGGGGAACGGTTTCATCGTGGGGAACTACTCCAATGCCCTCTACCTTCCCGAGACCAGGGTCTTCGGTCTCAGTTTCGACCTGGACGGCAGTATCCTGCAGGCTCCCTACATCGGGATCGAGACCTTCGTGTCCAACCTCGCAGCCTTCGATCTCGTGGCGGCCCGGCTCTATACCCGTCCCTGGGTAGGATCTGCTGTACCTCTCCTACAGGGCTTACAGATAGGTGCTACCGTCGCCACCGACCAGGATCCGGCCTACTTCGCCAAGAAGGACTCCAACTATCCAGTTGCCTTGCTTCCCCCTTCGGATGCCTCCGTCCTTATCTACGGACTGGATTTCCGGCTTCCCCTCCTGACAGGGGACCTGTTCACCCTTTCCCTATTGGGAGACGGAGTGGCTCAGAAGGAAGGCTGGGGTGCCATGCTCGGCACCGGAGGCCGTATGGTCCGGTTCATTACCTATGGAGCCCAGGTACGGTACCTCCAGGATCAGTTCATCCCCACCTATTTTGGGGCTTCCTACGACCTTTTCCGTCCCCTGCAATACAGGATATATGACGGTACGGTAGAGAAAAAAGGAGGAATGGGCTGGTTCGCTTCTCTGGGATTCTCTATCCTACAGGACAAGTTGAGCTTCACCACCAATGCGGAAGGCCCCTTCAAGGAAATCGAGGGGCACTATTTCACCTGGCGGGCTATGTTTGTTCTGAAGGAGGGAATCGTTCCCGGTTTCTCCTTCGATGCCCAGTACGAAAAACAGAACATGGATGACTTCAAGGATTTCCAGCGCTTCAAAGAAGACGCACTGATACGGGCTCGGATCAACTATCGAACTGGCCCTGCGGTGATTTCCCTGGTGTACAATCTCCGGTACGATCCCTCCGCTCCCGGCGACAACAAGTGGATCGTAACTTCGGGCCTTTCCAGCACAATCGCCCTCTATTGATGGAGGTACCTGTATGAAGATCTATCGTATTCTCCTGTTTTTTCTCGTAGGAAGCATCACCCCCTGGCTCGCAGCCCAGGGCAAACCGGTTGCCATCTTAGAATACTTCGACAATCCCAAAGGAATCGAGATTCTGGATGCGGAAGGCTACAAAGTCGTAGAAGTGTACATCGGCATGCAACTCTCGGAAGGCGACCGGATCCGCACCACTAGCTCCACTGCGGAACTTCGTCTGGATCCCAACGGGAGTATCCTGAAACTCTCTCGAAACACAGAGTTTCGGATCGAATCCTTAAGCGGAGGGAAGAGCCCCGATACCAACGCGTTCTCCCTTGCCACAGGGAAACTCCGAACGGTGGTAGCCAAAAAGGCGGGAACGGCCTACGAAGTTCGGAGTCCCTCTGCCGTGTGCGGGGTGCGGGGAACCGATTTCGGGATGGAGGTCCTGGAAGGGGTTCGGGAAGGGGTAGCGGTGAAAGAGGGTGTGGTGGAGTTCGCCAAGAAGACGGGGGAACGTATCTCCCTCACCGCCGGGGAGGCGGCCGACGCATTGGCCCCTGTGTTCAAGCCCATACCCCTCACTCCTGCGCAGATGGAAGAACTATTCAAGGACCTGGGCTTCGAAAAAGTCGATCCTGCCAAAGTACCCCGGGAGGTGCCCACACCGCCCAAGGTCGAAACACCACCCCCGCCCCCACCGAAAACGGAGGCTCCTCCCGCACCTCCTAAAGCCGGTCCCTTCGATTTCCTGAAGGACCATCTGGCCATGGAAATCGGTTCGGTCACCATCAACGAAGAGACCTACTCCCGTCTCATCGTCCAGCCCACCTTTTCCATAGGAAAACTTCGGGCTGCCCTCTACCTGCCCGTCATCTACTCGGGAGACCTATTCAACTCGAAGGATTACTACCGGCCCAAGGGAAACAATGAATGGTCCTTTGGAACCGACAAGAACTGGACTAGGAACCCTGAAGAAGGGATAAAAGACCTGTTCCGGGATCTGGCGTTGAAAATCCAGTACATCGAGTACGGTTCCCCGAGGGACACCTTCTTCTTCAAGGTGGGGAATATTCACAATATCACCCTGGGACATGGCTCCCTAGTCCGGGACTATGCCAACGATACAGATTTTCCCGCGGTTCGAAGGGTGGGTGTGAACCTCGGTTTCGATGCGGGCCCTGTGGGACTGGAAGCCCTGACGGCAGATCTGGCAGAACCGGAGATCTTTGCCAGTCGAATCTACCTCAGGCCCTTCTACCCCTGGAAACTCGCCCTGGGGTTCTCTTCTGCCCTGGACTCCGATCCTTCGGGTGATCTACCCTCCATGATTGGGACAACACCCGTATCCCCACTCATCCAGAACGTGGACCCCATGCCTGTAACCTTCGCGGTTGACCTCGATCTTCCGATACTGCAGGGGGATCTAGTTTCTTTGGTACTCTTCACCGATGCCGCAGGATTGGTTCCCTACCTGAGGCGCGATTTCGATGCCAGTGTACTGGGCACCAAAGGATTCATCACCAAGGCTCTCTTCGATCAGGAGGAAGGAACCATAAAGGTCCGGAACTACGGACTCATGGCAGGAGCCCTGGGAAACATCTCCCTCTTCAACTGGCTCCTAGAGTACAGGCAGTACCATGGGATCTTCCGTTTGGGCTACTTCGATAGCCTCTACGATCGTTCCAGACCTCTGGAAGCGAAGAAGATCCTCGACTACTTGAGCAATCCAAAGGATCCTGCCTACGACAAGATCACCCTCGGGGTATATGGGGATGGGGGATTCACCCTGTTCAAGAAACTCACCTTCAAGGTGGGTTACTTCTGGCCCTGGGAGATGGAAGGAAGCACCATTCGCACCTCGGACAACGATCAACTGGATGTATACCTGCTCCTCGACAAGGGGCTTGTGCCTGTTGCCCCCTTCAGCGGAATGCGGTTCAGCTTCCTCTACCGTAGGACCCAATTCGTACCTACCCTCTTCCATGGAGAAAGCAAGAACCTCGAACTCTTCGACGCCAATACGGTGGTGAAGGGAGAACTGGTGTATCCCATCGCTCCCACCCTGGATCTGGCAATTTCCTTCACCACAACGGTGGACAGGGATTCCAGCGGTGCCATCCTGTACGATGCCGACGGGAAACCGAAGCGATCCACTTCCATCGGGATTGAAACCCGGATCCACTTCTAGTACCTTTATCTGTGTCGGAGAACCTTTATCTGTGTTAGAAAAACCAAAAATCCGAAGGGCCCCCATACGGGTCCTTCGGGATTCCGTAGCCCGTAAGATTGCTGCCGGCGAGGTGATCGATCGGCCCGCATCGGCGGTGCGAGAGCTGATCGACAATTCCCTCGATGCGGGAAGTACGGAAATTGCCCTCTATATTACCGGGGGAGGGATCGAATCGATCCGGGTAGTGGACAATGGGTGTGGAATGTCGGAGGAGGATCTCAAGCTCTGCTGGCTCCCCCATGCCACTTCGAAAATCGAATCCGAAGAAGATCTTCTTCACATCCGAAGCCTCGGTTTTCGGGGGGAAGCCCTCTCCGCCCTAGCCAACGTCTCCCGGATGGAAATCCTCAGTAGACCTCCGGAAGAGGAAATCGGACACAAGTTGGTAGTCCACGGAGGGCAATGGATCAGTCTGGAGCCCCATGCGACAAGACCGGGAACGGTGGTCACTGCCTCGGACATTTTCTACGCCGTTCCTGCCCGTCGAAAGTTCCTGAAACGTCCCTCTACGGAAACGAACCTCTGCCGGAACACCTTTCTGGAAAAAGCCCTTCCCTTTCCCGACCGGGAGTTCAAGCTATTCATCGAGGGGAAGATGACCCATTTTCTTCCCATCTCGACTCTCTCCGAACGGATCGCTCAGGCCTACCCCGAAGAGACAGGCAAGGCTAGCCTCCAGGAACTCATCGGCTCAGGCAAAGGATTCCAGTTCCGTATTGTCACAGGTTCTCCGGAAATCTACAGGAAGGATCGAAAGCACCTTCAGCTCTATGTGAACCATCGAAGGATCTGGGACTTTACCCTTCTACAGGGGGTGGAGTACGCATTTTCCTCCTATCTGCCCGGCGGCACCTTTCCCCTCTGCTACCTGTTCGTAGAGATCGATCCCGAATGGGTAGACTTCAACATACACCCTGCCAAGAAAGAGGCTCGAATCCGGAACACGGAGGATATCCGAAGGCGGATCATGGAAGTGCTCTCCTCGTTCCTCGCCTCCCGGGGCAGACTTTCCCTAGGGAGTTTCCACCTTTCTCCGTCCGGCACCCTACCAAATCAACCCCCGTTCTCACTATCGAACGACGACCAGTCTTCCCCTTACGGCATTTCGCCACATCAACGCCCCTCTCCTCTATCACAATACGGCCCTTCCTCGAGCCACAGTCCTTCCCCCGATTACAGCCATCCCAGGGAACAAGCCTCCCTGTGGGTGGGGGAAGGGGCAGGAAGCGCGGCAGATCGATCCTCAAGCTCCCTCGTTTCAGGTTCGCATTCTCCGAGTTACGGGGTAGATCAATTATTCCCCGCGAATCGAACCACGGGCGAGGATTCTTTCATCTATAAAGGACAGGTGTTTGGCTTGTTTCTCCTTGCCGAATGGAAGGATACGATGTTCCTCGTGGATCAGCACGCAGCCCACGAACGGTTCATCTACGATGCCCTGAGCAGGGACAGTGTCCCGCAACCCCTTTTGATCCCGCTGGAATTCCCTGTGGAACCGGAAGAGGAAGAAAGGATCAGGGAAAACGCCACAACCCTCACCTCTTTAGGCGTACGCATAGAAGAAATCCGCCCCGGAACCTGGGCCTTGACAGCTCTTCCCGCAGCCTATCGGGGAGCGGAAGAAGATGTGGTGACCCTGCTGAAAACCCAGACAGGGACAGGGGAAAAACTCAAGCAGGAACTCTTTGCCCAGATAGCCTGCAAAAAAGCCATCAAGGATGGGGAAGGGATCAGTCCCCTTTCCGCCTATGAAATCCTCCAGTACGTGTTTTCCCTCGAAAATCCCCGATGCCCCCACGGCCGGCCCCTCTGGATCCAGATCTCCCGGGAGGAACTCTTCCGGGGGGTGCGGCGAATTCTGTAGACGCCCCTTTTGCAGAATGAGGTAATATACAGCCCTTTCGGAATGAACTCTTCCGCAACGGACTCTTCCGCCGGGTGTGACTAAGTGCATAACCTCTTACAGGCTTGCCAAAAGTTTCTCCACTTCTTTCCGTTTCGGGTAGTTCGGTTGTTTGGCCAGAAGTTCCTGCAGGATGGCTTTTGCGCCCGCCTTGTCCTGTAGAGTAACCAGAATCTTCCCCAAATCGTAATAGGCATCCCAAAATGCGGGATCCATCTTCAGTAGCTGACGGAAGGTATCCCGAGCCTCAGGATAGTTCCCCGCCCCCGTATATGCCAGGCCGAGGTTGTACCGCATGAGGGACACGTTGGGCTGTTTGGCAATAGCCTTCAGGTAATGCTTGATACTGTCCTGGTACAGTTCCTTGTGCAGGTACACACTCCCCAGGTTGTTGTTTACCTCTACCGATTCGGGATCTATCCGGTAGGCAGTGAGCAACTGTTCCAAAGCTTTGTCGTACTGTCCCCCCTCATCGTACAGCCTACCCAGCTCGATGCGAGGTTTGATGTAATTCTTATCCAGTTGCACCGCTCGGAGGTGGGAGGCGATCGCCGCCTCCTTGCTTCCCAGGGCCTCGCTGATCTGCCCCATGGTGAAGGCATACTCGGCCGATTGAGGATTGAGTTTCACAGCCTTGGTGATAAAGGGAAGACCTTCCTGCGGTTTTTTCAGCTCGAGCTTTATAACGGCCATGTTGTAGTTGTTCACATCGCTTTCCGGTTCCCACTCCACCGCCTTTTGAAACCAGGACTCCGCTTCGCTCAGTTTCCCCATTCTGTACAGGGCGGTAGCTAGCCCCCTTGCGTTTCGCGGCTCCTGGGGTTCGTACTTCAAAGCCTGGGCATAGACAGCGGAGGCACCGGCAAAATCGTTCTTTGCCCTGAGGATTTCCCCCATCTCGAAGTAGGCTCTTCCGTAATCCGGCTTTACCTTGGTGGCCTTTAGGAAGGCTTCGTAGGCGCGATCCGATTCTTTCAAGCGAAGGAGGGTGGCCCCGAGGTTGAAGTAGGCCACCGCATGGTTGGGATCGAAGCGTACGCAGGTTTCGAAACTCTGCCGGGCTTCCCGGAATAGACCGGCCCTAAACTGCGCCTTACCCAGCTCGAAGAAAATCTCCGCATTCTGAGGATTCAACCGCGCCGCATCGGTGAGGGACTTGATGGCAGCCTCATTGTTCCGGGATGCGGCATACACTTTGCCCAGGGTGAAGTAGGGCTCCCACAGGTTCGGGTCCCGTTTGATGGCCTCGTTTGCCGCCTCCAGGGCTTTCTGCCGATTCTCCGAGCTTTCTGGATTTGCCCGGAAGTAAGCTTCCGCTGTCCGGGCATAAGCTTTTGCCGCATAGGGGGAACGGGAAGCTTCCTTCTCCATCTGGATCACCTCTTCGTAAAGGTTACGGGCCTGGAGGTAGTTGGGTATCTGAAGGGCATCATCCCCCTGCTTCAATAGGGCCTTCAACTTTTCTTCTCGAGCCCTCTGCTCTGCATTCAGTTTGGCCAATCGGGCCTCTTCTTCCTTTCGGGCCTGCTCCTCCCGGGCTTTTCGTTCCCGTTCAGCCTGTAGCCGCTGCGCCTCCAGCATTTTCGCTACCGCATCGTCCGCCGAAGAGGGCCGTGCGGTCTTTGCCAAGCGTTCCAGTGATTTTTCCAGGGCTTCCTTCTGTGCCTGCAGGGTCTCTAGCTCCCTAGCCTTCGCCTCCTCTTCTGCCTGTTTCTTTGCCGCCAGGATCCTCTCTTTCAGAGCCCTGGCCTCCTGATCGTTGGCATTCTCGATCAAGATTCGATCCAACAGGTCCAATGCTCGCTGGTACTCTCCGCTCTTACTGTAGTCCTCTGCCAAAAGAAGGGTATTCTTGCGGGCCGATTGGAAAGATCCTCCCTTGGGAGCCAAGGCTAGATACCCTATCCCTAAAAGCAGGATCAACGCCACTACGCCGATCCCGATCCCTACTTTTCGATCCATCATAAAAAGATTCCCTCCCTTACTCTTCGATATCCGTTTCTTCCCGTTTTTCCCGGATGTCTTCCTTTTCCGCCGAAAGGTTCCCCACCCCTTCCGTGGAGGCTTTCAGGGAACTGAGCACAGCTTCCAGCAGGGCCTTCTGTCTGGCTTCTTCCTCCTGCCTCTTTCGTTCCTCCGCGATCCGTCTCGCTTCCTCCTCCTCTTTCTTTCGTTTTTCCTCCGCGATTCTCCTGGCTTCCCGTTCTTGCAGGACGGACTGGAGAAGGGCCATCATGCGCTCGATCTGCGGGCGCTGGGGAGAATCAGGTACAAGGTTCAGGTAGGATGTGTAGTCTTTCAACGCATCGGACAACCGATCCAGTTTCACCTCCAGGTTTGCCCGATTGAGAAACGCGTCCGCCAGGGCTCCATTAGTTTCGAGGGCTTTGGTGTACATTTCGATGGCAGTTTCGTTTTCTCCCTTTGCCAGGTAGTTGTTTCCTAGATTGAAATAGAAAAGATCTTTGTACTGCAAGGCAAACTCCAGCCCCCGCTTTATCACCCGAATGGCCTGGTCGTAATTCCCTATCTGTTCGTAGGCAATCCCCAGGTACAGGTAGATTCGTTCGTTCCGCGGCTCCTGTACCGTTGCCTGCTCCAGCAGGGGAATGGCCAACCGGGGGTTGTTATGCAGGAAGTGTTTTTCTCCCTCCTGGAAAGCCGTTTGGGCTTGTGCAACCGGCCCCTGCCCCAGGAGGTATAAAAAAAAGAGCACCGCAGCCCAGAATCCCCCTGTAGGAGGGTGAACGGTAGAGGGTCTAGGGGGAGCGGTTTGACAGAGTAATCGAAAAACTTTACTCTTACACCAACGGAGCGGACGGATCATGATGCCCTTGATGATCATAGCCATTATAATCCTCGGAGTGGGGATCGGTTTCCTTGCTTTTTTCTTGATCCGTTCCATCATCATCCCTCAAAAGATCGCCACCCTAGAAAACCTGGTCAAGCAGAACAAAACAGCCGCGGCCATCAGACTTGCCCGCAAGATGATAGCCAAAGATCCCCGCAATGTGGATGCCCATTATTTCCTGGGTCTGGCATACCTGGCAGAAAACAAGCCAGAACTTGCATTGATGGAACTCAAAACCGTAAACTCCATCGGTCAGTTCACCGAGTTCTGTCGGGAAGTTCCCTTCAGAAGAAAGATAGCAGAACTGTATACCAAATTCAACCAAGGGGAGGAAGCCCTGAAGGAGTACCTCCTTCTGGTGAAGAAAGACCCCAACCAGCCCGAGTACTACTTTCTTATAGGACAACTGTTCGAGGAAAGAGGAAAAGGGGCAAAAGCCGCGGAGTTCTACCAGAAGGCAATCGAACTGGATCCCAGGAATTGGAAAGCTCATTTCCACCTGGGGATGGTTCTGTATCGGGCAAAAAAAGCCACCGAAAGCAAGGAAGCCCTGGAGGCATCTCTCAAGCTGAATCCGGAAAACTATGCGGCACATTTCTATCTAGGCAGGCTTTTGAAGGAAAACCATGACTACACACCCGCTCTTTCGGCCTTCGAAAAAGCCCAAAAGGATCCCGCCTATAAAACGAAAGCATTGATCGAACGGGGAACCTGCTTCATGAGCATGAACAACTTCGAGAAGGCCGCCTCGGAGCTGGAGCGGGCAGTGAAAACCGCCAAGGAAGGGGAAGAGAACGAGCTCCTCTATGCCCACTACTTCCTCGCCCACTGTTACGAAAAACTCCGTGAACTGGAACGGGCTATCGAACACTGGGAGGCGATCTACGCAAAAAAACCCAATTTCAAGGATGTAGCGGAGAAGCTAAACCAGTACCAGGAGTTTCGCCAGGACGACCGAATGAAAGATTTCCTAACCGCCGGACGGGAAGAGTTCCTTTCCCAATGCAAAAGCATAGCCGCCGGCATGGGGTTGAGCGTCCAGGATACTACGGAAATACATAGCGGATGTCAGATCCTGGGTGTGGAAGCCCAATCCAAGTGGCGAAACGCCCGTAAGATCCCCAAACTCCTATGGTTCCTCAGAACCACCGATCCGGTGGACGAGTCTTCCGTCCGAGCTTTCCACGAACAGATGAAACAGTTGAACGTCACCCGCGGAATTATCCTTACCAGTTCCTCCTTCAGCCGCCTGGCCATGGAGTTTGCCGAATCTCGACCCATCGAACTCATGGGAAAGGAAAAACTCCTGGAGTTATTGAAAACCCTTCCCCGAGAAGCGGTTCACCGGAACTGATGCGGATGAAGATTCTCTGTGTGGCGGACCATGTCGATCCACTGGTCTACACTCCTACGGTAAAGGAACGGTTCAAGGACGTGGACCTGGTGCTTTCCGCAGGGGATCTCCCGATGGAATACCTGGGGTTTCTTTCGGCTACCTTGAACCGTCCCATCCTGTTCGTGTTCGGCAACCATAATCTGAAAACTCTCACTCTCTTCAATAAAAAAATGTCTCTCTATTCCTCCATCGATCAGTTCGATCCAGAGCTGCAGAATACCTTTGGGGCCACCCATACGGGATGGAGGATCACCCGTATCAAGGGGCTTCTCATCGCCGGCCTGGGGGGAAGCATGCGGTACAACGAGGGGGAGAACCAGTATACGGACCGCCAGATGTACCTGAAAATCCTCAAACTCATCCCTGGTCTCCTGTGGAACAAAATTCGGTATGGCAGGTATCTGGATATCCTCCTCACTCATGCGGCACCCTTCGGGATTCACGACCAGCCCGATCAGTGCCACCGCGGATTCAAGGCCTTCCTATGGTTCATGCGGGTATTCAAGCCGAAGTATTTGATTCACGGGCACATTCATCTGTATGATATAAACACCCAACGAAGGGATCGTTACTATCAAACCGATGTAGTGAACGCATACGATCACTGTATCATAGAAATAGAGGTGAAGGATGTATGAGTGGTCATTTTAAGGAGCAGGCCCAGCAAGACTTTAACCGTGCCCGGTGGAAAGAAACGATCAACCGGATCCTCTCCATCTGGCAACCGGGCCGGGCGGATCTGTTGAGTCTGGAGGAGATCAAGGAAATCCTGAAACCCAAGAGCGAAACCTACAGAGGGATGCAGACGGTACCGATCGATCGAATCGTGGGGAGCGAGGGGAGGTACCGCGACTTCGATAAAAAATACCTCCCGCGATACGAGTACCTGCGCCAACGTTGGATGAATATCGACCTGGCACACCTCCAGAACATCATTCTTCCCCCGATAAAACTCTACGAAATCGGCGGACTCTACTTCGTCCGGGACGGGAACCATCGGGTTTCCGTAGCCCGCATGCAGGGAGTGGAAGCCATCGATGCGGAGGTGATCTCCCTCAACTCAGAGATCCAGTTGGATCCTGATGTGACCCGTGACACCCTGAAAGAGAAAGTGATCCAGTGGGAACAGAAGCAATTCTTCGAGAAAACAGGATACGACAAGTTCTTCCCTCCCGACGAGCTGGTCTTTACCGCCACCGGACGGTACGATGAAATCATCGAACACATCCTGGTGCACAAGTACTTCATCAACCAGAACTCGGACAAGGAGATCTCTTTTCAAGAGGCGATGATCTCCTGGCATGATAACGTGTTCAAACCCATCATAGACCTCGTGAAACAGGGAGGAGTGCTGTCTCGATTCCCCGGTCGAACCCCCGCGGACATGTACGTCTGGATTTCCCGCCATTGGGATGCGCTGAAGCAAAAGTACGGGCAGAATTATCCGATATCCAAAGCGGTGGAAGATTTCAGCATCCGGTACGGCCAGGGGTGGAAAGCTCAGTTATTGGACTTTCTTTACCGGATATTCAGTTTCCTCACGGGAAAAGAGAAATTTTGATCCCTCGTACGGCCCTTTTACCCAGATCGGCCCCTCCCCATCGGGAGCCCTCGAATAGAGGAAGAACTCTTTTGCTTGAGTTCGAATGGCAGGAGAGGCAAGAATCGGCTGCAGGGAATTTTCCCCTCCTTTCAAGGGAAAACTCCCTAGAAGGGTGCCCGTCGAAGAGGTCAGCACCAAGAGGGTAGATCCAGAACCCGGTCTCAGCACCAGCTTGCCATCTTTCCTTTCGATCGACGGGAAGGTTACCCTGGATGGTTCAGCCCGGATGGAAAACTCTCGCTCAGCCCGGTAGCCCGCCATGTCCGTCACCACCACCCGGTATTCCCCGCGGGGGAAGGGTTTGCCGGGCCGAGACAGGAGCCCCGAACAAACCAGCCACTTACTCCCTCCAAAGGGCTTCCATTCCCACTGGTCCCGTCGAATCTTCCAATAGAGTTCCTCCGCATCCTGTACCAGAGCTACCGCTTCCAGATCTTCGATTCCATCCTCGTCGGTGACATCGAGGGCAAGGGAGAGGGACTCTTGAGGAGGGGTCTCGTCTGGGCTCTGGAGAAGCACTACCTTATACCGAATGTCATGTATTCGGGGGTACCTGCCACTACAGGAAAAAACTGTAAGTATTGCTACAAGAAGCAGGGCGAAAGAAGTAAGAATTGAAGATGAGAAACGATCAAAGAAAAAAGCCGCCCCTTCTCGATTCGGTGCGGCTTGGAAGGCTTTTTGACCCTTCATGGCTTTAGTAGGATTTCATTGCCTGAAGTTTCCTTACCTTCTTCATGAGTTTCCGTTCGAGGGATTTTTCCTTTCGGTGTTTTACAGCAGAAGGTTTTTCGTAGAATTCCCGCTTCTTCCATTCGCGGATGATTCCTTCTTTTTCCACCATTCGTTTGAACCGCTTGATGGCTTTTTCCAGCGCTTCACCCTCATCGACTTTAATAAAGGCTATGAGAATCACCTCCCCTCTTTCGAAGTTACCGCAGTTTCCCTCAGTTGAAAGAATTTGTCAAGAGGACCCGCACGTAGAAAGGCATCGGGGTTCACCGGGATGCCTCCCACCCGAACCTCCCAATGTAGGTGGGGACCGGTAACCAGCCCCGTGGCTCCCGTAGTCCCGATTCGTTGTCCCTCGTGCAGGCGATCCCCCTCCTTCACCTCGATCCTATCCAGGTGATAGTAGAGGGAATACACGCCAGGCAGATGTTCCACCACCACAGTGTTTCCCGTAAGGATTCTGGGCCCCGCGAAGGCAACCTGTCCCGATGCGGCAAGGTGCACGGGAGTCCCCCTAGGGGTGGCAAAATCGATCCCCGTATGGATCGCCTGCTCCGCCCCCCCGTCGGCATACCGGTACTTCCGTCGATCCCCAAATTGGGAGGTTCGTCTGAATCCTTCCACAGGCAGTCGAAACGGCTTTGGATGGTACATCGATTGGGGATTGAATACCGAAACTCGTTCCAGGATCTCCCTCATCTCGGCGATCTTGCGGGCATCCTCCTCTGTACGGAGTTTACTCATCTCTCTGTTCAGAGCTATTTCCTCGTGTATGAACTGCCTTCCCAGTACACTTACAGGGAACACCAGTGACCGCTCCCCCATGCGTATTTCCAACCGATAAAGCCCGGCTGGCGCAACCGAAGGAATACCTAAAAGTCCCACCCAAAGGGTAGAAGTATCCTCGAGGGTAGCCCCGCTCAAGCCCTCTCCTCCTTCGCCGGGCACTCCTCCGCCGGGCCCTCCCGCATCGGGCACCCGGAACGCTTTCCCTTCCGCAAGAAGAGTATTCCTATCTTCCTCCCTCCAGAGGAAAACCTCCACATCCCTTACCGAAGGATCCGTATACAGGCGGAAGGGTAGAGGATCTCCCGGAAGCACTTCCTGGAGGGTTTGTACGAGCTCTCCTCCCTCGAGGGGGGAACGGAAAAGAAAAAGGACGAATAGAAAGCAGAGGATCTTTCGTTTCTCCATGGATCAAGGTTCCTTCTCGATGTCGAGAATGACCAGCTGGAGGGTCTCCTGATTCTGAAAGGTGTTCTTCTGTACCTCATAGATGATGGAAACGGTATCGTTCACGGAAAAATCCTTTCCCACCCGCTCGGCAGAGTTCCAGAACACCGCGGGAAACGCGTAGGCGCCGGTACGAATAAGAAGCCGGGTATGGGACTGTTCCTTTCGGCCGATGAAATCGATACTCTGAATCTGCGCACCCGGGGTCCTGAATACGAGAGGAGGATTCTCCTCCCCAAAGGGGGAAAAAAAGTCCAGGGCAGACTCGAGATCCTTCGGATTCATGTAGGAAGGGGGAATCTCGGCGTCGATTTTTAGGACGCTTTCCTCCTCCCCATTGAGGGACACCTCGGGAAGGATCCCCTTGAGGCGTTCCATCAGTCTCGGCAGGTCTTCCAGTTTCAGATTGAAGCCCGCGGCAAACTCATGCCCGCCCGCATCCTGGAATAGATCACCGCACCGTTCGAGAAAATGCTTTACCCCATAGCCGCGGTTACTCCGTAACGAACCTACAACCTTGTCCTCCAGAATCGCGCAGGCAATAGCGGGAACCTTGAAGAAGTTCGAAAGCCGGGCAGCGAGGATCCCCGTGATTCCCCGATGGATCCGGGAATCGGAAACCAGGACAAACTTGTTTCCATACTCCTCGAAACTCTCCCGGGCCGCCGGCAGGACCTGCTCCCAGAGATCGTCCCCGATCTTTCTTCGCATCCTGTTCAGTTCCATCACCCCTGTAGCGAGGGCCTCCCGCTCCTCGGCCACCTCGCTCAAGAGCAATCGGGCCGCCGTGTCCGGTGAACCCATCCTTCCCGTGGCATTGAGGGCCGGTCCGAGCTGCCAGGCAATATCCCTGCTGGACAGGGGTTTTCCCGTCAGGTTCTGCTGGCGGAGCAATTCCCGTATCCCCTCCCGAGCCCCCTCGTTCAGCAGTTTCAACCCGGCCTTCACGATGAGGCGGTTTTCGTTCCGAAGGGGCATCATATCGGTGAGGGTACCGATGGCCACCAAATCCAGGATACCCCGATACTCCGTCGAGAGGGAGGGGAACTTTTTCAACACCCAGGAGGAAAACAGGTTGATCAACACATCCAGCTCGGTGAAGGGTTCCTGCCGGTACCTGCCTCCCCGGGACAGTTCCCGTAACCGCAGTAGGCTCTTGCCCTGCACACCGGGGAACAGGGTCGACAACTGGGGGGCTAGGTCCTCCAGGTATATCTCCGCATCCCCCCCAAAGATCTTCCGCAGCATCCGTTCCTGCAATTTTGCATCATACACGAGGATCCGTTTCCCGAAAAACTTCAAGAGCCTCGTTTGATCAATCTGCACCATCCCCGGAACCAGTACTTCGGTGATCCGATCCTCCACCAGCAGGTTCTTGATTATCGCCGCTTCCAGTACAAAGGAATCGTTACCAGGCCGCAGATTGAGAAGAGTGAAGGGTTCCTTGTACAGTTCGGTTTCCCCGAACGCCAATGCCCAGATCAATTTCGCCGCCACCCCGCATCCTGCCAGGTCCCGGAAGGGGTACCCTGCATCCTCCATCTTGGGATTCACGATGGCCAGCGCGGGGGGGATGTTCTCCTGGGGGGTGTGATGGTCGAGGATAATGGTATCCACCCCCAACCGGGATGCGTGCTCCACTTCCCGATAGTTGGAGATCCCGCAGTCTACCGTGATGATGAGACTTCCCCCTTCCTGAGCAAACTCCTCCACCACCGCTTTCGTCAACCCATAGGGGTCATCCCCCATGGGGAGTTTCCAGGAAACGGAGATTCCCATCCGGCTCAACGCCTTCACCAGGAGGGCGGTGGCGGTGATTCCATCCACATCCCGGTCCCCGAACACGAGGACTTTCTCCTGTTCCTCCCTGGCCGCCAGGATCCGATCTACCACATCCTCCATCTCCACGAACAGGAAGGGATTGTGGAGGTAGCGGATGTCCTCTTCGCAGAAGAACAACAGTTCCTCCGGCTCCACGATCCCCCGTCGCACCAGGATGGAGGCAACTAGAAGATTCAGTCCATATCGCTCTGCCAGTTCCTTCGCCTTCTCCACAGCTAGCGGCGTTTTTTCCCACTTCATAGGGCTACGATCTCCTTCAGAATGAGGGACCTGGATAGAGAAGACCCACCTTTCTGGTCAGGAGGTCCGATATGGACCGCCTCCCTCAGGATAGAAAGAGCCTCCTCGGCAGCATTCTCCGATTCCGCGTACAATTCCAGGACCGATTCTCCCTGGCCCACCGGTTCTCCCCTCTTTTTAAAAAAGTGAATCCCCACATAGGGGTACACCGAATCGGTCGTTTTGTTCCTGCCCGCTCCCAGTACAACGGAGGCAAGGCCCGTTTTATAGGCTTCGATTCGCTGGATTTTTCCATCCCCTTCGGCCGGGAGTGTCCTTCGGATAGGGGCTCGCAGGGTACCGATTCCTCTCTCGAAGGCCTTCGGATCTCCTCCCTGGGCTTCGATATTCGAAAGGAATCTTTTATAGGGTTCTCCCCCCTCGAGCATCTTTCTGCAACGATCCACTCCCTCCTCGGGAGTCTTCGCCTTTCCTCCCGCCACTAGCATCCAGGCGGAGAGTCTCAGGGTAACCTCCATCAAATCTTCCCTTCCTTCCGTATCCCCCTGCAGGCAGAGGGCCGACTCTTCCGCTTCGAGAAAATTGCCCACCATCCTCCCCAGGGGTTCGTTCATGTCGGTTATCACCGCCACGATTTTCCGTCCGAGTTTTCTGCCTGTCCGAGCGAGGGATTCTGCCAGTTCCTCCGCTTCGGTTAAAGTCTTCATGAAGGCCCCGTCCCCGCATTTCACATCGAACACAAGGCTTTCCGCCCCTTCTGCAAACTTTTTCGAAAGGATACTGGCGGTGATGAGGGGAATGGACTCCACCGTGGCAGTGACATCCCGCAGAGCGTACAGCACCCGATCGGCCGGCACAATCCGCTCGCTCTGCCCTGTCATGGCATAGCCCGTTTGCAGGAGGATCCGACGAAACTCTTCCGGGTCCCGGGCAATTCGATACCCGGGAATAGCCTCCAGTTTGTCTAGGGTTCCCCCCGTATGTCCCAAGGACCGGCCGCTCATCATGGGTACCTTGATTCCGAAACAGGCCACTAACGGAGCGAGAATCAGCGACACTTTGTCCCCTCCCCCGCCAGTAGAATGTTTATCCACGAAGGGACCGGGGATACCCGATAGATCGAGCCGGTCCCCGCTTTCGATCATCTTTAGGGTCAGTTCCCCCGTTTCTCTATCAGTCATTCCCCGAAAGTATACGGCCATGAGCCAGGCAGCTACCTGGTATTCCGGAATCGACCCATCCAAACACCCCTGGATGAGAAACTGGAGCTCCTCCGCACTCAGTTCCCCCCCGTCCCGTTTTTTCCGAACGATATCTACCCCTCGCATGCACTATAGCATACCATACTCTTTCTTTTTAGCGAAGTTTCCAACTCCCTAGGTCCTTATAGGGTTATATTAAAATTATGTTAAAAACATCCAATATGCTTGCAAAATACAAAACAATGGTTTAAAATATGGATACATGTTCCAAATTCCGAATCCTGGCGCCCGTAAGTCAGTGTTACCTAGGCATATCCGAAGGATACTGGGAAGGACATCCTACCCAGCTTCCCTCTTCGCTATCCTACTGTTCGCTGTCCTTTCCAATTTCACCGACAGAGTGGGTGCTCAGGAGAAGCCTACCTTCACGCCCCCAGCGGAAATCACGGTGGGAATCGACGACAACTACCCTCCCTTTTCCTTTCGAAACCCCGAAGGGCGCCTCCAGGGTTTACTGGTGGACCTCTGGAGTCACTGGTCCCAGGTAACGGGAACCCAGGCTACCCTCGTCGGCATGGATTGGGGGGAAGTACTCCATCACATGCAGGAGGGTAGATTCGATGTGATCGACACAGCCTTTCGCACCAAGGAACGGGAAGGCTACCTCGATTTCTCACCCCCCTATCAGAGCATCGAAGTACCCATTTTCTTTCACCGGGATATTTCGGGGATCGCCTCGGCGAAGGACCTGCAGGGATTCGTGGTTGGGGTGAAGAGGGGGGATGCGGTAATCGGTGTCCTTCGGGAACAGGGAGTGTTCACCCTGCAGGAGTTTCTCAACTATGAATCCATCGCCATGGCCGCCAAACTGGGGACGATCCGGGTGTTTTCCATCGACAAGCCTCCGGCCCTCTATTTCCTTAACAAGTACAACATCCTGGATCAGTTCCGTAGCACCCTTCCCCTGTACACAGGGGAATTACATAGAGCTGTCCGCAAGGGAAACACCGATCTTCTTCGCCACATAGAAGAGGGCTTTCGGAAGATTCCTCCTTCGGTATACCGAAACCTGGAAGAGAAGTGGTATGGCCGGGCTCTAGGGCCATCGATCGATTTCGAGTTAATGGGAAAGTTCCTTGCCGGGGCTTTCCTGTTGATCCTTCTCATGCTCCTCTGGATCTTCACCCTTCGTAGATCGGTCAAACGCCGAACCCGGGAATTGTTGCAAGAAAAAGAGTACATTTCCGCTCTCTTCAATTCCATCGGGGAAGGGATCCTCCTTTTCGATGTGGATGGTACGGTGTTGAACTGTAACCGAAGTTTCGAACGCCTCATCGCCTTTCCCCTGGCCAAATTCCTTCCCCTGCCCTTGAAGATTTTTTGCGGAGAAACCTTACTCTACTCGGAGGAACAGGCAAAGGAACTGATTCGAAAAACCCTCGAAGAGGGGCCCCAACAGGTCGACTGGCAGGCCCGGCATCGGAGAGGGCATCTGATTCCTGTGGAAGTTACCCTTCGGGCCATCACTTTTGGGGGAGAACGAAGAGTGATTGCCAGTGTGCGGAACATCTCGGAACGGTTGAGATACATCGAAGCCCTCACCGCCTCTCTCCAGGAAAAGGAGTCCTTGATGCGGGAACTGGTGCACCGGACAAAGAACAACCTGCAACTGGTCAGTTCTCTCCTTTCCCTCTACCTGGGGGATTCCGAAGATGCAAAAACCCGTACGGTTGTTACGGAACTGCAGAACCGGATTGTTTCCATCGCCACTGTCCACCAGATGCTCTGCTCCACATCCGAGCATATAGGATCGGTCAATCTGAAACCCTACCTGGAACGGATCCTGGAACTGGCCAGGGACGGCTTCCATCTCGAGACGCGGCAGATCTCTCTCACTACCCAGGTAGAATCGGTAGAAGTGCCCCCCCAAACGGCAGTGGTGATCGGTTTGGTGGTGAACGAACTTGTCATCAATGCGGTGAAACACGCCTTTTCCCCTGCAGAAGGGGGCTCCATCTGGGTGAGCCTCAGGATCGTTTCGCCCGCTAGCGCCTTGCTCGAGGTCACCGATTCGGGAAAAGGATTCCCCCCGGGATTCGATCCGAGGAAATCGGAAACCATTGGCCTCCTTACCCTGTACAACTTCATCGAACAGCAGTTGAAGGGCTCTTTGGAGTTCTTTCCCGCCCAACCCCAGGGACTCACCGCATCCATACGATTTCCCCTCCCTATAACCATCGATTCTAACACCAATCCTTCAAGCCCTAACGCGGCCTGAATCGGGGCTTCCGACCGAGCATATAGCATTGATGTTCCATACAAAAACTCCATACAAAAGGCTGCCCCTCGCCTAACGCTCTTGACATAGATTCCCCTGTCCTGTAGAGTATGGTTAGATTTTCAGGGCGGGGTGAGCCATGTGAATCATAGGCAAGTCCCCACCGGCGGTGAAAGCCCGCGACTCTTCCCTTTGGAAGACTGAACCGGTGGAACTCCGGTGCCGACGGTATAGTCCGGATGGAAGAAAATCGGTCCGTAGGTCGGTTTCGCCCTGAAGACTTCGGTCTTCAGGGCTTTTTTATTGTACCTGCCTACCTTCTTCGATGGACCTTCCAGCCGGACACCCTGGCGAGGGAGCGAGGTATGGAAGGAAAAGATCACACCAGTCCCATTCGATTCTTACGGCGAGCCCTGGAGCTGGCCTGGAAGGGGAGGGGGAAAGTATCTCCCAACCCGATGGTGGGAGCTGTCCTGGTGAAGGATGGGAAGATCATTGGGGAAGGGTTCCATCGAACATATGGGGGAAAGCATGCGGAAGCTTGGGCAATCGAAGATGCCCAAAGGAAAGGCTTTTCCGTTGCGGGAGCGGATCTTTACTGTACCCTGGAACCCTGCTGTTTTACAGGGCCTGAAAAACACCAGCCTCCCTGCACCGACCTTCTCATCCGCAACAAGATCAAGCGGGTGTTCCTCTGTACCCTGGATCCCCACCCCCGTGTGCGGGGAAAGGGAGTCCGTATCCTACAGGAGGCGGGGATCGAGGTACAGGTGGGGATCCTTGCCTCCCAGGCTCTTTCTCTGAACGAAGGCTTTTTCACCTACCAGATCCTCGGGAGACCTTTCGTGCATCTCAAGATCGCTCAGAGTATCGACGGTCGAATTGCCGCCCTGGAAGGGGACTCTCGGTGGATCACCGACGAACGGGCCCGCAAGGTGGTTCATCGGTTACGGGCTACCTACGATGCGGTCCTGGTGGGTAAGAATACCGTGCGGGTGGACGATCCGGAACTCACCGTACGTCTTGTACAGGGGAGAAACCCCTATCGGATCGTACTGGATACTCACCTGGAACTCCCCCTTTCCTCGAGGATCTTTCACCTCCCGGATCCCCAGCGTACCATTGTGGTTGCCGAGACACCGACTGCGCTACCGGAGGGTTTTCATTCTGAGGTGTGGGGATCTGAGGCCCTGTACTCTGAAGCTCTCAATTCTGCAGTCCTCAATTCTGAAGTCCGTGCTGTCGAAAGCTCACGAGCATCCTTCGAGAAAAAGCGGCGGTCCCTGGAAGCATTGGGTGTGCGGGTGCTGGAAGTCGCCCAAAAAAGGCAGCCTACAGGGCCACTGGACCTTTCGGCCGTGCTTTCCCGCCTGGGTGAACTCGGGATCCGATCGATCCTGGTAGAGGGAGGGGCTTCCGTATTCACCTCCTTCCTGCGGGAAGGGCTATTCGATCGGATTACCTTCTTCATCGCCCCCATGGTGATAGGAAAGGGAATCGAAGGAATCGGGGATCTGGGAATCCGAAGGATCGCGGAGCACCTGAGCTTCGAAGGGGTACGATTCCGCAGGCTAGGGAACCAGCTTGTGCTAGACGGGTACCGAGTGGGCTTTTTCGAGGATCTTTACAGGGCTACCGTTCTAGCACCTCACGAGCTCTCCGCTACCCAGGAACGAGACTTCCATGCAGCGGATCATTTAAACCGCCCTGGTTCCGCCCCCGATAAAGAGCTGCTTTTTCCCCCTTTAACATCCAACGGAACACCCAGTTTTGCAACCCCTGTAGGAGTAAATCTTACGTACCTCGGTTCTAGGAGGTAGAAACATGTTCACCGGAATCGTGGAAGAAGTGGGAATTGTCCGGTCCATCCAACAGTTAGGAAGCGGATGGGCACAGCTGGAGGTAGAGGCAAAGATCGTCCTGGAAGGGAGCAAGGTGGGGGACTCCATCGCCATCGATGGGGTCTGTCAGACCATCAAACGCTTGAGTCCCCGTTCGTTCTTCGTGGACACCCTGGCAGAAAGTCTGAAAAAAACCACCTTGGGCTCCCTTCATAGCGGATCGCGGGTGAACCTGGAACGAGCCTTACGGTTCGATGGGAGGCTGGACGGCCACTTCGTGCAGGGTCATGTGAGCGGGGTTGCCCGTATAAATACGATCCAGAGGGAGAAGGACAACGTGTACATCACCCTCTCTCTTCCCCCTTCCCTCCTCCGCTACTGCGTCCCCGAAGGTTCCATTGCGCTGGATGGAATCAGCCTCACCATCGCCTCCATCCAGGAGTCTGCCATCACCGTGAATCTCATTCCCGTGACCCTGGAACGGACCACCTGGAAGTACAAGCGGGAAGGAGACCTGGTGAACGTGGAGACCGATATCATCGGCCGATACGTAGAAAAGTTGTTTAAGGGCGACAGGCACGGGGGACAGGAAACACAGGGGCCTCGTACCCCGACAGGCTTGAGCTGGGATTCCTTCCGCGGGTGGGAAGGTTTCCCCGGCTCCGGAACTATGGAAAACAATACTGTGGAATAATGGTCTCAAATTTGGGAGGTGCCTATGCAGAAAGACAAGTATCAAGACATGAAACATCAGGTACTGATCGACGTCGAGGAGGCAGTGGAAGAGTTACGGGCCGGCCGCATCCTCATCGTGACGGATAACGAAGATAGGGAGAACGAGGGAGATTTCATCATGGCTGCGGAAAAAGTGACTCCCCAGGCGGTGAACTTCATCGTGACGGTAGGGAGAGGCCTTCTCTGCCAGGCCATCACTCTCCAGCGGGCATGGGAACTGAACCTTCCCTTCATGGTGAACGACAACACCTCGGTCCACTCCACTGCCTTCACCGTTAGTGTGGATGCGAAAGAGGGAACCACCACCGGGATCTCCGCCTTCGATCGGGCTCGTACCATACACACCTTGATCGATCCGGCCTCAAAGCCGGAGGATCTTCTGCGTCCAGGACACATATTCCCCCTCATAGCCCGAGAGGGTGGGCTTTTGACTCGGAAGGGGCATACGGAGGCAACGGTGGACCTCTGTCGCCTGGCCGGTCTTTATCCCTCGGGGATCCTCTGCGAAATTCTCGACGAGGACGGCCACATGGCCCGGCTTCCCAAACTGGTACAGATTGCCGAACAGTATCGGCTGAAAATCATAACGGTAGAACGGATCGTCGATTGGATCACTAACCGTCAATTCAAGAGAGGTACAGTATGCGTGAAATAATCGGAAACCTATCAGCTTCCGGCAAAGAGTTCGCCATCGTGGTGAGCCGGTTCAATTCCCTCATCTCGGACCGCCTTCTGGAAGGAGCCCTGGACTGTCTTCTCCGTCATGGGGGCAGTTCGGAGAAGATCACCATCGTACGGGTTCCTGGCTCCTTCGAAATTCCCCTGGTAGCCCATAGCCTAGCAAAGAGTGGAAAGTATGATGCGGTGATCTGCCTGGGGGCCATCATCCGGGGAGCTACACCCCACTTCGACTACGTGGCATCCGAGGCAGCGAAGGGCATTGCCCAGGCATCCCTGTCCTCCTCTGTACCCGTGATCTTTGGGGTGCTTACCACCGAATCGATCGAACAGGCAGTGGAACGGGCAGGGACGAAGTCTGGGAACAAAGGGTGGGATGCCGCCCTATCTGCCATCGAAATGGCCGACTTGATGAAACAGATACGGGTCCACCCACAAGCTTAGGGGTACCATCCTCCTTCACCGATCTATCGGGCGTTGTCTATTCTCACCTCCTCCGGGAAGTGGAAGCCCTGATAGAGGCTTCCGCCCGGATAGAGGTCTCGATGGATCGACCGGAAAGAATTCTTCACAGGTTCCCAGAAGTTACCTGATCATAGGTCCTAAGGATGTGTTCCTTCATTCGGCGTTCTGCCAATTCTCCGTCGTGATTTCGGATGGCTTCGAATACAGCCCGATGTTCGGCTAACCCTCGTAGGGCTTCTTCTTTGCTGGAAAGAGCTTTTCTTCGAAAGTTCAGATCGAAGGACCTGAGAATTTCGATAAGTCTGATGATGTAGGGGTTCTTCCCGATCTGATGGACGAGGTAATGAAACTTGGTATTCGCTTCTACCAGTGCACTCAAGGAACCTTTCTCTGTCCGCAGTTGCATGATCCGTAATTGTTGCTCCAGCGCATCGATATCCTCCCTCTGTGCTTTCTCCGCGGCAAACCGAGCAGCCAACCCTTCCAGGGAGGCACGGATCATCATGGTTTCCCGCGGATTTCCCGAAGGTTGGAAAGCAACATAGGTTCCCCTTCTGGAGTGGATCTCTAGAAGCCCCTCTACCGCCAATAGCCCTAATGCTCGCTTCACAGTGGTTGTACTCACCCCCATCTCTTGAGCGAGTTTTCGCTCACTGATTCTGGAACCGGGTTCCAGCACCCCCCGTAGGATCGCCTGTTTGATCTTTTCATAGGCTGTATCAGTGAGAGACCGGATTTCATCTTTAGAAAGCTGTAACGAAGGTTTCTTTGCCATTCGAACCCTTTTGTATCCTATGCAAAGGAAAAGATGTTCGGATCCAATCCAGCCATCCGGGCGGTGTGTTTCAACTCTTCCATTGTAATAGAGGAAACCTCCACACCTTCCTTCTCCGCTCTCTGCATTGCCTCAAACTCGATCTCTCCCGGGACATAGATCCGTTCCACCCCTTCCGCCCGGGGACATGAATGGATTTTATCTATGTATCGATCCATCTCTTGGAGAAACTGCTTCCTGGGGAGAAAGGTTTCAATCTCCAAGGCGAGGAATAGATGCCCGATTCCCTGGGGCTTGTCCGTCCCTGTATATAGATGCCCTACATCGGTCAAATACTTCGCTCCTGATAGCATTCCGCAGAGGATGTCGATCACCAGGGCCAACCCCGATCCTTTCGCACCCCCGAGGGGTGTAAGTAGCCCCTTCAACGCCACCTCCGGATCGGTGGTTTCCTTTCCCTCGGCATCCAGAGCCCAACCAGGGGGAAGGGGTTTCCTGTTTCGAGCATAGAGGATGATCTTTCCTCGGGCCACAGTGGTAGTGGCCATATCGATTACCAACGGGAGTCCCGAGGCGGAGGGGATCGCAACAGACAAGGGACTGGTGCCCACCATGGCCTTCTTCCCCCCCCACGGCGCTACGGTGGGGTTCGCATTGCTAAAAGCGAATCCGATCATCCCCTGGGGAAGGGCCATCATGGAATAGTAGGCAGTGACTCCAAAATGGTTACTGTTCCGCACAGAAGCCAACCCAATGCCATGGGTGCGGGCAGCCTCTATGGCCCTTTCCATTCCGAAGACTCCCCCCACCGGTCCCAGTGCGTTCTTTCCATCGATACGCACCACGGCACCCTTTCCTCCGATAATGGTGGGAATTGCTTCCGGATCTATCCCTCCATCCTGGATACGCTTCACATAGATCGGCAGTTTGGAAATGCCATGGGATTCGATACCCCGCTGATCGGCAAACAGGAGTACCCGGGAAACGATATCCGCCTCCGGCTTCGGTACCCCCATGGTTTGCAGCACCTTCGAAGCGGCCTGTTCCAGTGGTTCCTTCCGAATCCGCACAGATCCGTTGTCGATGTGGCCGTTCATCACAGGAGTCCCATCTCTTTGAGGATCTTCTTCAGTTGTTCCCGTTCTTCCGCACTCATGGGCCCTACCGGATCGAAACAGGGACCTGCCTCGATACCGATCAGCTCCAGTGCTTCCTTGATCACCGTGGGGAAGGTCCCGAGGTTGAAGGCGATCCGTAAGGGGGCTAATTTGAACTGAGCCTCCAAGGATCCCTCCCGATCCCCTGAAACGAACTTGTCGTAGATATCCGCCACCAGGCGGGGTGCCACATTGGCACAGGCTGCCACAGCCCCTGTGCCGCCGTAGCAAAGGCAAGCATGGATCAACGTGTCCCGTCCGATCATCACATGGAAATCCTTCCCCCGTGTCAGACGGATGTACTCTGCCGTGAGGGTCATGTCGCCGGTGGAATCCTTGATCCCTACAATGTTGGGGACATCCGCCAGTTTGGTTACCGTAGAAGCAGTAATGGTAACCCCTGTTTTGGGAAGGTTATTGTACAGGAGAATCGGCAGTTTTGTGCTCCGGGCAATCTCCGTGAAATGCTTTATCAGCTGGTCCTGGCTAGGGCTGATGAACATAGGTGTTAACACCGACAGTGCATCCACTCCCACTTCCTCGGCGATCTGAGCCAACCGAATGCTTCCCCGTGTGGTGATATGGTTCGCTCCTGCGTACACAGGTACTCGACCCTTCACCTCGTCCTTCGTGATGGAAAGCACCTCTCGGTACTCGTCTTCCGACAGGGCATAGAACTCTCCCGTAGTACCGATGGCAAAGATCCCATGGACGCCTCCTTCCAATAAGTACTTGATTAGTTTTCGAAGAGCCTTTTCATTCACCTTACCATCCTTCGTAAGGGGAGTGATCATGGCGGGCAGGATTCCTCTGGGTATGAACTGCATAGGTTTTCTCCATTTCTTTGAAAATTGTTCCCTAACAATAACTGATACATCAGTGTTTGTCAATCTTCGCTTGACGAGTTCTGATACATCAGGTATCATGTTAGTGGTAGTGGTAAATGTCTCGGGTGTAGGAGGTACCCTAGGAAGCCGAAAGGCGAAGGATGCTTCCCCAGACGGATATACAGTACTGTTTTACCATACGGCAATGATCGTGAATCAGGTTACCGAAATGGTTTCCTATGGAGTGGAGGATTTTGAATTAAGTTGCATCGCTGCCATGAGCCCGGGAAACGTGATCGCGGTGAATGCAAAATCTCCTTGGACGACATTGAAGGAGTTGGTAGACGATTCGATCAAGCGTCCGGGCGAAATAAAGTTTGCCGCCGACATCGGGGGAACAACATACGTTCTAGCGATGCAGTTCCTGGATGCAGGGGCAAAGTAAGGAGTAATCTTTAACTCTTCCGGAGGAGAGAGGTAAACTTTTTCGTGGATTCTTCCCGTCGCTTTCCCATCTCTCTCCTCCAGTGCATCAGCGCCTCCAGGCGGTCAGCCCCCCCGGTTCGAGTGGGAATACCGCGGGTTTCGATCGCTTCCCGGCAATTGTGGATGACCGGGTACTCGGCCTCCTGGGCAGCCCTGCAGGCCTCCGGCAAATAGGGCACTACCTCCTCCGGGATCAGTACCACCCCGTGCTTATCGGCAAACACGATTGCGAGGGGTTCCACCGTGATACCCCCCACGTGAACAGGACACTGCACAGCTTCCAGGTGCACGTACCCGTGGGAAATCAGTACACAACTGGCAAAATACTCGAACCCCATGGGAAGGACTTCATCCAGATCCCGCACCCCCCCGGAGGTAATGACAGCCGTGCACCCTAGATAGCGGTGTATGTTGGCCTGCACTTCCCCCCAAAAGGAACCGATCGGCTCCGGATCGATGTCCTGAATCACCGTAATCGTGGGTTTGGGAGTCTCCCACACGGCCCTGTAGTAGGCCTCCTGGAGCCGTTTTTGGTCCTCCGTGGGAGGATGGAGAGCGGAGACTTTGGCGGTAACGGTATAGCCCACCACCCTCGTTTCGGTGGGGAAGATCTTTCGTATCCCGGGCTTCAGGAATCCCGCCGTCTTCGGTCTAAGAGAAAAGAACTCCAGGGCATTGCAGATCGTCGGTCCATCGAACTGTTTCAAGGCATCCAACTGTTCACCTGTTACCATTCTCTCCCTCCCAACCCATAGAACAATGTGTGCATAAAAAAACCCGCCCCTCTACGAACCAGGGCACAGTAGAATATCCCCTATTCCGTAAAGAAAGGGTGCGTCGTTACTATTCCAAAGAAAGGAGCGTTTTCCCAAATCGAGCGAAGACTGCCCAGATGAGGAAAAAGATCCCCAGGGCCAGAGCTATCCAGCCTACCTTCCCCCCTTCCAGGACCTGATAGTACAACACCGCAGTCGCCCAGGCAAGTACCGTCATGTAGGTGGCAAGGGCAATCCCTGCCCGTTTCCCCAGTTCCCGAATGGCTGCCCCCTGGGCAGCCACGCAGGGGAAATACAGGAGGACGAACAGGAGATAGGCAAAGGCTCCCACGGGGGAAAAGGAACTCCGCAGCCGGGCGAATACCTCGGATCCCTCTGGTTTCGATTCATTCCTCGCGGTACCCTCGGTTCCCCGCTGGGATTCCCTGGATGGTTTCACAGTATCCACGGCTGTTTCATTTCCCCTCGGTGCCTCTTCAGGGGATTTCCCCGAAGCTTCCACCGTTTTCCACCCAATGGGGTCTAGGAGAGCCTCTCCGATAGCTATCAAGTTTTTCGGAATCGACTGGAAAGCCGAACGGATCCCTCCCCAGAAATCGAACTCTTCTCCCCCCTCCTTCTCTGCCTGTGTTTGCCCATAGAGACTGTTGAGGGTCCCTACCACAGATTCCTTCGCTAGAATCCCCGTAAACAGCCCCACCGTGGCAGGCCAATTTTCTCTCCTCACCCCCATGGGTTCGAAGACAGGGGTGATTCTCTTTCCTACCAAAGATAGAAGGGATTGCTCCGTATTCTCGTGCCCAAACCCAACGCCTTCATCACTAAACCCAATGGAGTTGAACAAGCCGAGGACCAGTACCATTCCGAGGATCACTTTCCCAGCCCGAAAGAGGAAGATCTTCAATCGCAGCCAGGTATGGATCAGGATGTGTCGAAGCCTGGGGCGATGGTAGGGGGGAAGTTCCATGATAAAATGGGCCGGTTCCCCATGAAAAACTGTGGCCTTCAGCAGAAGCCCGGTGAGTATCGCATACAGGATCCCCACCAGGTAGAGGGAAAACACGATGGTACCTGCAGATTCGGAAAAGAAAGCGGCAGCGAACAATGCGTACACGGGCAACCGAGCGCCGCAGGACATAAAGGGACTCATGAAGATCGTCATCAATCGATCACGCCGGCTGTCCAGAGTCCGTGTGCCTAGAATGGCCGGTACGGTGCAGCCGAAACCTACCAGGAGAGGCACGAAGGCCTTCCCGGGGAGACCGATGGATTTCATGAAGCGATCCATCACAAAGGCAGCCCGGGACATGTACCCCGAGTCTTCCAGGATGGACAGGGCAAAAAAGAGGGTAAAGATTATCGGAATGAAAGTGGCCACCGTCTGAATACCCGTCCCAAGGCCTCCTGCAACGGCTGCAATCACCCAGGAGGGAGCTCCCAACCAGCGTAATAGGGCCATACCCCCGTCCACAAAGATCGTGCCGAAGAATAGATCGAAGAAATCGATGAAGGCCCCTCCGACTTTCATGGTTACAAGGAACACAAGGTACATGGCAAGGAGGAACAGAGGAATCCCGAACACCTTGTGAAGGGCGATCCTATCGATCTTTTCCGTAAGACTTACTTTCTGTCGTACCTTTCGAGTCACATCCTTCACGATCCCATGGATAGCTCCGTACCGGGCATCGGCAATCACCGTGTCGGGTTCATCCTTCAGCACATGCCGGATTCGTTCCTTCTCTTTCGTTAGGGTTTTTAGGTCCACCAGTCCCTCGGCGAGCACCAGGGATTCCACATAAGGGTCCCCTTCGATCAATTTTATCGTGGCATACCGCGGGGTGATGTGAAGTTTCTTTGCCAATGGCTTAAGGGAAGGTTGTAGCCTTTCGATAACATCCTCCAGTTCATTCCCGTAGGAAACCTGAAAGGAAGATCGGGGCGTTTCCCCCAATAGCGCTTGTAATTTTTGAAGAATCACATCCCTGGAGCGGGGATCCGTCCCATTCACCCCTATAAGAGGAAGTTGGAGGTGCTTCGCCAGATGGTCCAGATCGATCCGGACCCCTGATTCTTCCGCAATGTCCATCATATTCAGTACCAGAAGAACGGGAAGCCCCATTTCGATGAGCTGGATCGTCAGGTACAAGTTCCGCTCGAGATTCGATGCATCCACGATATCGATGATGAGGTCTGCCTCTCCGGACAGGAGGTAGTCCCTCGCAACCCGTTCATCCTCCGAAGTGGCCGATACGGAATAGATCCCGGGAAGATCCACCAGGTTCACCACCCGATTCCCGCACTGAAAGGTGCCTTCCTTCTTTTCTACTGTCACTCCGGGCCAGTTCCCTACCCTCTGATTGGCACCTGTCAATAAATTGAACACCGTGGTTTTACCGCTATTGGGATTCCCCACGATGGCTACCGTATAGTCATATCCCTTAGTATCGTTCATCTGATCATGCTCCTTTGAATTAGGAAGACTATCCTAAATTAGGCTTGCCTAATTTAACCGAAAAATAAGCTCTCCTTCAATACTCCCAAAATACCTTCAAGGGATTGCTACAGGGGAGGGTTAACTCTTCCCTTCAGGCGAGGATATCCTCCCACTGGATCCCTTCACCGGACTCTACATCCCGCACTACCCGTTTACCCAGCACAACCTTAAAGAGTTCAGGTCTCAATCCGGGCTTCAGATTCTTTTCTGTGCGCAGGAGGGCACAGTTATCTTCCGTAAGTACTTCACCCGCTTTCAAGTCCCGAGTAGCATGGATCGAGCGATTGGTGGTCGAGTAGTTATCTATCTCCGAGGGAGCGAGGCGCTTCACCCCATCTCCCAATACTTTAAACACTCTCTCTTTCCCGTACCGTGCCTCCAGAGCCTCCACCACATGAGCCCGCCTCCCCGCCCTTACCTCTAAGAACGCGGAGCGCACTTCCAGCACCATCGTGTGGAATTCTCCTGGATCCAGGGCAATGGGATCATCCAGACCGGCTCCTTTTGAATCCAGTGTAAAGTGCTTCTCGATCACCCTCGATCCTTCCAGTACCGACAACACCGGGACCAGCACCGGATCCCTGCTGTGATCGGAGACTCCTACGGCAACGCCGAAGATTCCCTTCAGGTTGGGCAGTAGGGAAAGGTTGTACTCTTCCTCGGGAGCCGGATAGGCCGTGATACAATGTAAAAGAGTTAGGGGCGGAAAGGTTGTTTTCGCCAGGCCCCCTCGCCGCCCCCCAGCTTCTGCATGGCCTGCTTGCTCGCGATCCCCTGCATCCCCCCCATTTCTTGCGTGCCCTTCAGCTTCTGCATGGTCTGCTTGCCCTCCATTCGCGGTATACCCTGCCGTTCTTGTATGCTTTCCCTCCCGTGCATGCCCCGAAGGGATTCCTTCCCGAAGAACGGATAGGGCCCGCTCGATATCCCCTAAGGTAGATACCCCTGTAGAAACCAAAAGGGAAACAGGGTAAGTGGACACCTCCTCCAGAAGAGGGTAATGATTCAGTTCCGGAGAGGCAATCTTGATGACCTTCGTTCCGATCTGGTGCAGAATTCTGGCACTGCGGATTCCAAAGGGAGAGCAGACGAACCACATTCCCCTCGCTTCGGTTTCCTCCTTCAGGGCAGCATAGAACTCCTCGGGGCGTTCCAGTTCCTTGAACCGGTCATAGAGAGGTACCCTGCCGCCCGGCAGATCCACAAAACCGCTTTTGGGATGGAGGATTTCCTCCGCATACACCAACTGGAACTTGGCCCCGTCGGCTCCCGATTCAGCGGCGGCGGAAATTAGCTCCTTTGCCTTTCCCAGATCCCCCCCGTGGGAAGTGCCGATCTCTGCCAGAATGATTGGTCTTTGCATGCCGCCTCCTGGGCACCTGCCCTCTATCCTACAGGCCGTTTCATGGATACACCAGGACTATCCGAAGCCTCCATCCTCCAGCCAAGTCTGCTCCAGGTCTTTTGCCTATTTTTTGGGGCGGATCCGATCGAACCCCGTGTAGGGAACGAGTCGCTCCGGAATCCGTACCGACCCGTCCGCTTCCTGAAAATTCTCCAGAATCGCGATGATCCCCCGGGATACGGCAATGGCCGTTCCGTTCAGCATATGGACGAACCGATTCTTGCCCTCTTCCTTGTATCGGATACCGAGTCTGCGAGCCTGGTAATCGGTGCAGTTGGAGGTACTGGTCACTTCCCCCCATTCTCCCCCTTCTCCCCGACCGGGCATCCAGGCTTCCAGGTCGAACTTTCGGTACGCGGGCGCACCGAGGTCTCCCGTGCAGGTATCCACCACCCTGTAAGGAATCCCCATTCCCGAGAAAATTTCCTCTTCGATGCCCAGAAGGCGCTGGTGCCAGCCTTCCGAGTCTTCTGGCTTACAGTAGACGAACATCTCCACTTTGGTGAACTGATGAACCCGATAGAGCCCCTTGGAGAACTGGCCGGCGGCTCCCGCTTCCCTTCGGAAACAGTGGGAAAGGCCTGCCATACGGATCGGCAGGCGAGAAGGGTCCAGAATCGTATCCGCATAGTATCCGCCGAGGGTGATCTCCGCCGTTCCCACAAGACAGGTATCGGTTCCCTCGATGGTATAGATGTTGCTTTCCGGGCCCCGGGGGTTGAACCCGATGCCTTCCACGATTTCCTCTTTGGCGATATCCGGAGTGATAAAGGGTTGAAACCCATGACGCGCGAGGATGTCGAAGGCGTACCGTACAAGCCCCAGTTCCAGAAACACTCCCTCGTTCTTAAGGTAGTAGAACTTCGTTCCTGATACCCGCGTAGCTGTATCGAAATCGATGATATCCAGGAGTTCTCCCAACTCCACATGATCCTTTGGTTTGAAATCGAACCGGGGGATAGTGCCTACTCGACGAATTTCCAGGTTGTCCTTGTCCTCCTTCCCCACGGGAGCGTCTGGGTGAGCCATGTTGGGGATCTTCGATGCTTCCCGATAGAGTTCCTTTTCCTTCTGTTCCAGTTTCTCTTCCAGTTCGGCGATCCGAGACTTCAACGCCTTTCCCTCTTCGATCAGGGCATTCCGCTCCTCGGGGGTAAGTTTCCCCTTCATCCTCTGGGCATTCTCGTTCCGCTGGCTCCTAAGGGCATCTACCTGCGCGATGAGCGCGTTCCGCTCATCGTACAACCGAACTACCAACTCCGCATCGGCCTCCATGTGCCGGTTGCGAATGTTCTCCTTCACTGCCTCGAGGTTTTCTTTTATGAATTTCAGATCCACCATGTCGGTTACACTCCTTCCAATTCCTCTGCCCTTCTACTGGCTGCCTCCACCGCTCTCATCACGGATGCCGTGAATCCTCCCTCCTCCAGAACCTGCAATCCTTCTATGGTAGTTCCCGCAGGGGAGGCAACCCGGGTAATCCACGCAGAAGGAGTTTCTCCTGTTTTACGAAGCACCTCTACGGCCCCCTCCACAACCTGCAGAGCGGTTTCCAGGGCGGCGGAGTATCCAAACCCTGTCTTTACCCCCCCCAGCGCCATGGCATGGAGGAATTGGAACACAAAGGCAATGCCGGACCCCGAAAGCCCTGTCATCATGGGCATCAGTCGTTCGGGGATCTGAATCGGTTTCCCCACTGCCCCGGCGATCTGTAAGCACTGGGCTTTGAAGGAGTCCATTTCTTCCATACTTGGCGGCATTTCCCTTGACGGGACCCCTGCCGAGCCCTGTTGCTCGTCAAGTCCCTGGGACCCGGAAATTCCCTCTTGGCCGGCCAGTGTCTGCGCCTGGGGCTTAGGGGTTGCCCCGCGCCCGGTAATACCCCGGGGTTCTGCAATTCCCTGCCCGGTAATACCCCGGTGCTCAGGGATTCCCTGCTTCTCGGAAAGCCCCTGGGATTCAGGAAGGCCTTCCGGGAAGGCAACACCTATCGCCGCTTTCCCATACATGGCGGCCAGATTCGGCATGAACCGGCAAAGATAGGGGGTAGGGAGATGCTTTTGCAAGAGTGCAATCGGTTTTCCCGCCATGATGGAGATGAACCGTTTTCCTCGGGAGTAGGGAGAGATTTCCCGTAAAAGGGATTCGGCATCCTGCGGCTTTACCGCCAGGATCGTAACTTCTGCAAGGGAAAAGAATTTTCCCCAGTCACCGGTACAATCGAGGGCCCCGTAGCGGTCTTTCGCAATAGAAGATCTAGGGGAGAGTTTCTCCACTACCGCAAGCTTCACTTCGGGAAGTTTTGCGCGGAGTCCCGCCGCAAAGGCTTCCCCCATGTTCCCAAAACCGATGATTCCGATGTTTTCCATGCGGGTATTCTACCGGAAACAGGGAAACCGCTCAATTGCATAGGAACAGATATCGGGTTTTATGTAAGCCCCGGGAATCCTTTCTGCCGGGCATACTCGTAGGCCAACACGGCCGCCGCACTGGACAGGTTGAGAGATCGGACACCCGCTTGGGTGGGAATGCGAACCACTCGATCGGGAAACCTATCGAGAATCTCCTGGGGGAGACCGGTAGACTCCTTTCCTAGAAGGAAATAGCAAGGATCTGGATACTGCACCTCCGTGTAGAACCGCTTTCCCCTGCGGGAGGCAAGGTAGAGATGCTCCGTACCGTACTCCTGTAAAAACGCTTCCAGGTTGGGATGAACCCGCACCTGCACGAAAGGCCAATAATCAAGACCTGCCCGCCTGAGGTATCGATCCGCTAGGGAAAACCCCAGGGGTTCGATCAAATGAAGTACAGCCCCTAATGCGGAACAGGTGCGGGCTATGTTTCCCGTATTCTGGGGGATCTCGGGTTCCAGCAGTACAATGTGGAGGGAAATCCCCTGAGCCACCTAAGAGGTTACCCTACCGGACAGCCGCAAGAGCCTTTTCATAATCGGGCTCCTGGGCAATCTCCGGAACTTGCTGGGTGTACACTACCGTATCGTTCTCGTCCAACACTACGATAGCTCGACTAAACAACCCCGCCAGGGGGCCATCCACGATCTCCACCCCGTAAAGTTTCCCGAAGTTCTTCTTGCGCATGTCGGAAAGGGTAATCACATTGTCGATATGCTCCGCCTTGCAGAAACGATCCTGGGCAAAGGGAAGGTCCATGCTGATGGTGAGCACCACCACATTCTTCAATTTTTTCACCTCGTCATTGAATCGCTTGGCCGAAGCAGCACACACACCTGTATCCAGGCTCGGCACAATATTGAGGATCTTCTTCTTCCCTTTGAAAGTACCGAGGGATACATCGGAAAGATCCGCCTTCACCAGCACGAAATCGGGTGCCTTGGTCCCCACCTTCGGGAGTTCCCCGCAGGTATGAATGGGATTTCCTTTCAATGTTATGGTTGCCATTTTGTCCTCCTGCCCTTAAAGGTAGAAAAGCTCTCTTTGTATGTCAAATTTTATGAGTAAAACTATCTAGTTTAGAGGGCTCCGACGATGTAGGGCTCCTAACGTACCCCGATCCCATCGGGCCAAAATGTCCAGATAAATCGGAATGAATGGATCAATCGGAATCGTCCCCCCGGGTTTCGAGGGGCATATCCTGAATCGTGAGGATCGAGGGAATCGTTCGGATGCTTTTGATTACCTTGCCGAAGTCTTCCTTGCGGTCCAACTCCATGGTGAAGTGGGCTATCAGCCTGTCCGGCCCATCCTCATCCACCCGGCCGGCGATCAAATGCCCCTTGAACTTTCGCACTGCCCCTTCGATCTCAGAAAACAAGTCCAGAGTCCGCCGGGCTGTAACCTGGAACTGTCGGGTTGCCTTGGGAGATACCGTTTCCCACTCCACCTCAATGGAACGCTCCTGAAAATCCGGGATGAACTTCAGGTTTGGGCAGTCCCGTTTATGAACGATAATACCTCGCCCTCGGGATACGTAGCCTACGATGTCGTCTCCGGTAACGGGGTTGCAGCATCCAGCCAGATTGATCAGCATGTTCCGGTCTGCCCCGATCCGCACCCCGATCTTCTTTACATCTTCCCGACGATCCACCTCTTCCTTGGGTTTTTCGGCTTTCGGCCGGAGTGGGGGAGGAGCAGGTATTTCGGGTTTCTTCTTGGCCACGATGTTCCGATCGATGATGAGGGATGCATCGTTCTTTTTAAGCCAGGCGCGGATCTTGGATCTAGCTCTGGCGGTTTTCACGTACCGCAACCAGGCTAGATGGGGATGGGCTTGAGGGCTGGTAAGGACCTCCACTACCTGTGTGTTCTTCAATTCCGCTTTCAGGGGAATGATTACCCCATCGGCCTTTGCCGCATAGATGTGATCGCCGATATCCGTATGGATATGGTAGGCGAAGTCGATCGGCGTAGCCCCTTTGGGCAATTCGATCACATCCCCCTTGGGAGTGAAGACGTAGATCGAATCCTTCAGGATTTCGCCTTTGATCTCGTTGAGAAACTCGCCGGAAGAAATCCGGATCCCGTTCCAGCTCTTGAGCCGATTGATGATGGGGAGGTCTTCGGGACGCACTACCTCCGCACTGGTGCCCCTCTTGTAGAGCCAGTGGGCGGCGATCCCATGTTCGGCGGTCTGGTGCATGTCCTCAGTTCGGATCTGGATCTCGATCAACTTTCCCCCATCCCCCATGACGGTGGTGTGGAGACTCTGATACTTGTTCGCCTTTGGCATGGCGATATAGTCTTTGAACCGCCCTTCGATGGGCTTCCACAAGCGGTGCACGATTCCCAACAGGACGTAACAATCGCTCTGGGTCTCGCACAGGATCCGGATCCCCAATAGGTCGTAGATCTCTTCCAGCTGCTTGCCCCGTTTCTTCATCTTCGTGAAGATGGAGTAAAAATGTTTCGCACGGCTTTCCACCTGTACGGGAATCCCCTCAGCTTTGGCAGCCTCTACGATCCGGTCCTGCATTTTTCGAAGGTACTCTCCCCGTTGTTCCTTCTTCGCCGCTACGAACGCCTTGATCTGATCGTAGATATCCCGGTGAAGATGCTTGAGGGACAGATCCTCCAACTCCATCTTGATCCACCCAATCCCCAATCGGGAGGCCAGGGGAGCGTAGATATCGAGGCACTCTTCTGCGATTTCTTTCCGTTTCGATTCCGGGAGGTACTCGAGGGTTCGCATATTGTGGAGTTTGTCTGCCAATTTGATCAGAATTACCCGGATATCCTTCACCATGGCGAACAGCATTTTCCGGATCGTTTCAGCCTGCTGAATCGATTTACTCTTAGCTCGTAGAACGGAGATCTTGGTAACCCCGTTCACCAGCTGCTCCACTTCTTTCCCGAACCTCTGCCGCAACTCCTCCCTCCGTACCTCCGTGTCCTCTAGGACATCGTGGAGAAGGGCGGCAATCACCGATTCACTATCCATCCGAAGGTCTACAAGGATTTCCGCCACCTGCAGGGGGTGGATAAAAAAAGGCTCCCCACTAGCCCGCAGTTGGTCCTTGTGGAGTTCCATCGCCCATCGGGCTGCTTCCAGTATTTTCTGTTTTTCTTCCTCGGAGTAGAACGTCAGCTTCTGTTCGAACTGTTCTACCCGGGCCACCATTCGGTGCATACCTCTATCCTTTGCGTCCCACCACTACCCGCATCCGCCCCGCTAGATCGTGAATTACCTCTACGGTACTGTACCCCTGGGAGTATAACCTTTGCTGGATGGCTTCTGCTTGGGAGTCCGCCCCTTCTAGTAAAAGATAACCATTTTCACGTAACCTTTCCAGAGCTTGTCCGATCAGACGATCGATAAGCGTCATTCCATCTTCCCCGCCGTCCAGTGCTAGCCGCGGTTCGGGCCACCCGGAAGCCATCATACGATTCACTTCGGGTGTGGCGATATAGGGGGGATTGGCAGTGATCATATCGAAGGGACCTTCCACCTGGGACAGTAAATCGCTCTCCCGATGGGGGAGTACGTATCCGAGGATCCGGAGGCAGTTGATTTGGAAGACTTCCAAGGCATCTTCCGACAGATCCGAGGCAGAGATTTCCACCTCCCTCCCCGGCATCGTTTTGGGGAGGTGAGCAGCCAAACTGATAGGTATGCAGCCCGTCCCGGTACAGACATCGTGAATTCGGTGGATGGAGGGATCTTCCCTGAGAATCCGCAAAGCGGTTTCTACCAGGACCTCGGTTTCAGGCCTGGGGACCAGAACTCGCTCATCCACGTAGAAGGATAAGCCGAAGAACTCTTTTCTTCGGAGAATGTAGGAAACGGGATGCCCGGATAGTCTGCGATGCACCGCCTCATGAAAACAATCCTCCGCTTCTTTACCGAGTTCCTCGCCATAGGAAGCAAGGATCTTCGCCTTATCCAACCCTGTGCAGGCGGAGAGGAGAAGTACAGCATCGAGGAAGGGGGTTTCGAACCCTTGGTTACGGAACAGATCCCGTGCGTTCAGTAGGGCTTGGCGGATGGTCATTGCAGCTGGGTTTTGTACGCTTCCTCCCGTTCGGTAAGTTTAAGCGCCTCGATGATCTCTCCTAGTTCCCCTTCCAACACCGAATCGAGCTTATAAAGGGTCAGATTGATCCGATGATCGGTGATTCGGTTCTGGGGAAAGTTGTAGGTTCGGATCCGTTCCGAACGATCACCTGAGCCAACCATGCTCCGCCGGATGGCCGATTCTTCCTGTAGCCTCTTCTGTTCCTCCATCTCGTAGAGCCGCGCCCGTAATACCCGCAATGCTCTGGCCTTGTTCTTGTGCTGCGATTTCTCGTCCTGGCAGGTAACTACCATTCCCGTCGGCAGGTGGGTGATCCGGACGGCAGATTCGGTTTTGTTCACATGCTGACCCCCGGCTCCCGAGGCGCGGAACACATCGATCCGCAGATCCTCCGGTCGAATTTCCACTTCCGTCTCCTCCGCTTCCGGAAGAACGGCCACCGTCACCGCCGAAGTGTGTATCCTCCCTCCCGCTTCCGTCACGGGAACCCGCTGGACCCGATGCACTCCGCTTTCATACCGCAAATCCCCATAGGCGCCCGGACCGGAAACGGAAAAGATGATTTCCTTGAATCCTCCCAATTCCGTTTCATTGGCATCCATCACCTCGACCTTCCACCCCTTCCCTTCCGCGTATCGGGTATACATGCGAAAAAGATCCGCCGCAAACAGGGCCGCCTCCTCGCCCCCCGTACCGGCCCGAATCTCCATGATCACGTTCTTGTCGTCCCGAGGATCCCGGGGCACAAGGAGTTCCTTCAGTTCCTTCTCCTTTTCGCCTAGCTGGAAACGGATCTGTTCCAGCTCTTCTTTGGCTAGATTCCGGAGCTCGGGGTCTTTCTCCTGTTCCCAAAGGGCCTCCGTTTCCTCCAGTCGTTGTCGCAACTTTTTGTACGCTCCATAGGACTCGACGATCTTGGAAAGGTGAGCGTGTTCCTGGAGTACTTCTCTGTAGCGCGTACGATCCTTGGGAAGATCGGGATCGCTGATCATGATTTCCAATTCTCGGTACCTTGCCTCGAGGGCATCTAATTTATCGAACATAAAGGACTCCTCATCCCCGGGAAGTCGAGGATTTCGAACGAGCGGGTTTTACAAAACCGAAGATACTCCCGCACGCTCCTCCCACGATATGGGCGAACTCGGAAATACTGTTGTTCTGAAAAGACCGAATCACCTCTCCCGCCAGATAGATCGTGAGCACCAACAGGAAGGTAATGGGAATCTCACCCTGGCGTATATTTGTAAAGCTTACCAGAATGATCATCATGAACACGATTCCGCTGGCTCCCAATAGACCCGTAGGGAGGAAGAGTACATTTAAGAGCCCCGTAATGAAGGCCGTCACCATCATCATGAAAAAAAGAGCTGCCGAACCATACTTTTCTTCCAGGATAGGCCCCAGGAGAAGGAGCAGGGCGAAGTTTCCCAAAAAGTGCGCCCAGTTTACATGGCCTACCACATGGGTAAACAATCGAATGTAATGAAAGGGGTTGGAAAATTGGAACACCCCACGCCCTGGAACCGAGAAGAGATTCGGGATGAACCCTGTGCGAAACAGGGTGTCCGATAAAAGGACAATAAAAGCCAATAGGGTGAAGTTCAGGGTAACCGGTGCATTGTATCGGATTCGCATGGCGAGGATACAGTATAGTGGGATTCCATCCGGGTGTAAATAACACGATCTTGCCGTTGACACACCTACCCTGCTGAAATAGGATACCATCGATAGGGAGGTTACATGGGGAAACAGCTTTCGAGGGTATCCGTTGCCATAGTGGGATGCGGAACCGTAGGGGGGGCCGTAGCCCTGCGTTTGACTCGGGATCAGGCCCTGCTTCAGGAACGCACAGGCCTCACCATCCAACTGAAATACATCGTAGATATGGATTTCCGAAGGGCCGAAGCGCTGGGGCTTCCTTCTTCCCTCTTTGAAAGGGATCTGGGGAAGGTCCTGGCTGACCCAGAGGTGTCCATTGTCGTGGAACTGGTGGGTGGAACGACGATTGCCAAAGAGATCATTCTGCGGTCGTTGCATGCGGGGAAGCATGTGGTCACGGCAAACAAAGCTCTCCTTGCCCATGCGGCACCGGAATTACTGAAAGCGGCTCGGCACAACCGCCTAACCCTCAGTTTCGAAGCGAGCTGCGGGGGGGGAATCCCCATCATCCGGGCTCTGTACGACGGCCTCATTGCCAATCGGATCGATGCCCTATACGGAATCGTGAACGGAACCTGTAACTATATCCTCACCCGCATGACTCAGGAAGGAATCAGTTACGAAGCAGCGTTAAAAGAGGCTCAACAGGCAGGTTTGGCAGAAGCAAATCCGACCCTCGATGTATCGGGAATGGATACGGCACACAAACTTACCATCATGGCCTCCCTCGCCTTTGGGCAACGGTTTTCCCTCGAAGCCATTCCCGTGGAAGGGATAGACACGCTACAGACCCTCGATATCCAGTACGGAAGTGAGCTGGGTTACATCGTGAAACTCCTGGCCGTCGCCAGCCGGCTGAACGGGGGGGTATGCCTGCGGGTGCGTCCCGCTTTCATCTCCCGCCAGCATCCTCTGGCGTGGGTCTCGGGTCCGTTCAATGCCATCAGCGTCTACGGCCATGCCACCGGACACACGATGTACTATGGGAGGGGGGCGGGAGGTTCCCCCACCTCTTCGGCTGTAGTGGCAGACATCGTCGGTGCCGCTCTAGGGGTACATAACGCTTTCTTTCATTCCCTCCGCCTATGGCCGGACCGCAGCCCGCGGGCCAAACAGGTTAGCCCTGATGAACTGGTTTCCCGATTCTACCTTCGCTTCATGGTCACCGACACCGTAGGGGTTCTTGCCAAGATCGCCTCCGTCCTGGGGAAGAACAATATCAGCATTGCATCGGTTCTGCAGAAGGAAATCCCGGAGGATCGAGCAAAACCTTCTATCGCTCCCGTAGTGATCATCACCCACAGAGCCAAAGAGAAAAACCTCCGTAAGGCTCTGGAAAAGATTCGGACCCTCGATGTCGTTCAAGAGGAACCCGTGTGCATCCACATCCTCGATGAACACGAAGAAAACTTGTAATCCCCTTTAAGGAAGGAGGGTAGTACCGAATGGACTCCCAACGATCGGACATGCATAGCGACCCCTGCCTGGAAGCGAAAAAGATCACTTCCCGGCAAGGGCTCGATGGCGAATCCATCGCCTGGGGCTTTGCCGAACATCTGAAGTATACGCTGGGGGTAGACAAGTACACTGCTACGAACCATGACCGATTCATGAGCCTTTCCTATGCGGTCAGGGATCGGCTGATCAACCAGTGGATCAAAACCCAGCAAACCCACCATAGCAAGAATGTGAAACGGGTGTACTACCTGTCCCTCGAATGGCTCATCGGGCGATTGCTGGGAATGAATGTGATCAATCTGGGCATCGAAGGGCCCGTGAAAGAGGCCCTGCAGAAACTGGGATACAAGTGGGAAATGTTGGAGGAAGAGGAGGTGGATGCAGGCCTGGGGAACGGCGGATTGGGCCGGTTGGCAGCCTGTTTCAGCGATTCCCTCGCCACGATGGAACTCCCCGCCTTCGGCTACGGGCTTCGGTACGATTATGGGATCTTCCGGCAGGAAATCGAGAACGGGTGGCAGGTGGAACACCCGGACGATTGGCTACGGGGGGGGAACCCGTGGGAAATAGAACGCCCCGATCTCTGCGTTCCGGTAAACTATGGGGGAAGGGTCGAAAAGCTCATGGAAAACGGCAGATGGGTTTCCCACTGGGTGGATACACAGATCGTCTACGGTATCGCCTACGATATTCCCATCGTGGGGTATGGGGGGAAAACGGTAAACACCCTCCGCCTCTGGGCAGCCCGGGCACCGCAGGAGTTCGATCTACAGGAATTCAACGAGGGTGATTACGTAGAGGCCGTCAGTGAAAAGGTAAATGCGGAGAACCTCACGAAAGTCCTCTATCCCAACGACACCCAATACCTGGGAAAAGAGCTACGCCTCCGGCAACAGTACTTTTTCGTGGCCTGCTCCCTCTGGGACATCATTCGCAGGTTCAAAAACTCGGGAAATCCCTGGAAAGACTTCCCCAAATACGTCGCCATCCAGTTGAACGACACCCATCCTTCCATGGCCATCCCCGAGCTGATGCGCATTCTGCTGGATCAGGAGGGGCTGGACTGGAAAACCGCCTGGGACATTACCGTGCGGACCTTCGGGTATACGAACCATACCCTCATGCCCGAAGCGCTGGAGAAGTGGCCTGTTCCCATGTTCGAGAAGCTGTTTCCCCGGCACCTGCAGATCATATACGAAATCAACAACCAGTTCCTGAAAGAAGCCGCTATCCGATTCCGGGGAAATCCCGAAAAACTCCGTACTGTAAGCCTCATCGAAGAAGGAGACCCCAAACAGATTCGGATGGCCTTCCTCTGTATCGTGGGCTCCCATTCCACCAACGGGGTAGCAGCCCTGCATACCAAACTGTTGAAGAGTGCTCTGGTGCCGGATATTGCCTCCATCTATCCCCAACGGTTCAACAACAAAACCAACGGCATTACCCACCGAAGGTGGCTTTTGAAGGCAAATCCAGGCCTTGCCTCCCTCATCACCGAAGCGATCGGACCGGGATGGATCCTGGATATGGGGGAATTGAAAAAACTCCTTCCCTTGGCAGAAGACGGAAGCTTTCGGGAAAAGTTCAGAGAGGTAAAGCGCAGGGCAAAGGAAATCTTTGCCAATCGCCTATCGGATGCCTATGGGTGGATCGTGAATCCCGAGACGATCTTCGACTTCCAGGTAAAAAGGATCCATGAATACAAACGGCAGCTTCTCAACGCCCTACATATCGTGTACCTGTACCATAAAATCAAGCAGCAAGGCCCGGCGGGGTTCATACCTCGAACCTTCTTTTTCGGGGGGAAATCGGCCCCCGGATACGCGATGGCGAAACTCATCATCAAGTTCATCAACAACCTTTCACAGGTCATCAACAACGATCCCGACATGGAGGACAAACTGAAGGTTTACTTCCTCCCCAACTATCGGGTTACCCTGGCGGAGGAACTTTTACCGGCGGCAGAGGTATCGGAACAAATCTCCCTCGCTGGGACGGAAGCCTCGGGAACCGGCAACATGAAGTTCATGTGCAATGGGGCCCTTACCATTGGTACCCTGGATGGGGCGAATATAGAAATCGCCGAAGAGGTGGGCCCTGAAAACATCTTCATCTTCGGATTGAAAGCCGAGGAAGCCCTAGAACTCTCCAAACATTACAATGGAGAGGAATTCTACGCGAAGGATCCCGAAATCAAGGAAGCGTTGGACCTTGTCTTTTCAGGATATTTCAACATCAACGAACCAGGCATCTTCGATCCGCTGAAAGATATGCTTCTCCATCACGATCGGTACCTCAACCTTGCGGATCTTCCGAGCTATGCCGAAGCCCAGGCGAAAATATCCCGGCTGTACGCGGACCCCCAGGAGTGGAACCGAAAGGCTATCATCAATGTCGCCCATTCCGGACGTTTTTCCTCGGACCGTACGATCCAGCAGTATGCAGCGGAGATATGGAACGTCAAACCGTGTCCTATCGAGAGGAGCGAAAATCCCATCGATACTCTGGAGGATGCGAGGAATCCCTTCCCTGCCAATGGAGGCTGAACAGAATCAAGGGGGAGGAGACGCCCTAGGCTCTCCTTTGCGGCTCGAGCTCCTCGTAGTTCAACAGATCCATATAGTCCCATTCTCGATAGGCCATCGCATAGATTCCGTTTTCCGTGCAGAAATCGACTTCTGGCTGCTCTATCCGCAGGGAAGCGAATACGGGATACAGTTTCTTCGATGCATACTCCGGATACAATTGTCTGAACCGGGGGATCTGTAGTTCGAGAAACTCTTTGATGTAGTCTTTTCGGGGGGTCGACTTCACTTCGAAAAGGAACACGCAGTTTTCACAAATCGCAACGGCATCGAACTCGGCTTTCAAATTCCCTTTTCTTCTCCGTACTCGAATGGATGTCTCAATCGGCTCCATTCCAAAGTATTTTTCGATCATGGGATCTATGGCCGGGGCAACGATATCTTCCACAAGGGTTCCCAATTTGTTCGAGATTTCTCCCCAGCGCTTGTTCATACGCCGGTTTTCGTCCCGCAACTCGTCCTTGAAGGCCTGCATTTCGTCTTTGAACTCTTTCATTTCATCCTTGAATGCTTTCATTTCATCTTTAAACTCCTTCATCTCGTCCTTGAAAACCTTCATCTCGTCTTTGAAGTCCTTCATCTCATCCTTGAAAACTTTCATTTCGTCCTTAAAGGCGAGCATCTCATCCTTGAAGTCCTTCATTTCGTCCTTAAAGTCGAGCATCTCGTCCTTGAAGTCCTTCATCTCATCCTTGAAGGCCAACATTTCATCTTTGAAGGCTTTCATTTCCAGGGTGAGTTGCCCAATTTGCATTTCGTTCTTGTGCTGTAGATAGACGAGTTCCCGAATGGCGTTTTCTAAGTCCTTCACCTTTTCTTCCAGGGGCTGATGTACAGCCATACCTCCTCCTTGAGAGTATACTTCTTTCCCCCAGCGCATGCAACACTGAGCTTTCGAATCATACTCTTCACAGTAGTATACAGGAGAAAAAGAACGGCTGATTCATTTTTTCTAGTGTCCCCAGCTCTACCGCCCCCAGAATAGGTGAATTAGTATCTGGGCCGACAGTACTGCGGATATGGAGAAAGGAACGCTGAGACGCATGAATTGGAGGGTATTGATCTTGACTCCCCGCTTTTCCAGCATTCCGCAGGCGAGTACATTCGCCGTCGCTCCCACAGGGGTGATGTTCCCACCGATTCCCGTGCCTATCAGCATCCCATAGTATAAGTAGTGGGGGTTGATTCCCAAGGTCTTCGCGAAATATCCGCATACAGGGATCATCAGCACCGTATAGGGGACGTTATCGATGAAGGCCGACAGGGTTACACTGATCCAGGTGACGAGCATGAAGACCCAGAAAGGATCCCGAAATCCAGCCTCCATCAGCCAGGTTACCAACAGAGAAAGGATTCCCACCCGATCCACCGAATCCACCACGATGAAAATTCCCAGAAGAAACAGGGTGGTTTCCCAATCGTACTCTTTCACCTCTTTGGCCGCTTTCCGGCCCATAGTGCCTATACAGATCAGCCCAATCCCCAAACCGATCCAGCCCTGCCAACTGATGAAACTGGCCACTCCCGGAGGAGGAGTCTGGGGGGCTAGAATCAGGGCAAAGATACTCAATACAAAGACGGATGTAGGGCCCAACTGGAAAACGGGACCTTTAGCACCCGAATAAGAAGAAACGATTTTCCTATCCAGTATGAACACTACGCAAGACACCCCTCCCAATCCCGCTATAAGAGTCAAGGGGGAAACCCATCGTTTCAGGATCAGGGCACCGATCCCTACTAGGAAACTGAGGACGAGGAGGATTACGGACCCTCGAGGTGCATGGTAGGTTTCTACCTCGATATGGAGAGGGGAGTTCAGCTTTCGATTGAGAACCAGTAAGGAAAGGAGGGCTACCACTACCCCCACTACTGACAGCGTGCCCAGTCCCGGCCTACCCTGGAACCAGTAAAAGTCGAGAAAGGACATTTTCGTGGTCATGGCGAGGATGATGGAAGGAGGATCCGCCACCATGGTAACGGTAGTGACCACATTGGAAGCGATGGCGATACTCACCAGGTAGGGGAAGGGAGATCGTTTCAGCCGATCCGCTACGTCCAGAGCCAGAGGGGCCACCATCAGCACCACCACGGGATTCGGCATAAAACTGGACAGTAGAGCGGCAATGGCACTCAGATAGAAAATAAGCTGGTTCTCCGAACGCATCCGGGGGATGATGGCATCCGCCAGGGCGCGGGGAAGCATGCTTTCCTGTAACAGAACACTCAGCATCCCGTACCCGAAGTAGATGAACAACACCTCCCACTCGATGCTATTACCCAAGGCTACTTTAAGGGGGACGATCCCCGTAACGATCAGGATTGCAGCACCTGCCAGGGACACATACTGAATGGGGACCTTCCGGTACAGCACCATTCCAAAAACAATGACGAACACTATTCCCACGACCCATGCATCCATCACCCTCACCCCTCAGATCTTGGATTTCTTTCCCGTCAAGGTTTCTATGTCGATACGGAGGATTACCAATCGTTCTATCATGTGCGGAGGGAACCTCCATCCTGAGCTACCTGTAATTTGCTCCATGATGATCGAAAGCCCTTCTTCCTTCTCGGCTGGATCCGTAACGATATGGATCGTTCCCGTCCCCAGAACGCATCGGTATCTCGTTGTAAAGCCACAGGGCGTATCCGCCTCTAGAATCTCGATCGAATCGCTCACTTCGAAACAAACCTTTGGGTTTGTTCTGGAGGCATCGATTTTCCTTCCCTCGGGGGCTGAATGGATGTAGATCCGGCCTTCCCGATATCCATAGTTCAAGGGAAGGAGATACGGCCCTTCCTCCGTTACCCACGCCACCCGAAGGACACGGTTCGTGGCGAGGATCGATTCGATGACGGCAGGATCCTCTATTTCTTTGTCCTTCCTTCGCATAACAATCTACCTCGATCCCTATTTTTGATTATTGTCCCCACAGTCACCATCTACCGCTTTCCTTGTATAGGCTTCTGGATTTCCTGGCCGCCCCATTCCTCTAATATATTACGAAAGCATCAGAACTTCGGCAGGTAGGGCTCGAGGGCGATCAACAGTAGAACGATCACCAGAGCGGGGAGGAAGTTCCCGGTTTTGATCTTCCGAAGGCTCAACAAATTGAAGCCGATCATCATGACCAGCGCACCCCCTACGCCGGTAAGCTCGGAAAGGACCAACGGAGTCACGAAAGGTTTCACGAACCCGGCCAGGAGGGTAAGCCCCCCCTGGTACACCAGGATGGTGATGATGGAAAACGCCACTCCTACCCCCTGGGCCGCTGTCAGGAGTATGGCCATGAACCCGTCCATTACGGATTTCGTAAGGATGAGGGTATATTCCCCTTCGGCACCGGCTTTGAACGCTCCTACCAGCGTCATGGCTCCCACACAGAAGAGTACGGAAGCATTGAGAAAGCCGTAAGCAAAGTCGTGTTTGCTGTTACGGCTAGCGAACCTTCGCTTCAGCCACTCTCCGAAAGCGAGGATCTTTCCTTCGATATCGAGCAGGTTCCCCAATAACCCTCCCGATACGATGGAGAGGGCCAGATACACCATCCGTTCGGATTTTAACGCCATCGCGATTCCTACGATCAAAGTAAACAACCCCACTCCGGTGAAGACCGTCTCTTTGAACTCCTCGCTGATCTTCGCATGAAGGAACAGTCCCAGCATCGAGCCGATACACACGGTGATGCAATTTACGATGGTGGCAATCATGGGCAGCAGTGTACCTGGTTTCAAAAAAAGAGGCAAGGAAAGATTAAAAACATCTGGAAGTCTCCGTACTTTTGTTATACACTATACAGTGATACCTCCGGAGGTAACGATGAAAAAACTATTCATTGCCAGCATTCTGGTAACGGTTTTCGCCAGTACAGCACTGTTTGCCCAATTCGCGCAGCTAGAAAGCGATTTCTCCAAACTCATGCTCCTCCTAGGTCGGGAAGTGATGCCCCATGTCCAGCAGAACGACCTGGCAGGCACAGGAATCGGGGTGGCCTCCTTAGAGGGGGATCTCTTCTATGTGGCCCTTACTGCGGGGGCAGTTGTTTCGGATGGGATCTTGAAATTCGTTGATAAGAACAATACTGAGTTCACCACTCTCGATGTGTACGGCTTGATCGACGACGCGGTTCCTTCGTCCGGTTTAGGTCGGGACCTGTACGATAAATCGAAGGATATATTCCCCTTCCCCACGGTTAAACTGGCTTTCGGGCTTCGGCTCATCGGCTTCGATTTTATCTTTACGGGAATCGGTGTTCCTGGAGGGATTATTTCCTCCGACGAATTGGAAGCAGACCTGATGAACTTCGGAATCCGCATCCGGAAGGATATCCTTAAAGAAAAAGGCTGGTTCCCCACGGTATCTTTAGGGGTGGGGTATGTGTATTCGGGAATCCATTTCAAATACACGTTGACTGAATTCGAGCAGGACTACTCCGGTCAGCCTCTCACCATAAGCGGGGGTCTTTCCCTGGACACCCGGGTACACTCCTTCGGGTTCGATGTGGGCATCTCCCGAACCCTCCTGTACGTGTTCACGCCCTTCCTTCGCACCTCCCTCTGGTATCAGAATACCCTGTATGAAACCGAAGGGAATCTGCAAGCAAAACTAGGGGCTGGAACTCCCCAAAAATTCAATCCCTCCGCCAAGGTCACCATCAACGACTGGAACGTGATGTTCGCAGGAGGCATGGACTTTAACCTATTCCTTTTCAAGCTCTGTACGACAGGAACCTACAATCCCAGCACCAAAGCCTGGGGGGCAGAGGTAAGCCTCCGGGTAGGATTCTAAATACTCCCAACCATGAAGCCCTCTTTCCGAAGAGGGCTTTTTTTTGTATCCGCCCTATTGTATACGCCCACCAGAAAAGGCTGTAACACACCTACCGAAGGCAGGAACGCCATCCATGCACTCCCTACAAAAATACAAATCCTGCCTGCCGCCGGCACGGGATACTATACCCGCTCCAGGGGGGCGCATGCGTCCGTTATAGGGGGCTCATACGCCTGCTCCAGGGGGTGGCATACGTCCGCTCTAGGGGGCACATACGTCCGCTCCAGGGGGGCTTATACGCCTGCTTTATGGGACACCCGGGCTTTCGATAGGCCTCTTTCGGCAGAACCGCCGCAGAGGGACTTCAGGAAGGAATGCCTCTGATAAGCCAACTACAACCCTAATAAACCATACTAGGGCACATTCACCCCCCCTAAGAGGGCGCATTTTTCCTCTGCATCGGAGGGGCGGGAACTTTTCGGTGAACCGCCCTGCATACCTCCATGGATACTTTCGGCTTCTTCTAATGGCTCTTTCGACAAAAAAATCCCCCGGTTTTTACCGGGGGATTTTATCAAGATCGCGCCACTACCCAGATTTATGGATGAACTTTCTATTCTCTCTTAGGGTCCT